>ENA-ORBV01000085-ORBV01000085.1-microbial-mat-metagenome-genome-assembly--contig:-NODE-85-length-177709-cov-7.619162_pt1 | contig 177709 bp, 146 predicted proteins | sample MGYA00237777_ERZ505514 | MGnify/ENA primary metagenome ERZ505514 (study PRJEB26160, sample SAMN06269048) | microbial mat metagenome | isolation source: Oligotrophic lake microbial mat | place...
CTCAATCCTTATCATAATTATAGTCTCCATCGTCCAGGTGTTGACCGCGTTTCCAGATCTTGTAATCAGAAAATCTTTCTTTTACATACACCAGGAAATCATATTGTGAAGCGGACTTCATGTATTCATCACTTATGTTGATGTAGTCAATAAACGCATCGAAGTCGCTATCGTTTAGAGCTATGATTTCCCAGTCCACGTAGATGCGGAAAAGTTCTTTGAGGAGCTCGCGCTTGCGGTCGGCATTCTCCATTTCGGCCACTAGTCGTTTTGACCTTTCGGTGCGGGAAAATTGTTGGTAGAGAAAAGTGATGGGACTTTCTGCCGCATTGATTCCGCTCAACATAAAATCGTTTTTATTGTAACCCAATTTTTCTATGTCTTCCCTTATCTGATCCAAATCGCGCGGGGCGAACACCTGCACTGCCGCCAATTGCTCGTACTTGCGATCGAGATAAATAGTGAAGGTGTAGGCGGGTTTATCCAGTGAATCTTTCATGCACACATAGCGCGGCATAAACCCCAATGCACCAATCATGACAGTATCATTCTTCAAACAAGTGGCGGCAAAAGTGCCGTTGGGATTTCCGAAGCTTCCGGCTTCGCTGCGCTTGTTTATGATGTAGGTGTTGGGAATGGCCTGGTCGTTTTCATCGCGCGCTGTTCCATAAATAGTGATTTGGGAAAAAGTTTCTGCGCCCATAAAAACCATAAATAGCGCAACGATGTAATGGAATGCCGGATGTCTCAATCGGGTGTTTGTGTTTTTGTGTGTGATGAAATTTTGAAAACTATTCATTCGATTTCGGTTGGCAAGATGCATTATTGGAAACCAAGTTCCACGCCATAAGCGTGATTGTGACGCTGATGAACTGTTGATCACTACAACCCATCACTTTTTTTCTTGTCGGTGGATTTATGTGGCCAACTGTTGCACTACCTATTTTATTAACCAAACTCGCTGGCTCTTTGTTGTTTAAACATGTGGTGGAAGGAGAACGGCTTAATCAAAATCATGGATTTACAACTTTTATAAAATTCATGGTTCATGATCTATCAATAAAGTTCAAGCAACCGAATCCCGTTATCAAGAATTTCTTGAACAACCTGAATATTCTCTTAAGACGAACACAGGCTTTTGATACTATTGATACAAACGCCAGTTATCTTTTCAATTCGGACGAAACGCCAGAATACAACAATCTGAAAAAAAATTCTCACTCAATTAGTTTCGTGCAACAGCAGCAACTCCTTTCGCCAGGACCAGGCATAAAAAACAATCAGGCAATTTTTGGGCAGACAACAGCTTTGAAACTTCCCGGGAAGATTTAAGTCCTCAGGCAATACAAAACATAGGCGAGACCAATATTTTCTCACAGTTCGACAGCAGCGTAAGGGAGTTGTTCAAGGGCAAAGAAGGCGCACAGGATTTTACGCTCTTCACACGAACCACTGAAAACAATTGGTTTTTGCAGTCGGTAGAAGCAGTGGACAGTGTATCGCAGGAGTTTTCAGATTGGCTTCAGACCAAGAAAAAATTAAAAGTGGCGGTTTGAGTAGAACTAGTCCCCTCTACTTTTGAAACCAAAATCGCAATCATGGTTATGGTTATTACACCTTACGATTCATCGAAAGAAATTGAGAAAAAAATTGAGGCCCTCAATTCAGGCAAGTCAGGCAGGGCATTCAAGAAAAAGATTGATTGGTCAAAATACTTCGGCAAGGTGAAATTTGCTGGCGACCCTGTGGCACTTCAAAGGCAGTTGCGCGATGAGTAATAAAAGCCTGGTGCTGGATACCAATATCCTCATCTATTATTTCAACGGCACAAAACAACTGCGTGCCATCGTAGAGCGGCCGGACAATATCGTTTCATCCATAGTGGAACTGGAGTTGTGTTCGGGCAAATACCTCAGCAAGCCCCAGCAGCAAATCATTTCGCAACTATTGACAAACTACCAAGTGGTGCCTGTTGACCAATCCATTCTTGACATTGCGCTTCAGTTGCGGATGACATACAACCTCAAACCTATGGATTCGATTGTTGCCGCGACATCCATTAAAAAAGACGTTGCACTGTTTTCAGCCGACAAACAATTTGAAATTGTGAAGGAGTTGAAGTTTTTATTGTTCACTCCTAAGTAGTCCGCACTCCCCACTCGCGCGTGAGTGCAACTCTACCTCTGAATAAACTCGATAGTCACCTTGCGGTCGTTTGCGCTTTCAGTATTTGAACCGCGCTGCCCTACGTATTTGGTGATGAACCGTGCCTGGTCAAGGCCGCTTTGGGTAAAGAATTTTTTTACAGCGTTGGCGCGTTGTTGCGAGAGCAAAAGATTTTGTACTTCGCTACCGGTGCGGTCAGCATGGCCAGTCACAATAATGTCCAGCCGTGGGTTGCGTGCAAGAATGTCCACAACCTCATTTATCATAAGCACCGATGCGGCATTGAGTACCACCGAACTTTTTGTGAAAAACACGTCAATGCCTGATGGCAAGTTGGCAATGGGTGCCGGTGGAGGTGCAGGTAAATTGTTGGCCGTGGCATCGGGTAGAACAGCCGCGGGTTCATCGCTGAAATGGTTGACCAGTTCTACCATCATGCTGCGCAAATCATCAATTTGTTTTTGCAATACCGTGTTGGTTTCATCTTGCCGCTGCTGCCACATCCTTATCTGGTCGGCCTTCATCTCGTCTATCTGCACCTGCATATTGTCCAGTTTCAAATTCTGTTTTTCCAGTTGATGGAAAATCTTTTGGGCAAAATCATAATCCCACACCGGCCCTTTCATTTTGTCAGGATGTGTAAGCGTGGACCTGTCGGGTGCCGTAAGCATGGCATACGAGTCTTCGCTCAAGCGGATGGGCAGTGGCTCCAGCGTGGTATCGGGATCAAACATTTCTTCCATCACATCATTCAATGTGGCCTCGTCCATCATGGCCGCATCGGCACTCACATGCACCAACAGATTTTTTTCAGCAAATTCTTTCACCTCTGGTAACAGCACATTCCTGATTTCAAGTTTACAGTTTTCAAGAAACGCGTTGTTCAGGGTGCGTTCATCGAGCAACTTCGGTTTTCCAAAAGCAGAAGCATCCACCGTGCGCCCATTCAACTTGTGCAGTGTGCCCATAAGTTTGGTAGAAAATCCCTGGAAAGGTTGGCGACTTTGGTGATTAAAAAAACTTACCGAACCGTTTACAAGGCTAACCAGTTCATCCATGATTTCATCCGGAACTTTGGTGAACCTGATTTCGCTGGATTGCAGTTCCATGTTTTGGTCCAAGTAAAATGAAATGAGCGAAGAGGAAAATTGGTTGAACTCGCTGATTTCATTTGGGGATGCCGGTTGAAGAAAGTTGACCATTATAGGTCGGTGAAACTGATTGCCCAGACCGCTGGTGTCCCGCGCTGCTTCAACATTGCTGTGGTATGAAGGTGAGGATGCAATTGCACAAAGAGGCAATACGACCACAAACAATATCAGTGAACAGCGTAACACTTTTTTGAATGGCTCAAAACTACTTTTCCAATCAACGCCCCGTGAAAGTGATATATAGAGATATTCAAGGAATTATGAACAGTGGGAAAGTGCAAAAAGCAATTGGCAATAGGCAGAGGGCAGCGCATAATTACGAGACACTGTGACATAAAGTGTGTAAGTTGAATTACGGTTTGTGCGTAATTCGTCAATCGTCATTCATAATTCTTTAGCAAATACCTGATAGCTGCTTCATACCCCATCAAGCCCAATCCTGAAATAACACCACGGCAATTTCTTGCTGTAAGGAGTACCTGCCTGAAATCTTCACGGGCGTGAACATTGGAAATGTGCACTTCCACCACGGGAGTCTTGATGGCTTCTATTGCATCGGCAATGGCCACAGAAGTGTGGCTGTATCCACCCGGATTTATTATGATACCATGAGCATCCATGCCCGCTTCGTGCAGTTTGTTGATTATTTCGCCTTCCACATTGTTTTGGAAATACTCCAACTGCTCTGCGGGAAATTTTTCTTTAAGAGATTGAAGATAATTTTCAAAAGACTGGTTGCCGTAAACCTCCGGCTCGCGGGTACCAAGAAGGTTGAGGTTAGGGCCGTTGATGATGATAATCCTCTTCACAAATTACAGAAATTATTTTGCACCTCACTTGTTGAACAGGGTTTCATCATCCCACGTTCTTTCGGTAATGGCCTTATCGTTCTTGAAATAGAAGATGCCGGTTTTTGAAACCACCTTGCGGTAATAGTCCACTTTGTTGCCTATTTTAAGAGTACGTTCAATCACGATTTTATTTCCCAACTGATAAGAGTTTTCCGAGATACCTTCGGGAATGGATTCGCTTCCGGGGCGCATCATGTAATCGTCAGCATCCTTTAATCCTCCCTTGTCCTTGTCGAAAAGTTCATCGCGTTTTTCATAACTGCGGGCATCGGCTTTGCGGTTTTTATCACCAATAAAAAGCTGGTGCGAATCCTTTTTAGCCATCACGTCCATTTCATTGTCGAGCACAATTATCTTCTTTTCTTCCGCTACTTGCAGCAAACGATCCTTTTTCTCCTGTACATCGCCCACAGCGCCCGCCTGCCTTTCAGTTGCTGCTGCACTCAGGTCACCGGTATGCTTCATCACATCTTCCTTTTTTTCCTCAATTTTTTCTTCGCTCTTCTTCCGGGATTCTTCCCCGTTGTCGGCCAGGCTCAACTGATCGGTTTTTTCTTTGTTCACGTTGTATTCATTGTTCTGCCGCTGTGCATCGCCCTTCTTCTCAAAAGATTCTTTGTTGGCTGCTACACGTTCTTGTTTTTCATTGACCTTCCGCTCACTCATTTGCCGTTTGCGGTCGTCCTGTAAAAGTTTTTTATTGTTGTCTTTTTTCGTTTCTGCATTTTCCAAAGCGACACCGCGCGCATTATCGGAGCGTTGCACAAACTCCTGGTTGTCGGCCAGTGCCTCCGCTTTATCTTCTTGGGTTTGCAGGGCGCTGCGTGTATTGAGAATATCGCCCTGGCGCTGGATGCGAGTCATAGCATCCTTCTTGTTATTTACCTCGTCAGATTGTGCGGCAAGTTTCTCGCCTGAATTCGCGTTGGCACTCAGTGCAGCGGTGCCCTGTTTTTGTCCTTCGGCTTTATCCCAATTATCAATTCGTTGATTTTCCGATTCTTCAACATGAGAGGAGTGGAAGTATTCCGTCCGCTTTTTCTTTTCCTCTACATCCACGTTCTTGGCTTGTTCTCCACTGATGCGGGCATCACGGTAGTATTTCTCCACTTCATCTTCCTTAGCCCGGTCCACGTTGCTTTCGAACTGGCTGCGCAATCGTTCAGCCTCCTCTTCTTCCCTTCTTTTGTCAGCAGCAAGTTCTTCTTCCGCGAGCCTTTCCTTGTCGAGTCGTGCCAACCGTTCTTCTTCAGCCAGGCGCTCTTGTTCACTGAACTTCGCTTTCAAGGCTTCTTCCTGCTTTTTCTTTTCTTCTTCTTTCAGCCTGTTTGCTTCGGCCAGGTCGTTGGAAGACTTATTGCCGATGTCGGCAAGCATTTCATCAATTCTGGTAATTCGTGTTTTGGGATATTTTTCGTTGGACTTGAGCCCAAGTGCTGCTTCATATTCTGTTTTGGCTTCCTGCAATTTCTCCAGGTCGAAAAGAGTATTGCCTTGGTCAATGTGCCGCTGATACTCTTTATCTATTCTTTCTTTCTCCGCATTGGCTTCGTTGCTTGCACGATCGCCCTCTTCTTTCGCTGCAAGATCGGCTAAAATTTCGTCAATTTCAGCTACCCTGTCTATTGGCAATTGTTCATCCGGTTTCAACCCGGAGGCTTCAGTAAAATTGTTTCTTGCCGCGTCATAAGTTTTGTCCTTCATGTTGCGTTCGCCAATAGTGATAAGGTCGTTGTACCGTTTTTCAAGTTCAGCTTTCTTTCCAGCTTCCAAAAGCATTTTGTCGAGTTCAATCTGGGCTTTGGTTATTTGTTCCTTTGGATAAATTTCATTGGGCATAAAGCCAGATGCTACGCGATATTTTTCAATGCTCACCGCATAATCCTTGTTGTTGAATTTGGAATCCGCATCAGCAATAATTTCATCATACTTCTCCTTATTGGCCAGGCCTGCAAGCAGTTTTTCTATCTCAGCGAGTTTATCTTTAGGAAGGCGTTCCCCCGGTTTCATGTTCGATGCGTCCTGATAATTCTTTTTTGCATCATTGTAGTTTTTGGCTTTCAGATATTTCTCTCCATCGGCTAGAAGTTTCTGGTATTTCGCCTCGCTATCCTTGTTCGCCATTTCTTCATCGAACTTCTTTTTAGCATCGGCATACTTTATCAAGGCTGGTGGGTCCTCAGGAAATATTCTTAGGGCTGCTTCGTATTTATCCACCGCTTCACCGTATTTCTTTTCCATCATTTTCTGGTCGCCTTTAAGAATCAGGTCATCAAACTCCTTCTTGAGTTTATCGAGATTGCCTGCCAGATTTTTCAGCCGTTCAAACTCCGCTGCAATTTTATCCTGCATGCGTTCCGTGTAATCGAAATCCCAGGCAATGGAGTTTTTGATGGGGTCGAAATCCGCCTTGCCAATGGGTTCCTTGAGAATATTATCATTAAAGCCTTCCACATTTTTGAAGAGACTCATATCCACGGTAACATCAAAGCCTCCGGTGCGGTCTTCCTGTGGGATATTCCGCGTATCAATGCGGACAAATTTTGAAGTATAGCCATCCTTGGTGAACTTGAGATCGTAAGTAAACCCCAGTGGGACATAGAAATCGTATTTGCCCGATCCCTCCACTTTATAAGTATCGTGAAGCTGGCCATCCTTTAAAATCTGGACAGTAAGGTCTTCTAGTCTTTTTTCGGTCGCTGCGTCCACAATCTGGCCGTAGAATTTGGCCTCATCAGCCTTCTGAGCTGTTAATGAACTAACAGCAAAGGAGAAGAGAATGGCAAGAACTCCCCGGACTATTGCATGGCTCCGAAATGTTGAATTCATGGTTGACGGCATATTGGTTTCTAATTTAGACTGTATGATGCTTGCAGTTCTATTTTCCACAAAACGTAAAAGTAGAGGTTTTAGTTTGCATGGCTCACTGGTTTTTTTGCCAAATTTTCAAGCTGTATTGTTCAACACTCTTTGGGTTCAGCACATTCACGAACTTGTCTTGCAACAGCCGCAGAAACACGCTCGCCATCAATGGCAGCACTTACAATACCCCCGGCATAACCTGCGCCCTCGCCACAGGGGAATAAATTGTGAATCTGGGGATGATGCAAAAATTCTTTGTCGCGCGGAATTCTTACCGGTGATGAAGTGCGCGACTCCGGTGCTACAAGTACTGCCTCATTAGTATAGTATCCCTTTATTTTTTTTCCGAAACTCACCAACGCTTCGCGAAGTGTTTCAACAATAAATGATGGAAGTAATTCATCCAGCCTCACACTGGCCAAGCCGGGCTGGTAGGAACATTCCGGAAGTGTTGCAGAAAGTTTCCCCTCCACAAAATCAATCATGCGCTGGGCAGGAATTGTTTGGGTGCTTCCAGCCGCTTCCCAGCATTTCTTTTCGACCGATTTCTGGAATTCAATTCCCGCAAGTGCGCCTAACGGATGGACTGCGGGTATATCATCCCAATTGACGGGAACCACAATTCCGCTGTTGGCCCATGGGTTATTTCTTTTGGAAGGCGACCAGCCATTAGTAACTACTTCGCCCGGTGAGGTGGCGCAGGGAGCAATGATGCCACCTGGGCACATACAAAAACTGAATGCATTTCTATTTCCTGATTGGTGAACGAGTTGATAAGATGACGGAGGAAGAAATTCGCTGCGTGTTTCGCAATGGTATTGAGCGCGGTCAATCAAGGCTTGTAGATGCTCCACCCGCACACCCAGGGCAAACGGCTTAAATTCAATAGCAATTTTTTTGTGCTCGAGAAGATGAAAAATATCGCGGGCCGAATGACCGGTGGCCAGCACCACTTGCCAGCATTTCATTTCATGCATCGCATCATTTTCATCCTGTAGAAAAACAGAGTGGATGAAATTTTTTTCATCCACAGAAAAGTCAACAAGGCGCGAATTGAACCTCACCTCTCCCCCACTCTTTATTATTTGTTCGCGAAGTGAGGTTACAATTTTGGGAAGTTTATTCGTGCCAATATGCGGATGAGCATCGCTGAGTATGCTTTCATCAGCACCAAACTGCACGAAAGTTTCCAGGATTGAATTCACATCACCGCGTTTGGTAGAACGTGTGTAAAGTTTTCCATCGCTAAAAGTTCCTGCTCCCCCTTCCCCGAAACAGTAATTGGAATCGGGATTTACGATATGATGTTTATGAATGGCCGCTATGTCGTGCCTGCGTGCACGAACATCAACACCACGCTCGATCACCACCGGCTTCAATCCCAGTTCAATCAATTTCAACGCTGCAAATAGCCCGGCTGGACCGGCACCCACAACGAGCACCGGATAACCATACTGCACATCAGGAAAAATTCTATCTTGAATTCGCGAAGAAATTTTTTCACCAGCGCTGAATAGTTCAATGCGCATGTTTATTTTCACTTCACGCTGCCTAGAATCCACGCTTCGCTTAAGAATTCTAAAATCGGAAAATACCATTGCCTCCGCTGCTAAGGCGGCACTAATGGCTTCCCGGTCGGTAGCGGTTTCAGGGCTGAGTGATTTTTCAATAATGCGCGGCACTGCGGACAAAAGTATCAGGCCAGCGAATTTTTTCCATTTACTGTCCGGCTACTTTTGGCGACCAAAAATTTATCAGCCGCTCATGCCCACATTGTCTAAATCTGTTATCCAATTCAAGAGGTCAGGCTTGAGCAATGACGAACTTATCACGTTGTATCGCTCCATACTCATGCCGAGGCTCATTGAGGAAAAGATGTTGAGCCTGTTGCGGCAGGGAAAAATTTCCAAATGGTTTAGCGGCTTTGGTCAGGAAGCCATAAGTGTGGGTGCAGGGCTGGCTATGAAGGCGGATGAGTACATACTTCCTATGCACCGCAATCTCGGAATTTTTACATCACGAAATCTCCCCCTCGAAAAACTTTTCGCGCAATTCCAGGGAAAAGAAAATGGTTTCACCAATGGGCGCGACAGGTCATTTCATTTCGGAACGAAAGAGCATCACCTGGTGGGTATGATTTCGCACCTGGGACCTCAACTCGGCATTGCCGATGGCATCGCACTGGCATCAAAACTTGGAAATGAAAAGAAAGCCACATTGGTTTTTTGTGGTGATGGTGGTGCGAGCGAAGGCGATTTTCACGAAGCGTTGAACGTGGCCACAGTATGGGATTTGCCTGTAATTTTCGGAATAGAAAACAACGCATGGGGACTGAGCACACCCAGCCGCGAGCAATTTCGTTGCGCACAATTTATTGATAAAGCCATAGGATACGGAATGCCGCAGGCCGATGCAATTCAACTGGACGGCAACAACATCATCGAAGTTTTCAACACGGTAAAAAGAGTGGCTGAAAGCATTGGCGAAAATCCCCGGCCTGTTATTCTTGAGTTTATGACCTTCCGACTGCGCGGCCACGAAGAGGCCAGTGGCACAAAATATTATCCCGAAGGACTCATCCCACAATGGGAGAAAAAAGACCCGGTGAACAATTTTGAATACTGGTTATTGGAACAAGGAGTGCTGCACGATGAGAGCGTGTTGAACATCCGCAGCGGAATGAAGTTGGAAATAAACAATGCATTGAAAAGCACATTCGAACAACCCTTGATTATTCCATCAACCCATAAAGAAACAGCGGATGTATTTAAACCGTTTGACAACAAAATCATTTCACCAGATACCGAACGAAAATCTGAGAGAAGGATGATTGATGCAATCAGTGATGGACTTCGGCAAAGTATGCAGCGACATCCCCATCTTGTGTTGATGGGACAAGACATTGCTGAGTACGGTGGAGTTTTTAAAGTGACAGAAGGAATGGTGGAAGAATTTGGAAAGGATCGTGTGCGAAATACTCCTCTTTGCGAAAGCGCAATTTTGGGAGCCGCACTTGGCCTTTCTATAAAAGGATGGAAAGCAATGGTGGAAATGCAGTTTGCCGATTTTGTAACCTGCGGCTTTAACCAGATAATAAACAACCTTGCAAAACTGAATTATCGCTGGAAGGAAAATGCCGATGTTGTGGTGCGCATGCCTACGGGGGCAAGTGTAGCTGCCGGTCCATTCCACAGCCAAAGCAATGAAGCCTGGTTTTTTCATACTCCCGGGTTGAAGATTGCCTACCCCGCATTTCCATATGATGCCAAAGGCCTTTTATGCCAGAGTTTCGAAGACCCCAACCCTGTAATGTTTTTTGAACACAAAGCACTTTATCGAAGTGTGAGCGGTCCTGTGCCCGATGATTTTTACACCATTCCATTCGGTGTTGCCAACTTGCTGCGTGAAGGAAAAGATGTGACCATCGTGACCTATGGATTAGGAGTTCACTGGGCAATTAAACACCTGGATGAAAACAAAGAAGTAAGTGCCGACCTCATTGACTTGAGAACGCTTGCTCCACTCGACATGGAAACGATTTATGCTTCAGCGAAAAAGACAGGCCGTGTTTTGGTGCTGCATGAAGACTCACTCACCGGTGGTATTGGTGGTGAGATAGCCGCGCTCATTTCTGAAAATTGTTTTGCACACCTCGATGCACCGGTTATGCGCTGCGCAAGCCTGGATACACCTATTCCATTTGCGGCAGAACTTGAAAATAATTTCCTTGCCAACGACAGGCTGGAGGACAAACTTTTTCAACTTTTGAACTACTGATTGCAACCCATAAAGATTTTTATTGGATTGGGAAACGCGAACGTTCCTATCTTGCCCCAACCTTGATATAAACTTTCTGATAAATGACCACCAACAGGGAAAGCGTTCGACTTGCAGTACACACTATGCTCAACGATGTGATTGAACAGGGATTTCATTTCCTGGTTAACCAGTCGCAACATTCCGATGAAGTGAATCGCATTATTAAAGAAGCTACTGATGAGCTGAACTACCAGTTGTTAAAACTGGATGCACACAATTTCGCAACAGATTCAGAGCAACTGGAACAGCATTTCCAGACCATGAACAAGGATGTTCACAGGAAAAGTCTCGAACTTCTTTCCCGGCTACAGAAAATTCAGATAGATTCAGGAGTGAAGGTGGGTGAGTTTAAATCTGATTGATCATTTTGCTCACCTGTTTCAATTGGTCCTTCATCATTCCCTTCGTATCGTACTTTTTAGCTTCATTGAGCAGGTTTATGGCTTCCCTTTTTTTCCTTTTGTTGGCGGTGAGCACAGAGAGGTTCATGAAGACCATTGCCTTATCATGATCATAGCGCAAACCTGAACTAAGGGCTTGCTTAAAGTATTTCTCGCTTTGAGCAAAACTGTTTTTGTCGGCATTGGCCGTTCCCATTAGAAGATAGTAGTACCCCTGTTGTCTCTTCCACAAATGCGCGGGATTGATTTGGTCGAGATACTTGCGTGCTTTATCCATTTTTTGGCTGCGTAATGCGAACATCGCCCGAATGATGCGAATGCTGCGGAACACAAGAAACGAAGCCACAATAGCTGCCAGCGAAACTATAATCCCCCAAAGAATTTCACCTTCGGTAAACAGCCAAACAGCAAGTGCAATCATGCCAGCTGCAATCACTCCTTTAATAATTCTTGTGTCAATCATTTTTATTTTGTTTCTGAAAAAAGTGCGCAAACCTAATGAGGAGACGTGATGTGAGTTACGGTAGTTATCGGGATGTACTATCAGATATGAGACAATGCCATCAGACATCCGATGTCGTCAAATCAGCATTCCGAAGAAGAATCGAGACTTCGTTTCACTCAGCAGCTACATATCGGCACATGCCCAAACCTTCTTTATTTTTACCACTGCTTAAACATTCTTATTAACCACACCATGAAACATTTTCTTACCATTTGTTTTGCCCTAAGTTTTCTTTCTCAAGTTTCAACACAAGTTCATACAGTAAAATTCAACGCAACTTTTGTTGCCACCAACAGGCCGATAGGAGGAGTTGGCTATGAACTCGCTTTCGATTCGTCACGCTTCTCTTTTTCACTAAATCTGGAAGTTGGGCGCTACGCACAGGATGAACTTTCTACACAAAACAGTTCTATATCGGGCTATTCGTTGACTGGCTTGGGACTCATGCCCGAAGCGCGGCATTACTTCGGAATCTTTGGCGAAAAATCACCACTGGGATTTTTTGCCAGTGGTTTTGGCCGGGCCAGATTGTTGAAGGAAATTACACAACATGGCATTACGCCCAACCCTACCGGTTTCCAGTTCGATTCGCCCTCCACTGAAGTTGACACCGGAATGAGTTACGATATCGGAATGGCGCTCGGGTATAAAACTCCCGGCAAATTGCAAGGTCTTCATGTGGAGGCGGTGCTGGGATACGGAATAAGTAAAAGCAGGCTGTTTGGCGACACTGGATTCCAGCAGCATTTCATTCGGTTCGACTTGTTCCTATGTGGAATTTTGACTTCAAAGAAAACTGCAGAGCCGGAGGATTTTGTCTGGTAAATAAAGGCGCGATTAGTTTTGGCGGCCAATTATTTCCCCTCATCAATGGCTAAAAAAAATACCGGTATCAACATTTTCAAATTCCGGGTGGTAATAGACGCAGAACAGGATGTATTCCGTGATATTGAAGTTGAAACAGACTCTTCATTCGAGGTATTCCATAACTCAATTCTTGATGCGTTCGATTTCGAAAGTGGCGAAATGGCCTCCTTCTACATGAGCAACGAAAGTTGGGAAAAGGGTCTTGAAATTCCGTTGACGGAAATGGGATCGAAGGAGGAAGGAAGTGTGGCCACCAGCATGAAGAGCACAAAACTGGGCGACATGGTGTCCAAACCATCGGAGAAGATTTTATACGTGTATGATTTTATGCGCATGTGGTGCTTTTACATCGAGTTGGTGGAGGTGAAGAAAGACAAACCTTCCACCATTTACCCTCGTGTGGCTATGGCTTTCGGTGATGCCCCATCGCAGGATTCGAAAGAGATGGATTTGTATGGCAGCGAGTTTTCCGAAGAAGAGTTTGATGAGTTGAACGCCCCTGATGACGATGATGAGAATGATCTGGGCAATGATGATGTACAATTCGATGAAGATGAATTGGGGGGAAGCATTAGTGAGAAGGATGACTATTGAAATTGAAAATTGTCGGAGACAGAAAACAAAACGCTCATTGTGGTCCTTGGGCCCACTGCATCGGGAAAAACTTCTGTTGCTATAGAACTAGCCCGTCATTTTTCCACCGAAATACTTTCTGCTGATTCGCGCCAGTTTTTTCGCGAACTAAATATTGGTGTTGCTCGTCCATCACAAGAACAACTTCAGGCTGTGAGGCATCACTTCATTGCTTTCATTTCCATACACGGACATTACAGTTCCGGCACGTTCGAACATGATGCCCTTCGGTTGCTCGAACATCTTTTCTCAACACATGATGTGGTGATTTGTGCCGGTGGTTCTGGTCTATACATTCAATCGTTACTGAATGGGATGGATGATTTGCCTTCTGACATTCAGTTGAAAATGAAATGGGCACATGAACTGGAAAAAAATGGAATCGAATCGCTGCAAAAGGAACTGGAACTGCGCGATGCAGAATACTTCGGCCAGGTGGATACAGCAAATCCTTCCCGTCTTATGCGCGCGTTGGAAGTAATCGAACTGACGGGGCAGAAGTATTCAACCCTTCGCAGCAGGCAAAAAGCAAAGCGGCCATTTCGAATTTTGAAAATTGGATTGGATGTGCCTCGCGATTTGTTATACCAAAAAATTGATGCGCGTGTAAATGAAATGATGGATGCGGGATTGGAGCAGGAGGCAACATCACTTTTTCCATTTCGCCATTTCAACTCATTGAACACCGTTGGCTACAAAGAATTATTTGAGTACTTCGAAGGCAAGTGTTCGCTACCCGATGCCATCGAAAAAATAAAGCAGCACACCCGCAACTACTCCAAACGCCAGCTCACCTGGTGGAGGCGTGATGAGGAAATTACATGGATGAGTCCGGAGAATTCGTCCATTCTCAACTTCGCAAGTGCCACAACTAAAAAGGCATCAAGTTGAATTCAAAATACGGTATTCACCCGAATTCCTTCACTACATACTTTGGTTTCTTTGCCCCAATAATTTTAAATCCAAAGCGAAATGAAAAAACAATTTTTTTTAGTAATGATTGCTGCAACGCTTTTGTTGCTGAACCATGCCCTCCTGTCCGGTCAGTCTCTTTCTGTAGAAAACACTTATGAGATTACTGGAAAAGCCAATCGGGGATTTCTCGGAAACATCAACATTGATGAGCCAAAGGATCTTCTCGAGCTCACGTATGTCACCAAGTCAAATGATCGCATGGTGAAATTTGAAACTTACCAATTTGATCTTGATTTTAATTTCAAAAACCTGATAACTGATGAACTGGAATTCGAAAAGGCACACGCCAAGTACAAGTGGTTTCGCTACAAGGGCGAAGAATACCAGGTGGAAGCTATCAGCGTGGAAGCGAACCTGGTGGGCACGCTTGTGCTGAGAAAGAAGCTCATCACCTACAAATGGAGTTGGTTCTGGGGCGGCTACGATAAAACCGTGAAACTTCTGGAAAAGGTGAAACCGAAAAATGATGAAGGCAACAAATACTTCCTGTGGGCTAAGGCGGAGAATGACCAAACAGGTGAAGTGCTGGTGATAGTGGGCGAAAAGGCTGGAATGAAAAAAGGTGCGGATGCAAATGCGTTTCGCAAGAACTTCTCAGCTCTCATCATCAACAAAGACCTGGACGTAACCAATACTCAGAATTTTAATTTCGACCATCCTCAACAATTGCTCAGCAGGTTCATCGTTTCGAAAGAAGACAATTCTGAAGATGAGTCGGATGATATTTCCAGTAGCGATCTCGCTCTTGTATTTGCACCGATGGGTGGATCCGGATTAAAAAAACTTGCTGATCCTGATCCGAAAAATTACACCTACGTTCGCGTGGCCAACGATGCCAACATCATGCAACGCTCACCATTGCCCACACCAAATGCAATCTGGGCTGTAAACAGCATAAACACCGTAGATGGCTACACCTATATATATGGGCCTGCAAAAGCTGATGATAAATATGCGGACGAAGTGATTCCACCCGGAACTGCCACTGATGAAATGAAATGGGAGTCATTCCAGATTGCCAAACTGAACAGCAATGGTTTGCAATGGATCAGCGCTCCTTCTATTGATGAATTTGAAACCAAGGCGCAGGCAGGACCAACTCAGAAAAAAGTACCGGCTTACAAAGGCAAAAAATTCCGCTCAGCAGGGATCGTAATTGCACAGGGTGAAGAAATTTTCATCATGGGACAAAACTTCAAGAAGAACCAGGACGGCTCACGCGATTTCACGGACCCCATCATGTTTCATTTCTCTGGCAAGGGCGACTTGAAAGCTCAATATGGGATTCATCGCGAGGAAAATAACCAATTGGCGAAGTCTACTCCCTGCTATCAGGATTTGATTCTTAGCAATGATGGAAAAGGAGTTTACTGGTTAGTGGGCGAAGTGAAAGGTGTTCGTGAAGACAAGGAACTCAGCAACATGACGTACAAAGTTCTACTGTACCCCAACGTGGGAAAAGTCAATTTGACGGCAGCAACCATTGGTGATTTTGTTCCTTTTGGCCAGGAGAAATACTACCTTAATAATGGCTTTCCTTTTCTGCCGATTGACACACAAAATTCAATCGCATTCTTTGGTGAAACCAAAAATGGGAAAACACTTTGGTTTGGAAAAATGCCAACAGAGTAACGACAAATCAACCTGTCAAAAAAAAGAAACCCCGTCAACGCAATTGCATGACGGGGTTTGTTTTTACTGGCAACAGCTAACGCCTAGTCTTCCTCGCCATTTTCATCGTCATCATCATCTTCTTCTTCTTCGGCTTCACGCCTGAGTAGATTTCCATCAGCGTCAAAAATGTAATCCACTTTGCCTACTTCTGCTTCGAATGTGATGGCGCGGGTAGCAGCCACAATGCGTGTGGCCTCCGATATTTTTTTTCCGCCAAGGCTTTGCTTCACATAGTCAGAAACTTTTGCCGGCAATTCTGAAACGGGAATTTCAGTTTCTGTTTGAACCAGTGCAGCGGAGGCGTTGTACAAAACCGAAGTTTCAATTCCATATTGTTTCCACTCCGCCTCGTACATCGCGTCTTCCATTTCCCACGATGCCGATTTCGCTTCAGGATAAGCCGATGTGAAAGCAGATTTCACATTAGCTGGTACGTCAGTTTTCTTTTGTGATGACACATTGAACACAATGGCCACCAATGAGATTGTAAATAATGTTGTTTTCATTGTTTAATTTTTTATGGGGCAAAATTGAAGCAAGATTCTGAATACATTCTGTGCATTCCCGTTGTGTAATGTTATGAAATTGGTTTGGCTAAGATTGAATAAAACCCACCGAGGTTTCCGCGGAGAGAATATACGCAGTGCTGATTTCTCCATTCTTTTACTGCCACTGCTGCGCAGTATTGTATTGTTGTCGGCTTAAATATGCGACTTGCGATTCCCTTTCTGTGGGGGAAGAGTGTGAGCGGAACCTTAAACAAGTATTCTATGGTATCTGAAGTGTGGGACTCAACAAAGGATTACATCAAATCCAAATTCGGCAATCCGTTTTTTGGAACTCTGATCATAGTCTGGCTCATCTGGAATTGGCGGTTGTGGTTTGGCCTGTTCACATTTGATGAAGATACATTGCAGGAAGGAAAACTGAAATACATAAGCGACTATTTCACAAAGGACAATTTTTTCTCCAACTTAAGCATTACGATATTACTAACGTTCGCGGCAGTTCCTTTAAGAAGTCTCCCGACTTCAAACCTCTCACTCCCCTACCCGCTTTCTCCCGCTCCTAAAATCTAGCTTCGCATTGTTCATCAAACGCATAAATCCGTTGACATGAAAACAGCGAATGAAACAGAGCACACCATCTACAACCTTGATGTTGAATTCTCAAATACCACATTCACTACTTTTGTGAAGTATGATTGTTCGCTTTGAAAACAAAAAAGTACGGGAGTTGTATGAATTGGAAATCAATCAATGCGTGTTCAAATTCAAAATTGCAGAGGATGTAGTGAGTAAATACAAGAAAAGAATCAGACAGTTTCTGGCAGCACCGGATTTTGAAACAATAGCAAAAATCAATTCCCTGAATCTTGAAAAATTGAAAGGTGACAGAAAAGGTCAATGGTCAGTAAGAGTGAACAAACAATTCAGAATTTGCTTCACAAAATTGAATCCATCAGAAGTGTCAATTGAAATAGTAGAACTAACAGATTACCACTAAAAATGAAAACAGCAAACGAAATAACACCAACTGAAGTCACTCACCCGGGCGAGTTTTTAGCTGAAGAAATCGTGTACCGTGGTTTGACAAAAAAGTACGTTGCAGAATTAATGGGCTTATCGCCAACGGTACTAAGCGAAATCATTTCCGGCAAACGAAACATTACAGCAATCACAGCAATCAAGCTGGAACATGCTCTTGAAATAAGTGCATTGTACTGGCTCAATTTGCAGACATATTACGATTACTATACCTTGAAGTGGAGCCTTGAAGACGCTCAGACAAAACGCAGAAAAGTTGCTTGAAAAATTGTCTCAGATGACCGGATAATATTTGTTCAATAATTCATTGGAAACCCATGCAAGTCCAAACCCCTTACAGCCCCAAAAACAAAGTCCGCATTGTAACAGCCGCCTCGCTGTTCGATGGGCATGATGCAGCCATCAACATCATGCGCAGAATTATACAAAGCACAGGTTGCGAAGTAATCCACCTCGGCCACGACCGCAGTGTGGAAGAAGTGGTGAACTGCGCCATTCAAGAAGATGCACAAGCCATTGCCATCACATCCTATCAAGGCGGGCACACAGAGTATTTCAAATACATGTATGATTTGCTGAAAGAAAAAGGCGCAAGTCATATCAAGATTTTTGGAGGAGGAGGAGGAACAATTCTTCCTTCCGAAATAGAAGAACTTCAGAACTATGGCATCGCGCGCATTTATCATCCTGATGATGGTCGCGCAATGGGATTGCAGGGAATGATAAATGACCTTGTTCAAAAGAGTGATGTGCCAACAGGTTATCAATTGAATGGTGAAGTGGGACACCTCAGCGCGAACGACCACGGCTCCATTGCACGATTGATTTCAGCAGCAGAAAATTATCCCGAACAGCACAAAGATGAGTTGAAGAAAATTCAGGACATCGCTGCAAAGCGCTCCCTCGCCTTTGGAGAGGGCCGGGGTGAGGTAATACCTGTCCTCGGAATTACCGGAACCGGTGGTTCAGGAAAGTCTTCGATGGTAGATGAAATCGTGCGAAGATTCTTACTTGATTTTCCTGATAAAAACATTGGAATCATTTCCGTTGATCCATCTAAACGCAAAACGGGCGGAGCATTATTGGGCGACAGAATTCGCATGAACTCGATTCGCAATCCAAGAGTTTACATGCGTTCGCTGGCAACGCGTCAAAGCAATCTTGCTTTATCAAAACATGTTGCAGAAGCAGTCGCCATTCTCAAAGCAGCGAAGTTTGATTTAATCATTCTTGAAACTTCCGGCATTGGACAAAGCGACACAGAAATAATGGACCACAGCGATGTGGCCTTATACATAATGACTCCGGAGTTTGGTGCAGCCACACAATTGGAGAAGATTGATATGCTCGACTTCGCAGATGTAGTTGCAATAAACAAATTCGACAAGCGCGGTTCGCAGGATGCATTGCGGGATGTGCGCAAACAATACAAACGCAATCATCAATTGTGGGACGCTGAGGATGATTCGCTGCCTGTTGTTGGCACCATTGCCTCACAATTCAACGACCCGGGAACCAACGAACTCTACATCAAACTCATCCATCAAATTGCTGAAAAGACAGGCGCAGATTTGAAATCAGCTTTCTTCCACACCAACGAGATGAGCGAAAAGATTTTCATCATCCCACCAAACCGGACACGCTACTTGAGCGAGATAAGCGAGAACAATCGTGCTTATGACAAGTGGGCAAATGAACAAGCCATCATTGCAGACAAACTTTACGCACTCAATTCTTCCATCACACTGATTGAAGAAAGTGCAAACAAGAAAGATGACGAAGCACTTTCCATTCTCAAATCCTCCTTCGACAGAATAAAACTCGACCTCGACCCGCACAATTGGGAAATCATTTCTACATGGAATGCGAAACGTGCGCTCTACAAAAACGCTGAGTACAAATTCATGGTGCGCGATAAAGAAGTGCGAATCCAGACCCATACCGAAAGTCTTTCGCACCAAATGATTCCTAAGGTGGTCACACCATCTTACCGCAGTTGGGGAGATATTTTGAATTGGGTTCTTCAAGAAAATGTGCCGGGAGAATTTCCATACACTGCCGGTCTCTATCCATTCAAGCGTGAAGGCGAAGACCCCGCAAGGATGTTTGCCGGTGAAGGCGGCCCGGAAAGAACCAACAAACGTTTTCATTACGTCAGTCATGGATTGCCCGCTAAACGTTTGTCAACTGCCTTCGACAGCGTGACACTTTACGGCAACGACCCTGACCATCGTCCGGACATCTATGGTAAAGTGGGCAACAGCGGTGTTTCCATTTGTTGTCTTGATGATGCGAAGAAATTGTATTCCGGTTTCGACCTCGCTGATGCGAAGACTTCTGTGAGCATGACCATCAACGGCCCTGCTCCTATGCTGCTTGCGTTCTTCATGAATGCCGCCATTGACCAGCAATGCGAGAAACACATCAAAGAGAATAAGTTGGAAAAGGAAGTGGAGAAGAAACTGAAATCAAAGTATGATGACAATGGACTTCAACGACCGAAATATCAATCCGCTGATTCTCCTATCTCAATACCCAATACCCAATACTCAAATCTTCCTGAAGGAAATGATAGCCTCGGCTTAATGCTTATTGGCATCACCGGTGAAGAAGTTTTACCAAAAGATGTTTACGAAAAAATAAAAGCCTACACACTTTCGCAAGTGCGCGGCACGGTACAGGCCGACATTTTGAAAGAAGACCAGGCGCAGAACACGTGCATTTTCTCTACTGAGTTTGCGCTGCGCCTTATGGGTGATGTGCAGGAGTATTTCATCGAGAAAAAAGTGCGCAACTTTTATTCGGTTTCTATCAGCGGCTATCACATTGCGGAGGCCGGTGCGAACCCCATTACACAACTTGCATTCACGCTTTCGAATGGCTTCACCTACGTGGAGTATTACCTCTCGCGTGGTATGGATATCAACGAGTTTGGGCCGAACCTTTCGTTCTTCTTCAGCAATGGAATAGACCCGGAATACGCAGTGATTGGAAGAGTGGCGCGCAGGATATGGAGCAAGGCCTTGGCAAAAAAATATGGTGCAAATGCACGCGCTCAGATGTTGAAGTACCACATCCAAACAAGTGGTCGCTCACTGCATGCACAAGAGATCGACTTCAACGACATCCGCACAACATTGCAAGCGCTGTATGCGATTTACGACAACTGCAATTCGCTGCACACGAATGCATACGATGAAGCCATCACTACTCCAACCGAAGAAAGCGTGCGCAGAGCAATGGCCATTCAACTCATCATCAACAAAGAATTAGGTCTTGCCAAAAATGAAAACCCATTGCAGGGTTCATTCATCATTGATGAGTTGACCGACCTGGTGGAAGCGGCTGTGTTGAGTGAGTTCGACAGGATAACCGAACGCGGTGGAGTGTTGGGCGCCATGGAAACCATGTATCAGCGAAGTAAAATCCAGGAAGAAAGTTTGTACTACGAAACACTGAAACACGATGGCCGCTTTCCGATTATCGGTGTGAACACATTCCTTTCATCCAAAGGTTCGCCCACCATACTTCCCAAAGAGGTGATACGTGCCACCGAAGAAGAAAAGGAATACCAGATAAGCATGTTGAAGAACCTGCAAGCTGCGAACGCAACACAATCTGCCGAGGCACTGAAGCGCGTTCAACAAGCCGCCATCCAAAACCAAAACATGTTTGCCGAATTGATGGAAGCAGTAAAGTCTTGTTCGCTTGGCGAATTGACGCAGGCCATGTTCGAAGTGGGTGGGCAGTACCGGAGGAATATGTGAATCTTACTTTTCATTATTAAAGAAAATGACAATGAGTATCGCAGAAAAACAAGTGGAGTTAAGCAGAAGGCTCTTACACATCAGCAATCCCAAAATGCTGAATCAGATTGAGAAATTTCTGGATGGTAACCTGGCTACCTTATGGGATGAAATCCCCGACAAGATAAAATCAGACTTCAAGCAAAGCATAGCTCAGTTAGATGCAGGAAAATTCATTTCTAATGAAGAAGTTTTTAATGAAGCAAATCAACGATGGAATACAAAGTCGTCTGGTCGCCAAAAGCGAAGCAAGGCTTCTTCGAAGTAGTTAAATACCTGGAAGCGAATTGGTCGCCACATGTAGTTGATGACTTTCTGAAAAAGACATTCACTACCATTAAGCGAATTGCTCAAAAGCCATTTTCATCAAGGGCTTCCATTACGAGTGGTTGTTATGAAGTGCTGGTGACAAAACACAATCTGATGATCTACCGCGTGAAGGATGAAATGGTTCAGGTAATCATTATTTGGGACACCCGGAGAAACCCTAAGAAGAAAATGAGAGCGATGAAGACCGGCATGAGAAGTTTCGATTCGACACAGAAACGATGAAGCACAACCAAAACATGTTTGCCGAATTCATGGAAGCAGTAAAGACTTGTTCCCTTGGCGAATTACCGCAGGCCATGTTCGAAGTGGGCGGGCAGTACCGGAGGAATATGTGAATCTTACTTTTGATTATTAAAGAAAATGACAATGAGTATCGCAGAAAAACAAGTGGACTCGTGCGCCTGGCATCTTTCGGCAAAGATAAATACGATGACGAAAACGAAACCAAATACAATAACTATATAATATATGATAGCGCCAATGGCAGCGGCAATATCCGAGAGGACGACCTGGGCCCAGGCCTCAACGCGAATCCGGATTTCCCGGAAATACAGAGCACCCATATATTCAGCGTCTTTGGCGACCCCATACTCCCTTACCAGATAGACTTCAGCGACACCACCACAGGCGAACCCACCACCTGGATCACCATTGCCGAAGGCACCTCATTAACTAATGTCACAGCATTAAGCCGGGGATGGTCAGACCTAACACCGTTTATGATAATAAAGAATGCGAGTGGAGATACGGTGCATTATAAAGTGGTGAAGGGGTAGTAAGGGAATTAAGAATTGAAGGTGAGCGCTGCGCGTGCCCTGATTAGCGAAACGAATTATACCTATTATATATGGCAAGCGGCATAAACATCAAAGGCTTCTGGATAACTCATCTAGAGCCGTTCATGGTCAGAGAAAGAGTGGAATACTTCTTCAGCCCAAAGGATGGATACAGTATTAACATTTTCTATTTAGCTGATAAAATGATGGCGATAGATCCATCACACGAACTTAATTACCAGAATGACTTCCTCTTGAAAATTTATAGTCAAAGTGCAGAGAGTGCATTGTTGCAAATGATTCCATGGTCAGCTATTAAGCATATTGGGTTTTCTACACAAACAAAACAAAACTGGCCATTGCTGAAATTTGCCTACGGTCGCTGAATCATGCGGTCTTTTAAGAAGTCTCCAAACCCGCACATCCTCCCCCGATTCTTCGGGAAGGGGAATCCATCCATTTGAAATCCCACCACCCTTTGTTTGATATTTCCACAATTACCGCAACCCCGGTAGTGCATCTCACGTTTTATTTGTATCTGGAAAAAATCAGCAACAATTTTATGATGAAGAATTTACTTGCAATGACAATGTTCACCCTGTGCACCGCTGGAACGTATGCACAACTCAACCACGGTGGCGAGCCGCTCAACTGGGCAGATAAACATCTATCAACCGATATTCCTTTCATAGAAACCTCAGCGATTGATCGTGTACAACTTGCTGCTGAAGACGCAGTAACTGATCAATTTAAAGAAGCACCTTACCGTTTTGGTGTGGAACATCCCACAGATTATTCCATCGAAAACTCAGGTGCATGGAATTTCTACCCTGACGAAAATCTGGCGGTGTGGCAATTGGGTATCGCATGTCCCGGAGCAATATCCATCAGCCTTTTCTTTAGCGAGTTCCGTATTCCCAAAGGTGGAAATGTTTATATCTGGGATGATGCGCGCACCGTGTACCGCGGTGCCATCAACCACCTCAACAATAAAGAACATGGCGAACTGGCAGTGGGCATGATCAACTCCGATCGCATCGTAGTAGAATATCGCATTGCAATGGATGCTACAGATTATGGCCAACTGCGCATCGGTGAAATCATTCATGGCTACCGTGGCCTCACATCGAAACTAAATGAGGTGAATGCTGATCAGGCTCGGGGGCCATTTGGCAACAGCGGTGCATGCAATATCAATGTAAATTGCCCGGAGGCAGACGACTGGCAAGTGGAAAACCAATCGGTGGCGCTTATCACCGATGGTGGCTGGGCGGTGTGCACAGGTGCGTTGGTAAACAACACCGCCAACGATGGCACTCCTTATTTCCTTACCGCCAACCATTGCCTTGGAGGCGAAACAAATTGGGTGTTCTATTTCAACCATGAAAACAATGATTGCACAGGAAGCACCGGCCCCACAACTGATGCCCTTTCAGGTTCAGATTTAAAAGCAAGCAATGGCGACAGCGATTTCGGTTTGCTTCTTCTGGATGAAACTCCACCGGAAAATTGGGAAGTGCAATTTGCAGGATGGGATAACAGCGATGATGAAGATGCGGTAGACTCGGCAACAGGCATTCATCACCCATCTGGCGATGTCAAGAAAATTTGTTTTGATGAAGATGCACCTTACCATAGTTACCAGGCCGGTGCCGATGTGTGGTACGTGGACAACTGGGAACTCGGAGTAACAGAAGGTGGCTCATCTGGCTCGCCACTCTTTAATCAGGATCACAGAATCATCGGTCAATTGTATGGTGGTGCTTCTGCTTGTGCAGGCACCATCAACAACGGCCTCTTCGATTACTACGGTCGTTTTGGTGTGAGTTGGGATAACGGGTCAACAGCATCCACCCGCTTGCGCGAGTGGCTGGATCCGGGAAACACAGGAGTTGAAATTCTGAATGGTTGGCCAACGGGGTTTGTGGCTGCGAACAATGATGCAGGGCTTTCAGATATCGAAGGAATTTCTGCAACCATTTGCGGTAATGCAGTTTCGCCCACCATCACTCTTCGCAACTACGGAGTGGAAACGTTGACATCAGCAACCATTCATTATCAACTGAACTCCGGTAGCGAAGAAACAATAGACTGGACAGGAAATCTTGACCAATACCAAACCGATGACATAAACCTGCCCACCCAAATGCTGCAAGATGGAAACAACACATTTGAAGTGTGGGTTACCAACCCTAATGATGTGGCCGATGAAAACGCTGGGAATGATGCTTTGCTCGTTGACTTCAATGCATTTGCTGAAAACGTTACGGATGTTACACTTAATCTCCTTACTGATGACTATCCGGAAGAAACCACTTGGATAATAAGGGATGAAGACCTTAACATACTATACTCAGGCGGTCCTTATTTGGCACAAAGCCAACTGATGATTGAGACCTATTGTTTGCCCACAGGTTGCTACACATTAACCCTATTCGATAGTGCCAATGATGGAATATGCTGCTTCTGGGGTGTAGGCAATTACCAGTTGTTAGATAACGAAGGAAATATGCTGGCCGAAGGCGCAGAGTTCGGGGCTATTGAATCCACCAGCTTTTGCGTGGAGGTGGCAGTGAGTTTGGAAGATTTTTCTTCTTCATCTTTTGAAATGTTCCCCAACCCGGCCCAGGATTTTGTGAGCATCCAAACACACACAAAAGGCAATCACATCTTGAAAATATCTGACATGACAGGAAGGGTAATTTCAGTTTTCCCATTTGGGGGAACATCGTTTTGCATTGATGCATCATCACTAACAATTGGCCAATACATGGTCGAGCTTATTGATGAGTTGGGAACGCACACCAGCCGCTTGCAAATTTTTCGCTGATTCAAACAGAACATGTGAATAACTAGACCGCCCTCTGCGGTCTTTTGTTTTCTGCGCCCTGCCATGCACAAATACTTTTGCCCGCCTTTTTCTGAATACTGATGTTAGAGAATTTTTTGCAGTGGGACTCCTTATCCATTTTCTGGCTGGCACTCTTCACCACTGCCTGGCTTATACAAATGTTTTACTGGCTCTACTTCCTGCTGCGTGTTTCGAGACACCGCGACAGGAAAATTTCTACAAGTCATGAACCTCCCGTTTCCGTAGTCATCAGTGCGAAAAACGAAGAACGCAGCCTGATGGAACATCTCCCCCACATCATGAACCAGGACTACAAAAATTTTGAAGTGGTGGTGGTAAACGATAGTTCGTGGGACGATACCCAAACCGTACTGAAAGCACTCTCCCTAAAGTATTCCAACCTTCATGTGGTAAATCTTGATGAAGAGAAACAAAGCATGGGAGGGAAAAAATTTGCACTTACGCTGGGCATCAAAGCAGCAAAGCATGACCTCATTCTTTTGACCGATGCGGATTGTATTCCGGCATCCAACCAATGGCTGCGAAAAATGACCGGGGCTCTCGGTGAAAAAAAACAAATTGTTCTTGGATTCAGCCCTTACGCAAAGCATAAAGGATTGCTCAACCAACTTATCCGGTTCGATGCATGGATGATCGGGATGCAATATTTCGGTTTTGCGAAAGCCGGCATTCCCTACATGGGTGTGGGAAGAAACCTTGCATACAACAAAGAACTTTTTTTCAGGATGGGAGGATTTCGAGCGCACTACCACCTGGCCAGTGGCGATGATGACCTCTTTGTGAACCATGCCGCCAACGATAGAAATACAGTGGTGCAGCTATCACCCTTAAGTCATACCATTTCAGAACCGAAAAAAACATGGGGATCATGGTTCACCCAGAAACGCAGACATTTCACTACTGCACCGCGCTATCGGCCACTTCACAAAAAACTGCTGGCCCTGTGGCCACTCAGTTTTGTTATGATGCTTGCCGGATTTGCCGGAAGCATGGCTATGCAAAGAATGATGTTGGTGCTGGCAGCCATGCTTTTTATTCGCTATGCTACGCAGATTGCTATTTTGCACCGGGCATCCAAGCGCATGAACCAACAGGACTTGCTTTGGTATGCACCACTGCTCGAATTACAACTGATTTTTATCCAGGTGTGGCTCTACGCCTCCAACCTGGTACTTAAACCACAGAAATGGAACTAGCCCCACACCTTTCCGATAAAGGCCGCCACGATTTCAAACTTGTGCAGCGCGCCCTCACCAGCGGAGACCAGAAAGCTTATGCTGAACTAATGCAGCGCTATCGCGAGCCTATTTATTTCATGCTGCTAAAAATGGTGAACAACAGGGACGATGCAGATGACTTAACCATCGAAGCATTCGGAAAAGCATTTCGCAGGCTGGAGCAATACACCCCTCAATTCGCCTTCTCTACCTGGCTGTTCAAAATTGCTTCGAACAATTGTATTGACTGGATTCGCAAGAAAAAAATTCGCGCACTTTCCCTCGACCACGGTTTTCAAACACCTGATGGCGATGTAATCGAAATCAATATTAAAGATGCCATACTCGATCCGGCCGAAGCGCTTGAAAAGGAAGAACGAATAAAAAAGATGCGCGACATTGTGGACAAACTCAAGCCCCGGTACAAAAAACTAGTTGAGCTTCGGTACTTCGATGAACTGGCTTACGAGGAAATTGCCAAATTGATGGAACTGCCGCTGGGGACTGTAAAAGCACAACTCTTCCGCGCGAGGGAATTTCTTTTCCAGATGATGAGAAACACGAAGGAGAATTATTAATTCAAAGAGCAAAAGGCAATAAGCAAGGGACAATGCCAGATTCGGTTGAAATCATCTTCGATCATTTCCCTAAGCTTTCTGAACTGCAACGTGAACAGTTCACCCAACTTCAATCGCTTTACGCTGACTGGAATTCGAAAATCAATGTCATTTCCCGCAAGGACATTGATTCGCTTTATGAGAAGCATGTGCTCCACAGTTTAGCCATCCACAAATTCCTTCTGTTTCAACCCGGATCTCACATCCTGGATATTGGCACTGGTGGCGGTTTTCCTGGAATCCCGCTAGCCATTGTTCAACCGCAGGTGCGTTTTATGCTCGTAGATTCAATTGGCAAAAAAATTAAAGTTGTAAATGAAATTGCCGATGCTCTGCAATTACAAAACATCAAAACGCTTCATGGCCGTGCCGAGGATATCAATGGAAAGTTTGATTTTGTGGTAAGTCGTGCTGTTGCCCCGTTGCCGGATTTAGTGAGATGGTGCTACCGTAAAATCAGTATCAATCATATCAATGCAATGCCCAATGGAATGATTTGTTTGAAAGGTGGTGATTTACGCGAAGAACTCAGGGCGATGAGAAAAGGGGTGCAGGTTTTTGATTTGTCCAAGGATTTTGAAGGAGAGTTTTTTGAGATGAAGAAGCTGGTGTATGTGCCAATGGATTGAGTGCAGATCCTGGCACTTTCGAAAGTCACTAAAACAAAAAAGGACTCTTTCGAGTCCCTTTCTGTAAACCTGCAAGGAAAATTTTGAAACCAACGCAGTCCTGGAAGACTGCGTAACCGCCTTAAAGACGGTGGACATTCGGTGGGTTGCCTTGGGTGGTAAGAAACTTTTTTCTAATCCCCGGACACAAACCGGTATCCTACACTTCTGACGGAATGGAAGTACCGGGGTTGCCTGGTGTCCGGTTCGAAGTACTTGCGGAAAGCCAGCACGTAGTTATCAATAGTGCGGGTGCTGGGAAATACATCGTACCCCCAAATTTTTTCAAGAATTTCTTCGCGGCTCACCACTTCGCCCTGCCGCTGCACCAGCAACTTCAGGAGCATAATTTCTTTTTTGGTGATGACCTGTTCCTTGCCGTTTTTCCCACGTATGGTATAAGTGAGGAAATGGATTTGGTTCGGTCCGAAAGAATACGTGTCGAGGTCGGCCAACGATTTCTTGCCCTCCTCTCCCCTGCGTTGTATTAGTTTGCCAATGCGAAGCAGAAGTTCTTCAAGATTGAAAGGTTTTGTCAGATAATCGTCCCCGCCAATTTTCAAACCCTCCACTCTTTCCTTGCCACTGCTTTTTGCGGATAGAAACAGCACAGGTGTAGTGTTGCCTTCCAGCCGGATGGTCTCGCACACTGCCAGCCCATCAATTACAGGAATCATGATGTCCATAATACATAGGTCGAAAGCCTGGCAGCGAAATTTCTCCAAAGCTTCCGGCCCATCGGCAGCGTGAACCACCGTATAGTTTTCCATTACAAGATTCAGCCTTATGGTATCAGCCAGATTTTTTTCGTCTTCAACAAGAAGGATGCGGTAATTATTCAAGCAGGAAAATTTTGGATGCAAATTTCTTCTTTATCCGGATTGTAAAATTTATTTTGCCATAAGATTAAAATACTTTCGGCCTCACTATGGACGACCCTGTGAAAATTGCCAATTCGGTGAAACCTACCACGCTTATGGGTTCGCTTGGTATCGAATTCATTAAAATGGAAACAGGATATTTGGAAGCTACCATGCCTGTGGACCACCGCACACATCAACCCTATGGCTTGCTGCATGGTGGTGCAAGTGCGGCACTTGCCGAAACACTTGGCAGCTATGGTTCGCATTTTTTGGTTCATAATGAAGGCGGAATAACTGTTGGAGTTGAATTGAACATCAACCACCTGAAAGCAAAGCGCAGCGGTGTGGTTACTGGCAAGGCCAAAATCATTCACCAGGGAAAAAGCACGCATGTGTGGAGCATAGAAATTGTGGATGAACAAGATGTCCTGATTGCCATTTCGAGACTCACTGTTCTGGTAAAAAGGTAAGGATGACTGTTCGCGAATCGATCACTGCCGATGTTGAGTTTTCAATGCGATCCCTACCGCACTTCGCCATTCTCCGATTGCCCGTTAGTATGAGCGATGAAGATGAATGCCGTTGGTTTCTTCCAACAAAAAAGGGACTGTTCGATGGTGCTTTTGAGCTCATGTTCCATCCATCCGGCAAAAATTTCACTAACCAACCTCAAACAACTACCACCAAAGCTAGGCACAAGAAAAATGTTGAACTCGCTATTGAAAGAATAAAGAAAGGTGAACTGGAGAAAGTGGTGTTGGCTCGTGTGAAGCGGGTAAAGCGAAAAAAAGATTTGGTGTTAGGAAAAACCTTTGATGATTTATGCCGGCAGCACCCGAACTCCCTTATCCATTGTCTCAAACACCCGGAATATGGTACCTGGATGGGTGTGTCTCCGGAACTTCTGCTTCTAAAAAAAGGAAATACATACCGAACTGTTTCGTTGGCAGGCACTCAACCCGCAGGCACCGGTAGAAGAAAATCTTCTAAAAAAATAGAGTGGGATGAAAAACTATTGCACGAACAAAAACTGGTTACTGATTTTATTACATCGGCACTAAAGAAAAAAGGGGTGAATAAAATTTCGGTTGCTGAAACTGCTGAAGTAAAGTCGGGAGCAATGGTTCACCTGAAAACCGAAATTGAATTTACCACTTCATTGGGTGAAAAATCGTTGCTCAAAATTCTGCACCCCACGCCAGCGGTGTGCGGCTTGCCACGCAATGCTGCAATAAAATTCATTCTTAAAAACGAGCAGCACCAGCGAAGACTCTACACAGGATATTTGGGGATTACCAACAAGAAAACTCGCGAGGCGCTCTACTTTGTGAACCTCCGGTGCATGCAGGTTTTTGATAATCATTTCGAACTGCACGTGGGTGGAGGAATAACCGCAGCCAGCAACCCCGATAAAGAATGGGCTGAAACGGAATTGAAAGCGGGAACGCTTTTAAACGTTTTGATGTGACGATGTGTGGATGTGCTGACGTGACGATGGACGATCTTAACGCTGGGGAGTAGATGATATGACCAATTGCTGATGCTGACCACGCCAATCGTGTGGGAAGTCCCGTCCCCAATAAATATCGGGATTTTTTTCGAGATGATGATGGGCTGATTAATTCGGAATACAGACCGAAGATCCGAGAATGATGTGATGATCCCATCACTTTTTTTTCCGGTACAAATCGCGGATAACGAACCACCCAAGCAGGTATACACCCGTAAGTATTGAGGCATACATCCAACTCATTTTAGGATCCACTGCTTCAATTTCGCCTGTGCCTATGGCTTGAGCGCGTGGCACAACGCGCTGCGACACGAACCAGCTAAACGCCCACAGCAGAGGGGCAATAAGTAAATAAATCAGTTGAAACTTTTTTGACATGGTATCCTTGCAATCACTTTGAACAATTTATGGCCGCAATTTGCGCTAACCCAACAGAGAAATAAGAAAACATGAAAAAAAATATTTGTGTGCTGCTTTCAATCACGCTTCTGACGTTAAACCTATATGCGCAAAAAAACCTACTGAAAATTGACTTGCACTCTCCCATTGCCCGCACCGGAATTATTTCTTTTGAAAGAGTCTTGAATAACAACTCCACACTTGGAATCAGTTTTCTTTATTGTGATGCCACAGAAATGTTCAATGCAGACTTGCTGGATCGCATTGCTGTTTCACCTGAGTACCGCTTTTATCTCCAGGAGAAACATCCTGCACCCGAAGGATTTTACCTGCTCACGCTATTTCGCTATCAGCACATGACAGCGAGTTGGTATGAATATGACGAGCTCGGGGCCAGTTCCTGGCTGGAAAAAGATAAAGACACTTTCGGGGCGGCAGTGGGTGTTGGGTTTCAGGCGATATTCAAGGAGAGAATTGCACTTGACATGCACCTTGGGACAATTTTCAATTCCGGAGAAGAGAAGCAAGACCCGCAGGTAATTCTTCCATATTATGACGATTATAACTACAACGCATTCGAACCTTATGTTGGCTACTTCATTATCTCAGGAGTGAAAATCGGCTTTGTGTTTTAATGAATTCGTTGCACCAGAAATGACCATCAGCGTTGTCCAAAAATTGCTGAACCAATCCTCACCATTGTGCTGCCTTCTTCCACGGCAATTTTCCAGTCGCTGGTCATGCCCATAGAAATCTCACTGAAGAATTGTTGTTCAGCAAAAAACTTCAATTTCACTCGCCCGAAAAGATTTTTCAGGTAACGAAATTCGCTGCGCACAACCGTTTCATTGTTCGTATTGGTTGCCATTCCCATCAATCCGCGAACGCGGATGTTTTTCATTTCGGCAACGTGATGTGAGTTACAAATTCCGTAAAGTTCATCTTCATCCAGTCCGAATTTTGTTTCTTCTTTCGCTATAAAAACCTGGAGCAAACAATCCAATACGCGATTGCTTTGAGCAGCGTACTTGTTTATCTCTTTCAAAAGCGCGAGGCTGTCCACAGAATGAATCAAGCTTACAAAAGGTGCAATAAATTTCACCTTATTGGATTGCAGGTGACCGATGAGATGCCATTCGATATCCTTTGGTAACGCCTCGTACTTGGCCACCAATTCCTGAACCCTGTTTTCCCCAAAAACTTTCTGGCCAGCGTTGTAGGCTTCAAGAATAGTTTCCACAGGATGGGTTTTTGAGACTGCTATGAGTTTGACTCCATCTGGAAGTTGCTTACTGATGTTTTCTATGTTCAGGCTAATACTCAATGGAACTATGTTAACTCGCACACCACCATCCCGCTCCGCAGTTTGGGTTCAATCCATGTGGACTTCGGGGGCATGAATTTTCCTGAATCTGCCACGCGTTTCATTTCCTCCATAGTAATGGGTGCAAGACAAAACGCTGCTGCAAATTTCCCGCGGTCAACTGCATGTTTCAATCCGGTCAAACCTTTAGGACCCTCCATAAATCTAATGCGTTTATCAGTGCGCAAGTCGTGGATGGAAAGAATGGGCGAGAGCACAAGGTCAGTCAGGAGTTGTGAGTCAATCACATTTTTCTTTTGCTTTCTGACGGACAGTTTGAACCAACGCTTCGGCAGGTACAAACTGAATTCCCCTTTCTCCATTGGTTTGAATTCTGACTTTTGTTCTGTCACCAGAAAATTCTCCGAGAGTCTTTCCACAAACTGTTTTTCACTCATTCCATTCAGGTCTTTTATTAACCTATTGAATTCAAAAATTCGCACATCATTTTCATCCAGCAAAAAAGCCATGCAGTGGTTTACGTTGTCATTTATGGGGGATGATTTTTTCTGTTGTAGTTTCATAAGCCGCACACTGCTCGCCATTCGGTGGTGCCCATCACCTATGTAAAACGAACTGACATTCCTGAACAATGAAGTGATGGCTTGAATGTCCTTCTCATTTTCTATTGGCCACAACTGGTGCCTTGCCCTAGTGGTTTGAGTGAAATCATACTCGGCAGGCATGGAGAGATAGTTGGAAAATATTTTTTCAAGTGCAGGCGAATGTTGGTGAGTGAGCAACACCGGCTCGGCATTAATGCCGGTCACTTCCAGGTATTCTGTAAAAATAGTTTCGCGTTTAGAAAGTGTTTGTTCGTGAACCTTGATTTTTCCATCGAGGTAATCACCAAGCGAAACTCCCGCAATCAATCCTGTGAAAGCATGATAGTTTTTTGTTTGCCGGTAGAGATAAAAGCAAGGCTTGTCATCTCTCCGCAGAATTCCCTCGGCAACAAACTCAAGGTATTTTTTTCTCACCAACTCGAAGCGCGAAGAATTGTTCTCAAGTTTATGCAACTTCTTGGCACCGAGGTCAGGATGGATGATGTGAAGAAATGAATAGGGATTGTGATGAAGTTTTTCGCGCAGTTGTCTCGTGGTGTAAGTGACGTAGGAGCGCGAGGCTACAAGATGAACTTTGTCACGCGTTGGCCTCACCGCTTTGAACGGAATGATTTTCATTCGCTGGACAGGATGAAAACAATCATAAGAGTTTTATTCCCATGATTTCACACACGCGCTCCGCTATTTCGAGACCGATGCGTTCCTGCGCTTCCAGCGTAGATGCACCGATGTGCGGTGTTGAAATGACCCCGGGATGCCTGAGTAATTCTTCATTGGGTTTGGGTTCTCCCACAAAAACATCGAGTGCCACAACACGCACTTGTCCTGAATCCAGGTTTTCAATCAATGCCTTTTCATCCACCACACCACCGCGTGCAGTGTTGATGATGACCACTCCTTTTTTCATCCGAGAAAATTCACTGGATGTTATCACCGCTGAACCATCAGGTTGTTTCGGGACGTGCAGTGAAATGAAATCGGATTGTGCAAGAAGGTCAGCAAAACTTTTTCTGGGAACTACCATGCTTGCATTGGAAATGTTCCCGATGTTGATGGCCACAGCCTGGTCTTCGCGAAAATGGTTGTCGTTGAAAATTACGCTCATTCCACAACCCGCGGCATAAGCAGCAAGTGAACGCCCGATACGACCAAAGCCAATTATGCCAAGTGTTTTGCCCCGCAATTCAAATCCTTTAGAGTATTTCCTCTTGAGCGTTTCAAATTCTGTGGTGCCATTGGTGGGCATGTTCCTGCCCGAATCATAAAGACCACGCGCTGCTGCAAACATGTAGGACATCACAAGTTCCGCCACGGCCTGGCTGCTGGAACCCGGAGTATTGAAAACCTGGACGCCTTTGCTTCGCGCGTATTCCGCATCTATGTTGTCAATGCCCACACCCCCTCGACCAATGAAGCGCAGGTTAGGGCAGGCATCAATGAATTCCTTCCGTGCAACCGTGGCGCTTCGAACGAGCAGTCCGATGTAGCCTTCGCGGTTGATTGCTTCTGCAAGTTTTTCCTGCGAAACTTTTTCAGTAATAACAATAAAGCCTGATTCCTCGAGTGCTTTTTTTCCTGATGCATCAATGCCATCGTTGGCGAGAATTTTCATTTGTGTTTGAAATAAGGGTGACTATCCTTTGATTCGTTCAAATTCTTTCATCACATCCACCAGCACCTGCACACTTTCAATTGGCAGAGCATTATAGAGCGATGCGCGATATCCGCCTACGCTGCGATGCCCCGCAATGCCGGTGATGGCAGCTGCTTTCCACATTTTGTCAAACTCAATTGACTGCGAATCGTCATTCAAGCGGTAAGTCGCATTCATCCAAGAGCGATCTTCCGGTGCAGAGTGTCCGTGGAAAAGTGGATTGCGATCGAGTTCATTGTAAAAGCAATCCTTCTTCGCACGGTTGCGGGCTTCCATTCCTTTCAATCCACCCATTGCCTTTATCCAGCGAAGAGTCAACATGCAGGTGTAAACGGCAAAAACTGATGGAGTGTTGTACATGGAATCTTTTTCAATATGCGCCTGGAGGTTGAGGTAGGTCGGAATTTTTCTTCCTGATTTTCCAAGCGCATCTTTATCCATGATGTACACCACGGCTCCTGCCGGCCCCATATTTTTCTGAGCACCTGCATAGATAAGTGTAAAATCACTTGCGTTGAATTGTTTGGAAAAAATATCGGAACTCATATCGCACACCAGTGGTATGGGCGACTTCGGAAATTCCTGGAATTGTGTTCCGTAAATCGTATTGTTCGATGTAAAGTGGAGGTAGTCCGCATCAGTAGGAATGGTAAAATTCTTGGGGACGTAAGAGTGGTTTTTGTCTGATGAATCTGCTATCACTTCCACATTGCCAATCATCTTCGCTTCCTTTATTGCGCTGCTGGCCCACACTCCGGTATTCAAATAAGCTGCCTTCCCGTTTTCGCGCATGAGGTTCATGGCAATAGTGGTGAAACCAAGTGTGGCACCGCCCTGGAGAAAGAGCACCTCGTAGTTTGCCGGAAGCCCCAGAATTTCTTTCACAAGATTTCTTGCTTCATCCATCACCGCCTCGAAATTTTTTGAGCGATGAGAAACTTCGATGAGAGACAGACCCATACCATCAAATTCCAGAACCGCTTGCGCGGCTTGTTCAATTACTTCACGAGGCAGAATGCTTGGCCCTGCACTGAAGTTGTGTACTTTGTTCATTGGGGAAAAATTTCGGGCGCGAATATCTCACGTTTGAGACGTGGTTCAGGAAAGGAAAGATGAAGAAATTGATTCAATGCGTTGTTTCAACAGAATCGCAAGGGCAGGTGTTTAGGACTTTGAGCGATTACTATTTACTGTTGAGGCTCCAATCGTAAACCTGGTATTCGATGGTTGCTTTTGCATCCACCTGCACATCAGAATAACTGTTGATGAAGGCTACCAGTGTTTCGTTCATAGCAAGATCCCCGAAGTACAATTGGAAAACCTTTGAAAGTTTTGGAGCGTTGGAGTTGATGGAATTGTATCTCTTGTCATTCACAAACCTGCGCGTAACCGTGTTCAATGTTTTTTCGAGGTCTTCCGGCTTGAAAGCATGATTGAAAAGCGGAGGGCAGGAAACAGATGCATCACTCAATGAAAAAAGTATCCTGGCATCGTTGAATTTCTCAAGAAGGAATTCATTTCGGATCCGGTTCAGGGAATAATAATTGATGCCGATCTTTACGTAATTTGAATCCATGGCGTTAGGAATTTCATTGATGGATTTTAATGGGTAGTTGTCACACACGAGCTTAAGCACAAACATGTTGTAGGCATTTATCCAGAAACATTTTTGTTCATCTCTTGTCCAACGTGCAGTAGGGTGCATTAGTGCAATGCTCTCCAGTACAATTCTGAAATCACTGTCTTCTTTTAGGCCTTTGTAGTTCACCTTTCCATCATCGCTCACGTATTTCTGCAAAACCTGGTCATAAAGTGCGTAATCCGGCTTGAAACCTTGCCGCGGTGATGTGGCCGCATGATGATGATGAAATGAAAAAGAGGAAAGGACAATACAAAGAATGATAACTGCGATTGTTGCGGAGATTTTTTTCATCTGGTAAGATGCGGAGATTTGAAGTTGACGCGGCAAAAGTAGAGCCAACCATGATCCTGTATGAAACAGCAAGCCCGGAACCAGAGCGGACCGGGCAGATGTTGCTGTTCTTGTTTTTCAGTTTACCAATTAATCAATTACCAACGTTTTTCACATAAAAATATAGTAGCCATTGAGCGAATAAGCTTTTGTTTCGTGTGAAGTTTCGATAGCACTGGAGGGCTGTAAATGTTGGGATTGCTTCTCCTGTCCTTTGTTCACCCATTGAAAATCTATTGTAATCATCAACTGGCCAGCAAGGATGATTGCTCCTGCTGCGATACCATCCATCACTATGTTTTTCATTTGGGTTGATTTTAAAACGGGTCAAAGATTCAGGGATCATGAAATTGAATTCTATATCATTTTGCGTTCGGTGCAATGTTTTGAGAATTTGGCTATCATACTCCATTGCTAACTCAAACTTGAGATGTAGTTAACTCTCATTTCATAGCACAGAGTTCTTTTTGTACTCTCCAAGACAATAAAAAAATGAACGCACAAAAACATTTTATTCTTTACCGGAAAGGATCCTGCCTTATGGAATTGCCTTCTGCAATTGAACATCTCAAGCGCGAGAGCGGTGAGGAATTTCTCTACACCACCTGTGGCCAACGCATTGGCCTTCACGAAGTGGTAGCCATCAACGGCATTGCATTCTAGCAGGCAATTACTGATTGGCACGGTTGGAAAGTTTAGATTTGGACTGTGCTAGTTCAAACCCGAATACCTAATCAACTGTCGCCCGCTGGCTATGATCAATACCTGATGCAGGGTTGGTTCCGCGGCTCATCACTCATGTATAAAATGGACATGGTGTGTATGGATGAAGACGTGCACTCGGTGGTTAACATCAGGTTGCCGCTTGAAGATTTTTCATTTCGGAGACATCACAAAAAACTGCTGCGCAAAAACGACTCATGCTTTTTTGTAACGATCGGCAAAGCGCGAATCACAGCAGAAGCCGAGGCGCTTTATCAAATGCAGAAAAAACGTTTTCGTGGATTTATTCATAATTCACTAAGCGAAATTTTTCATGACGGATTCGATGCATCCATTTACCCCACGCAGCAAGTTTCAGTTTACGATGGTGAAAAACTGGTGGCTGTAAGTTTTTTTGATATGGGTGAATTTGCTTTAGCGAGTTTGCTCTGCTTACATCATCCGGACTACTTGTCCTTCAGTCTTGGCATCTATACGATCCTGAAAGAAATTGAGATGGCGCAAACCTCAGGGCTTCGCTGGTACTATCCAGGATATATTCTGGATCACACAACCCTGTTCGATTACAAACTCGGTTTTGGAAACTTTGAATGGCTGGACCACAACCACAAGTGGAGCAGCATGTCAAACTACCTGATTGAAAATACAAACGGGCATGAACTTCGACAAAAGCTTCATGAGCTTTCATTATTTTTCATTGAGCAGGGCATTGCCCATAGTCATAAAATCTATCCGCATTTTGTGGTGGCTTACACAGGGCATTCTGATAAACCATTGCTGCGCTATCCGGCATTCCTGGAAATGAAAGAAGGGTTTCCGGGAAAAAAAATCATTTCCACTTACGACATGGAACTTGGGCGAATGGTGATGATGGAAGCATGTGTAATTGAACCGTTGAGCAGCTTAATTCATCTTGACCTATCCGATGACTACAGCACAAGTTGCGTTTATTGTATGGACCTGCTTGTCGTTGAAAAAGTGTTGGATCAGGCCGAGATGCAATTGTTGTTGGGATGTGGGTTTGGAGAAGCTATAGTCCCGAATAATGAATTATGAATTACCCATCGGAACTGCATCACGTAATTTATTGTTCGCACTTTCAAAACTATTCTCAGTTCTCCTTCCGATAATTATCGGACTCAAATTCTCAATTTCTTACCCCTTAGTGTACTTTTTACACACCCTACGAATTTCTTCTATGTTTGCAACTACTAGTTCGTGGTTCATAGGTCATAGTTCGTGGGCTTTGATATGAAGTAAAAGATTTCGAAGCGCGAGTGGCGAAGCCCCACAGAACACTACGGAGAATTCTATGAACTAAAAACCAAACGCCAACTCAAACATGAAGAAACTCTACACCCTTTTTATCACACTTTTGATTCCTGGAGTTAATATTCTCATAGGGCAAACAGTAACCGGCACGGTGACCGATGAAAATAATGAAACCGTTCCCGGTGTCGCGGTGCGCGCAGGCGAGCGGGGAGTGTTCACGGATGTGGATGGCAAATACACACTTGTGCTTTCAGCAGGAATTCATACCATCGAGTTCACCATCACTGGCTCAAAAACTCAAACCAAACAAGTCACACTTGCAGCAGGTGAAATCGTGTCACTCAATGTAAAGTTGGTGAACGAAGTGACCGACCTTGATGACATTGTGGTGGTGGGATATGGTGTGCAGCGCAAACGCGATGTTACCGGAAGCATTGAAACAGTGGACGGACGAAAACTCACACAGTTTCCTGTTCCAAGTTTCGAGGCAGCATTGCAGGGACAGGCTGCGGGCGTGCAGGTTTCGCAAGGCTCAGGGCTTTCCGGAAGCAGTTCCATTATCCGTATTCGTGGTATTGCATCAATATCGGCAGGCGGTGATCCACTTTATGTTGTGGACGGAATTCCTATTACACAAAACCAATTTCTGCGGGGTAACAGTGGAGCGATGAATAACAACCCGCTTGCAAGCATCAACCCGAATGATATTGAAAGTGTTCAGATTTTGAAAGATGCAGCAGCCACCGGAATCTACGGATCACGCGGGGCTAATGGAGTGGTGCTTATCACCACAAAGCGCGGAAAAGCAAAAGGCTGGAAATTCGATTTCTCAACGCGACTCGGATTTGGTATTGCCGCCACACGTCCCAATATGCTGAGTACAGAAGAATATCTTGCCGTAAGACAAGAAGCATGGGAGAACGATGGAGGCACTGGCTACGTTTGGTTGCCGGGACTTTCATCTGAAAGCGATGCTCCCGAAACACGTGAAGCTGCTTTCAAGCAAGCATTAAAAACCAACACCGATTGGGTGGATGAAACAACAGGTGTAGGTATAAAACATTTGTACAGTTTTGGTGCAGCCTATTCGAACAACAAAATTGCACTCTATGCCGGCATCTCTTATGACCACAATGGATCGTACCTGATTGGAAATTATTATGAGCGATACAGTGATAGAATAAATTTCGACTGGAACATTTCTGACAAACTCAAACTGCAATCTTCATTGGCCACAAGCACCGGCATAAACAAGCGCGTGGATGCTGCCTGGAGTGGCGGTCTTGGTGAAGCCATGAGCACTGCCCTGCCCTACTATCCGGTGTACGATGACAGCAGGGATTATGGTGGATACTATCTGTGGAATAATGGCTACTCAAATCCTGTGAACTACCGTGAGCGCAGGCCCTGGCGTACGATTGAAAATCGCGTGATTGGCGGACTGTCACTTATCTATACACCGGTCACTGATCTCAACTTGAAACTTACCGGTGGTTATGATTATATGGACATCCGCAATTACCAGTTCTACCCCGAGATGCTCAACCCAAGTGAACTCTTCAACAATGCTGAATTGAATCCCGCATGGGTGAATAATTGGAACGTATCTGCCACTGCCGATTACACAAAAACATTCAAAGAAGATCATGTCGTCACACTTCTTGTTGGTGGAGAAACGCAGCGATCGCATACCGAACGATATGACCGAATCGAGTATTACTTCGTGAACAGTCCTACTTATGAAAACAACTACGAGACCGACTCGACAGACAAAAGGGTATTCACCGCTTCACCAGAGACCTGGACATTTGTAAGTTCATTCAGCCGCATCAATTATTCTTACAAAAACAAATACTTCCTGCAGGCAGTGGCACGCAGCGATGGTTCAAGCAAGTTCGGTGAAAACAGCAAGTTCGGATTCTTTCCTGCACTCTCTGCCGGCTGGATCACTTCTGATGAGGATTTCCTCAAAGAAAATAAAACCATCAGCTTCCTGAAACTTCGTGCGGGCTGGGGCAAGACCGGTAATGCCGATGTGCCGGGCGATGCACAATACGGGACTTTTTCACCCAATGACAATGGCATTACCTACAACGGTGAACCCATCATCTATCCTATCAAACTTCCGAACCCCGATTTGAAATGGGAGACAAGTTCAACACTGGATGCCAGCATCGAAATACGCCTTTGGGAAAATACTCTGCAACTCGAATTTTCAGGCTACCGCAAATACAGTAAAGATGTGTTGATGAATGTGAGTGTACCGGCTTCAACAGGTTTCACTGGGTACTGGGACAACGTGGCCGAAATTCTGAATCAGGGCATCGAGTTGTCCGTCACCAGTTTCAACATTGACCGCGCATTCAAATGGAAAACCGACTTCAATATTGCTCGCAACTACAACGAACTTGTGAGCATTGGCGACTACACTCCCGATGCAGTGAGTGGCGGAACAAACGATAGCCGCGTGATCACCGGAAAACCGATTGGGTCATTTTACCTGATGGAATTCTCTCACGTAGATTCTGAAAACGGATTGCCTGTTTACATTGATCTCAATGGCAACGAGACTTACGAATACGACAACAGTCAGCGTAAATACGTGGGCGATGGTTTGCCGGATGTTTATGGTGGAATCACAAACAATTTCACTTATAAAGGATGGGATTTGAATGTGCTTGCAACATTCAGCTTGGGTGCCAAAATTTTTGACTCATCGGGCAAGCGGCAGATGGGCGTGGTTACCGACTGGAACATGCGCGGTGAAATTTTCGATCGCTGGCAACAACCGGGGGATGATGATGTCACTTTTCCTCGCCTCACGCTAGATGAAACCACTTACAGTTTGCCCAGTGGATTTCCGTGGTGGAACACTAGCCTTTTCATATACGATGCTGATTACCTCCGGCTCAAAAACATTTCTGTCGGCTACAACTTTACCATGAAGCCACAATCATCCATCAAATCCATTCGCGCTTCGGTTGCAATTACAAACCTCTTTACAATTACAAATTTCCCGGGTCTTGATCCTGAACTTGTACGTGATTTTGAAAATGCACAGGATCGCAATCTTTCTCCCAATGTCACCTACCTCACACCGCCACAGGAAAAAAGTTACAACCTTAGCATCAATCTCACTTTTTAATTGAACGGAACAATGAAAAAATATCTTGCCCTGATCATACTCTTCGCTACGGTTGCATTTCTTCCTTCATGCAAGAAGTGGCTAGAGCACGAACCTGATGGTGTAATCCTCAGCGAGGATGCCTTGAAAACACCAGAAGACATGCAACGCCTGTTGAATTCGTGCTACGATGTGCTTGGAAACATTTTCGATGGGCGCGTTCAAAATATTGCCGAGTTGCTGAGTAACAATCTTGATCAACCGTTGAATCATCTTGAACTCACTGCAGTTTATGATCGCGAAGTCACTTTTTTCAATACCACTACAAACAATGTGTACACCGATTTGTACCGGGCGGTGTATCGCTGCAACACGCTGCTCGCTAATTTCGATTTGATTGAAGGACTGGGTGAAAGTGAACGAACACGCATGGAAGCCGAAGCGCGTTTTATTCGTGGATTGTGCCATTGGTGGGTGCTGAAATTGTGGGCGCAGCCGTGGGGTTATACCGCTGACAATTCACACCTTGGAATTGTTCTGCGCACCGAGCCCAAACAGGAACCATTGCCGCGTAGCACAGTGAAAGAGAGTTATGATTTTATTGTAGACGATCTTGTCTTTGCAGAAAATAATTTGCCTGCATCCAATGACGTGTATGCAACAAGAAATGCAGCACAGGCTCTGCTCACATACGTTTCATTCCAGAAATGGGATTATTCCGGTGCATTTTTTTATGCGGATCAAGTGATCAATTCAGGTGCATTTTCACTTGAGCCATCACTCGATTCTTATCACGCCATGGACAGTGTGCTTCAATTTCAATCTAACCCCGAAACCATCTTTGGTGTTGTTTCCTATTACAGCCTGGAAGAATCAATCGTTGATGTTCGCAACGAAAACTTCCGAGATAATTACTGGCCGGCTACCGCTGGTGCACAACTTGGTCTTAGTGATGACTTCTGGAATTTTATCAACCTGAATCCTGCCGACAATCGCATCAGCGAATGGATACTGGATGAAAGCGGACAATACCAGGTGCTGCGATTTGGAAATGACGATGAGCAGACTTATTTCTTCTCAGTACCCGTTCTCCGTCTCACCCACATGAAACTCATTCGTGCCGAATCACTTGCTCAATTGACGGATCAGAAAGAAATTGCAATCGCTGATATAAATGATATTCGCGATCGGGCGTTTGGTGAAGGCATTAACAACCTTCCTACTGACGCTACTTTTGAAGAAGTGAAACAAGCCGCGCGAGATGAGTTTCGGAAAGAAACTGTTTGTGAAGGATTGTGGCAGGATCAACTGAAGCGAATGGGTGCAATGGGCGAAGACATCACTGTGCGCGATGCACCATGGAATTGCCCCGGAATGGCTATCCAATTCCCAAACAGCGAGGGCACTGGAGTGCAGTTTGTTTTTAATGAAGAGGGAGGATGCCAGCAGTAATTGTAGATTGATGATTGGTAGTTTAGAATTTACAACTGTAAAGACATGAATTTTAAAAAATGAAATACACACTAACACTTCTCGCGCTCGCCATTCTTTACGCAGGATGCAAACCTGAAATCGAAGGTGAACTTGGAGAGCCTTTCGATAAGCTGAAAGGCATCGCAGGCACATGGAAAATTTCGCAGTTCTCGCAACTCGATGTCAACAACCCGGTGAAAGAGGAACGCGACCTCAGTGAGTTCTACGTGGTGGACGGTGTAGAACCTCTAACCATCGAATTCAATCTTGCAGGAATGACTTACACCGCTATTGATGGCCCCGGCAAAAACTACTTCGGTGATGCAGGAACATGGGGACTTGATAATGTGGAATATCCTTCCTACCTCATGCTCTACTCAGCAACCGATACATTACAGTTCGACCTTGGCAGCACGGTGCGTGAGTTTGATACACAAATGAAGCTGGAACTTTCGCGCGATTGCGATGACGGTGCAGGCAACATTACCGAAACAGTCATTTACAAATTCCAATTCACACGAGCGAACTGACATGCTTTGATTAATGAAAATTGCAAATTGAAGATTGGTAATTGCTAATCAAGACTCACAAAATGAAAAAACTTCTTTCGCTTTTATTCCTCACTTCAGCTTATGCAGTGTTGAACACACAAACCATTTACGTGCAGCCCTCCCCAACTGATGCCAGCGAGGAATTGACACTCTACATTGACATGTCACAAAGTACGGATGGTTTGCAGAACAACGGCCTCAAAGCCATCCTCACAGCGCACCCCGAAGAACAAGACAGTGTTTACTTATGGTCTTGGATGCCCACTGAACCGGTGGTCGGCAATGGAAACTGGAGTGGAAGTAACGAAGCGTTGTTGTTGACTCATGAAGGCGACCTGCTCTACTCCATCACTTTCATACCAACAGAATTTTATGCTGCCGATGGCCCTGAATTTTTTGCGGAAGGCATTTCATGTCTCGCAAAACTGAAAGACGGAAATGCATTTGCTGATGATGCGGTTGGAGAAGCCAAGTCCGAAGACTTCCACGTTGACATCATTCCTAAGTTGTGTGACGATATATTCTGCATTTTCCCTGCGCTGGCAAAAAGTGATGACTTCATTTCTTTCACTTACGACAACAACCAGGAAACCATTACAGGGCTCCAGAACATGGGGCCGGAGGATTGCTACATCTACCTGAGTGCCGTGACCAACACAAACCAACCACATGCGTATGTTTCATCAGACCTTGTCACCATTACACCGGAACTTAATATGAAAGAAGTGCCAGGCATGCCGGGCTTCTTCCGCCTCACCATTGTTCCCGATGATTTTTTCGAAGGCCTCATTCCCGAAGGCGAATACATTGATCGAGTGGTCTATCGTATTTATCGACCGGGTTTCAATTACCCCGCAATTCCTCCAAGCTGGAATTACACATTCCTCAACTGCCAATAGCAAATTTTCTCATGCGGGTATTTTCACCGCCCCGATTCGCTGATGTGCAGCGATCGAAATAAATCTACCTGTTCATTTCGTGAGCTTCCTTAAAAAATTATTTAGTCCTGCGAAGAAAGAATCCCTCGATGCGGGATTGGAAAAAACACGTTCCGGTTTTTTCGCACGCCTCACCAAAGCCATTGCGGGCAAGAGCAAGGTGGACGAAGAAGTGCTGGACAATCTTGAAGAAGTCCTCATATCAAGTGATGTGGGTGTAGAGACCACATTGAAAATTATCCGCAAGATTGAAGAGCGCGTAGCGCGTGATAAATTCATGGGTACTGATGAACTCAATGCAATATTGAAAGAAGAAATCAGTACGCTTTTAAAGGCCCATGAAGGAGAAGAGGGTGAAGAGGTTTTCATTCCAAAAATTTCAACACCTTACGTTATAATGGTCGTTGGTGTGAATGGTGTTGGCAAGACCACTACCATCGGAAAACTTGCACATCAATTGAAATCGGAAGGAAAGAATGTGATGCTCGGAGCAGCTGATACTTTTCGCGCTGCTGCTGTTGAACAGTTGACCATTTGGAGTAAACGAGCAGGGGCTTCCATAGTGTCGCAGGGCATGGGTGCCGACCCGGCATCCGTAGCTTTCGATACACTACAAAGTGCAGTGGCCCAGAACACAGATGTGGTTTTGATTGACACGGCAGGGAGGCTTCACAACAAAATCGGGTTGATGAATGAACTCACAAAAATCAAACGTGTGATGGAAAAAGTGATTCCCGGTGCACCACACGAAGTTCTCCTTGTGCTGGATGGTTCCACCGGGCAAAACGCATTTGAACAGGCCAAGCAATTTACCGCAGCAACGGAAGTGAGCGCGCTTGCCATCACTAAAATAGACGGCACAGCAAAAGGCGGAGTAGTTATCGGTATCAGCGACCAGTTCCAGATTCCGGTTAAGTACATTGGTGTTGGTGAAAAGATTGGAGACTTGCAGGTGTTCAATCGTTTCGAGTTTGTGACTTCGTTGTTCAAGTCATGAAATGAAAAAGGCCGCCACTTGTTGTGCAACGACCCTTTTTGGTTCTTCTGAAGGATTTTTCAGCAACTATTGACCGAATTCCAACACTGTCTTTTCGATAATGGAAGTGCATTCCATCAACTGTTCTTCCGTCATCACCAGCGGTGGTGCAAAACGAATGATGTTGCCATGAGTGGGCTTTGCAAGCAATCCGTTTTCTGCAAGTTTAAGACAAAGGTTCCATGCAGTTTTACTTTCCGGAGTATCGTTGATTACGATGGCATTGAGCAATCCTTTTCCGCGAACGAGAGTGATGAGTTTGGTTTTCGAAATCAATTCATTCATCGCTTTGCGAAAGATTATTCCAAGTCGCTCTGCATTCTCCGCAAGAGCTTCTTCCTGAACAACTTCAAGTGATGCGATGGCCACTTTAGCTGCCAATGGATTTCCACCGAACGTACTTCCGTGTTCGCCCGGCTTTATGCACATCATGATTTCATCGCTGCATAACACGGCCGAAACCGGATAAACACCACCGCTCAGAGCTTTGCCTAAAATCAAAATATCAGGATGTACATTTTCATGATCACACGCGAGCATTTTTCCGGTGCGTGCAATTCCGGTTTGGATTTCATCAGCTATGAAAAGAACGTTTTTTGACTTGCACAATTCAAATGCTCCGCTGAGATAACCATCGGATGGAACAATCACACCAGCCTCGCCTTGTATTGGTTCAACAAGAAATCCAGCAACATCTGCATCTTCCAGTGCAAGTCGAAGCGAATTCAGATTATTGAAAGGAATTTTCACAAAGCCTGGAGTATAAGGACCATAATGTCCAACAGAATCGGGATCGGTAGAAAACGAAATGATGGTAGTGGTGCGACCGTGGAAGTTTTGTTCGCATACAATGATTTTCGCATTGCCATCTGCAATTTTCTTTTTCTCGTACGCCCATTTGCGACAAAGTTTGATGGCCGTCTCTACGCCTTCAGCACCGCTGTTCATCGGCAGCACCTTATCGTAACCGAATAATCGTGTAATGAATCTTTCATATTCACCCAAAGCACTGTTGTAAAAAGCGCGTGATGTGAGCGTGAGTTTTTGGGCCTGTTTCATGAGCGCCTTCACAATTTTTGGATGACAATGACCTTGGTTCACTGCCGAATAAGAAGAAAGAAAATCATAATAACGTTTGCCCTCAATGTCCCAAACGAACACGCCCTCTCCCCTATCCAACACAACCGGAATAGGATGGTAATTATGTGCACCGAAGCGATCTTCGAGCTTCATGGCATCGGCTGAGGTGAAAAACTGTGGCATTGTAGCGGTCATGGAAAAATGAATTTTTTGTTAGAGCTGCAAAGCTAGACAATCAAGCCTTTACAGCAAGCCATTGAGTCGAATGAGTACACACCAACGGCAGGATTATGATCGCATCGTTCCACCTTTTCAAAGTGCTTTCCCAGCTTTTGAATCAGCCGTTCCAATGCTGAATTACCAATGGCAACCCGAGCATGAATTTTTTCCAGTTTCAATTATTCAAAACCAAATTGAAGAGTTCACGCTGCCGCTTCTTTAGCATATCGCTTTCCACGTTGCGGTTTCAGAACACGAAAGCCGAGGTCAATGATTCCAAGTTCTTCAAATTGATTTTCAGGCCTCACCGACCTACAGGCTCGCCTGATGATTTAAGCTCCATAAGCCAACGGCCATAACCGAATCGGGTGAAATGGTCATACTCTTGGATGAAACGTTGAGCAGATTGAACGGAATCAAAAGCAGCATCTCCGGTGAAGCGTGTCACTTCCCGGATCGATGTTTAGCTGGAACAGAAACTTAGCATCATTGGTGTTCCATTCGCGAAGAACCAATCGGTCAGTTTCAATTTTTATCATTTTGGTGATGACTGAAGTGCAAATGAAACAAACGTGTCGCTTTACCTGCCATGGGAACAGTTTAGTTTTGCCGCCACAAAAAAAAATAGATCAACAGAAATATGGCAACCAACAGAACATTCACCATGATTAAACCCGATGCCACAGGCTCGGGGCATACCGGAAAAATTCTTGACAAAATCATCCAGGACGGATTCGCAATTCGTGCATTGAAATGGACCCGGCTGACGAGAGCGGAGGCTGAACAGTTTTATGCAATTCATAAAGAACGTTCCTTCTTTGGTGAGCTCGTGGACTACATGACAAGTGGCCCCATCGTGGCAGCAATTCTTAAAAAAGAAAATGCAGTGGAATCCTTCCGCAACCTGATTGGTGCTACCGACCCGCAGAAAGCTGCGGAAGGAACCATACGCAGGATGTTTGCAACAAGCATTGCAGCCAATGCAGTTCATGGAAGCGATAGTGACGACAACGCAGTAATTGAAGGAGCATTCTTTTTCTCAACAAGAGAACATGCGCAATAATCAAATTTTTTATTGAAGTTGAAAATTGAATAATTCCAGTATTCAATTTTCAATCTGAAACTCTCAATCTTCAATTGTTTACTCATGTCTAAAATCAAAGTAGCCAACCCAATAGTAGAAATGGACGGGGACGAAATGACCCGCATCATTTGGGCCTTTATTAAGGACAAACTCATACATCCTTATCTCGAACTTGATATAAAGTATTTCGATTTAGGAATGGAAAATCGCGACAAGACTGACGATAAAGTAACCGTAGAAGCAGCCGAGGCAACACTCAAATACAACGTTGCTGTGAAGTGCGCAACCATTACTCCCGATGAAGACCGCGTGAAAGAATTTGGGCTGAAGAAAATGTGGAAGAGTCCCAATGGAACTATCCGCAACATTATCGGTGGAACTGTTTTTCGTGAACCCATCGTTTGTAAAAACATTCCTCGCCTTGTACCCGGTTGGACAAAACCAATCAACATAGGTCGTCATGCGTTTGGTGACCAATACCGTGCAACGGACACAACTATAAAAGGAAAAGGAAAACTCACCATGACTTTCACTCCAAGTGGTGACGGTGAAACCAAAACATGGGAAGTGTACAACTTCGAAGGTGATGGCGTGGCCTTGAGCATGTACAACACCGATGAAAGCATCTACGGTTTTGCTCGTTCATGTTTCAACCAGGCATTGATGCGCAACTGGAACCTCTACTTCTCATCGAAGAACACAATCCTGAAAGCTTATGATGGAAGATTCAAAGACATTTTTGAAGAAGTGCACGAGAAGGAATACAAGGAAAAATTTGAAACTGCGGGCATCAGCTACGAACATCGTTTGATTGATGACATGGTTGCATTTTCCCTTAAGAGCGAAGGAGGGTTTGTGTGGGCCTGCAAGAATTACGATGGCGATGTACAGAGCGATATCGTTGCTCAAGGGTTCGGTTCGCTCGGTCTTATGACATCCGCATTGGTTACACCAGATGGAAAAACCATGGAAGCTGAAGCTGCACACGGAACAGTGACACGACACTACCGTCAACATCAGCAAGGAAAGAAAACGTCTACCAATCCTATTGCTTCCATTTATGCTTGGACACAAGGTCTTGCCTTTCGAGGAAAACTGGATGGCAATGATGAACTGATTCGTTTTGCAAAAACACTGGAATCTACTTGTGTTGAATTGGTGGAAAGCGGCAAGATGACCAAAGACCTCGCGGTGTGCATTCACGGAGACAACACCAATGAATCGCATTACCTCACCACCGAGGATTTTCTAGATGCTATTGATGATGAGTTGAAGTTTCGGATGAGTATCTGACTCCAACCTCCGGAGCCTCTTTTCCTTTGAATTCATTGTATCCACGACAGAATAGATTCTAAATTGCATCAGTTTAGTTGAACCGCATCAACCTCTTATCAAACAGAAAGGACTCCGGACCGAGCAATTTTATTTTTTGAAACTCCGGGTGATTGGTATTAATGAGAAAATTGAATTCCCCATGCACGACACTGCTGGGAACTTTCAACACACAGGATCTTTGTTGATGCGCCCATTCTTCCCCAAATCTACGGCAAGATTCATCGCCCACTCTGTACCATGCTTTGGCCAGGTCACTCATTTTCACTTCTTCCAAACTCACATTTGCTGGTAAGGAAAGAAGAACGGTACAATAATTCTGAAGCAAAGCCTCTCCCGATTTGTGAACAAGAATCTCCAGGCAAGCTAGCGACCTGCACCACGAAGTGTAAAGAACACTGTGTTTGTCAGAATTCCAACGGTTGTTCATCAAAGGAGGAATCAACCTATTGCGATATTGTTCTCTTACTATGTGGTAAACGACCATGTGGCTTAAGACAATTGACCCCAATCAATGCGCACAAGTTCTTCAATAAGTAAATCCACACCACTGCTTGTTTTCATTATTTCCATAGGTGCAATTCCATTGAAACCATAAGCTGGTTTTTGAAGCCATCGGCCAAAAGACTCGTAACTACCGAAAGATTCAAATCCTTTCTCGTAGAGTTTTTTCCATTTCAGAACTAGTTCACTGTCATTTGGGTTGAGGCGTTTGTGGTCTTGCTTATAACGCTCCAGTGTTTTCGTTGAAAAATCAAGAGCGGTGGCAAAAAACTCTGAACGAAAGGGGCCAGCCTCCACCAGTTTCTCTACTTCTGATATGCCAACTCCTTTATTGGTTTGCGAAAAAAAATTCTCCCATTTATTCATCGTATCTATGTTATTTATTGGATTGGTTTGATAGGGTGTAACCGGATCTTCCACTTTCCCTGTAACTTGTTGTACTTGTGTATATGGTGTTCTTCGGGTTTTGTTTTTGATGCCTGACGCTTTCTTCATCGGTGGAATTTTGTCCAAATATACGAGACTTCTGTCTATTGACTTCAATTATTCATATTTTTTCAACTTTCCTGTTGGTTTCCTAATGTCCGATTGCTCTTAGCCTTCTGAATTTCTAAGAGTGGTCCCTGCCGAAAAAATTTCAATGAAATTTTCATTCTGCCTTACTCCAGCGACATGGGGTGAAAAAACATGCAACAAACAGTGACCCCTCTTTGCATGCTGTAAAGTGCAGCATGTAATGGTCTAATGAAAAACATTATGATATTCGGCTTTACTTTGGAATGATGAAATCGCGCACTTTCACGATGGTTACGTCTTTCTATATTTGCCGCCCTGAAAAAAAATTCAGTCTCAACCAAATTATTTGATTCATGCGGAATAAAGGAATACTGTGGTTTTTCGTGGTTCTACTTGCCATCACAACGCTCTATTGTTTTTCATTAGGGCTGGTAGCGAACCGTTTCGAAAAAAGTGCAGGAGCAACAGCTCAGCTACAAGTGGATTCATTGGCGACCATTTACGGATGGAACCCAGCTCAGCAGGATTCAGCCAAAGACGTGCTGACAAAACGTATTCTGCGCGACAGTGCAGATGCAAAGGTTTACCCCATCCTTGGCAACACTTACAAGTCTGTAAAAAAAGATCAACTCAACCTGGGTCTTGATCTTAAAGGCGGGATGAGTGTTACCCTCGAAGTATCTATTGCAGACCTGTTCATGGGTATGAGTGATTATACTGACGACAAGAATTTTACAAATGCCATCAAGGAAGCTCGGGAAATGCAGAAGAGGTCGAGCGGCAGTTACGTGAATCTGTTCGAACAGGCCTGGAAAAATCAGAATGCAGGTTTCCCGCTTTGGCGGATATTCAGCCTGAGCAAGAGCAGTGGGCTTTTCCCAATGAACGCTACTGATAAGGAAGTGTTTGATGTTCTCGCGGTTGAGGCAGACAATGCCATAAGCAATACCGAAAACGTTATTAAGAAAAGAGTGGACAATTTGGGTGTGTCCCAAGCCAACGTGGCCAAACAGACCCTCACCGGAAGAATTATTGTTGACCTTCCTGGCGTGGATGACCGCGAATACATACGTGGAAAACTAAAAAGCACTGCTAACCTTGAATTCTGGGAAACCTACAAGAGTTCGGAACTGGTTCAACTGTGGCAAGGCGTGAACGACACAATAGCAAAAACATTCTACCCGGAATTGTTCGTGGTTGATACCACTTCTAAGGATACAACTTCCACTGCGCTCTTATCCGACAGCACCAGTGTTGCCAAAAAAGATTCTACCCAGCTCGCAAAATCCGATGTGGATACTACATCTGCTGTTGACACCTCTTCCACATCCCCAACGGATGCACCCAATGAAGAACTGAGCGAAGAAGAGAAAAAGAAACTTCCCCTTATCAACAAGTTGTCTCCTATGCTCAACATGGATCGCATGTCAGGAGTTGACCAATGCCTCGTGGCAACAGCCAAAGTGAGTGACACGTCCGATGTGAACCGCATGTTAGCCATGCCTCAGGCCAAAGCCAAATTTCCCAAAGACCTTCGCTTGTTGTGGGGAGCAAAACCACAAGGCGGACGTGCATCACTTTACGCAATCAAAGATCCGTCATTGAAAGGTATTGCACCATTGGATGGCAAATCGATTGAAAGCGCTGAGAGCAATGTACAGGACGGGCAGGCAGTTGTAAATATGACCATGGATTCTGAGACTGGAACTCCAATTTGGCGAAGTATGACGGAGAAAGCATCAGCCGACAACAAACGTCCTATTGCCGTGGTTATGGATGGATTGGTGTACAGCGCACCCAACGTTTCTGAACCAATTACTGACGGTGAATCGCGCATCACCTTCGGCCAAGGCCCCATTCGGGAACAGCTGGATGAAGCCACTGACCTAAGCAATCTTTTAAAGGCCGGTTCCATTCCTGCTCGCATAACCATTATTGATGAAGTAACCGTTGGACCAACTCTTGGCGAAGCCAACATCAAGGCAGGTATATGGTCATTTGTTATCGCATTTGTGGTGATTCTTGCATACATGATTTTCTATTACGCATGGGCAGGACTTGCAGCCAATGTGGCGCTCATCACCAACTTGTTTTTCATGATGGGAGCACTCATAGCGGTGCACGGTTCGCTCACGCTGCCGGGTATTGCCGGTATCGTTCTCACCATGGGTATGGCAGTGGATGCTAACGTACTTATCTATGAGCGTGTGAAAGAAGAATTGCGCCTGGGCAAAGGCATACAGGCCGCCATGCGCGATGGTTTCATAAAAGCAATCTCCGCCATCATTGATGGAAACGTAACCACACTCCTCACTGGTATCGTCTTGTTCATCGTGGGTACAGGCCCCATCAAGGGATTCGCCACCACACTCATCATTGGTATCTTCACCACACTCTTCACGGCCATTGTGGTAGCGCGTTTGATTCTTTATCGCAGGCTTGAAAGCAAGCGCCCCATCACCTTCTCCAGTAAGATTACCAAGAACTGGTTCACCAATGTGAACTTCGATTTTGTAGGCAAGCGAAAAATGTTCTACATGGTGTCATTGGTCATCGTAGGTGCCGGAATTATTTCCATGTTCGTGCGCCAGCCAGCCTTTAACTGGGGTGTTGACTTTGTGGGTGGAACTTCTTTCAAGGTAGCATTCGACCAGCCGGTTGAAGTTGATGTTCTTCGCGGTGCATTTGCCGAGGTGCTGGTGGAAAACGGCCAGGCTTCGTCCAATACAGTTCAGAGCATTGACAACACCGGAAAGGATTATAAAATCATCACCAACTACATGGTGAGCAGCGAAGTTGCTGATGCTGACTCACTGGTTCAGGCCAAGGCCAATGAGGCCATTGCCAAAGCAGGCGTACCCTACAAAATAAACGAAACCTATAGAGTGGACCCCACCATGACGGATGATTTCCGGAGGGAAGCATTGTGGGCAACCATCGTGGGATTGCTGCTGGTAGGTATCTACATATTTATTCGATTCCGCATGTGGGACTATGCGGTGGGCGCCATTGCGGCCCTTGCGCACGATGCACTGGTCGTGGTCGCAGCCTTCACCCTGCTCAACGGAATTGTACCCTTTTCTCTCGAAGTAAACCAGGCATTTGTTGGTGCTATTCTTACCGTAATCGGTTTCTCCATCAATGACACTGTGGTAATCTTCGACCGAATCCGCGAGTACATGCGCAACCGAAAAAATGCCGAACCGAAAGCCATTATCAATGATGCCTTAAACAGCACATTGGGGCGTTCCATTAACACTTCAATGACAGTGTTACTCACGCTTCTTGTAATGTTCATTTTTGGAAGCGATGACATCCGCGGGTTCACTTTTGCAATGATTATAGGGGTGATAAGTGGAAGTTACTCAACGCTGTTCATTGCATCGCCAATCGTTGTGGACATCCGCAACTGGCAGGCGCGCAGGAAAGCAAAACAAATTGTGGAAGAAAAAAATGTGGCCACTGCCACGGTTTAGTCGCAACTAATCCATCAAGCAAAATAATCATCGCCATGCACCTTCGCATGGCGATTTTTTTTAGGGAAAATTTCTGATAGATGAACCTCCGCAGATTCAATTGCCATCGTGCGAATTCACAACCTCGATAAAATTTTCTTTTCCAATTCCTCATTTCTTACAATGGGAATATTGATATCTTCAGGGTTGTACAACGCATTCCGCAGAATATGGTCAATGAGTGCCGATTGTTTTTCGTAACGCTTGCAGGAATTACAAATCGATTTGTGCCATCGAAGTTGTGTGCGTTCAAGCCACCTCAATTCAAACAAAGACTGTTTGTCCAACAGTTCAGTGGCTTTCTTACAGGAAAGTACTACGGCATGTACTAGATATTTTTTCATGTCACTATTTCGAAAACCACTTGGTTTCCAGGCATTTTCTCAATTGCAGTTTTGCCCGATGAATTATCTGCCAGAAATTGGACGGAGTGATTTGTAATTCCTGACAAATCACTTCACCGCTTTTTTCTTCTGTGTACTTTAGATGCAAGGCAGAATTCCAAACTGAGGGAAGATTGGCCATGCAGAGCTGAAATGTTCGCACAAAATTTTCATCATCCAACAAGTGCTTTCTTTCATCCCATTCGCTGGGGTAAGGGGCATCTGCCCACTCGCCATATTTGTTGAACAGTGTATCGAACAATTCAATCCTCCTCTTTTCACCGTGCTCCTTATGTTTCAATGTTGGGTTTTTGAGCATGTTGCGGTGATAGTCGGTAATCTTGTTATTTAGTATCGCAAAAAGCCACGTTTTTGGATGGCTGCGGTTTTCAAATTTATCGTACGATTGAATAACGGCAAGAAAAGTTTCTTGCACAATATCCTCGGCCGTTTCGCGACTCGATGTTTTGTGAAGTGCCCAGGAAAACATACTGTCAGCGTATAGTTGGACCCAATCACGAACCACATCAGTTTTAACGCCAAGCCCTGTTTGCTGCATGAAGCGAAGTTATAGTTGTGAATTAACGTGAGGTTCAAAAATTCTGCACGAAAAGAAATCTGCCCCAATGTTGTCAGGATTAGAAATCAGTTGCGACTACTTTAGCGAAACATTACAATTATAAATCAAAAAATGAAAAATCTATTACTCGCATTCATGTTGTTAGCAACCACAATTCTTAACGCCCAACTAACTGATGGCAGCATAGCACCTGACTTTACGCTTCAGGATATTGATGGCAACACGCACCAACTTTACAATTACCTGAATGAAGGCAAAATTGTCTTCATAGATTTCTGGGCAGCTCATTGTCCCTCTTGCTGGAGCTACCACCTTCAGGAGCATATCGAAAACCTGTTTCTGCAACATGGAATCTCCGGTTCTGAATCGCAGGATGTGATAGTACTTGGTATTGAGGTGGACGCTGGCAATGGATTAAACGAACTTCAAGGCGTAAGCGGAAACACACAAGGCAATTGGCTGGCTGGAATTTCTTACCCGGTGTTCAATCCCGAGGGTGCAGAACGAACCGTATTGCTAAACAACTGGGAGGTGAATTATTATCCGCTGGTTTATTGCATCTGCCCTGACGGTAGCGTAACAGTAACCGGAACACAAACCAAAGAAGTGCTTTATGAGGAAGTGATATTGTGCAACGCTTCAGTAAATGTTGAATCAGAGGTTCATGTGCAGGATATCATTTTCAACTTCTCTCCGCAAACTTCAACACTACAGTTAAACGAATCTTCGCAAGGAACACATGTGGAAGTTCATGACCTCACCGGACAGTTAATAACTGAAGGAACCACTTCGGGAGGAAAATTTTCCCTCAGTCTTTCAGGAATTTCAAGCGGAATTTATTTCTGCCGATTCACCGATGCAGGCGGAAAATCATTTACGGGAAAGTTCTTTAAGGAGTAGAGCACTACTCCGAGGATTGCTATAGCCGCTCTGTAACGCTGTAGTATTGGGATGGGACTTAATTCATCCCAAAACAAAATCCTTGTGACTAAATCGCGACTTGAAGCATTCAGTGACGGTGTGCTGGCCATCATCATCACCATAATGGTATTGGAAATAAAGATGCCGCATGGCAGCGGACTTCATGACCTCATTCCTCTTTTTCCTGTGCTTGCCAGCTATGTGCTTAGTTTCGTTTTAGTGGGAATCTACTGGGGAAATCATCATCATTTGTTGCACACGGTGCGTCATGTGAACAGTGCCATTATCTGGTCCAACATGCACTTGCTCTTCTGGCTTTCCCTCGTTCCCATTAATACAGGTTGGATGGGTGAGAATTTTTTATCGCAATGGCCTATCGTAATCTATGCAGTGAATCTATTGATGTGCGGTTTTGCATATTCCTTCCTGCAACAAGCGGTGATGAAACAACATGCCAAAGGCACACCACTTACTGAAGCCTTGAAGAAGCAGGAAAAAAATGGTTATGCATCGCTCGGTATTTATCTCATTGCCATTGCTGTGGCTTTTTCTACCCACTGGTATCCTTCGTTTTGTTGTTGTGGTTGAGGTAATGTGGGTGATTCCCGATAGAAGGATTGAAAAAGCGCTGAAAAAGAGCTTAGCGGTACTCAAACCTAGGTTTCAAAATCCTATAAGATTGCGATTCCCCATTTTTAGCCCCGCAACAAAACTGCTTTCACTTTATGCCTTCTGTCTTTCGCACCCTGTTGAAGTCTTCTATTGCATTGTTGTTCATGACTTTTGTGATGAAAGCAGACGCACAAATCGAAGTGGGTGAACCTCAACCATACGGCAAACAATCTCCAGTGTATTTGTGGCGGCCATTTGAGACAGACTCAATACAAAAACTTAGATCATCTTCCATACTGACATCATACAGTGCAAACGAGCGCGAGTGGCCGTGGCAATTTGTGGGGCCTGCCGTTCAGCCGCAGGAATTGAATCCAGGTGGCAGAGCCATTCCGACTTATGCAATAGGGCGCGGTAACGGTACCGGGCGCATGAATTTTTTTCTAGTACATCCGAAAAAAAGGAATTGGGTGTGGGCCTGCTCACCCACTGGTGGACTTTGGTACTCGCGCAATGAAGGAGAATTTTGGTTAGAGGGAGGAACGGACAGGCTGCCCATTTCCGGTGCATCATCTGTCACCATCAATACGAAAAAGAAAAAACAGTGGGTATTGGCCACAGGCGATGGTGATGATGTGTTTATGTACACCAACGGAGTGTGGCGCACCAAAGATGAGGGCCGAAACTGGGAAAACATCAACGGTAAAATTCATGGTGCCACACTTCCGTTTGGCGATAATAACTATTCCTACATAGGCAAGGTGGCAGCTTCCCCCGATGATTTCAATTTTATAGTGGTGGCGTCAAGTCTTGGTTTGTTCGCGACAGAAAACGGACGAGCACCGGCAGATAAAATCAAATGGGTAAAAATTTCGGATGGATATTTTTATGATATTGAATTTGTACCCGGCAATAAAAAATTCTTCGGACAAAGGGAAAATTTTAAAGTATTTGCCTCCGGTAGCAAATTCATGATGAGCGAAAACAGTGGGGCATTGTGGAGCACTCTTCCGCTTCCCGAATATGAAGAAAAAGACCGCTACAAATTTCTTAGGCTCAGCATCGAGCTATCGACCGATGATCCCAATTATGTTTTCGCAGGGGTGACATGCAGCGAAGGCATCACACAAAGCCCTGCCGGGGAAGGCACTTTCCAGAAATTCAACCTCACTACAAACAAGTGGGAATTTGTCCGTTCACTTAAGAAGGACATGAACAACCTTATCACTACCCGTGCGCGTGCCATTACAGTTTCGCCTATTGATGCGGACCACGTGCTTACCACCAACGTGCAGCCGGTTTATTATAGTCATGATGGTGGCCAAACTTTTTTGAAATCGGACAAAGGACAGATGCACGATGATGTACACCACTTCGAATTTTCACCAGACGGAAAAACAGTGTGGGCTGCGCATGATGGTGGTGTGAGCCTCAGCTACGATGGTGGATTGCATTGGCTAAACCGCGACAATGGAATAGGTGCGGCCAATGTGTTTGGTCTTTCCGTGGCACAAACGGAAGAACCCCAGGTGCTCTATGGCGGATACGATGTGGGCGGGAATCTCTTGAAAGACAACAAGTGGTACCATGTGAGTTGGGGCGATGGTTTCGAAACCATTATCCACCCGGAGAATCCGGACATCATGTTCGCCACCAAACAAAACGGAAGCCTTGATAAGAGTGTAAATGGAAAAGATTTTGAATCTGCAGCAAGTCCATCAGGAACAAAAACGGAGTGGCATACATGGATAAAAATGCACCCCACCAAGTACAATACAATTTACTGTGCCGGCTCAAGTCTTGTGCGTTCAACCGATCTGGGCGTCAACTGGGAAATAATTTTCGAAGTGAAAAAATTCGGGGAGAACCTCAAAAATGTTTATCGTTTCTATCATTGCTATGAACATCCCGGTGTGATGTACCTCTATGTGTTGACGGATGATAGCCTACAGCCGGAAATATGGCGAACCTTCAACGTGAATGAGATCAAACCAGAACTCATCATCTGGGAAAAAGTGGCGGACATTCCTCAACGCGGATGGATTTCCGGCATAATTGCCGACCCAGATTCACCATGGCATTTCTGGCTCTTGTTTGCCACATCCGATTTTTCCGGCAAGTTGTGGTATTTTGATGGATTCACTTACAAGGATGAAACAACCAACCTGGGCAGTGCACTGGTGGGAAGTGCAATTTTGCAGCGGGGAAGTGAACGCAGGATTTATCTGGGAAGCAACAGCGGTGTGTTTACGCGCAAGGCGGGCGAAACTTCATGGACCCTTCTCGATGGATTGCCTGGAACTTTTATCAATAGTCTTGACATCAATTACAAAACAAGAGAAATTTTTGTAGGGACATTTGGACGGGGAGTTTGGAAAGGTCCGTTGTATGAGAATTGAAACCTCGAACTCATAATTTTTTTCCATGATCAATCAAACTCAGTGAACCGCGAAATAAAATCATCGCGCTTCTTTTTGTTGGCCATGAGCGCCCACATGAATTTTACATTATTCTCTTCGAACTTTTTCTTGTCATCCTTTACATCAGTGAGAATTTTCACCAACTCCTGGTCGCTGGTGCTCACGCTCATTACACCTATTTTGTATTCGAAGTAATACCAGTTGGCAGGGTCCAGTTCCAGATAGATGCGCAACACATCGGCTGAGCGTTTTCTTTCAATCTCAATTTTTCCTTTTACGTAGCGAAACAATTGTTTCTTGTCCATATTCGCAATTCCAATTGGCCCCTGGCTCTGCCATGTTTCTTCAACGGCATTCCAGAAAAATTTTACATCGGCCAGGTAAAAAGTTTTCTGTAGTTCTTCCGGCACTTTTTTCAATTGTCCGCCCAGGTTCAGTTCTGAAATCAGCTTGTCCGATTTTTCAGTACCCATCACTTCTATCAATCCTTTTTCATATTGTGTTTTGGTGATGTCAATGGGTTGGAGATTGGGCCACAATTCTATTTGTTCGTAGATGCGTTTTACAGCACCTTCATCAAACGGGAAGTTGATCAGGCATGTGCCCTGTGCGGTTACATCGCTGTTGGCAGGATTGTATTTTACTGTTCCCACCGGCTGAAATTTTATCAGCCCAATGTCTACATTGAAATTGATCTGGCCATCGCCATTCAACTCGCAACCATCGGCATGGAGACTCACAAGATTTCCTGCAAGTTTTGGTTGTTTGATTTTTTCTTTTGACCCGATAAAATATTTGCGTGCGGTTTTGTCCCAGTAAAGGAACCCGAAGGCTTCAATCAACGCCTTATCCTGTGGGTCAGGTTTTGGCGATAAGAAGGCGGGATAAACGTCCATAGGTGAATCTTCGGTCATCATTACACCTGCTCCGACCTTGAGGCTTTCAGTGCTGCGCATGGCGGTGTCCACGGGTATGTAAATTTCTTCTGGACTGATGGGCGCGCGGAATTCGAAGAAGTGGCGTTCCAGCATGGGGCAATTGTGGAGTATGCGCACACCTCCATCAAACGTCAAAGGCTTTTGGTTCGCGGTCATTTCAAAATCACCAAAAAATTCGAATGCAGGCGAGAGGAAAAATCCATCTTCCTCTTTAATTTTTCCGAAGCCGATGGTCTGCAATGTGGTGTCCACTTTCAACTCATCGAAGTGGATTATTTGCTCCTTCTTGTTTTCATCAATAAACGCATAGTCACCCTTTCCGGTATATTTCTTCCGGCCGAAAATCTGGAGATTCGCATTGAAGATTTTATGGTATTGTGTAACGTAGTTGCTCAGCACCTGCGCCTGCTGAAGCGGTCGCATTTCAGCATACTTCTCCACATAAACCCTTCCGCTATCGGGCGTAATTTTAGAATCGGCCACTGCTATGTATTTGACTTTATCGCAGGTGAGCAACGATTTTTTCAAATCGTATTTCGCTTTGGATGAAAGAAAGTTGAGTGAGTCCTGACCAGCGGCTACAGAAAAGAAGTTTGAATTTGTCTGGTCTTCGCTGGTATCAATAACGAAGTCATCTTTCGCTTGCCTTGTTGAGGTGAGATCCATCTCAGCCTTATCCATGTACCATGTAAACTGGTCCATAAAACAGATGTATTGGTTTTGCGGAAGTTCAATTTTTGTTTCTCCACTGTTGGATTTAAACTCGCCTTTTCGCAAATCGAAATCCACATTTGAGTTTACATTATTGGTTTTGAATGCCAGTGTTCCACCTTCCAATGCAGCAAGCTGGAAGGCGCTGGTATCAGCCAAAATTTTTCTTCGTTTGTAGTTGAAAGCAAGCGATGAAAGTGTGGCCCCGTTAAATTCCATTTCGCCTTTTCCTTTCATTCCTTTTGGTGCAAGCGAAAGTGTTCCGGCAAGTGTGGCTTCTTTCTCAAAGAAATCAATGGGTGTGTCAATACTGGTTGCATCAAGGCGATCTTGATAAGGGAAATACGCCAGGTCCACCGTGTCGCACACGGCAGTGGGCACTTCGGCTTTGCCGCTTTGTTCCCGATTGATAAATGATTTTGTTTTGCCCCGTGTGCTGTCAGGGAAAAAAATAAATTCATCGGAGGATGAATGGCTGGTGAGGTACTCCAATTCGCCACCTCCTTTCAAACCAGAAAAGTCGAGTTGAAGATCGGCCGTAATTCTCGACTTGCCACCATAGGCTGGCAAACCTGCATCACCGGTGGCGCGTTTGAAACCGAGTGAATAATCCTCCATGAGCACCAGCGGCTCTTCGATGTCTGGAAAAATTCCGCCACTTACAAGCGTTCCGTTGAATTTTAAATCTTTCTTGGAGAAATTGTCAAGTGAGTCAATAGTGAAGGGAAGTACCTGGTAGTAAAATTTGTCCTTCTTGTAAACGCCTTTTTGTATTCGAGGATCTTCCCAATACACGTAGCTCAGCTTCGTGCAACTGAAAATGGGATATTGCGGATAGGTTTTAGAATGATAGCCTCCTTTGTTGGTAGGTGCATCAATCTTGATGTTGCCGGCAATGTCGCGCAGCACACTTTTCACTCTTCGTTTTTCAAATGAGCCATCCTCCATTCTGCTGGTTTCATCTTCCACATAAATGCGGCAAGAATCCACCTGTAATAAATCCAACCTGAAGTCAGGAAAATTGAAATAGTATTCTTTGCCGAGGAACTCGAAGTTACCCGCAAACACTCTTCCACCAAATTTGAAGTCGCGGTTTTTTTTCAGAATCACTTCACCTCGTTCAGGGTAGCAGGTCACCTTTTGCGAGTCGCTCACATTAAATCGCTCCACTCCTTTCACCAGCAGATCATAATTGAGCAAGCTTAGTTGTGCGTTGTTTCCTTGTTGTACCTCAGAGTTGAATTGCAGTACATCGTAATCGCGTTTGCCACTGTTGTTTTCCAGATAGGCACTGGCCTTGTCCAGCATGGTTATCCAGTGTGTGTTGATGTCGTAACGGATAAAGCCTTTGTTGTTGAGATCAATCAACATGGGGTGCCATTGCTGCTCGCTGTGGTTGAGGAAGTAGGCCAGATCGGAAGCAGAGAACTCGTTGCTTCCTGTCTTTTTCATGAAGGATTTTATCTGGTAAAGCGGGTGGTCGAAGTCCAGCCCCATCATGGCATCGAATCTTTTTTTCTTGAAGTATTCGTTGCTTTCGAATGCGGCATAGTGTTGAGTGCTGCCGAGGATAGAACCCATTTCAATAAGCGGGTCGTCAATGTTCCAGTACAATGCTTCGAAGTACATATCAATATGGTGATATGAATTTTGGAACGGGGCTTTCGAAATTCCTTCTTCAAGCCGAAGAAGAATAAGTTGCCTCGTTTCCTTTTCGAACTTCAGGTTGAGGTCAGGATGAAAGATGGAATCTTTATCCACATAAAATGTAATAGTGGAATGGGATGATGTAATACGTTTTGGTTCAATAGAAAACTCGAGGCTTCGGGCGCGCATAAAAGGTTTTCCTTCGCGGAAGATGGTGATTATAGCGGGGGCTTCCAGTGTGCCACTTCCTGCTAGGCGGTTACCTGCCATGGTAAATCCTCCATCGTAATCTACTGATGGAACAATGTTTTTGATCTGCAATCTTTTGTAATAGGAATCGAAGCGCGGGTAAGTGGCATTGTCTTCTGTTTTGCCTGCAAGAATTTTATCGGTGAGTTTTCCTATAAGCGGTGTGTCGAAAAATTCGTTGTAGAATACCACTGAATCCATATCGTAAGTAGAAGCCCTCAACCGGATTTTGTAATCCTTCACTTCGGCAAACGTTTTTTCCGGATCGAAGCCCGCTCGCACCCATGTCACTTTTCCTCCTGTCCCAGTCCACCTGTCTTCACCCGGATAGTAAACTCCGCTTGTTTTGTGGATGATGGAACTGTCGCCTTTGGTGTAGCACTTGAGGTCAAGGGCTGGAAATACTACACGCAGGGTGGTATCAAATTCAAACGAGAACCCGGGACTAGTGCTTTTCCATGATATGCCTTCGGTTTCGTAAAATGTTTTATCGCGATAGAGCAGTGCGGTGGTTTCAAGAAGATCGGGGAAGTATTTTTTTTGCTTCTTGTCGTTCATCATCCTGAGCAGGATTTCATTCCATTTCAAAAGATCGAGTTCCGTTTTTCCGGCTGTAGGAAATGCAATGAGGATGCTTAGGAGGTTATGGAAATCGGGATAAGTCTTGGCTTTGTTCTTCAGCAACTGGTCAGCCGTTTCGTAAATCATTTCCTGTTGCTGGAGGTTGTAAACTTGTTGATCAATCCAGACAGGGGCAAACTGCTGCTCGACAAATTCTTTTCCCATTCCCTTTTTGCTGTCGTTGAAAAGTTCGATCAACTGGTCGAGAAAAATTTCCGGCTCGTGTGTAAATTTTTCGATGCGTTGTGCATCTACCCGGATAGAGAATGCAAAAAGGGAAACGGCAATAACAATAAGTCGTACTGTCATGAATGATTTTAGATTACTACTTTGAACTTGCAACTTTCAACTTAATTGTGCGAAGTTCAATTTTTCGTTGACTATCTACTGTCGTGCCGCGGTTAAAGTTTCCGAAAAGTTGTGCACAGGGTTTCAAAAAAAAACCCTTCGCTCCAGCATTTGGACGAAGGGCTCTCAATCCCACTGGACACCCCTAACGGGTATGAACCCCTGAGGGGTGTCCAGTACTCAGAAGGAATTTCCGTTATTGTTTCACCACTCTCAATTCAATTTGTGTATCATTAAGGCCGGTGATGCGCAAAGTGTAGTGTCCAGCCACCAACCCTGAAAGGTTGATAGCGGGATGGCTCATGGGAGGAGAAGTATCTTCCATCACCATCTTTCCAGTGAAGTCAATCACCTCAATTTTTTTCAATCCGAATGTTGCAAAGTCTCCACTCAGCCTTACCTCATCCTCTGTAGGGTTAGGATAAAGTTGAATGCCGAATTTGTTTTCCATTTCAGAAACTGCCACGTTTACTTCTGCTTCGCCAACACATATGCAGCCGTTGGCATCAGTAAGGGTGAAAGCATAAGTGCCCTCTTCCAATTCGTCAATACACAAATCATCTTGACCGGAGTCCCAGTCAATGGAATAGTCCTGGGTTCCTCCTTCAGCTTCCACACACAATTCACCATCACCACCGTTGGTTACGTTAATTACTTCTACAGGGCAGTTTAGTGTATCAGGTTCGCTAATTTCAAAATCATAAGCAATGGTGCATCCGTTTTCATCGGTTACACTTACCTGATAAGGACCGGGGCACAGGTCGTTGGGTTCAAGTTCTCCCCAGTCAATAGTTCCATTGGGAATGGTTACAGAAGCAGAGCCATTGCATTCATCGGCACACAGGGCGTCATTGGTTTGAAGGTTGGCAAGAACTGGAGCAGGCACAGTGATGAATAGGGTGTCGGTTATCCAGCCGTATTTGTAATACACCTGATAGTTGCCGGGGCCCCAGGTAAAAAATTCTCCATCGGTAACGTTGTCTCCGAAAAAGTAAATTGGTGTATCGGTTGTGTTAAGTACTTGTGATTGTCCCGTACATGCAACAATGGGTTCGAGGTCCAGGTTGACGTCCTGCTCTTGCCAGAGTTCATCATAATAGTATGCGCGATAAACCCATGAACTTTGTTTGGCGTGCCATACCACTTCTCCATCTTCTGTCACTTCTATGATGTGACCTTTGTTGGCAGGAAGTGCTCCGGGAGCTCCACAAACACCGAAACGGTTACCATTTAGCAGTTTTCTTGCCGAGCCCAATATGCCGCTGGCAATGCTGTCATCAATAATATATTCCCAGGTTTTGTATGCCGTGGGTTCTTCGTAATAGGAAATCGAGAATTCCACAAGGCGACTGTGCACACCATCACCCAGGTTGTCGAATACCATGTACTTTTCATCTTCGAGATTTTGGCGATTGATATCGTGCTGTTCAGCAAATCCTGCGTCGTTCTGAAGAGGAATGGTAGGATTGTTTCCACTAATGCTCCAGATAATATCTCCTGTGTTGTAATCAATTTTGTATAGTTGATTTCTTTCCTTGAACGAGATCAAATAGTTGCCGTCATAATCCTGCTTCACGGCATTGCAATGTTGCCAGTTGATGGCTGAGGCGCCAAATAGCGGAGTGAAGAATGCATTTTGATTGCTTGCATTCAAAGCCACCGGATCGAAATAATCGAGCGACCACCATTCCCAAATCATATTGCCCAGCTCATCGAATTCCATGAGGCCTTCGCCAATTACCTGCTGATCCACCACTCCACCAATGGATGAAAAATCATAAAGCCGCACCTCTGCAGCAATGGCCACATAATTTCCTGCTACGTTTTTTATTACATCGTGATGAAAGAAAAATTCTTCATAGGGCGTGCCTGTGAAATCAACCGCTGCAATGATGTTACCCAGCAAGTCGCGTTCTTCCATGCGGTGACATTCCAGCGTGAGGGTGTTGCCATCATCGGTAATGTCCCACATTTCGCAGTTTTGTTGTATGCCAACGCCATCTGCACCGGCATGCCAATCGTACCAAACCACTTCACCCTGGCGGTTAAACATCTGGAGAGTTTTGTCGGGAGTGCTTACTGTGTTAGTCATGTAATAACCCTGCAGGCCGGGTGTGGTGGTATACACATTAGTTATGGTACCCACATCGGGAGGAAGCATGCCTGTGGTCAATAGCTGCCAATCGCTGGTTGCACAATTGAAATCATTCCAGGCCACCACACGCCACTGATAAACTGTATTCTGCACAAAACCTATCAACTGGAATGCGAGCAAGACGGATGGGCCTTCAAGATTGGAATGATAACTTTCTACTACATTGTTTTCGCTGTCCAGCCGATTCCACTCCACGTAGCCCATTACACTTTCATTCGTTTCAACTTCGACATCGTACCTGAGTACATTGGTTACAAATACAGACGAACTGAACGATTGAAATTCGATTTGGGCTGATGCCAATAGCGCACTGAAAATAAAAACCAGGGATAAAATTTTTCTCATCGTAAAAAAATTTGGAGATGATTGTTAAGAGCGCGAATATCCCTATTTGAATTGTGCGAGGCAAATGATTTTTTCAGAATCCTGTGAAAGCCTGACCACGCGTTTTGCTTTTGACTACCGATCGTTCATTTTTGCCGGATAAAAATTTTCACTATGAAAACTATTGTAATTCTTTTTATGCTTGCATTGATCATGTCGTGCAGTCCCAAACTACTTGTACCAACCCAGGTGGATGCTGATCGCGGTCAAAAGACTTTTCCGGGACTTACCTTATCAGAAGTGAACGAAGGAAAGATGCTTTACGAAACCCATTGCGACAAATGCCATCCGCTGAAGAAACCGGAATCGCGCACCGAAATGGAGTGGCACACCATAGTGCCTGAAATGGCGGGCAGAGCAAAAATTGATGAAGTGACTGAATCCAAAATCCTGAAGTATGTGTTGACCATGAGAGAGGCAACGGCACCATCAGGGAAATGATTTTGGTTATCTCATTCGTTACAGTTATTCACGCCCCACTTATTTACATTCAATCCCTCATTTCCGTTCCATGCACCCTAGAATTTTTGCTTTGATATTGTGTATTGCATCTGTAAATGCCTCGGCCTCTTTCACAGGCCTTAGTTATGATTACATTGCTTATGACGCCATAAACGGAAATGTGACCGTTCGGATATATGCGGAATTTAGTAATGCCTCCGACCAACTCACGGCAATTTATGGGAACAACATCACTCCTTTGCAAGTGATTCCATCCGGCACATTTTACCAAAATGGTTTTGGTGGTCCTACTTCACTCACTATCAATCCAGCGTTTTATGCTTTCTTCCCCGATCTGGTTTATGACTCGTGGTTCACCATCGGTTTACAAGATGTAACGGCAAACATGATGGTGACTTTAGGCCTAGACTTCGCAGCTTTTGAAATGGGTGGAAGCATTTCAGAAGCAGATGCAGCAGGCGGGCAGATAACTACGCTGGCTGGCAGTGCACAAAATTTTCCGGTGGCTGGCCGCGTGCTCATTGCACAATTCACAACCAACAATGATGTGGCCATGCTTATGAATTTTACTTGGCGCGATGCTGCAAATACTCTCTTTCAGGCCACTGGAATTACGCTCAACATTAACGGTGGTGATCCCGGATGCAATGATGCCTTTGCTTCCAATTTCGATGCTGCTGCCACCCTAAATGATGGTTCGTGCATTTACCCCGCACCCAGTTACACTGGCATCACAGGGGAACTTGTTGCATACAATTCGTCATCAAACTATTTCAACACCTATCGGGTTTACGCCCACTTCGCTATGGCGGGGGATCAGCTCACGGCATTATTCGGAAAAGATGTTACTCCTTTATCTATCGTCACAACGGGAACATTTTTCCAGCATCCGCTTGGAGCTTTCACTTCTGATGGAATCAACGCTTCACTTTTTAATTCGTTCCCCGAACTGGAATATGATTCGTGGGTAAGTGTGGGTCCACAAAGCGGACCGAATGGTGTGGAAACTATCGGGGTGAATCCTTCTTCATTTGAAAGTGGGGAATCGTTGTTGATCAACGATCAGTATGGGGGCAGTTGGTTTGTTTTTCCGGGAAGCGAACCATTGGCATTTCCCGATACAATGGGTCGTGTGCTCATAGCACAAATCACTGCTGATGATGACATCACTATATCACTCAATCTGCAGTACCGTGCGGCCAACGGAACGGACCCACAGCACCTGGCCCAAACTATTTTCATTGACCACCTGCGAGGCGGATGCACCGATGTTGCTGCCTGCAACTTCGATGCAATGGCAGAGGTGAATGATGGTTCATGCTTTCCACCCATTCTTTATTTTATGGATAATGATGGAGATGGATTTGGAGACCCTTCCGTCAGCTCATCTTTTTGCACTCCACCTGTATCCGGTTTTGTTTTGGATGATACTGATTGTGATGACGGGCGCAACGATGTGCATCCGGGAGCGCCCGGCACTGCCGAAGCAATAGACAACAACTGCAACATGCTGATTGACCCCGAGGAAGAACTTCAGGATTATTGCGCAGGCGATTTTGATGACAACGGTGTGATAAATACCAGCGATCTTCTCCTCTTCATGGCGCAATTCGGGTGCAGCAATTCTTGTGGCAATTTCGATCTTGATGACAATGGTCCGATAAACACCGGAGACCTTCTTTTATTCATGGCCTTGTTTGGAACGAGTTGTCCATAAACCATAGTCCCTGCGGGAATGGATTGAAATTGTTTGTTCTTGTTTCTACTTCGCCATTCTTGAAAGTATAATTTTCGCAAGTTGTTCCGCCTGCACGCGCAACTCGCTCACCGCGGTGCTCTCCCACAATTCTCCTTTAAGGTTTGAACCGAGGGTAAAAAGATTGTTTTGTCGTTCTCCCTTTTTATCCAGCACTTCATAAGTCCTTGTGTTGGTACGGATACCCAGTTTCAATTCGTCCTGCATCACCATACCCTTTTCCATACATCTTGAAAGAAAAGTGTTTTCAAGTTTTGTTATATCCGTTTGGGGGCCTGTGCAGTTTATCACGCGCGACACATTGAGGGTCATTATTGCACCCAGTTTCTTGTCCAGGTATTCCACACTTACGATATTGTTTTTTTCCTCGATGTTCATCAATTTCCCGGCAACTATGTGCAGCTTTTCATCCAGCCGCAATTGTTGCAACCGGTCGTGAATGTGGAGCGGAATGCGGTGGCGCGCCACTCCCCAAAGGTGGCGGAGCCTGGCCATAAAAAGTTTTCTCTCCTGTGCGGTAAGTTTTTGCCATAAGCGCTGGGTGTGCGGCCTCAACGAATCAATAACAGGCTCGGCCGAAATACCATAATGCCTCACTGCTTTCACATGCTTGTTTACCAGCGATACTATCTGGCCCAGCGAAAAATCATCTTGCAGTTCTTCCAGAAATTTCTCATACTTCAACCCGCTGTGGCGGTGCGGAAGTATGTTGAAGCCATTGGGCGAAATCGAAAATATCCCGCCATGAAATCCGTGTTCGAGCAATCCAATAACAGTGTCCACCATGGTGAGTCCGTTGCCGATAATGAGCACAGGCCTCGAGGCATCAACACCGGTAACCGATTCCACTTTCCACGGATTGCGGAAATATTTATTACTCTCAAAAAAAGATGCATTTTTTATGATTGGATTGCCGGGAACATGATTGCCGGAGGCAATAACGCAATAGTCAACCGCCATTTTTTTTCCATCATCCAACAAAATAAACATTTGATGAGCCTTACACTCCAGGTCGGTTGCCAGTCCATCAATGTGCTGGACACTCATTGCAGCGGACGATGCCGCAGGTTGGGCATCGGTCCATATCTGCGCGAGATATTCTCCATACATATAACGTGGCAAAAATGATTGAGCTACCAGCGCGGTGTCCTTCCCCCTATGCGCATCGCGTTTCATTACCCAATCCAAAAAATGATGCGGATGCGTGGCAAAGGCACTCATTTTTTCGGTACTCACATTTAGCAGGTGGCCCTGGGAATAGGGGCTGTAAGCAGTGCCCCGCGCCATGGTTTTTTTTGGGTTGATGATGATGATGTGAAGGGGACAGCGCGCATGCCACAGAAGCTGCACGGCAGTCATCATACCCGCAAATCCTCCTCCTATTATGCCGATGGTTTTCATTCTTCTTTTTAGATGGTGGGCGAAATTAGAGGTGTGATGCAGGTTGTGCTGGAGGCTGCCCTATTCAACATACATGTTTTAAAAACTTGAAGCATGAAGGAAGTGAAGAAGTTAGACCAGAACAACCTCGCTGCCCTTAACCTAATCAAATGAGTATTGCTGAAAAGACATTGTCCCGAAAAGCATAGACGGAGCAAGAGGGAGTGCTTCTTGCTGTCACTATTTCCTTCGTCCCTTAGTTGCTGCAAAATTTTTGCAACCTCTTGTAAACTTCTGCCCGCCCAAAAAAGCATTGTAAAAAAATTTGTCATTCGAGGCATCCTAACTTGTTTACTTTCGTCAAACTTTAAAGGCCAGATTCCAAAACCCTGGCTTAACAACAAACTATCAATTTTTTTAATTAACCAATTCCAAATCAAATCAAGTATGCAAAAAATTTATTCTTTTGCGAGAAGCCGCTCGGGTAGTGGCTTCCGCCCTATGCGCGCAATGGTTGCCATTGCGTTTTTCTTTATGACCAATGCAGTGTTTGCACAAGTTGCCACCTACTCTTTTGCACAATCTGTAGGTCCCTACACTGTTATTGCCGGGGGAACTCAGCATTGGTTCACGCCCTCAGGCACGGGTGTCGTGCCGGATGACAACACAGTGCTTAACGTGGCAATAGGTTTTCCATTCACTTACAATGGAACAGTGTATAACAACGTAAGCATTTGTAACAACGGGTATCTGAGGATGGGTGCTACTGTGACCGGCACGAACTACTCAGGGTTAAATGGCGCGGACAATGAAATTGTTGCTGTCCATGGCCGCGACTTGCAATGTGGATGGCGTACTACTGCAACACGTACTAGCGGCAGTCCTATCCTCACTGCAGTTACAAATACCGCTGGTATTTCTGTTGGTGATAATGTGAACGGAACAGGGATAGCCGTTGGTTCAACTGTTCTTTCGATTGGTGCAGGTACAGTTACAATGTCTGCCAATGCAACATCAACTGGTGCTGCTGGTACTGTAGTCTTTGGCGGGGAGGTAAGATCACAACTTATTGGCGCGCCTGGCAGCCAAACATTTGTGATTCAGTACACCAAATCGAGGAAATTTGGAAGCGCAGGTGCAAACGAAAGATTTGATTTGCAGATCAGGTTGAATGAAACTACAAACGTTGTTCAGGTTGTTTACAACAATTGTATTTATAGCACGACAAGCGGTACGACAACAGTTGGTCTTCGGGGTTTGAGCAATGCTGATTTCAACAACAGGACAACCTCCGCGCCTCATGACTGGAATGCTACTGTAGCTGGTGGAACTATTGCAGCGAATATTACATTTAGTGTAGCTGGTGCAACACCACCCGCAAACGGTCTCACATTTACATGGACACCAGTACCACCGGCAGCTTGCCCAGCTCCTTTCGGACTTAATGCAACAGAAATCTCACCAACAGGAGCAACATTAAACTGGAACTGCACAGCTTGTGCAGGCCCATACAATATTGAGTATGGCCCAACAGGTTTTATACTTGGTACTGGAACAATGGTAAATGGAGTGGCAGCTTCAGGTTATGTGGTAGGCGGTTTACCATCCTCCACAGCCCATCAGTTTTATGTTACCCAGAACTGCACAGCCGGTGGCAATGGTTTTAGTTTAACCGGAGGCCCCGCAGCATTTACTACTTCACCTGCCAATGATGTTCCTTGCGGTGCAGTGGCACTTGTATTTGGCAACAACGGTCCTTACAGCCTTACTGGCTATACAGCTACCGCAGGCGAGGTTGCTCCCCCGGCAACAGGATGCGGAACCCAAACTGGTTGGTGTAATTCAACGCTGAGCAATAGCGCATGGTACACTTTTGTTGCGCCAGCTTCAGGTCGTGTCATTTTGCAAGCCCAGGATTTTGATACGCAACTCGCCATTTATTCGGTTGGCAGTTGCAGCACCTATGGAACGTTTACTTTGTTGGCTGCCAATGACGATGATGCTGCTTACGTAGCTCACGGTGGTGCATTATTTTCATCCTACATTCCAATCGATTGTCCATCCCTCATCGCTGGTCAAACCTATTATGTGCAGTTAGATCCTTTCACCGCTAACACCGCAACACCCACAGATTTGATTTTGACAGATCCAGGAGCAATTGATGCGGGCTTCACCGGCCTTCCAGCCAATGCCTGTTTGACCAGTGCATCTTCCACATTAGTACCCAATGCCGGAACAGGAACTTTCAGCGGCCCTGGTGTTACCGGAAATTCTTGGAACCCTTCAGTTGCAGGTGTTGGAATCCACAATATCACTTATACACGTGAAGCGCCACACGGATGCCGTTCAACCACAATATCAGTTGAAGTAGGACCATATGGTTGTACAGATCCTGCTGCATGCAATTGGGATCCCACGGCATTTTGCGATGACGGCTCATGCCTCACAGATTATGGCTGTACCAATCCGTTGGCCTGCAACTATGACAATACAGCAACTTGCGATGACGGCTCATGCCTAACCGATTATGGCTGCAATGATCCTTCTGCCGCCAACTATGATGTGAATGCAACATGCAATGATGGCTCATGTATCTATGGTGCAGTGAACGAAAACCCATCAGGTGCCATTTTAGTAGCGCTTGGGACTTATGGGCAAACAGCTTGTAACAGTATTAACGATGATCTGACGGGTAGATATCCTTCGGCATTTGCAACATCAACATTGCCAACCGGTGAAGACCTTTGGTACAAATTTGTTGCAACAACAACCGGAGCGCGCATATTCGTAGATACCTTCTTCGATGTTTTTATTGAAGTGCAGGACATTGGCGGTGCGCAAGTGGCCACAGAAAATGCTCACGCAGGCAACGATGAGACGCTGAATATCGGTGGTCTTACTGTTGGCAATACTTATGTTATTGGTATTCGTGCGGTTAACTCCAACACTGGCATTGGCCCATTCAGCCTTTGCATGCATGCATTGGGTGCTTCAGAGTGCGACTACGGCCCCGGCCCTTACACACTTTGCCAGACCTTTAAAGCTGATTTCGTGAACGCGAGCCAATACATATTCCACCTCACATCGCAAACCACCTTTATCACTTATACCAAGAACAATGGAGCAAGCACTTTCCTTACGCTTTCATCAGTGCCTATGTTGACTTGGGGTGATACTTATGATGTGGAGATTGATGCCGTTTGGAATCTTACCAATTCGGCCGGTGGTGCCGAGCAGGTGATTGTTTCCACCAACACACCTTGTTCACTTACCATCGTTGCACAGCCACTTGCCAAGTTGAGAACCAGTAACAATTGTGCAAACTTTGGCCCTCATCTTCTTGCACAGACAGTATGGGCAGATCCATTCGTTTGTGGAGCCATTAACTGGAAGTGGAAGTTTACCCGCACCGATGTTCCTGAATTGCCTATCATTCATTACAAAGGCAACAGTAGCAGAAACATACAGTTGACTGCAATACCGGGGCTGGTAATGGGAGCTACTTACGATGTGCAAATTGCACCTGTATTTAGTTATGGTGAAGGAATTTATGGAGCAGTTGAATGCCTCTCAATCGTTGGTCCTGGTGGCATGGTTGAAAACGACAACCAAATTGATATGGATGCCGAAAAAATTGATGTATCAACTAATGAAGCAGCCATTTATCCCAACCCAAACAACGGCTTAATGCTCAACCTGAACATTGCCGGTGTGGAAGGCGACTTCGTAGCCATTGACATTACAGACATGTTTGGCAAACTTGTTTACTCAAATGATTTTGCAGTAAACAATTCGCTCAACGAAGTGATTGTTTTTGATGAACAACTTGCATCAGGCATGTACAACGTAATCATGTTTGTTGATGGAAAACTCATCACTGAGAAATTGGTTGTGACGAAATAATACACAAGCCAAATTCACTATTTTAAGAGAGGCCGTTATCCCGAAGATTCGGGATAGCGGCCTCTTATTTTGTGCCTATTTCTTACTACTTGCCATCATGACATTCTTCCATCTCCCTGTGTTTATCTGGTTTCATGTTTCTGACAAACTCTTTTGCGCCTGATGCAAGAGATTTAAATCACTCCATTGTGAACAGGTATAAGAATGCTGTACTTTTCAGCGCCTTAAAAAAACCAAAACAAAATGAAGCGTACATCACTTATTGTTATTTGCTGTTTCCTGCTCGCCAGATTCAATGCACAGGTTGCTTCGGATTATTTCTTTTCATCCGGCATTGAAACCTATACCTCCATCAACACCGGAACGGTACTTTTCACTGGCACGATTAACGACAATGTTTCATCCACTATCACCATTCCATCGTTTTATTACGATGGAGCGCTTCACACGAGTATGCGTGTTAGTTCGAACGGGTTTATAGTCCTTGGCGGCACAACTCCATCCTCCACCATGTACACACCTTTATCAGCAAGTGGCACCGCGTTATCAACACCAGGCGTCATATCAGCATTTGGAGCCAATATTGAAAATTCTGATGCAGGTTCATCTGAAATACGATGGGCCAACACCGGAACTGAAATTGTGATTCAATGGAAAGATATGCACCGGTTCAATACAACAACATCTATCGAACGTTTCAGTTTCCAGATAAGGCTTGACCTTACTGATGGCGACATCCGCTTTGTGTATGATGGCCCGGTGGATGTGGGATTAAGTCAGACACAATCACCACAAGTGGGATTGCGCGGCCCAACCAATGTTTTTGCAAACGATGTAAAGAACCGGGATGTAACTGCAGCGAACAATTGGGACACCTCCAACGCAGGCGCCAACGTGGGAGCCACATGCAGGTTTTCATCTTTCGCCCCTCCCACTTTTCCCATGGCCGGTCTCACTTATCTATGGACCACATCGGCCTGTTTTCCACCTTTAGGAATTACACTGTCGAACTACACCAGCAGCACGGTGGACATAAGTTGGACAGCGAGTGCAGGCGCTGTGAGTTATGATTGGGAAGTAGTACCAGGTGGAAATGCTCAAGGCGCTGGAGTGATTGCCAGCGGCAATACAGCAGCAACAACTGCAACCGCATCAGGAATTTCTGGTGTGCAAAGCATCACTGTATTTCTTCGAAGCAATTGTGGAGATACGCAAAGCATTTACACCGGAGTTTCCGGCTTCAATTGCAACAATGCCATTGCAATTTCATGCAACACCATTATTTCCACAGCCGTGGGAAGTGGCAGCGGGGTTTATGATTTTCCAGGAACATTTCCCAATAACAGCTGTGGAGCAGCCACACCAGGACGCGAAACCGCCTTTCTTTTCACAGCTACCACCACAGGACCACATTATATTGACCAGAATGCATCACCCGGAACGGTGCATTATCTCTATAAAGAATTTTCAGGCGATTGTTCAGGAACAGGATGGACTTGTATTGATAACTTGAATGGCAATGTGACTTCAACACCTGCCGTTACACTCATTGAAGGAACCACCTACTACATTATGGCCGATGCGGAAACTTCCACTGGAGGAACATTGACATTCCAGGTTTATTGCCCGGGACCTCCTCCTTGCGTAACCAATCCAAATACTCCGGCAAATGCTGCACAGATTTGTTCCACCACCTCTACCAATCTTAGCTGGACCGCGGCATTTACTGCAAACAATTACGATGTGTTCTTCTCGACCGACAACCCCCCTATCATACTGGTCTCGGACAACCAGGCCGCAACTACTTATACGGCCACAGGGCTTATTGCGGGCCTTACTTACTACTGGCAAGTTGTTCCACAAAATGCTTATGGCATTGCTGATGCTTGCAGTATCTGGTCGTTCACTATTATTGAAATCATTTTGGGTGACACCCAAACCAACCCCATCATTATTGCCACCATACCCACTAGCATCGCAGGTTCAAACACCGGATGCTTTACTAACAATTATGTGGGAACTGAATCGCAACCGTCTGCCGATGTGTATTACCAGATCACTACCAATCCGTGCACGGATCAAATCACAATAGGTACCTGCGTTAGCAGTTTCGATACTTACATTCATTTTCTGAGTGCCACTGGAACGCACCTGGATTCGGATGATGATGCTTGTCCGTTTTTTCCCAACAACAACGCAGGCTCAATCTTAACCTACAACGTGAACCCCAGTACTGTCTATATCATAGTGGTGGAAGGTTATTTAACCAACACTGGCAATTATACACTTTCCATCACGGAAACATCGCTCGGCACTGTGGGCTGTACGGATCCGCTGGCTTGCAATTACACTGCAGGTGCGGGTTGCGATAATGGTACTTGCCTATATGACGGATGCACCGATGCTACTGCCTGCAATTACAGCGAAAACAATGGTTGCGATGATGGCTCATGCGTGTATCCTGGATGCACCGATCCCTTGGCTACTAACTACGATGAGGATGCAGGTTGCGATGACGGTTCATGCGTGCTATACACCTGCGCGGGCGACTTCGACCTCAATGGTCTTGTGAACATCAATGACCTGTTGCCTTTTATGGCCAACTTCGGATGTGCTGCTGATTGCGGCTATTACGATCTGGATGCAAATGGCTCAGTAGGTGTAACTGATCTGCTTTCTCTTATGGCTTACTTCGCAACCTATTGTCCCTGATAAATTGAACTGCTAAAAATTTTTTTCTTAACACATAAACAAATACCAACAAACACAACAACAAAATGAAAACAGTTATAACACTATTTGCCGGAATGATCATCTGCACGTTGGTTTCAGCACAAGCCGTACTGCGCATTACCAAAGTGAATCCTGTAACTCATCAAGTAACTATTACCAATATGGGCAATGTTTCCCAGGTTGCTGCAACATGGAACCTGTGCGCTCAGCCCGAGTATGATCCGCTCAACTCAATGGTGAAAATTTCAGGTTCCACCACTATTGCACCGGGAGCATCGCTCGTTGTAATCTGGCCGTTCTGTAATGGCACTAATGGTGAAGTAGGATTGTATGCCAATGCAGCAGACTTCGGCAATCCCAGCAATATGCGGGACTATATGGAGTGGGGTAGTTCCCCTCACAATCGCGAGGATGAAGCCGTAGCGGGTGGTTATTGGACTGCCGGTCAGTTTGTACCCAATGATCCTGAGTTCAATTATATAGGCACAAGTACACAACACGGATCAGCATTTTGGACTCATGAAACCCCCGGCTGCACTTATAGTCTTGCGTGTAATTTCAATGCAGCGGCAACAGCGGAAGATGGCACCTGCGATTTTACCTCCTGCACCGGTTGCACCAGTCCCCAGGCATGCAACCTGGATGCAACAGCAACGCTTGATGATGGATCATGTGAATACTTAAGTTGCCGTGGCTGCACTTCTAATGAAGCATGCAACTTTGATGTGAGCGCTACCAAAGATGATGGCTCTTGTGAATTTGACAGCTGCGCGGGATGCACCTATTCCACCGCAATGAATTTTGATGCAACCGCCACACTGGACGATGGTTCATGCGTTTATGCAGTTGACGATTGCCCCACAGACTTTAACAGCGACAACACAACCAGCACACCCGACCTGCTCATTTTCCTTGGGGCTTTCGGCACCGCATGTCCATAATCTATCAATAAAAAACGAGAAGGTGTACAAACTACACTTTCTATATCTTGCGCGGGTTAACCAACAGTTACCCGCGCTTTTTTATGGAAAAGAAACGACTAGGTTTTTGGGAGATCTGGAACATGAGTTTCGGGTTTCTGGGCATTCAATTCGGGTTTGCACTGCAACTCGGAAATACCAGTCGCATCTTCCAGACACTTGATGCCGATGTTGAAAAACTTGCTATTTACACCATAGCTGCGCCTGTCACAGGTCTCATCGTTCAACCCATCATTGGTTATTTAAGTGATCGCACCTGGCATCCAAGATGGGGACGAAGACGGCCTTACTTTTTAATTGGTGCATTGCTCGCCACCGTTTCATTGGTGCTGATGCCAAATTCTCCCACGCTATACATGGCCATTGGCATGCTGTGGGTAATGGACACCGCATTCAATGTTTCCATGGAACCGTTCCGGGCTTTTGTGGGAGACAAGTTGCCCGCATCGCAGCGCACTGCTGGCTATGCCATGCAAAGTTTTTTCATCGGGATAGGAGCAGTGGTGGCCTATATGCTTCCGTACATTTTTTCCAACTGGCTCAACATTTCCAACACCGCACCCGAAGGTGAAATTCCTCCTTCAGTAAAATACTCATTCTACATAGGAGCAATTGCATTTCTGGCAGCAGTAAGTTGGACAGTATTCAAAACGAAAGAGTATCCACCCGTGAATATGGAAGACTTTAAAAAGGAGCGCGCAAGCACTGCCGGTGTTTTGAATTTCCTGAAAGAAACAGGTACCAGTATTTTCAAGATGCCCAGAACGATGATTCAGTTGGCGGCAGTTCAATTTTTCGCGTGGTTCGCCTTGTTCGCAATGTGGATTTACACCACACCCACGGTCGCACAAAATGTTTTTCATTCCACTGACCCACTTACCAAAGAATTTCAGGATGGTGGGGATTGGGTGGGATTGTGCTTTGCAGTTTATAGTGGAGTAGCAGCACTTGCAGCGTTCATGTTGCCGTGGCTTGCCAGTATGACCAGTCGCAGAAAAACCCACATGATGTGTTTGCTGGCAGGCGCGTTGGGCTTGTTCGCTTTACATTTTATCACCAACCAATATGCATTGTGGATTGCAATGGTTGGAATTGGTATAGCATGGTCAAGTATTCTGTCAATGCCTTATGCAATACTGATAGGGTCGTTGCCGGAAAAAAAGTTGGGATTTTATGTGGGTGTATTTAATTTTTTTATAGTGATTCCCCAGATTATTGCCGCAGGCATACTGGGCTTCCTGCTCAAAAAATTCTTCAACACCGATCCATCGTTCGCCATGATCATTGGCGCAGTTTCGTTTGTGATTTCCGCTTTGCTCTGTCTTTTCATCAAAGAAAAGAGCGAACGGTTGATGGAGACGGAGCCAGCCAATTCCAATTCAACATCCGTAAAGAAATTTTAAAAAAATACCAATTCAAAATCCTATTACAATGAAAAATATTTTTACAATTGTTTTTACACTACTTGCTTCTTGCGCATTGTATGCCAATGTGAACATCACCTTTCGTGTGGACATGACCAACCAAACATTGGGACCAAATGGTGTTCACCTTGCCGGAGGTTTTGGAATTGCCGGATATCCACAGTGGGATCCCTCGGGAATTAGCATGACCGATGGCGATCTGGACAACATCTATGAAGTGTTGCTTTCACTTCCGGAAAGTTCGTATTTCGAATACAAGTTCATCAATGGAAATGCATGGGGAAGTGATGAAGGAGTACCTGGTGCATGCAACTGTAACGGCAACCGATGCGTGACATCCGGTACTGTTGATCAAACTCTGGCCGTTCGCTGTTTTGGCGAATGCTCTTTCTGTGCAGGCAACCCACAATTTTTTGATGTCACTTTTCAAGTGGATATGCAAAGCGCAACAGTGTCGCCAAACGGAGTGCACCTTGCCGGAAACTTTGGATTCAATCCCGCGCCCAATACATACCCGATGTGGAATCCTGCCGGCATCGTGATGACGGATGCAGATTTGAACCAGGTGTATGAGGTGACATTACAACTCGCGGAGGGATACTATTTCGAATACAAATTCATCAACGGAAATGCGTGGGGCGAAGAAGAAGATGTTCCCGGAACGTGTTCGTCATACGGCAACCGATACCTTACTGTACCTGTTTCTGATTTGGTGATGGATGGAGTATGCTTTGCTGAATGTGGCGATTGTATTGTTCCGGGCTGCACAACCTCTTTGGCAAATAATTACAATCCACTGGCAACTATTGATGATGGCTCGTGCCTTTTCAATGTGGACTTCGTAGTGGACATGCAGAATTTCAACGGTTCAGTTAGCGCAGTATTTGTGGTAGGATCGTGGAGCGGATTTTCGACCACCGCAAATCCAATGACTGATGTTGATCTCAACGGAGTGTGGACCGCAACACTTCCATTTAGTGCAGGCAACTATGAGTACAAATTTTATGTGACGGACGGAAGCACCTTCGAATTTTTTGTGGATGGTGAACCCTGCACCATGAATACCGGTGGAGGCAATAATCGCAGTTTTACGATGAATGCAAGTTCGTTTGCACTTCCCCTCTATTGCTGGGAGTCATGTTATTCATGTATGCTTATCAATGTTACTTTTTCCGTGAACATGGTGGGACAAACCGTGTCACCGGAAGGCGTGCATCTTGCAGGAAGTTTCAACGGATGGTTTCCCACTTTGATGGAAGACAACGGCAACAACATCTGGTCAATGACCATGAGCATGCAGTCGGGAAATAATTACGAATTCAAATTCGTGAATGGCGATTTTCTTGATGATGATTCGGAAATTATTGCAGGCGGATGCACCACAGGGGCATTAGGAAATCGCTACTTCACAGCTCCACTGGTGGACTTCACACATCCTACTTATTGCTATGCACAATGTGCAGAGTGTCCGCTGGATGTGAGCATCACTTTCCGGGTGGATATGTTCAATGAAACCGTATCACCACAAGGCGTTCATCTTACAGGAAGTTTTAACGGATGGAATCCTGCCATTGAAGCCATGAGCTTCATAGGTTATGGCATTTATGAAGTTACGCTTGTGCTCTCTCCTTACACTTATCACGAGTACAAATTCATTAACGGTGATGCGTTTGGAATGGATGAAAATCTTCCATCGGATTGCACTAACAATTTCAACCGTTCGATCAACACAGGATTTTCTGATTCACTTCTTCCTGTTGTTTGTTTTGCGGAATGTGGTGCGTGCGGTGGTTGCACCAATCCGTTTTACACCAACTATAATCCGTTTTCCGGTTTTGATAATGGCACCTGTGCCGACCTTATTGTATTCGGATGCACCTATCCCGATGCTACCAATCATAATCCTGCTGCCAATGCGGATGATGGTTCGTGCGTGTACGAACCCGTAATAGACAATTGCCCTGCAGATTTGGATGGTAACGGTGTGGTGAACGTGAGCGACCTGCTGGTCTTTATGGGATCCTTTGGAACATTCTGCCAGTAAGTTTTATGTTCAACTTTGTGCGATGATGAACAACATTGAATAAGGTTAAACACTCTTGAACAAGACTGATAATAGTTTTGTGCGCTGAACAAAACCATGAACACACAACTTCTTGTCACATCGCGCATTCCTTCTGTTTACGGAAATTTTACCGTTCAGGCCTGGAAAAGCAAGCATGAGCATTTTCCGCATGTGGTGCTATTGAACGTTGATCCGACAGAATCAAAAACCATAAACGTGCGCATCCATTCCGAGTGCATGACGGGCGATCTTTTTGGCTCTACCCGCTGCGATTGTGGTGAACAATTCGCCTCGGCCATGCGATACCTTGAAGAGCATGGAGGAATAATGATATATCTGCGGCAAGAGGGAAGAGGAATAGGGCTGGTGGATAAACTAAAAGCATACAACCTTCAGGATGAAGGCATGGACACCATTCATGCAAATCATGCACTGGGCTATCATACCGATGAAAGACATTACAGCGATGCGGTTGACATCTTAAAAGCACTTGACGTAAAATGTATTTGCCTGCTCACCAACAATCCTGACAAACTGGATGCAATGGCAAATTCCGGAATTACAGTCACTGACCGCATTCCTCTACTTGTTGATCCGCGGCCTGAGAACAGGCATTATCTTCAAATTAAAAAAGAGTTGATGGGACATTTGCTTTGATGATTGGTGAGAGTTGATGACGACACATTCATCCCCTTTTTGTGCGTCCCTTTTATTGAAACCTGAATTCATTATCAGGTATAAATTCACCATCACCCAATTATTCTTCCTTGCTCTTATTATTTTCAGGTAGCGTGATTTTCACGCGTTTGATCATGCGGGTATCGGCAGTTTCTATGGTAAAAGTGAATCCCTCGAAAAAAATCTGATCACCGGGCAACGGGATTTTACCGGCCTGCTCAAGTATAAACCCACCCAATGTGCTGCTATCGCCACGGGCCTCTTCCAGCAGTGTTGGATCAATTTCAAGCATCTTGTACAAATCAACCAGCGAAGTTTTTCCTTCCAGCAAGTAGTTGCGCTCATCTAATTTGGAGTAGCGCAATTCCTCTTCGTCAAATTCATCGCTTATATCGCCTACCACTTCTTCCAGAATGTCTTCCAGTGTTACCAGGCCGGAAGTACCACCGTATTCATCCACCACTATGGCAAGATGTACTTTTTGTTTCTGGAATTCCTGGAGCAGGTCATCAATTTTTTTGTTTTCAGGAACGAAGAACGAAGGCTTTATCAATTGCTTCCAATCAAATTCTTTTTCATCCAGATAAGGAATCAGGTCTTTGATGAAAAGAAATCCGGAAATCTCATCGAGTGAAGTACGGTAAACCGGTATTCTGGAATAACCCTTTTCAAGAATGAATTTTATGACATTGCTCACTGGCTCGTCCTCTTGTAGGGCCAGGATATCCATGCGCGAAGTCATGATTTGTCCAACTTCCTTGGCCCCGAAAGTCACTATGCCCTCAAGTATTTTATGTTCTTCATCGGATCGTTCTTCATCGGCAGTAAGCTCGAGAGCATGACCCAGGTCGCCCACCGAAATTGAACCACCAGATCTTGCACGAATACGATTTTCGAAAATGGTGGAAGTGCCACGGAGAAACCAGCTAAGGGGAGTAAATATCTTTTGAATAACCACCAGCGGCAAAGCCATAAACCTTGCAACCTGCATGTTGTGTCCTGTTGCATAGACTTTCGGAATTACTTCGCCAAACATTACGAGGAGGAATGTGACAAGCACCACACTGATGAGGAATTCTGCCCAATCGGCTATGGCATAATGTTGAAGAAATTCAAGTGTGATTCGTGTGGCCAGCAATACAATTGCAATGTTTATTGAATTGTTTGCAATGAGGATGGTTGCCAGCAAACGTTTGGGACCATTCTCCCTGTCGGGCTTCTGGAGCAGTTCTATAATGTGTGCACTTGTTCTGTCTTTAGATTGTGCAAGATCTTCCTTCTGCGCAGGGGAGAGAGAGAACATGGCCACTTCTGATGCTGAAATCAAGGCGCTGCAAACAAGAAGTGCAATCACCGCAACTCCTGGCAGCCACACAGCCATCCAGTTAATGGCAAGGATTAATGTGTCGAAAAGAAGTAAGGGTGTGTTGTCCAAAAAAGTCGAGATATTTTGCTTAAAAAAAGGAAGCCGGAAAAATTCTCCGGCTTCCTTTTTTTAGTTATTATTCAAAACGGAAGATCATCTCCTTCGGCCGGTGTGGGCACACTTTCGGGCGCTTCCGATGTGGCAGCAGATTCGAAAGCGGGATGATTCGAGCCGGGAACACCAGGGGCTTTTCCGGTAAGCACAAGTTCATCAACTACAACTTCCGTAATCCAGCGTGTCTCATTTTCTTTGGTTTGATAGCTTTTTGTTTTGATGCGGCCTTCGATATACACCTGGCTGCCCTTGTGCAGAAACTGTTGCGCAACTTTTGCAAGTCCCGGCCTTTTTACAACTACGTTGTGCCAGTCAGTAGGCAATTCAATGCGTTGGTTTTTCTCCTTGTCGAAGTAACTGTCGGTAGTAGCAATCGGAAATTGAGCGATCATACCACCGCCTTCAAAATTTTTGATTTCAGGATCCTTACCAAGGTTCCCTACAAGAATTACTTTGTTTACACTTGCCATGATGAAATAGATTTTAGATGGTTAATTATTTATGGACGAAAGGACAAACGTACTAGAATTTTCAGGCTTCACAATTTTCCTCTTTGAAATTTGTGAAGAGCGAAATCATCACCACTTCATTTTACTCAGCACATCGGTATCTGTAGTGTGCAAGTTGCGGTAGAGCATCATTAGAATGGCAAGACCAACGGCAACTTCCGCGGCTGCCACCACCATAATAAAAAAGACAAACACCTGCGCATCTGTTTGCCCGTGTACTTTTGAAAATGCCACAAGCAAAAGAGTAACAGCATTGAGCATAAGTTCGACACACATAAACATGAGTATGGCATTTCTGCGATAGAGAATCCCAAACACCCCCAGGCAAAAAAGTGCAACAGCAAGCCATAAGTAATGGTCAATGGTAATTCCGGAAAGCAGTTCCATGATAGAATTGATTAATTGCGCGTTGAAGAAATTTTTGAACCTTGCTCACCCTGCACTTTGGTGATAGCATCTTTTTTCGAGAGATACACGGCACCCACCATGGCGGCAAGAAACAAAATGCTGCTGATTTCAAATGGAAGTAGAAATTCTTTGTAAAGCACCTGTCCCAGATGTTGTGTAAGCCCCATTTCCGGATCATGGACGGCTACTGTTGATATTACCTCATCAGTTCTGCGTAAAACCGCAACCATTACAATCATTAGCAAACCGGCACTCACCACGCTAACTAATTTCATGCGGTTGGTTTTACTTTCCTCCTCAATCCTGTTGATGTTGAGCATCATGATAACGTAGAGAAAGAGAACCATGATGGCACCTGCATAAACTATGATGTGCACCGCTGCAAGAAATTGTGCGTTCAGTAAAAAATAATGCCCGGCAATGGAAAAGAAAGTAACGATTAGGTAAAGCACACTGTGCACCGGGTTCTTCGCAAGAATAAAGGCTACAGCGCTGAAGACTGCAACGAAAGCTAAAAACCAGAATAGGTATTGTACCATGCTTGGTTGAAAGTTGAAAGTTGAAGATTAAATGTTCAAAGTTTAAGTTGGATGTACAAATTATTAGTGCGAGGCAATACGATTCGTTTTTGCATCCTTGAAGGTGAGGTTGTGGTAATGTTTCTTGTCGTGCTTGAAGTCAAGAACTTCCTGTGTTTGTCTTTTGCTCACGTCAATTGGCGAATCAATCGCTTCCACCAATTTGTCTTTGCCATAAATTTCTTCACCGCGCACAAATGCCGAAGGCACGGTCCTGTCCGTTAAGAAAATGGCTTCCTTCGGACAAGCCTCTTCGCACAATCCGCAGAAGATGCAGCGCAGCATATTGATTTCGTAAATGCTTGCGTACTTCTCTTCGCGGTAAAGATGTTCTTCGCCTTTTTTCCTCTCAGCGTTTTCCATGGTGATGGCTTCCGCAGGGCAGGCAACCGCACAAAGACCGCAGGCAGTGCATCGTTCGGCACCGGCTTCATCGCGTTTCAACACATGCTGTCCGCGATACACCGGGGCAAACTCGCGCACTTGGTCGGGGTACCTCACCGTAGGCACACGCTTGAACATGTGCATGAAGGTGATGAACATTCCCTTGAGGATGGCGGGGAAATACAATCGCTCACTCAATGTGAGTTCGCGGACGGTTACTGTTTTACTTCGGTTGGTGAGTGACATTCGGGGTCAAAATTAGGCTTGTGATCCTTTCATTGGAGAGGAATGATTCATTTTGCGAGCTAATGAAGGTGAGTGCAGGATTTTAATCGCACTGCACCATCACTTTTTGATGAAACATAAAAGATTCAGCAGTAAATGAAATAAGAAGGAAACACGAATGGCCTGAAGTGGATAAAATCCATTCGTTCGCCCCGGAATGCATTTGTATCGCTTCATGGTTCTCCACAATTTCTCCCAGCATATTTCTGATAGTGATAGTGACAGATGGATAGAACACTTTCTAATCAACCAAAAGTAGGATTTTCAAATCAAACTTTTGGTTACATATTATGAATGCATATCAGCGCTTCCGTTCCCATGCCTTTCTCCTTAATTCACCCGCATCCAGATTTCTCCCTGTAAAAATTTTGCGCAAATTTTCAATGTTTGCCTCAGGGTCGCGCGGTATTGAACCTTCATACTTATCAAGTTTGGACTTCTCCTTTTTAGCGGTAGTGGTTTTCGTTTTCACTACTTCAAATCCTAAGTATTTTCCTATTGATTTGAGCAAAGCGAGTGTTTTAGATTCCTTGTAAACTATTACTGCTTCAGGCATTTTTCTTATTGTTTTAAGCAAATGTAAATTATCAATTCAATTTCCCCATCGCCCACATCACTATCCCGGTAATAAAAATATTGGCCAAAGCGAGTGGCAGCAAAACCTTCCATCCCAGGTTCATCAATTGGTCGTAACGGAATCTTGGCAACGTCCAACGCACCCACATAAAGATGAAAATGAAGATCAGGATTTTTCCAAAAAGGAAAACCGTTTGAAGAATGGCAAGCCAGTTTCCTTCCAAACCCAGTTCATGTTGGAAAGGAAAATTGTATCCACCGAAATAGAGTGTGGCCATCACCGCACTGCTGATGAACATGTTGATGTATTCCGCAAAAAGATAGAAGCCGAGTTTCATGGAAGAATACTCGGTGTGATAGCCTCCCACCAATTCGTTTTCTGCTTCCGGCAAATCGAATGGTGCACGATTGGTTTCGGCAAATGCGCAGATGAGGAAGATGAGAAAACCTAGCGGTTGGTAAATGACATTGGCCAGGCCTGCATCCTGTTGTTGTGTAATTTCCCGCAGGCTGAGGGTGCCGGTCATCATCACCAATGCAATGAGTGCAAGACCCATTGCGATTTCATACGAAATCATTTGTGAAGATGCGCGCAAGGCTCCAAGAAGCGAATACTTATTGTTCGATGCCCAGCCGCCAATCATTATTCCATACACCCCGATGGATACCACTCCGAGCAAATAAAGCAGCCCAATGTTGATGTCTGTGACTTGCAATGAATAAGCAGTGCCTCCTATGGTAATGTCGCTTCCCCAGGGAATGACTGCGCCTGTCATGCAGGCCGTAAGCATAAAAAAGCAAGGGCCGAAAATGAAAAGCCATTTGTTGGATTTGGCCGGAATCATTTCTTCCTTCATAAACATTTTTACTCCATCGGCCAGAGGTTGCAGAAGGCCGAACGGGCCGGCACGGCTAGGCCCCACCCTGTCCTGCAAGATGGCTGCAATTTTTCTTTCGCCCCAGGTCATGTAGGCGGCTATGCCAAGGGAAATGGCGAAGACTATGATGCAGAGAATGCTTTTGTAAAGGATTAAATCCATCCGATTGAGTTGCTTGTGTGGAAAAAACTGTGGGCGAATTTACCCGCATTGGGCAACTATGGATTTCCCGATTGAATGTACTAGCCGATCTGGAAGTAAACATGCAACGCGTGATGTTAGAGGTCGCTCCCAAAAATGCCCGGCTGGAGATTTCTATTATTGCGGTTAAGGGCTGATTTTGCCCTGAAAACCGCCCAGACTTTGCTTTTACTCTTTAGTTGTGACTATGAATGGGCCTTTGGCCGCTTAAACTGGCTAAACCCAAGAGACGCAGTAAAGACCTGGCCCCGATTTTAATCGGGGCCTCCCTCCGCCACATTTCTAACTTTACAAGTGAATATCAAAACCATTTTGAAAACATGAGAAGTTTACTTACAGCAATAGCAACAATTTATTTTGCAATTGGCAATGCCCAGAATCTTGTACCGAATGGGAGTTTTGAACCTATTGATACATGTATCACAAATCTTAATGACTATTCAAGCTTGGGTTGGCAGAGGTGGCGAGAATCTCCTAATTGTTTCAATGAATGCTCAACTTCTTCTAATTTGGTAGATTCTCTAAAGGACGTACCTACCAACGGATTTGGATACCAATATGCCGAATTGAACCAAGGATACATCGGCCTCGAAACTTATGGGCAGGCTGGAATTTCAGATGAATACAGGGCTTACGCAGGAACGCAACTATTGGAGGCAATGTATGTGGATACGCAATACTTTGTCAGTTTTGAAACATGTCTGGCTCTTGAGGGTTTTTACTGGCCAATGAACCATGCATCTGATAACATTGGAGTAGTGTTCACAATGACCGGATACGACTGGCTTGACTCACCGCAGGAAATTCCAAATGAGGCACATCTTTATGCAACCGAGATAATTGAAGACACGCTGAATTGGACACATATAGAAGGCATATTTACAGCAGATGAACCCTACACGCACATCGGTGTCGGCAATTTCTTCGACAGTGCCAATACAGAGTATATCCAGTATCAAAATGGTCTGGGTGCCTATTACTATGTGGACAATGTGGTGGTGATGAAACTTTCGAATTACAACCATGTATCGGGAGTAAGCACAAGGCCAGAACTTCAAACACTACAGCAAGGCTGTAAGTATTTCTTTTCGTTTCCCGATAAAAGAGGTGATGCAAGTCTATTCGACCTCAACGGAAAGTTGATTTGGACTATCCCCTATAGTCAGCAACTTACTGTTGATTTATCCGCACAACACTCCGGTGTATATCTGCTCAAGATAGCAACCGGAAAAAACAATCAATTCATTTACAAACTCATAAAATCATAACATTATGACACACAAAATAAAAAATCTACTTCTGATTTACTGCTTTGCAATTACATTTCTTCAAACCAATGCTCAATGGGAGATTTTTGGCAATACAATAAACAATACTGAATGGATGGGAGCCGACCCCAATAGTGAAATTCCCGTTCGCTTCCAGCACCACGCCAACATTGGTGCACTATCACGCTTTGAGTGGCACACGAATTTAGGTGGTACCGTTGCGGAAAGAATGCGGCTAACCCACAACGGCTTTTTGGGCCTCAACACCACCGCACCACTTGCCCGCTACCATCAAAACCTTGGAGACATGTTAGTTACCGGCTTACTGTCACACCCAACAACAGCCACAGTTCCTTTGCCTGCATTGACTGTTGGTGACAGGCTTATGTGGATTGAAAGCAGGGGAGCACTAAGAGCAGGTGGTGTTACAACGGCCAACCCTGACGCATGGGATGCTGCAAACATTGGCTTGCGTTCTGCTGTTTTGGGCCAGGATAGTGAGGCAATAGGTACCGCTTCTGTTGCTCTTGGTGGTGGTTGTCGCGCCTCAGGTGAGAATTCCATGGCCTTCGGTGGTAACTGTACAGCATCAAATGGTACAAGCATCGCAATTGGAAATGGTTGTACAGCGACTTTGGCTGGAGACGTTGCAATTGGTAATAATAACAACGTAAACGGGGGGAACTCTTACGCTTTAGGCCAGAATAACAGCATAACAGCGACCAGTGCATATTCTATTGGCTTCGCCAATTCAATTTCCAACACATTTTGCGGTGCACTCGGATATAGCATCAATTTATCCGCTCCCGGTTCTTATGGGTTGGGCTGTTTCCTCAATGGAACTGCCGCAAATTCGATTATCATTGGCAACGGTATAAATGCAGCAACTCCCATAGTAAACAACTCAACAAATTCACTTATGGTTGGTTTCAACAGTACCCATCCAACACTATATGTCTCTGGTGGCAATGGCACTCCAGGCACCTTTGGCAACGTGGGTATTGGTTTGGATGCTTCCACCGCTGCGCTTACACCAAGCGAGAGGCTGGATGTAAACGGTAACGCACGATTCCGAACTCTCCCTGTTACCACGCCAAATTGCGTGATATTGGGAGAAAATGTGAGCGGTGGAGGTGGGGCTATGGACAACAGGCTAACGAGGCTTAATCTTAATGGCAACACAAGCAGTTATTTTGCAGGTAACGGAACATGGCAAGCCATACCCACATCACTATGCGACTGGAACATTGTTAATGGCGGACTAGACCTAGCTATGGGTTACACAATTGGACTGCCTCCTGCTTGTGTTCCAGGCAACGTTGGTATTGGTGTTCAACCAGCCTCCAATGCAAGGCTTGACATTTATTATAACGCGGCTGCATTTAGCGATTCGAGACATGCCATCAATAGCAGTATGGTTGGTGGATCATTCTTCAACTTTGGTAACAGGGTTGCACTGCAAAGTTTTGGGCCACCATATGCGCTTGAGAATTACGGATTCCATTCTTATACAAAAGGAGCCAATAAAAATTACGCTGGGAATTTCAATGCGATAGCAACCAGCAATACCAACAGCAATTTTGGTATTTATTCCTTTGCCGATGGTGGTACTTGGAACAATGTGAATTATGCTTTATATGGTCGTGCTACAGGTGGAGGAACTACCTATGGTATCTATGCAATGGCCGCAGGTGGCTTGAGTAATTGGGCAGGCTATTTTAATGGTAGAGTCAAGATTACAGATTATCTCGATGTTGCGGGCACCATTTACACATCAGATGAAGCACTCAAAACAAACATTCAACCAATTGAAGGATCACTGGAAAAGTTGCTAACTCTTACAGCCATTAGTTATAGCTGGAATCAAAACAATATTCTGAGCGTTGAGCTGCCTGATGGAGCCAGTTTTGGATATACTGCACAACAAGTACAAGAGGTGTTTCCGGAAATCGTCAACGAAATGAGCAATACAATTGTTGATGATGAAGGCAATCCAACAGGTGAAACAACAACCCACCTTGGTATCAGGTATGTTGAACTAATACCACACCACACAGTTGCCATCCAGGAACTCAACGCAAAGGTTGTTGCACTTGAAGAACAATACGCCTCTTGCTGTTCCGATGTAAAATCTTTCAACTCACCATCTCCCGATCATGAGCTTAACCTCACCCTCCAAAACGGTGAAAAAGCTATACTCGGCCTTGCCACCCCGAACCCCAACGATGGCAACGTGAACATCAACATCTACTTGCCACAAAACATCACCGGAGTTGTGGAAGTGCTGTTTACCGATGCACTTGGCCAGCCGGTTCAAATTGCAGAAGTAACCGAAAGAGGAAACGTGCAGTTGAACATCAACACCGTTAATCTTTCAAGCGGCACGTATCAATACACACTTATTATAGATGGTATTGTGGAAGCCACAAGAAAGATGGTGAGGAAATAGAAAATCGTTTTTCAACCCCCGATAATGAAAAGAGCTATGCCTTGCAGCATGGCTCTTTTATTTTAATGTTTGATGACTCCAATCCCGCACTCCACCATCCCGGAAAAATGTTCACCCAAAACAGTTTCAAGTTCAACCACAACTAAAAAATGTTTATTTCAGAGCTAATAGCTTCCTCCCATGGCACCTGCTCAATATGTTCATTCACGCTTTTGCTTCTTATCCCCAGCTTTCATCAGCCTCCTCTTCCCATTGCCACCCCTACTTTCGTCCGCGAAAATTTTCAAACTATGCCCAAAGGAATTTACAATGTCCCACTGCCGGTAAACGATCCCATCCGCGGTTATGTACCGGGTTCAAAAGAGCGGGAGGAACTTCTTGCTACCTATCGCTCCATGTACAATCAACCTCCTGTGGATGTGCCCATGTACATTGGCAATGAAGAAGTGAGGACAAACGACAAACGACCACTTGCATCTCCACACGAACACAAAAAAATTCTTGGTCATTCCAATTTCGGAAACGCAACACATGTGCAACAAGCCATTGATGCTGCACTTGCTGCAAGAACTAAATGGGCAGCCATGCCATGGGAACAAAGAGCAGCCATTTTCCTGAAAGCTGCGGAACTTCTTGCTGGTCCATTTCGCTACCGGATGAATGCCGCAACAATGCTTGGTCAAAGCAAAAATTGCCACCAGGCAGAAATTGACAGCGCATGTGAGTTGATTGATTTTCTTCGCTTCAACGTTGCGTTCATGCAGCAGATATATGGCGACCAGCCCATCAATAGTCCTGGAATCTGGAATCGGTTGGAGTACCGCCCGCTTGAGGGATTTGTGTTTGCCATCACACCCTTCAACTTCACTGCAATTGCCGGAAACCTTCCTGCAAGTGCAGCCATGATGGGCAATGTGGTTTTGTGGAAACCTGCAGAAACGCAGATATACAGTGCCCATGTCATTATGGAACTTTTCCTCGCTGCGGGTTTGCCAGATGGCGTGATAAACATGATAACTGTTGATGGACAGGTGGCAGGCGATGTCATCTTCAAGCACCCTGCATTTGCAGGGTTGCATTTTACCGGAAGCACCATGGTTTTTAAATCTCTCTGGAAAGAAATAGGGAACAACATTGAACGCTACAAGACCTATCCGCGCATTGTAGGTGAAACAGGTGGGAAAGATTTTGTGGTGGTGCATGAAAGTGCTGATGCCGATGAAGTAGCCACTGCCATCTTGCGTGGAGCATTCGAGTTTCAGGGTCAGAAGTGTTCTGCGGCATCACGCGCTTATATTCCTTCCAATTTGTGGAAAGCAGTGAAGGAAAAAATTGTTGCAGATGTAAAATCCATGAAAGTAGGCAGCCCCGAAGATTTCTCAAACTTCGTCAACGCAGTGATTGACAAACGTGCTTTCGAAAAGATAAAGGGCTACATCGAATACATCAAAACACAAAAGGATGCAGAGATTATTGCTGGTGGAATTTGTGATGACAGCGTAGGATATTTCATTCACCCGACAGTCGTAGTCACTACAAATCCGAAATTCCGCACCATGTGCGAAGAAATTTTTGGACCCGTGATTACACTCTATATCTATGAGCCAAAAGATTGGGAAAAGACACTTCACCTCGTGAATGAAACCAGCGAGTATGCTCTGACCGGTGCAATCCTTTCGCGCAACCGGTATGCTATCGAACAGGCAACACGCATTCTCGAAGGCGCTTCTGGAAATCTTTACATCAACGACAAACCAACTGGCGCAGTAGTCGGGCAACAACCCTTCGGTGGAGCTCGTGCATCAGGCACCAACGACAAAGCAGGGAGTTACTTGAATTTGTTGCGTTGGGTTTCGCCACGAACAATCAAAGAGACATTTGTTCCGCCAACTGATTATCGTTATCCGTGGGTGGGATGATATTCTTCCTCAAAGTCATTATTAAACATTTAGCTATGAAATCAAATCTGTTTTTAGTCCTGCTGCTTACAGCGCTAACATCACTTAACACCACCGCACAGGACGATGTGCTGGACAACATTGCGCAGGACGCCTGTACCTGCATGGAAACTGCGGACAACCCCAGCGCATTGCCCGAAGAACTGGAAATGCAACTTGGCCTTTGTCTCATTGCAGCGGCACAACCTTATGAAAAGGAGTTGAAGAAAAAGCACGGCATAGACCTGAATAACATGGATGATGAAACAGCTGAAAAACTCGGTATATCGGTCGGTGTAAACATGGCTCTGAAATGTCCGAAACTATTTATGGCTATGGCCGGAGCGAATCAAGAAGAAATATTCAGTGAACCCGATGATGAGATATATGACATGGAGGGATTTTCGGTATTCGAAGGCAGGATCAATACTGTTTCAGTAACGGACATTGTCATCCTATCAGCCACCAATGAATCCGGTGCAGAAGAATTCTATTGGCTCACGCCCATTGATGGAATTGAAATTCCCCAAAACCTAAATGATTTGTCTGGGAAGCAGGTTTTAATTGAATATCGGCAAGAAGAAATTTTCGACCCAAAAATGCTTGACTACAAATTGGTGAATATGATTACGAGCATTTATATGGATTAATTTCTTTCATGACTGACTCCCAAAACTTGGTAAACAAACGCCAGCGCGAGACGGATGCTTTCGCAAGGTTGCTCAACATCATGGACGAGTTGAGGGCACAATGTCCATGGGACAAAAAGCAAACGCTCGAAAGTCTCCGCCACCTCACCATTGAGGAGGTGTATGAATTGGGTGATGCCATTCTTGATGGAAACCTCGATGAAGTGAAAAAGGAACTAGGCGACCTGATGCTTCATATAGTTTTCTATGCAAAAATTGCTTCGGAGAAAAATGCTTTTGATATTGCCGACTCGCTTCATTCCATTTGCGAAAAACTTATTTCACGCCATCCTCACATTTATGGTGATGTGGTGGTAAGAAATGAAGAAGAAGTAAAATCCAATTGGGAAAAACTGAAACTGAAAGAGGGAAAAAAGAGTGTGCTCGAAGGGGTTCCCAAATCACTTCCCGCAATGGTAAAAGCACAGCGGATTCAGGACAAGGCCCGTGGAGTGGGTTTCGACTGGGAGCACGAAGGTCAGGTGTGGGAAAAGGTTAACGAAGAATTGCTGGAATTCAAAACTGAAGCCGACAAGGGAAGTGATGCAGCAAGGATGGAAGACGAATTTGGTGATGTGCTTTTTTCACTCATCAATTATGCGCGGTTCAAAGGCATCAATCCGGATGATGCGCTTGAACGCACCAACAAAAAATTTATCAAACGATTTCAATATCTTGAAACAGAAAGCGTGAAGGATGGAAAAAAATTGGGAGAGATGACACTGGCGGAAATGGATGAGTATTGGGAGAGAGCGAAAAGTATTTAGCCATCTCATCAGAAAATAAATTTGGAGATTTCCTGGTTCACACCTGCATGACAATTTTACTGTTTCGCATCACACGTCCAGGCCTCGGCTGGTTCTTCAAACATTCCTTTTGTAATCGGCCACACTTCACCGAACAAATCACTTTTGCGGTATTTCTCCAGAAATGATTCATCCTTCCAATTGCTGACAGTGAAAAAAATGCGCGGGTCATGCTTGTCTTGCAGCAATTCAAGATGTGTGCATCCTTCGGCAGAAGCAATTCGTTCGCGATAGGCCACAAACATTTCGCGGAACGATTCAATGGCTTCCGGTTTAAAGGTCATCTTTACGATTCTTGTCATTGCTGCCATAGAATTCAACACGAATAATATCATTCAACCTGAGTCCGAAAAGAGATGCTGCACTTCCACCATGGCCGGTCACACCACCGTTGATTGCTATGATGAGGTAACCGTTCGTAGCAAACATAGCCAGGCGTTCGCCCTCAATCACCTCCGTGAAGTATTCAGAAATTTTGGTGATGGAATATCCTGCACGTTTGAACGAAATGCTGAACTGCCTTCCGCGCCTCATGTTGTCAAACAGTGTCCGCGTTATGTTGATAACCACGTTGCCATAGTGGTCAATTTGAATCACGGAACCTCGCAGCAAATCCTCATCTATGAGGGGAGTATTGGCCTGGGTTTTCTTCACGGACTTCACTCTTCTTCCAAGCAATTCAGGAGTGCCACCGTTGGCAAGATGTGCAGCGGTAGTTGCAAAAACCCCCTTCAGTGGAAATGTCCACGATTCGCCCTGTGGCAAAGTGATTTCAAAAATGTCTTCCGGTTCGGTATCGAACAACAAAGAAAAAATTCCGTTGTCGGCACCAATGAAATAATGACTCATGTGGTGCACTACTATATGCGGCTGGTCGGCTTTTAATTCAGGATTGATGCCCAGGATATGAACCGTGCCTATTGGAAAGTCCATGCAAACCGAACGCAACTGGTAGGCGGCTTCGTAAATGGAAAAAGGTGCAATGTGATGGGTGATGTCCACTACCTGCGTATTGGGCGCATGACTCAATATGGCAGCCTTCACTGCTGCCACGTAGTAATCGCGGTGGCCAAGGTCAGTGGTGAGGGTGATGATAGACATGGTTTTGCCTTACAGCGAGTTGTAGTGGATAAAGAAATCTTCAACTGGTTTACAACATGGTTCCGTTGTTATTTCACGTGCATTGCAATTTACTTTCGGCCAAAATTAGATTTTATAGAACCCATGAGTGCCCTTCATAAAAACGTTTGCCAACACATATTTCAACCAAATGGTGCAGGGTGCCAATTGTGAATGACGAATTTTGAACTAAAAAATCAACACGATTGAACGACAGAGAAATCCTGATTCCACGCATTGACCCGCTCGAATTTTTCGGCCCGGCCAATTCCAAATTCAATATCATCACAGCTCGCTTTCCCAAGTTGAAAATCTTGTCGCGCGGAGACTTGATTAAGGCGCATGGTGATGAAAAGGAGTTGAACGAATTTGAGAAAAAACTAAGTCTCATCTTTTTTCATCTTGAACATTACAATCACATAAACCTGCGCCAATTGGAACAGATTCTTGACGGGCAACAGGAAGAAGAACCAACGGCAACAACCGGAAAAGGAAACGGTGATGAAGTGCTGGTCTTTGGTCCGGGTGGAACTCGTGTAACCGCGCGCACTCCCAACCAGAAAAGAATGGTGGAAGCCATGGCCACCCATGACATGTTGTTTGCCGTTGGCCCGGCCGGAACAGGAAAAACCTATACGGCAGTTGCGCTTGCAGTGCGCGCGTTTAAAGAAAAACAAGTGAAGCGCATCATCCTTACCCGACCTGCGGTGGAGGCTGGCGAGAACCTGGGATTTCTTCCGGGCGACCTCAAAGAAAAACTCGACCCCTACCTGCAACCGCTTTACGATGCGCTCATGGATATGATTCCTTACGACAAACTTGCGGAGTACATGGAAAAGGATGTGATCGAGATTGCTCCCCTCGCATTTATGCGCGGCCGTACACTGGATAAAGCCTTCGTAATTCTTGATGAAGCACAAAATGCAACAGTGGGACAAATGAAAATGTTCCTCACCCGAATGGGACAAACCGCCAGGTTCATCATTACAGGTGATGTAACCCAGATAGACTTACCCAGAAAACAGATGTCCGGTTTGAAGAAGTCAACCGAAATTTTGAAAGGTGTGGAGGGTATTGCAATCATAGAACTGGATGCGCGGGACATTATTCGCCACAAGCTCGTCACAAGGATTATCAACGCCTTTGAAAAAGATGAAAGCAAGAATGAATGACCGATGTATTGGCTTGAACTCATTGCTGAGTCAGGAATCAAGAAGGACGATGAGTTGCGCAGGCTTTGGAAAGAAGGAGATGAGATTCTAGCCATCATTGTCAAAAGCATAAAGGGTTCAAGAAACAATCAATGGCGTGACACATCAATGGCGCGTCCGTAATTCGTAATTCCCAATTCGTAATTCAAGTGACTCTCAACCAAACCAATTTCAATTTCCCAAAGCAATCGAATGTGTATCACGGAAAAGTGCGCGATGTTTATTCCATTGGCAATGATTTGCTGGTGATGATTGCCACCGACCGTATCTCCGCTTTCGATGTGGTGCTGCCGCGAATAATTCCATTTAAGGGACAAGTACTCAACCAGCTTGCAGCACACTTTCTTGACCTCACGACAGACATTATTCCCAACTGGAAAATTGCTTCGCCTGATCCAAACGTTACTCTCGGACACAGGTGTGAGCCGTTGAAAATCGAAATGGTGATTCGCGGATACCTCACCGGACATGCATGGCGCACTTACCAAAGTGGATTGCGCATTTTGTGCGGTGTTGCCCTTCCCGATGGTTTGAAAGAACACGACCGTTTGCCCGAACCAATCATCACTCCATCCACCAAAGCCAGCGAGGGCCACGATGAAGACATCTCGCGGAAAGAAATAATCGCGCAAGGAATAGTGGATGAGAAAACCTATTCCCAAATGGAAGAGGCCACGCGAAAACTTTTTCAGCGTGGAACAGAACTCGCTGCTAAGCGCGGATTAATTCTCGTGGACACGAAATACGAATTCGGAATGCGCAATGGAAAGCTGATGCTCATGGATGAAATTCATACCCCCGACTCATCGCGCTATTTCTATGCTGACGGATATGAAGAACGGCAGAAGAAAGGAGAACAGCAAAAACAACTGAGCAAAGAGTTCGTGCGCGAGTGGCTTATTGCCGGTGGTTTTATGGGGAAGGCCGGACAACAAATTCCTGAAATGACGGATAAATTCGTGAACCTTGTTTCCGCACGTTACATAGAACTCTTTGAAAAAGTGACGGGCAAAAATTTTGAACCTGATGCCTCAGCGAATCCGCTTGAGCGTATTGAGCGGAATGTTTTGACTTATCTCAACAGCAATTACGAATGACGACTTACGAAGTGCGCTGTGCGCGTCACTTCTTCTTCGATTTAGGTAGAAGATTTTTCTCATACATCTCAATCCATTCCACAGCGCTTATCTTTTTCATTAAATCAGCAATGAGTTTATAGGGAATCTCTTCCATCTTCTTAAAACGCACGCAACTCTTGCCCATATCCAGTTTTTGTTTGCTGTGTTTAGGATATTCGCTCACAAACCATTTTAATAATTTCGGATCAGCATAAACCCCCATGTGGTAAAAATTAATGGATCCTTTTTGCGAGGCAATGCCGGCAAAAGGTAGTGGCTCTTCAGGCTTGCAATGGTAACCTGAGGGGTAAAGTTTATGCGGCACCACATAACCCAGACCACCGTAACTAATGGCGGGTTCAAATCCTTTGGGCAGGTTTTTTAAAATTACATCGTGCAGTTTATTAAAGGGTTCAAGCCTGTCCTCGGGCAGGTTTAATAAAATATCCTTAACGGTGTTGCTTTGTGCTTTCATCTGGTTATTGTTTAAATCAAATGTACTATTTTTTGAGGTGCCCTTATGATTCCGCTTACAACCCATTCATAGCTTCACCCTGTGAGTAAAGATGACATTCCACCCAAAACTGCAATGGGCCAACACCCACCCGCACCACCGGCCGGTGTGCAGGCGGGTAAAATGCCTGGCAAGGCGGGTAAGGAGTGTGAGAAGCAGAGGGAAGTTTTCAAAGGGATGGTGAAAGGAGGGGTAATCCGAAGTCGGGGGACAGAGACCTATATATATAGGTGTGGGGAAAAGTTTTTTACTATTGCACGGATGAAACAACAATTACGCTAACAGTCTGAATCGCCAAACATGAACCGTCTCTACTGAAACGCTCTCTATGAAAATCGAACGCCAGCTACAAAGCACACTCAATACCTTATTTACTGAACTGATTAAGGAGAGGGGGTTGCAAAACCGCATACATCCTTACACCACGCTAGAAGAGGGGCGGGCAGACATCACCTTGAAGAGCAAGAATGACAAGCCCATTTTTTTTCTCGAACTGAAAGACCCAACGGCCAGAGATGGCAGAACGGTATTCAATGGTGATGTGCTGCTGCGCGAAGTTGGCAGGGCGCAGCGGCTTGACATCAGGTATTTCGGTGTGTGCAATTTACTTGCTTGTGGTTTTTTCGACAGAGACAAGGTGGACGAAAGGGTGAGTGTTAACGATGGCTTCTTCACCCTTGCTGACATTGCCAGACTTAGTGCCAGCTACTCACCGGGCAAAGACATAGAAAAGAAGCTGCGCTCCATCGCTGAGTATTACCTCGACCGCGCTCTAGAAATTCTCGACCGCAAACCCATCAAGTTTATCAACCTTGATGAACTGTTCATCTTCAAGATTCAGAAACTGATTCAGGTGTATGCCCCGCCCATAAGCCAAAAAGTATGGGAGAAGTTTAAGAGCAACAAAGAGTTTGAAAAGAACATCACACGCTATACGCAAAGCCAACTTTGGAACGTTCCTACCAAGTTTGAAGAAACAGAAAACCTCACGCACATTGCTGTGTTGATGTTGATTTCAAAGTTGATTTTCTACAAAGCCTATGTGGACAATCAGACTTGGCACCGCCTGCACCCCATGCAGGTAAGCGACAAAGTGAAAACACCTGCTCAACTTGAAAAACTTATTTGGGAATACTTCGAGGAGTTCAAGGAAATAACAGGCGACTTCGAGTTACTGATAGGCGAAAGAGCCGATATCATTTTCCAGATTCCATTTGTAAGTGATGCCTCTATTGAATTGGTGACGGACATACTTGAAACAGGTGGTCACTACAATTTCAGCAACATTCCGTTTGACATCATTGGTCGCATTTTCGAAGAATTGATTCGCGAAGATGAGCGTCACAAGCTGGGCCAATACTTCACTCCACCACATATCATTGATTTGATAAATGCATTTGCCATCCACCGAAGTAACGACAAAGTGTTTGACCCCTCTTGTGGTTCGGGTACTTTTCTGGTACGTGCATAAGAACGCAAAAAACAACTTTGCAAAGAGGAGGATAAAGGAGCGCGGCATGAGGTCTTGCTCAATGAGATTTATGGCAACGACCTGAGTGGCTATCCTGCATATCTCTCAATGCTGAACCTTGCGATTCGCAATACAAAGCGGGCAAGCTATCCGCGCATATTCAATAAGGACTTCTTCGCCATAGCACTGAACACCAAGTTGGACATGCACGACTTTGAGGGCAAGAAAGACAGAAAACTATTGCCTCATTTCAATGCCATCATCGGCAATCCCCCCTACACAAGACAAGAAGATATTGGAACGATGCTAGGTACAGTTACCAAGTCTAAGATTCAAAACATGATTAAGCAAGAGTGTGGTTTTGAGCCTTCACAACGCACTTCTATCTACGCATACTTCTTTTACCACGCCAGCATATTTCTGAAGAACGAAGGCTACCTTGCGTACATCGTGCAAAACAGTTGGCTGGATACCGACTACGGCACAGACTTGCAGCAATACATGCTGCGCAACTATGAAATCGTTGCCATTATGGATAGCGAAGTTGAACGATTCTTCCCTACTGCTTCTGTCAATACCAGTATTGTCATTTTGCGCAAACAAAAAGATGAAGACCTGCGCAACAACAACACTGTTCGGTTTATCTATTTCACCGAATTTCTGGCAACCGCGCTGAAAGCCCACAAAGGTTCGGAAGGCTTACGCGACTATATACTAAAGACACGCAAGAATGAAACGAACGACAACTTTCGTGTCAATTGTGTGAAGCAAACCGAACTGGCAAGCCACAGCAAGTGGAGTCCATTCTTGAAAGCACCCAAGGTGTATTTCGATATACTTGAAAAGGGAAAGGGCAAGTGGAAACCGCTTAGTGTGCTGGCGGATGTGATTCGTGGATACATGACAGGGTGCAATGATTTTTTCATTGTCAAAGACATAACCACTAAAGCACTCGACCAGCAATTGCATGTTGCGGTCAATAACTTCGACAACCTACGCACCTTGAAGTCAGCAGAGAAGGATGGTTTGCGTTTGGTGCAAAATGGTTTTGGTGAATTGTGGTTGATAGAAGAACAATTCCTAAAACCCATGCTCACAAGTCCAAAGGATGTTGACACCTATGAATTCAAACCAGCCAAACTCACTTACAGCATCTTGCTTGTGCATGATGAGAAGAAGGATTTGAAGAAACATAGTCCTTATGTGTTCAAGTATATACAAAATGCGAAGAAGGAGCACATCAACCACAGTTCGTCATTGGCTGCGCGCAAACTTTGGTACAATGTGGGCCAGAAGAATTTGCCTGACATGAGTTTCAACTACATCATCAATGAATACGGCAGAACATTTTATTGTAAAGCATACACTAACAACAATTTTCATAATGTGTATGCAGAAAAAAATGCAAAGAGCATTTGGCTGTTTCTCAACTCTACCATTTCATTTCTGAATCAGCAACTCATCATGCGAAGCAATCTGGGGGATGGTGCAGGTAAGATTGAAACATATGAATTGGCCTCTTTCCCAATGATAGACCTCAACCTTCAAAAACTAAAAGTCAATCTTGGAGCAACAACAAACTTCAAAGAAGAGTTGGGTTCGCTTACCAGTTTGAAGACGGTGAACCCTGAAAGAGTAAAACTGGATTCAGCTATACTGGACGCCATTGGCTACACAAAAAAATCTGAACGTGATGAAGTGTTGCTGGCGCTCTACAAGGCCACTTACCAAATGATAGACGCGCGTTTGAAAAAAGCGCAAAGCCTGAAAGGAGTGAAATCTCAGCGTAACAAAGTTTCATTTGATGTTTATGTGGACCACCTGAAACAACTGTTGCAAGACGCAAAGGCACAAGCCAAAAACACCATCACCTTCGGTAAGCATGTTGAGAAACTCACCGAGGAAATAACCTCTGACAACAAACTGCAAAAGCGCATACTTGATACCTATTGGAAAGAGAAATTTGGGGAAGCGTACAATGAAAAGAAGATAGCGGGTAAACAGCAGGTGAAATTGTTTTGAGGAATGGAAAACCTTTGGACTACACTGATTGGTTCGGTAGGAATTATTGCCGGTTGGTTGCAACGTATTCAATTCTAAATGCTGAACAGATACTTACAGTTGATACAAGGACATGGGCGGCAGGAATGTACTTCTACGAATTGAACCTGCCCAATCTTACAGTGCAAAGGCAAACTTGAAATCCAGCATTAGAAATAAGAGAATCAAACACATGAGCGCAATTTTTTGTGCGCTCATGTGTTTTTTATCTGGCTCAAAGGCACAGACTTTTAGTAAGCGTTTTGAATTCGGGCCTAACTCCGTGCCTACTAATGTTTGGGAAACCGTTAACGGGTACATGAGTGTTGGTGTCATCATTGACACAACTGGCAAGGACGGGGGCTATCATTTCGATATGTTCATAGCAGGATTCGGTGCCGAAGGTGACACCAACTTTGTAAAATACTATGGACAACCAACAGACGAATTTTTTCCCGGGAATGATGCCAACTGGCAACTGAACGACACGTTGTTTTTGTTTGCAGCCACCCGGAAAACAAATTCATATTTGAAAAGCGCACTCGTCTGGATAAACCTTGAAGGCGACACCCTTGAGACCAAAGACTTTGACCCTCCCTGGCCGGTTTCCTCACCGGGTGACGTAAACAACTGGGCCATTCCAGAGTACATTTCACTCGATGCTCAAGGCAACATTTACATGGCCGTGCATACAGTAAATTACGGCTCATGGAACAACTTTTCCATTTACAAAATATCTCCCGCAGGCGAATTGTTTTAGATACACAACTACGCCACCGCTGCCGACCCCGATGTATGCGAATCATTAATCGCACAGGATGACGGGGTGATTGTGGGGGGTGGGCACACAAGTGACACTGGTGCCACACCTCACACTTTCAAACTAAAGCCAAATGGGGAAGCGGATTATTTGTGGGAATTTGGTGAAGAGAATTTTGAGTTTGACGCTGGCTATTCGAATGAAATGGTGTTTTCTGATGACGGTAAACTTGTGGTCGCAACAGACAACCTCAATACGGGCAACACAGGTATTAAACCACTGGTGTACAAGGTAGATACATTGGGCAATGTGCAATGGTCTGTTGTTCCCAGTTATGATTATTATCCGCAACAATGGAACAAAAACCTCGTAAAATCTGCCGATGGCGGCTACCTCTGCATAGGCCACCAATACACATCTTATGGCGAACACCCACCCGATGGCAACTGGTACGACTGGCATGCATGGCTCATCAAAATATCGGAAGATGGAGTAATAGAATGGGAGCGTTTTTACCGATACGTTACCGAAGATTTTGACAAACACGCAGTCTATGACCTAAAAGCCACCGCAGATGGTGGCTACATATTTTGTGGCGAAGCCACCGACCTCTGCTACACCGAAAACTGCCACGTAAGCCAACAGGGGTGGATTGTAAAAGTGGATGCGTGTGGATGTTTGGTGCCGGGCTGCGATCCAGATTGTTTTGTCGGAATAGAAAGTCATTCTGAGCCTGCAGATGGAAAAAGATTTATGGTGGGGCCCAATCCTGTTTCGCAAATGCTCAACATTTTTGTGGGAGAAGATTTTCCGGTGGGCAGCGAATTCAAGTTGATTGATTCAATCAGAAGAGTTGCAAAAAGTTTCACCGCAACAGAAACCAACATCACTTATATATGGGATGTGGAAGAGTTGGCCGCAGGCATGTACACCCTAAGTTTGTTCGATGGAAAAAAAGTGTTGCAGAGCGAAAAGATTATCAGGCAATGAAACCTGAATTTCAATCGTGGCAACCGCCCTCTCCAAACTCTATTGTCCGCTTTTCTTCTCCAAAAACCCTTGGCCGCCTCTCTTCTCCTTTAGGAGAATATGGCCGAAGGACAGATGAGGCCGGTAGGGGAGGGATGAGAATATAAGGAGAAGACGATTGGCAGGTTTTCGCGACTTAACCTGATAACCCTAAAAAAGAATTGCTCCAATTATGCTTGCAATCAACCCCCCTACCTCTTCACCACCTTCCAATTAAAAGTTTTTCCCTTCACTTCCACGCGCAGGGTGTAGATGCCGTGTGAAAGGCCGCTTATATCAAGCGCAGTTTTTCTGGTGGCAAAATTTTCTGCAAGCACTATTCTTCCTGTTGCATCCATCAGTTGAACTGAACAATTGGAATTGCCCGCATTGCGCAGTTGCACGTTCAGTACATCAAACGCAGGATTGGGGAACACATTCATTTCAATAAAATCAGGATTGATGACAGACACCTCCGGAGTAATACCAATAGTGAATACCCCGCTTCCTGTAAAATCAACGTTGGCTTCGAGGTAGTCCCCGTTTTCGGTCAGTGGAATAAAGTCCACACTTTCACCCGGAACAAATTCATCACTTTCAGAAATGATCAATCCCAAACTGGAAAGTCCGGTGAAACTTTCTTTTTCCACACGAACATAAATGTTTCCATTTGTTCCAGTTTCGGTGTAGCCCCATGTGCGTTCAGTGCGGGATGAAATAATGGGATACGACTCAGTAGTCATTGCGAGTGAAGCCCCATCATCACCCATCATCATATAATAAGGTTCCGGGACTTCCAAATCATCTGAAATGCGGATGATGCCAGAACCTTGTGCATCGTTGTGAAGATCATAACTTGTTTCCCGCCCTATTCCGAAAACTTCGTTGGATTGATCGGGATGATTGTATTTGGAAAGCGGCCCTATATCAGTTGTGTAACGACTCGCCATATAATTGGCAACAAGCGTGTGGTGAGAAGTGAGCAAGCGCTGGTTGTAGATAAAATGCTCTGCAATTTTCCCCTGCCCGAACCGGTCTTCGTAATCCCATCCCAGGTGAATGTCAATGGAAGTGGTGTTGTCGCGGTCGCCAATATCAGCACCCGGAAACGCTATCATCTGGTCATCGAATACAGTATGAAACACCTGGTGAAAATCATCCTGGTGGTAAATGAAACCATACATGCGCGGTGCGGCAGCATCTTCAATGTAGTAGATAGGCCCACCGAGATAATTTTCTTCGAGATCAAAAACTTCCGCTGAGTAGCGCGACTCTTCTTTCCACGGGTGCATCAGGTAGCCATTCGGTTCCCGCGCACTGGCAATCCAGCCGTGATCATTCCACGCAATGCTGTCCGCTTCCACCATAGCATAGCCGCTTATGCTGCGGCCGGGAACTACATCAAACATTTCGAGCCAGTCATCTTCACCATCGAAATAAAGAGTAGCCTCACCATTGATTCCGTTTTCTCCAGTCAGCAAAATGGGTTTGTTGTTGTTATCACTTTGAATACCGAAATACGGCCCACCAAGCTTGTCTCTCCATTCTTCAACTGAATCCCCATCATCTTCAGCCGGAATGTTGTTGTCGCCAAAAGTTTCGCTATCTGCCCTAAGCCAGAAAGTTAGTTGCGTGTCATCACCAACACCACCGGGTCCATAAATACCGAAAGGTTCAGGTGGTGCGGAGAAATAAAGTGTGAGCGTATCACTGGCAAGATTGGGAAGGTCGTCATTGTCTGTCGCAAGACTGTCAGCAAAATAAATTTTCACTTCGCCATAAGTGGTTGGTGTGAAGGATAAGATTTTGCCAAAAGTTCCTTCGTCATCAGTCATAGAAAAAAGTGTGGCATTGTCGGCCCAGATATCATCGGTACTCAGGTCATTCATCTCCACAAAATCGAGTGAGCGATGGAAAGTGAGGGTTACCGCGAAGTCACCAAAAATTTCGTTGGTCTCATCATCAGGTGTCAGGAGTGCAAGCGGAGGAAATGTGATGCTGCCGCTGCTGTACAAATCACTTTCCCAAAGACCTCTTCCATACGTTGCAGCTTTCAACCGCGATTCTGCATGTGTTGCCCCATAATAAATTTCAAGCTCAGTTACCCGTGAGTTGAGTGGGAATCCGGAATTGAACGGAACCCAGTCGGTCATCGTTGCATCCTTGTAATAAATACCCATGTCTGTCCCCACGTACAACGCTTCTTCGGCACCAGATGTATCGAGCACAATACTGTTCATCACAATGTCCGGTAGAGTGGGAGTGATGTCCACCCAGTCGCCACCCATGTCAGTGCTTTTGTATGCGTTGTTGTGAAAAGCGATGTACACGAGATTCGAATCGCTGGGATCTGTTTCGATGGATCGAACTGGAGAATAGGCAACGGGAAGTGCGCTGGAAATGTTAGTCCAGATCACAGAGTCCGCATTGCAATTGTTGGTTCGAAAAAGTTTCTGGTTGGGTTCGCTTGCATAAAGAATAGCGTGATTAGAAGAACAGATTTCCAACGCATTCAGGTTAGACAGATCATTGCCACCGAGATTGGAAGAAATCTTTTTCCACGCAATGCTGTCTGCTTCTTCATCCTTGATGTTGATTGAACGCCAAACATTTTTCAACCCGACAAACATGGTATTGGGATCAGTGGGATGAAGAATGAAGGGTGTACTCCACGCGCCACTTTCTGTAATGTCATTCACTTCAAAACCACAAAACTTCTGGTTGATGAAATCTGGGCTGGTGCGAAAGAGGTCTCCGTAATAAACCGAGCCATAGCGCCATGATTCATCAGTGATATCATAAGCGCATTCGAAACCATCGCCACCGCCTCTTTTCTGCCAATGTGCACCATTAAATTCCGCAGTACCGTTATCCTGGAAACCAGTTAAAGTGCGGTTGGGATTGTGGGGCGATTGTCCAAGTCGGTATATCTGCCCGTTCACAAAACCATTCGAGATGTCGAGCCACTCGGTGTTGTCAACGTAATGATAGAGTCCACCATCATTGGCAAGGTACAAATCGTTGTTGTGAGGAGAGACTATCATTTCATGCTGGTCAACGTGGAGGTAGTTCGAGTTGACATCAATCCACGTTGCTCCTCCGTCCACCGATTTTTTTACACGGATTCCACCTACATAAATCACATCGCTCAATTCGTGATCGGCTTCAATGCAGAGGTCGTACCATGCCTGGCCACCATCGCTTGAGCCATCAGCGGCCCATCCGAGGATGTTTGGGGCATCGCTCATTTCAACAAAATTTACACCTGCATCGGTGGAGCGATAAAGTGCGCGGAATTCATACGTATTTGCACGCAAAACATAAACGTAATCCGGATTTACGGGCGATACGGCAATTACCATTCGGGATCCGTTCTGAATACCTTCCTGCACCCAATCCCATGTTAGTCCAGCATCAATTGAACGGAAAAATTTTCCACCACCAGTGCAGTACACAATATCGGGATTGGTGGGATGCACATCCATGTCGCGATAGTCCACCGTGTTGCCGGAAGTTAACGTCCATGAATCGCCACCGTTAGTGGAGCGATGCACACCGTCACTGGTGCCAATTAAAATGACACCGCCAGGCAGAAGCCGTATAACACCTACTGATGCACTTTCAATTCCTGCATTTGCAAACTCCCAGGAGGCGCCTCCATCGGTGCTTTTCATTACTCCCATTCCGGGAGCATCGGCAGCATCGCGATCGCCAGTTCCTAAGTAAATCAGTTGCGGGTTTGCGGCATCAATAGCAATGGCGCTTACTCCGAGCGTAGGTAAATCATCTGTTGTTGTAGTCCATGAAAGACCAGCGTTAGCACTGGTCCAAAAACCTCCGGCAGGTGTTCCCAGATAAATAATGTTTGCATCAGTGGGATGAAATGCAACGGCAGAAGTTCTTCCCACACCTTCAATATGATCGCGGGTGGTAACAGCATCGATTATAGGACCCAACTGTTGCCAGTTGCCGGCAAGTGAACGGTTGGATTGATATTGTTTCAGCAGTTGCCATTGATGAATTATTTCTTGTCCCGATGGCATGTTGCCATTCTCATCTACCCGCATACTCATCAGGTATTGCCACCGCGCAAATGCTTTGTAGCCTTGACCAGGAGTGGCTGGCATCTTTGGCCACGAAGCATTGTGCAGGTTAACGATGTCGAAGTAATTCGCGTCACCGGCTTTCATCAAACCGGCCCAGTCTGGATCAGTGGATGATAAGTTGAGCACAGGTATTTGAAGGTTGACTTGCGCACAGAGGTTCACACTCAATGCAAGACACAATAAGTAAAGAATGCTTCTCATAATTATTTTTTTGATAGGAACGCGAAAGTAACGGAAAGCCCGGAAAAAAGCAGGCAGAGAAGTAAAGGGAAGGAAGTGTAATGATGTGAATCAAGCCATGATTACGAACCGAGAATTCTCTTCAATTCGTCCACAGCAGTTTCCAAAATCATTTTGGCATCTTTCACATCAGCGGGCTCGGCAAAATCAGTAATCACCAGTGCAAGGTCGTTGGTCATGTCATCAATCCTGATGCGCATTTCCATGTAGGTTGCTTCTGCAGGATCATCGAGCCATACATATTTTACCCACTGGTCTTTCTTTTTTGAATCCAGTCTTGCCGAACGTTCTTCGCCCTCCCAAAGGAATGTAAACACATCCCCTTTGATGTTCACCTTGTCGGCAAACCAGCCTTCCAAACCGCTGGGGGTAATCATACAATTGAAGAGAACACTATCGGAGGTTCTGATGTAAAATTCTGTCTCAAATTTTTCCTTTGCCATCTTTCTAGGATTTGTGCAAGAATAGATAGTTTTAAGTGGTTGGCGGTGTCATTTCTTTAATGTGATTTTCGAACTGCAACCTTTGGACTCGGATTTCATGGTGTTGTGATGCTTCTATATTTGCGCCCCTAAAAAAAATTGGCGAGGTAGCTCAGCTGGTTAGAGCATGCGATTCATAATCGCAAGGTCTCGAGTTCAAGTCTCGATCTCGCTACAAAAAATTAAAGCCTTCATTCATCGAAGGCTTTTTTGTTTTCTCTTCTTCAATCGTTCCATTGTTTTTTTCACTTGCGCTTGCCACGCTTCTGTGTGCTGTTCGAGCAGTGGTTCCAATTCCATCAAAAATTCATCAATCAACGCTGGATGATTCTTACATGTTTCTTCAATAAAACTTTTTGCATGATACTTCACGGCAACATCGCAATTGGAACTTCGAAGGAAATAGAAACACAGCTGAACGGTTTTGCCCAAACGCTCGTCATTCATTGTTGAATGAAGAAGAATTTTTACCACTTCACGCTGTATGCCAGTGGTCTGAATTTTTTCCAGCCTTGCAACTATGGAATCGAAATGATGAGATGCAAAACCCGGATTGTGTTCCGATGCTTTGGCGGCAATCCATGAGGCTTTCATCCCTAGTGAGCCTTCATTGTTGAGTGAAATACTGACTAACTCATCATAAAGTTTTTTATCTTTCGCTGCGATTGCAGCAACATGTTCAATCTCTTTTTTGCCAATTCCTTTCACCAGTATTTTGTCCAGATCAATCATGCCGCGCAAATATTTTAGCGATAGTAATCAATAAAAAAAGCGCCACGAAATATGCGTGGCGCTTTTTTGTTTAGTATAAGTATTGGTTATTGATTGGGTTGGTTATTTACGAGTTGATTGTGGGGAGTGAGATGTGAGTGTGGGAATTAACCTATTGTCCTTTGCTTTTTGCCTTTTGTGAAGCGTAGCGGAATCCCGATTTTTATCGGGACCCCTTTGTCTATTGCTTCGGTTTTGCTCCTTGTTTCGGCTGGGGTTTGTTTTTAGGGGATTGTGGGGTTTCTTCATCCTCGTCTTCATATTCGGTCGCTTTCATTTTCGAAGTATCTATTGTTTCGCCCTTTTCCAGTTTGTTCAGCAGTTCATCCAGTTGCTCGGAGCTTAATTGTTTGGCAATTATTTTATGGTCTTTGTCCATCAGGAAAACTTTGGGTGTGCTGCTCACATCAAACGTTTTGCGGAAGTTGAGACTTTGAACAGTGGTGACGCCTTTCCACATCAGTTTATTGGCTGAATCCTGCTGCATTATTTCGGGTGTATCACTCACATTAGTCCAGGTAAGACCTTTCTCTTTTACAAATTTTACCCACTTATCGTTTTCCAAATCTCCTTCCAGGGAGTACACTCCAAGTCCTTTGTCCTTCCATTTCAGATAAAGTTCGTGCAGTTTCGGAATTTCTTTTTTGCAATGGCCACAAGTAGCTTCCCATATTACCAGAAGGGTGTACTTGGTGTTCATGCCGTACATGCTCACCCAATGGGTTCCGGTGGTGTCGGGCAAAATTATATCGGGTGCAATTTCACCGCAAAGACAGAATCGTTTTTCATCAGAGGCCTCAATTATGTTCTTCAGTTTATCTTCTTTGAGCCAGGTGGCTTTTCCTGTTTTGTAATACTGATCCACCAGGTACACAAACCATTTGTCCATGCACATGATTTTGGATGTTTCAGCCAGATAAGTGCATTGATGTACGATGTACTTAAACCCGTCAGCATTGTTAACAGTGCGTTCAATCAGTTTTTTTGATTCAGCGCACATGGTGTCAGGAATTTGCGGCAGCGTTTGGGTGAGGTATTTATCCAGCATTTTATGGTAGCTCTGGTCGCGCACCAGTCTGGGATCGGTGAGGTCCACATTGTCCCAATAATGATTGCGATACCAGTAGTACTGCCAGCGCGGCTTTTCCTCTTCTTTCAAATCCGCAGGTGCATCAGGTACTATAATGTCCGCGCTCATATTGATGAGTTTTGAAACCAGCAGGTCTGGATTTTTTGCAATAAGATCTTTTTGATAGTCAACCACTTTTTTGTTTAAGGTGCTCAGTTTTTCAATCCATGGCTTCTTCAGTTCGTCTTTTGCTTTTTTGTCTTCTTCAAGATAAAGACTGTCGCCCAAAGGATGTATGTGAAGCGAATCAATGGCTTTGAACGCACTGTCAATAGGCTCGCGTTCCTTTCTCCGGTCATTGATAAAGCGGATATAGTCGAAGAAAATTTTGTTGTTTACCGATTCCTTAATCTTCAGTTTGTCAATCGCGTTGGAAGAATCCGCTTCAATAAAAATGTTTTCTTCTGCAACTATGAAATCGAAGAATTTAGGGCCGGGCATCACCAGGGCGTATTTGCCACATTCGTTAAACGGTTTGCCGGGGAAAGTGAAATTTCCTTTGGAGTCAACCCTTGATGTGTCGTTGTAATAAAGTTTGTTGCCGTAATAGTTCGCTATGTAAACCACCGTGTCCTTCAGTCCGGTGATGTGTCCCTTAATATAGGTAGGTGATGTTGGTTTGGGAGATTGTCCCATACTTGCCATACATAAGAATATGCAGGCCGCAATGGCCAAAAAAGAAGATTTGTTGATGTGCAGGTTCATACTAAAATCAATTGGGATTTGATGACGCCAAAGTTGATTTTTGGGTTGGTGGGTACAGAATGTTTTAACATTTCTTTCAGCGCAATTGAAATTGCGGGGCGCGTTTGGCAAGTTCCGTTCCATTTCATTCAGATTTGATGAATTGAACGAATCGAAATCCCATACTTCTGGAAAGGTGCTGGCTGAAGGTTGAATGTTGATCGCAGACGCTTGATGAAAAGTTGCTCGGTGAAGTGTTTAAAATTGAAAGTTGAAAAGTTGAGTTATGGATTGTTGTGCCGTTTCTATTTTCTCAAAACAGTGAAAATCTGGTCCGGCAGCCTATCAATTTGTCAGATGGGGATCAATGTCTTTGAGAGAAGGGGTCTAAACAATTTCATGATAAGGTTTACAAGCGCAAATTACCGACCCTGACCTTTGCCAATGCCTTTTTCATTTTTTTCTTTTTGCCCACCTTTGTAACCCAATTCATACTCGCTCGTCTTCGCACTGCCAATGCCCATGACAACAGCCGAATTCCAGTTAAACGTACTTCCGTTGAAAAACAAGTTGTACGCCTTTGCCTGTAGGTTGCTAACCAATGCAGAAGAAGCGCGTGACACGGTGCAGGAAGTAATGCTGAAGATGTGGGAAAGCGGAAAACCACTGGCGGATTACGAGAACATTGAGGCGTGGTGTATGACAATGGTGCGCAACCGATCGCTGGATAAAATTCGTGTGGGAAACATCCGGCAGCAGCACCTCAAGGTGATTCATCGGGGGAAGCGCTTTGAAAAACCTCATTCGGAAAAGATGGAACTTCAGGAAATGGTGCAGCACGTGATCCGCTTTATGAATACTCTACCTGTGGTGCAGCGCGAATTGGTAGAGTTGCGCGATTTCCAGGAAAAGAGCTACGAAGAATTGGTGGAGATAACAGGATTGGAAATGTCGCAGGTGAAAGTGTATTTGCACCGTGCACGAAAAACTATCCGCGAAAAAATTACTGAATTGAATGCTTATGGACTACAACACAACTGATATAAAACCATTGCTCGAAAAATTCTGGGCAGGCGAAACATCTTCGCACGAGGAAAATTGGCTCAAAAAGTTTTTCAATGAAAATCCATCACCGAAAGGAATGGAGGAAGACGCGATGTATTTCCTTGCACTTTCATCATCCTGTTCCATGAGGCTCGACTCATCGTTCGACCATGAACTTATGTCGCGCATCAGGAACAAGGAACAAAGAACTACTGCCTTCAGATGGACGCTGCGCATCGCAGCATCGGTAATTTTCATTGTGGGACTTGTTACAGTAAGCCAATGGGTTTTCAAAACTGATGAACCTCCAGTGCAGATTACCCAAACAACAAATACAACACAACCAGTGGACTTAGAAGTAATGAGGGCATTTGAACAAACCAAGTCAGCGCTACTTCTCATTTCATCTAAACTCAACAAAGGACAAGAACAAACCATGATGCTTTCGAAATTTGATGAGGCACAGGTTCGGATAAAACCAACATCTGAACAATAAAGTAAATGAAAACGAAGTCTCACGAATGCAAAAAAATAACCTCATGAGTAACAAAATATTCAGCCTCGCAATCCTGATGATGACCGCTGTGCTTGCCCATGCACAGAGCGATGGCATCACACAATTCTTTTCGAAATACGAAACCGATCCTTCGTTCACGTTAGTGTCGGTTTCGGGAAAGATGTTTACCCTTTTTACACACATAGAAGGGAAGACAGAAGAAGAGAAAGAAATGCTCAAAACCATTTCGAAGCTCAAGGGACTTCGATTTCTGGTGAACGAGGAAGCTACCAACTCGAAAGCAACTTACCAGGCCGCTGTGAAAACAAAAATGATGGGATTCGAGTTGATGATGAGCGTGCAGGATGCCGAAGAAAACCTCAGCTTCTTTATTAAAGAACAAACCGGTGTTGTGAAAGAACTTATAATGATTGGCGAATCCTCTGGTGAGTTTTTCATCATGTCCATAACTGGTGACATAGACCTGAACCAACTCTCCAAACTCGCCCGTGTGGTAAATATTGAAGGAATGGAAAAACTCGAAAACCTGAAGAAGTGAAGGCAGTCATCGGCTCCATTCTTGTTGCATTTGCATTTACTTTTTTGATGGCGGGCAGGCCTCTTGAATCAAGCCCTGCTATGGAATTGCTCCATCAAACCTATGATGATCAGAAATTTTCTGTTTACCGCAAAAGCGTTCTGAAGACAGCGGTGGCCGTGGCAGAATCGGATGAATTCCGTCCCCTGTTTAAACACACCAATCGCCTCGAACAATTTAAAACTAAAGCGAATGAAAAGCTTTCAACTGAACTTGAAGCCGCACTTACAAATGGTGGCTACGAAAAACTAATTGGCACACAAGGCAAGGGAAGCTCAATAAATGTTTTTGCTAAATCGGCTTCAGGTGATTCCAAATTACGGAATCTTGTAGCCATCATTTCCGATTCGCTTCAACTACAGGTTTTTGAATTGAACGGCACTATTGAAATGAAGGATATCAATGGCTTACGCGACTTGGAAAATCTTCAAACACTGCTACAAAACCGTGACATTTTTAAGTGAGGCTCTATGAGTGTTCTTCTGGAAACACAACAACTCACAAAAAACTTCGGGCGCATTCGTGCGGTGCATGAACTCAACCTGCACATTGCAGAAGGAATGGTATTCGGCATGTTGGGACCAAACGGCAGTGGCAAAACAACCACGCTGGGAATGTTGCTTGGTGTCACTAATCCAACCTCCGGAAGTTTCAGTTGGTTTGGTGAAAAAACAAATCATGAAGCAAGGAAAAAAGTGGGGGCCATTCTGGAACGTCCCATTTTCTATCCGTACATGTCAGCCCGGAAAAACCTGGAAGTGGTGTGTCTCATAAAAGAAATTTCTAAATCACGCATTGATGAGGTTTTGAAAACTGTGGGATTGCTCGAAAGGAAAAACGATGCGTTCAAAACCTATTCCCTGGGGATGAAACAGCGGCTTGCCATTGCATCCGCATTGTTATGTGACCCTCGCATCATGATTCTTGACGAACCCACCAACGGCCTGGACCCGCAAGGCATTGCTGACATCCGCGAGTTGATTCGCCACATTGCATCGGATGGAAAAACAATCGTTCTTGCAAGTCACCTTTTGGATGAAGTACAAAAAGTGTGTACTGATTTCTGTGTGCTCGGAAAAGGAAAATTGCTCTACACCGGAAACGTAAAGCGCGATCTTGAAAGCGACCATTCGTTCGAACTAGAGGGAGAGAGTTCTGATGCAATCGAAAATGCATTGAAAGATTTTCCCTTCATCGTTTCAAAAGAAAAAGCGGGGGAGAAATGGGTGGTGAAAACTGAAGAGCGAATCAATGCTGCTGAGTTGAACAAAGCCTTCTTTGAAAAGGGAATTGTGCTCAGTCACCTTTCATCAGGACACAAATCACTTGAAGAAAAATTCCTTCGGATATTGAATGAAAACAATGCGCAGGCTACTTAGTATAGAATTCACCAAGTTGTGGAGTGCGCGTTATTTCCGTGTGCTGCTCATCCTTTGGATAGTAGCATTCCTGAGTATTCCTATTGGATTCAAGATTGTATTGTATTGGCTGGAAACACAATCAGGTCAAAGCCTCGATGCGTTGGGCTTAAAGTTCACACAACTTCCCGTTTTTGATTTCTCGGAGATATGGCACAACCTCGCCTATGTGTACAAGATGCTGAGCATCTTTATGGCGTTTGTGGTGGTGGTGAGCGTGACCAATGAAATTGATTATCGCACACTCCGGCAAAATGTGATTGACGGATTGAGCCGGAAAGAATGGCTCCTCAGCAAATGGTACTTAGTCCTTGCACTTGCAACTGCTGCAACCCTGCTTGTTCTCGTGCTTGGCCTTGTGGCGGGATTAACCTCGTCAACCGAAGTTTCTTTAGAAGCAATTTTCTCAAACATTGGTTTCCTCGGAGCCTACTGGATTCATGTGGTGTTGTTCCTTATGTTGTCACTACTCTTTGCATTGTTGCTGCGCAGGTCCGGGCTAACCATTGCCCTTCTCATTTTCTGGATGTACATTTTTGAACCCATCACCATTGGAATTCTCCGGTACCATGAATTGGATTTTGTCTCCAACATTTTCCCGGTAGAAGCAACTCACCGCTTAATTCCCTGGGTGATACCGCACTTGGCCATGTTTCCCGGTCTTGACCACATTCCTACAGATGCGCTCATCATTGCATTTGTTTACCTGGTTCTCGTAATGGGGCTTTCATGGCGTATTGTGCAGAAGCGCGATTTATAAATTTCAACTTCGATTCGATAGGTATTGAGTCTGGTGGTCTCGTAGCAAACAATTCATTCTTGTGTAAACTCGCACAATAATTTTACACCCATGAAGTTGTACTCCTTCATCATCAAACCAAAACACCAGTGAAGTTCCACCGTCTCGTATTCTTTTTTCTTCTTGTAATTTCTTTTAATGCATTCGCACAGATAGGAGGCACACATGCTTTTCCTATTCTCAACTTTTCAGGTTCCGCCCGCGTGGCTTCAATGGGCGGTAATTACCTCGCTATGAAAGATGGTGACCTCAACCTCTGCATTGCCAATCCATCGCTGCTTGATACCCTTGTGCATGGAAAAATTGCATTGAGCTATGTGGACTATTTCTCCGGGGGAAATTTTGGTTTCGCATCGTATGCCCATACGCTCAACAGGAAACTTGTACTGGCTGGCACTGTGCAATACATGTCGTTCGGCAATTCCGAAACAACGGATGCCACAGGACAATCCACGGGACAATGGACCGCGGGCGATTATGTTTTTAACGCAGGTGGAGGATACCAACTCGATTCACTTTTCAGCCTGGGCGCTAATGTGAAGTTTATCTATTCCAACCTGGCTGGCCAACTGGCCTACGGTGCAGCGCTGGACATGGCTGCCACTTATCATAAACCAATTCACAACTTCACAGCGTCGTTGGTGCTTCGCAATGCAGGTTTGCAACTTGATTCTTACGCGAACAATGATGCAGATAGACTTCCGTTTGAAATTCAGCTCGGTATCACCAAAAGGCTGAAACATGCACCGTTTCGTTTTAATGTGGTGGCAGAAAATTTACAGAAACGCGACCTCACTTACAACGACCCGAACAACACAACCTTTACCGATCCCATCACCGGTGAAGTGGTGGACCAGCAAGGCTGGCCATTAGGCGATAAACTAATGCGTCATGCTGTGTTAGGTGTAGAATTTATTATCTCGGAAAACATCCAATTCCGGCTTGGTTACAATTACCGGAGAAGGCAGGAGTTGAAAATTTCGGATCGTCCGGGCATGGCAGGTTTTTCTTATGGCGTGGGATTTAAAGTCAAGCGTTTTCATCTCAGTTACGGACGTGCCATCTACCATCTTGCCGGACCATCCAATCATTTTTCGGTGGCCACGGATTTGGTCAATTAGTACAAGTACTGATACTGAGTCGGGGATCAGGAGTATTCAACAGGCAACGAACAAGAAGCTAAGGCAATGTGATGTGCTCCCTCAGCGCCTAAACCCTATGGGTTCACATGATCAATACCTGTTGCTCCATATTTTTGACGCTATGAACGTCTAGACGAACATCTCCCGGGTGTTAGCGGTCAGCCTAAAAAAACAGACCCATGATTATCACGAATTACGACATTGAAAATGAAATAGGACCCATCTTGCGTCCGGGCGAAAAACTCATTTGGACAGGCCGACCTCAAACCGGTATCCTGTTTAAACGCACAGACTTTTTCATAATCCCGTTTAGTTTGCTTTGGTGTGGTTTCACAGTATTTTGGGAATTTACTTCAATAAAAATGGGAGCACCGATATTCTTTTCCCTGTTTGGGATACCTTTTATTTTGATTGGACTTTATTTACTCATCGGGCGTTTCTTCCTTGATGCAAGAAAAAGAGCAAAAACGGTATATGGGATAACAAAGGACAGAATCAATATGAAATCAGGTATTTTCCGGGAGGAAATTGAATCCCTGAACTTTAAGTCCGTATCGGAAATATCATACACTCAAAAACCTGACAAAAGTGGAACAATAACATTTGGCCCAAATGACAGCGGAAACTCAAAGATGCCAGGCAGAGACCTGCCTGGTGGAAAGCAATATGCAAGCTTAGAATTGATTGAAGACGTGAAAATTGTTTATGATAAAATCGTTGATTTACAAAGACAAGCATAACGACTGATAAGAAAATCTATAGGGCACCAGTTTTTCAACCTGTACCCAAAACGTAACCGTGTCCGCGAGACCCCGCGACAATCATCCTCTGCTTCCGGCTTCGGTCTCCCACTTTTTCATATTGAATAATTTTTGTAAGATTTGATTAGGTCTTATCCGCCAACGAGAAAGGCGTTCACATGATTTGAAAAAAAATCATGAACTAAAAAAGTGCCCGCTTAGCAAAAGCAAGTTGTTGGAAGCAATTGTGCCCTATTCGCACACTCCACCAAAGTCCGCCATAAAAAGCAACAAATCCGAGATGTTCACCACGCCATCATTATTCAGGTCGGAAGCACAATTTTGTTCTTCGGGAAAAATGCAGGAGAGGTTGTCAAAGGTTGCTGTAGCATTATAGTTGAGCGCTTGCGGATACATGCAGCCGGGAACGATGCACGAACCATCGTCAATTGTCGCCAGTGGATTGTAATTAGTGGCATTTGCATTTGTACAACCTGAAATTTCCAGGACAAAACCTTCGCACAATGCCTCGTTCAATTTGCTGGCTAAAGGTGTTGCAGCAATCACTCCGCTGCCAGGCGATGTTTCTAAATAGTCGCCAGTCAATTCCCACATGATAGCTCCACGCAGGTTGTTGTTGAGAATGAATTGCGCTTTTAGCGCAACCGAGGTGGTGTCATCATAACTCACAAATGTGTTTAGCGAACCATTGCCGGTGAGAAAGGGAACTTGCGACTGCGCATCCCACTGCGTGCTAAAAAGATTTTGTTGCAGAAGAATGTTGTAGTAAAGCGGGGTGCCTTCATCAGCACTGAAAGTGATGTTATCAGCCGAATTATTTAGCACGGATGCAAACAACGCTGGCGTTCCCAAGGTCTTAAAACTTCTGCCATAAAATGGAATGCCCATCACAAGTTTTTCTTCACTAACTCCAAATGTGTTGATGAGTGTGTTGATGGCAGAAGCACAATTGAAAGATGTATTACCCTGTGCCGTTGCATACAATGGCGAGTTGTGATTGCACGTTGCATCCCACGGCCCAAAAAAATCGTAGCTCATGATGTTCATGAAATCAAGAATGTTTTCAATCGCATTCCAGTCAATGTTGTTCATGTTGGAAATGCCGGCAGGCAACGCTGCGGTGAGCAGATATTCATTTCCTGTTGTTGCACTGAGGGCATCCAACGAATCGCGAACCTGCTGAAGCAACAGAGTGTAGTTGGCTTCATCCGCAACCGTTCCGCCATTGGGTGAATAGCCGGGATATTCCCAGTCAATATCAATTCCATCAAAATTGTATTGCTCGATAAGGTTGGTGCAATTATCAGCAAACGTGGCCCGCGTTGCAGCGCTGGCAGCGATTGCTGGAAAATGGTAACTTAACGTCCAGCCGCCCAGCGAAGCAAGAAGTTTCACTCCATTCTCATGACACAAGTACGGAAGTGATTGTGTTTCATCCGGCATATTCAATTGCCAGTTCATGGGACCGAGAAGTAGATTTTCATCGGCCCAGCTGTCGGTGCTTATCAATGCGCCATTGGGTTGTGGGGAAAAAAAAGCATAATTGATGACGGTGTATTTTGAGTAATCAATTGTGGTTGGCTTCACCAATTGTGCACGGTCGTACCACTGCCAGTTGGGGTAGTAAGCAACAATTTCCTTGCAAGGGGATTGGCCGATCGCGGTCATTGCATTTAGTAAAAGTGCGAGGGCTATACTTCGTATCATTTGAAAGTGTTTGAGTCAGATGCAAACCTATTGATCAACTTCAGCATGAACATAGAAAAATTAAGACAATGGGACAGGGATGCGCGATATGCGTTGAGCGACTGTTCCCGGTTTCTTAATCTTTCACTGACACTTGCAGGATTCGGATAATGAACTAAACAACTGGACAATCAAGGAAATTCAACTTGATGATGACCCCACTGATATACAGTCCGGGCTTGAGAGTGACTTTGATATATAAACGTTATAACTCAAGACTTGAATACTTTCCATAAGGAGGCGATACTGAAGTACAAGGAGCAAGACTATGTTGATCAAAGTCGAACATTTAGCCCGGCATTGAGTTTTTTTTCTTCTCCACACAATAAGCACCTTTCCCGCCTGTTATCATTTTCGTAAAACCAACATAAAAACCAAATGAACCCTGCTAGTGTTCTGCGTTCCGCCACGTCATGCGTGGCTTTCTTGTTTTCGGGAAATCCATCCGTGCAAAACAACCCCTCCAGCATCGAAGAAACTTCTTCCGATGAAGACCAGCCTCCTTCTGCGAAAGCTGTGTCTATTACCGCCTCAGTAAAAAATTCCCATCATGCAATTGGCAATTTGCAATCTTCAGCTTTAGTGTTATTGATTGCACTCGTATTTCTCTTCGGCATGGGCTGCAGGAAGAAAACTGCTATCCCTTTCGATCCGCAATTCGCGCAATACATCTCGGCTTTCACCAGCGGCACCATCTCCGCATCCAGTCCCATTCGCATAAGGCTCACCGATGCCTTTGCCGGAGAAGTGGCGGTGGGCGAAGTGGTGCAGGATAAACTTCTGGAGTTCTCCCCTACCATTGAAGGTGAGTTGCGCTGGGTGGATAACCAGACCCTTGAGTATACTCCGAAAGGCTGGATGAAACGTGGCGAGATGTACGAGGCCACACTTCACCTCAGCAAAATTGTAAAGCAGTTGCCCGATGACATGAAGCGCTTCCGTTTCTCATTCCAACCTATGAAACAACACATGGAAATGAAGGTCACCGGTATTTCATCGTATAAAAACGATGATTTGCGCTGGATGAAACTCACGGGCACCTTGAACACCATGGATGCGTGCGACAACAACGCGCTCTCGCAAACCATTACATCTTCCCAATTCAACAACGGTCTCGCTGTGACGTGGACACATGATGCCGACCCGCACATTCACACTTTTACAATAGACAGCATCTCGCGCACTGAGCAGGCCGGAAAGATTCTGTTGAAGTGGGATGGTAAATCAGTTGAAGCGGAACAGGCAGGACAACTGGAGCAGGAAATTCCTGCGTTGGGTGATTTCAAAGTTTTCTTCTTCAACGTTGTTCAGCAACCGGAACAATACATCCAATTGCAATTCAGTGATCCGCTCGATGCCGGGCAAGACCTCGATGGACTAGTGGACATGCCGAACATGACAGGCGAACGATTCTCCATTGAAGGAAACGAATTGCGAGTGTATCCGAGTTACCGCCTCAGCGGTTCGCATGTGGTGAACATCCATCCGGGAGTGAAGAACATCATGGGATATAAAAGCAAAGGCGAGCAGGTGTTCACACTAGTATTCGAAGAGATAAAACCGGCAGTGAAAATTCCTGATCCCGAACGTGTCATCCTTCCGTCCACTGATGGTCTTGCATTTCCGTTTGAAGCGGTGAATCTCTCCGCGGTTGACGTTCGTGTGATTCGTGTGTATGAAGACAACGTTCCGCAATTTCTTCAGGTGAATGATTTGAACGGAGACAATGAGATGAGGCGCGTGGGCAGAGCAGTAAAAAAAACCACAGTGCAACTCAACAGTGAGAACGGCAAAGACCTTTCAACCTGGAATACATTTTATCTCGACCTCAACAAAATCATCAAGGCTGAACCCGGTGCTATCTATCGTGTTGAAGTGGGTTTCAAAAAGGCGTATTCGCTATACCACTGCGAAGGTCATGAGGACCCCAAACCCGATGACAACATGAAGGATATGGAGGAAGCCGATGCTGATGAAAACGATGAAGATGAATTCTCCTATTGGGATTATTCCGAAGACTATTACGGGGACTATTACGAAGGCGACTATGATTGGGATTATGAATACGACCAGCGCGACAATCCTTGTGACGATGCTTACTACAAATCGCGCAGGCCGGAAGCGAAAAACATTTTTGCATCAGACCTCGGCATTATTGCGAAGAAGGGGACGGACAACTCGATGTTCTTCGCGGTGACTGATATGAAGTCCACCAAGCCGCTTGCAGGAGTGGACATCGAGTTGCTGAACTACCAGCAGCAATCGCTTGCCAAAATGAAGACCGATGAAAAAGGACAAGCGAAAGTGGATAAACTCGAAGGCAATCCATTTCTTCTCGTAGCGAAAAAAGATAAACAACGCGGTTACCTGAAACTCGATGGCGACCACACACTTTCACTTTCAACGTTCGATACTAAAGGAGAGCAAACACAAAAGGGGCTGAAAGGATTCATCTACGGTGAACGTGGTGTGTGGCGTCCGGGAGATACGCTTTTCCTTTCATTCATTCTTGAGGACGAAAGAAAAACTCTTCCTGCCATTCATCCTGTCAACTTCGAGTTGGTAAATCCGCGGGGGCAGGTGGTGACGAAAATGGTGAAGAGCAAAGGCGAAAACGGCTTCTACAATTTCACCTGCAAGACTGATGACGATGCGGAGACAGGAAACTACACAGCGAATGTTCGCGTGGGTGGTGCAACGTTTTCCAAATCATTGAAAGTTGAAACCATCAAACCGAATCGCCTGAAACTCGCGCTTGATTTCGGCAAGGAAAAAATAACCGCGCTCGATGAAAATATAAAAGGAGAACTGAGCGCGAAGTGGCTGCATGGTGCAGTCGCAAAAAATCTGAAGGCGATGGTCAGTGCAACATTCACAGAAACCACTACCAAATTCGACAAGTACAACGATTATGTTTTTGATGACCCCATTCGCGATTTCGATGCGGAGGAGCAAGTCATTTTTGATTCATACATGAATGCAGAAGGCAAAGCTTTGGTATCAATGGATTTCGACTTGAAAGACCGTGCACCGGGAATGGTGAATGCAAATTTTTCCGTGAAAGTATTTGAGGAAGGTGGTGATTTTTCTGTTGACCGTTTCTCGATTCCTTATGCGCCTTATGAAAACTTCGTAGGACTGAAGATGCCGAAGGGCGACAAAGAGCGCAGCATGTTGCTCACAGATACCGACCACAAAATTGATGTCGTGACGCTTGATGCACAAGGCAAGCCTGTGAAGATTGACAGCCTTTCATGGTCGCTATACAAAGTGCAGTGGCGCTGGTGGTGGGAGTCCGGTGGTGATGACCTGGCCAGCTATGTAGGTCGCGAAAGCACTGTGCCGATTTCATCTGGAAAGTGCAGCACCACAAGTGATGGCAAAGGTTCATTCAAGATAAATATCAAGTACCCCGATTGGGGACGTTACCTCGTGCGTATTGCCGACCCTGAAGGCGGACACGCAGCAGGGAAAGCCATTTACAGTGACTGGCCGGGATGGGCTGGTCGTGCGCAACGCGAGAATCCTGGCGGTGCCAGCATGTTGACGTTTTCACTCAACAAGGACAAATACACTGTGGGTGATGAATGCACTGTCACCTTCCCATCCAGCGGAGTGGGTCGTGCACTTGTAAGTATTGAGAGCGGAACGAATGTGATTGAAGCGCATTGGGTGGAGGCTAAAAAGGACCAGACCACTTTCACGTTCAAAACGAATGTGAAGATGACACCGAATGCATACATCAACATCGCGCTTGTGCAGCCACACAACCAAACCGCGAATGATTTGCCGATTCGGCTTTACGGTGTGATGCCAATTTTTGTTGAGAATCCCAACTCGCATCTTGACCCGGTGATTGCAATGGCCGATGAACTCGCGCCTGAAAAATCATTCGATGTAAAAGTTTCGGAGAAGAGCGGCAAGGCAATGACCTACACGCTTGCCATTGTGGATGAAGGCTTACTCGACCTCACGCGATTCAAAACGCCAGACCCCTGGAATCATTTCTATGCACGCGAAGCCCTTGGCGTAAATACTTACGACATGTACGATGAAGTGATTGGTGCTTTCGGGGCGAAGCTGGAGAAACTGTTGAGCCTTGGTGGTGATGGCGAAGCCGGAGGAAAAGCAAAGAACCGCGCAAACCGTTTCAAACCCGTTGTAATGTTCGCTGGGCCTTTTACTATCGAAGCAGGAAAATCGAAGACGCACAAGTTTACGATGCCAAACTATATCGGCAGTGTGCGAGTGATGGTAGTTGCGGGGAAGGACATGGCTTATGGGAATGCTGAAAAAGCAGTACTGGTGAAGAAGCCGTTGATGGTACTTGCATCGTTGCCGCGTGTGCTTGGCCCGGGCGAAGAAGTGAAATTGCCTGTCACTGTTTTCGCGATGGACAAGAACATTAAAGAAGTTGTGGTGAAAGTTGAGCCGAATGATTTCTTCACAATTGAAAAATCATCTACGCAAAATATTTCATTCAAGGAACCGGGGGATGATGTCGTGAATTTTTCCATGAAGGTGAATGAAAAGATTGGAGTAGGAAAAGTGAAAGTGACAGTAACGAGCGGAAAATTTTCTTCCACTTACGATGTGGAAATGGATGTGCGCAATCCGAACCCGTATATCACGAACGTGGTGGAAGGCCTTGCCGATGCAGGCAAAACGTGGAGCGGCACTTTTAATCTGCCGGGCATGGCGGGTACCAACACCACAGTGCTTGAAGTGAGCACCATCCCGCCTGTTGATTTCGGACGCAGATTGAAATACCTGCTCGACTATCCGCACGGATGCATTGAGCAAACCACATCGGGGGCGTTTCCGCAACTTTATCTGGCAGATGTGATTGAGATGAACGATGCGGAGAAATCTCGCGCATCGGAAAACGTAAAATCCGCCATCAACCAGCTTGCGAAATTCCAGGTGAAGAGTGGAGCGATGACCTACTGGCCAGGCAGTATTGAAGAGAGCGAATGGGGAACCAACTATGCCGGCCACTTCCTTCTGGAAGCAGAAAAAAAAGGATTCACACTGCCATCCGGTTGGAAAACTTCGTGGACATCTTACCAGAAAACAGCAGCACAAAACTGGCGGCCTCAAACTTCCGCAAGCGGCAATTACTACTGGCGCGAAAATGATTTGGTGCAGGCTTACCGCCTTTACACATTGTCGCTTGCAGGCAGTGCGGAGATGGGCGCCATGAATCGCCTGAAGGAGTTTAAAGGCATGAGCACTGCTGCGCGCTGGAGACTTGCCGCGGCTTATGCAATGGCCGGACAACCGGAAGTGGCGAAGCAGTTAGTGAATGGACTCACCACCACTATCGCACCTTACCATTCGCTGGGCTATACTTACGGAAGCCATTGGCGCGATGAAGCCATGATAGTGGAAACACTCGTTGCGATGAAAGACCGGGTGCGCGCTGCCCCTGTTGTCAAAGAACTTGCAGCACATCTATCGTCCGCATCGTGGTGTAGCACGCAGGAGACTGCTTACGCACTTCTCGCCATTTCGAAGTTTGCAGGTGGCGAAGTGGGTAAACAAATCAAGTACGCCTACACGCTCAACGGAAAAGCATCTCCCGAAAAAGGCACGATGAAACCCGTAGCGAAACAGGACCTCAGCGCGAAGATGACGGGCAACACCATCGAGTTGAAGAACAGCGGAAGCGGATTGCTCTATGTGCGTGTTATTACCACCGGCCAACCACTTAACGGACAGGAGACACCGGGCGAACGCGACCTTAAAATGACGGTGAAGTATACCGACCTGCAAGGCGTGGCCGTTGATGTAACGAAGATGGAACAGGCAACGGATTTCATTGCTGAAGTGACTGTGACACATCCGGGTATAAGGCCGCGTTACGATGAAGTGGCACTCACGCAAATCTTCCCATCGGGTTGGGAGATTATCAACTCGCGGATGGATGTAAGTGCTGTGGTGGCCAATGCCGATGAGCCGGAGTACCAGGACATACGTGACGACCGCGTGTATTCTTACTTCGACCTTTATCCCAACCAAAAACAGACCTACCGCATAAAACTGAATGCCACTTACCTCGGCAAGTATTACCTGCCTGCGGTTAATTGCGAAGCGATGTACGACAACACCATTTCGGCCCGCACTGCAGGCAAGTGGGTGGAAGTGGTGCCCGCTGGTGGAAGCGTTGCAATGAAGTAAAACAGAAAAGAGTTGAAATCAAAAAACCCTGCGCGCGAGTGCAGGGTTTTTTGTCTTTGGGATAGTTGTAAACCCGATGAAAGAACACTCAAGAAAAATTCGTTCACGAATAAGCGAAGCTAGACCTAATGAAACATAGACTCAAATTCTGTTCTGGTAAGAATTCTGAGTTTGCTGAATTTCTTTTCAAGAATGTGTTTTGCGTTCAGAATGTGCCTGTCGCCACTTGTAATGAATCCTGAATTTGTTTGCAATGCCAGCGCGATTAAATAGTTGTCATCGCTGTCATCAGCTATGTATTTTTTGATGGGGTAACTGATACTATAATTGACAGAATACTCTTTCACAAAATTCAATGCCCTCCTGCGGTTGATATTGTACTTCGAAAGATGTAGATAGGCTAGAACACGTTTCAATTCATCAAGAAGCTCAATGCTTGAAAAGATCGTAATCTCGTGTTCCGAAATTATTTGTGCTAAAAATGTTTCTCGACTGTTGATGAAATAACTTACCCAAACATTTACATCAAGTACAAACCTGTCAACCCGCATGTTTCTTCCTTGCCCTGTGTTTGATTTCATCAATTTGTTTCATGGATAGCGGCTTTACACTGGCCTTGTCGTATTGTGCAATGGGCTTGTGTTTACGCTGGAGGTAGTGTCTGGCTTTTAACTGGATTAACAACGATTGTTGGGCAATTTCGTCCATCTGTTCCACTTCTTTCAGTATGGCTTCAATAGTTTCTGATGAGTGTCGTAGATCCATGTTTTGTTGTTTATTGTTGATGGTTGGGCAAACATAGGTGGTTTTTTAGGGGGGAGGGATGGGCCAAAAACATGTAGTTGGGCAAGATTCCCGGCATCTAGTTTCTTTTTTGTTGCGAGCTCCAGGGAGGATTAAGCGAAATGCCCGCAGTGTGCAGCGACAATCACATGCCATTGGAGTGATTGTAAGCAGGAAGAGAGTTGAAAATGAAAGAGGCTGCATCAAAAGGCCGAACCAACGCACCTTTAGAAACAGCCTCTTTATTTTTTATTATTTCTCAGTTTTTTTGTTTCCTCATTCCTTCACCACTCTTTTGGTCACCGCATTTCCATCCACCATAAACCGGATGGAATACACTCCGTGAGCCATAGCTGAAATGTCAATCACCTCGGTATGTGAGCCAGCAATAGAATGGAGGTCTGCTGAAAGAATTTCTTCACCCCATACGTTGTATACCACATAACTTGCATCTACCGATGACCCGAAATCAAAAGTGACCGCAACCATTCCATCAGTAGGATTAGGAAACACATCAATGAATTGTGAAAGGGCATCCAGTTCATTCACGCCCGTTGTGCAGGAGCAATCATCAATAGTTGCCGCGGGATTGAAGTTGCTAGTAGCATCATTAGTACATCCGAAAATTTCTCCGTAAATCAGTTTGTCGCATTGCACCTGTTCACCTGTTGGAGCGCTTGCCACGTATTGAACAACATCGCCAAGAGGAGTACCGAGTTGCAGATTCAATTCAAATGAAAAATCTCCATCCGTGGTAATCTGTGCAATCAAAACTTTGTTTTCGGCAGTAGGACCTTGCACACCTTCGAGTACCGACCATGCACCGTTGTTGGATGTAAACACAGGGCCGTTGTTTTCATTGTCGAACATGGTGAGGTCGAGCCCCACAGCAGTTACCTGCGGAACGGGTCCCAACACCAAACCATCCGCTTCGGTGAGCAACGGATCTACCAGGCAATGATCATTGATGAGCAATCCTGCAGCAATGCCTTCACTTCCTCCATCGTTGTTAGCACCACCTACAATAGAACCATCGGTGTCTTCAGATTTCAAAACAGCGAACGCTATATCGGAAGCAGCGCCCATAGCCACCCATGAATCAAGTGCAAGTGTGTTTTCATCCAGTCGGTCGTGCGGAATTGCATCACCGGTTGCCACACCTCTGTCGTTCTGGTTGTAGAAATAAGTGGTAGTTTCGAAACGCAATTCGTGTTCAGCATTTCCAAACACGGCCTGCAATTCATAACCTTCCACCAGGTCCGCATAAATGCGATAGGTATAAGAATCGAGAGCTAAATCGGAACCGCCATCTTCATCTTCAGTATCTGTTGCGTCACACACATAATAAATCTCCACAATCACATCTTCGAGTCCGCCTGTTTCATCGCAACCTACACCGGTGAAGTATTCGCACGAGCCATCATCATCGGTTGCCAGCGGGTCGTAGTTAAGCGCATCGGGGTCAGTGCAACCCGGAATTTCTTCTGCATTGCAAATGCCATCGCTATCATCATCCACCAGTTCAAGACCATCGTTGTTTGTATTGCAGGCCCAACAATCAGCTACCGGTTCAATGCATGAGCCATCATCGTTCAGCGCATTCTCATCATAGTTGCAGGCTGTAGAACTTGTACATCCGAGGCTTTCTTCGGCATCGCAAACTCCATCGTTGTCGGTGTCAATAATTACAAGACCATCGTTGTTGCCATTGCAAGCCCAGCAGTTTTCAATGGGTTCAATACAAGAATCATCATCGTCAGTTGTCAATGGATCGTAGTTGCAGGCGGATGAACTTGTGCAACCGGAAATTTCGTTGGCATTGCAAACACCGTCACTGTCATCATCCACCAATAAAAGTCCGTCATTGGTGTCGTTGCATTCCTGGCAATTGAAGACAGGTATTATGCAATCCCCGTTTTCTTCTGTGGCTGCGGGGTCATAGTTGCAAGCCATGTCGCTGGTGCATCCGAAAATTTCTTCGGCATTGCATACACCGTCACCATCGGTGTCAATAATTTCCAGGCCATTGTTGGTGTCGTTGCATTGTGAACATCCGGTTTGGGGTTCAATGCAGGTGCCGTCATCACCCGTTGCAGCTGCATCGTAGTTGCACGCAGTAGCACTTGTGCATCCTGGATTTTCTTGTGCATCGCAGGTGCCGTCACCATCTGTATCAATGATTACCAAACCATCATTGTTGGCATTGCAGGCTAAACAGTTCGGGATGGGTTCTATGCAAGTAGCATCATCATCTGTTGCATCGGGATTATAATTGCAGGCGGTGGCTAAAGTGCATCCTAAAACTTCTTCTGCATCGCAAATGCCATCGTTGTCTTCATCAATTATATCAAGACCATCGTTGTTTGCATTGCAGGCCTGGCAAGCTGCTATTGGCTCAATGCAAGTTCCGTCATCTTCAGTTGCTGTTGCATCATAATTACAAGCGGACAGGCTGGTGCAACCAAGGCCGCTGCTAACGACAGGGAAGCAAAGAGCCTCGAAGAATTGTTCATCACCCACAGGGTTACTCGATACATATTGTTCTACATCGCCATCGGGAGTTCCCAATTGAATGTTCAGGCAGAAAGTTAAATCACCATCAGTAGTTATCTGTGCAACGAGAACTCTGTTATCAGCAGTTGGCCCCTGCACACCTGCAAGCACCGACCATGCACCGTTGTTCGAAGAAAAAACAAGTGGTGAATTCATCATATCGAACATGGACAAATTCAAACCCACCACTGTGACGGATGGAACGGTTCCGGTCATCAATCCATCGGCAACTTCAAGGGGAATTCCGGCAAGAGGATCTTCGTTATTGAGCAAACCATCATTGTTATAAACCCCACCTACAATTGAACCATCGGGATCATCCGCTTTCAGAATTCCGAGCCGCAGTGTTGTTGCTCCGCTCATCGCTAGCCACGAATCCACCGCCACAGTATTATCATCAATGAAGCTGTGACCAATGCCACCGCCCAGCGTTTCACCGCGGTCTTCATTGTTGAAGAAGAATGTTGAAGTTTCAATCCTCACTTCATGATTCTCATTTCCATATACCGCCTGCAATTCGTAGTCAGGCGCCATGTCCACATAAATACGGTAGGTTGTTGAACCCTCATTCAGGGTGCCTCCATCATTGGGCACCGCATCGTTGGCGTCAGAGATGTAATACGTTTCTACAATGATGTTTTCGAGACCTTGCGAAATTGAAAACATGGGAGCGAGTGAGACAAGGGCGGAAATAAAAAATTTGTTCATCAATTATTTGTGTTTTGAATTTGGTTGTTTGAATAAAATGCGTTTTCATTATTCACCCCTAAGGAGTCAAGCACGTTGCATGACCTCTTAGGGGTGCTAACTATTTTCTTAGACCAGGATGTGAATCATCATGGGCAAACGTTTCCGAATGTTGACATGAATATCAAAAGGTCGCTGGTGTTTACTGCTCCGTTGTTGTCCATATCAAATAAACCACAGCCACTTGTGCAGCCGAAGTTGGACATGAACACCAGCAGGTCTGAGGTGTTTACGGTTCCGTTTCCGTCAAAGTCACCGAGGCAGTAATACGTGCATGAACCATCATCGCATCCTGCCAGTGGGTCGTAATTAGTTGCAGCCGGATCGTTGCAACCGGGATAAGTGCATGAGCCATCATCGCAACCTGCACCATCTGCATAGTTGCATGCAGTATCATCAGCGCAACCGGGATAGGTGCATGAGCCGTCATCGCAACCAGAACCATCCACATAGTTGCAGGCAGTATCATCAGTGCAACCGGGATAGGTGCATGATCCATCATCTTCTGTCGCATCGGGGTTGTAGTTGCAAGCGGTGTTGTCCGTACAGCCTGATATTGCGAGCATGGGATAACAAAGTGCCTGGAAGTATTGTTCAGCACCCACGGGATTGCTGGAAACGTATTGTTCAACACCGCCACCCGGTGTTCCGAGTTGGATGTTGAGGCAAAAAGAAAATTCACCATCCGTAGTGATTTGTGCAACCAATACACGATTGTCGGCAGTGGGGCCTTGCACACCTTCGAGTACTGACCATGCACCACCATTTGAAGTAAAAAGCGGACCTGCATTCACATTGTCGAACACTGATAAATCCAAACCTACTATTGTAACTATGGGGCCAACTCCTGGAATCAACCCGTCTGAAGTAGTAAGCGGAATTCCGGCAAGAGGATTGTTGTTCACCAAAAGTCCACCCGCAATTCCGGCACTTCCTCCATCATTATTTGCACCGCCAACGAGCGAACCACCGGCATCATCAGTTTTCAACACTCCAAGACGAAGTGTAGTGGCACCACTCATGGCCACCCAGGAGTCTAGTGCAACGGTGTTTTCATCAATTCGGTTGTCGGGAATTTCCTTACCTGTTTTTTCACCCCGATCCACATTATTAAAGAAGAGTGTGGAAGTCTCGATGCGCAATTCGTGGTTTCCGTTTCCATATACCGCCTGTAGTTCATAGCCGGAAAGCATGTCCACAAAAATTCTGTACGTGGTAGAACCTGCAGGCAGCGAACCACCATCGGTATCAGTAGCATCGTTGGCATCGGAGATGTAATAAGTCTCAACGATAATGTTTTCGAGGCCCTGTGATCGGGTGAAAGCAACTGTCAGGACAAGGGAAAAGCAAAGTAGGATTTTTTTCATTCTGGTTAATTTGAGAGTGCAAGGCTAGATGCTCACCTTTTCCCAAATTCATCCTGTAGATTAAATAAACGTTAGTCCTGCTCGCTCTGTGTTACCTGCAAATTATCAAGACGATCATCGCAAGGTCAGATGTGATTTAGTTCTTCACCACAAACTTCCTTTCTGAAATTTGATCGCCACTTAGTTGAAGAAGAAAAATGCCTTTTGCTAGATGGGCGGTATTCAGTTTCACCAATTGATTTTCCGAAGTCGTTTCCACGTTTTCCTGATGAACGATTCTTCCCAGAGCATCAACGATCAAAACGGAAACTGATTGATGTGCCTTATCCCCGAATTGAATACTGAGTTGATCATTGAAAGGATTGGGATAGAAAATGAAATCAACATCAGTGGCCGATAAATTTTCAAGCCCGACAAATCCCGGACAAATCAAATCGGGATCGAGGTTTATGCAGTTGTCTGGAAGAATGCAACACAATTCCTGCACGTTGAAATTCACATCGGGATCGTAATTGCATGCAAGCGTGTCCGAACAACCTAATACGATTAAAGTCTGGCAAGAACCATCACTGCAACTCACAGCGGGATCATATTCAAGATAGAGCGGATCGTTGCATCCGCAGGTGGGAGGGTATTTGAGGAATGCACTTACGTTTTCATCTTCAAGAAGTATAGAATCATTGGCCACATATTTTATGATGTCACCGTTTGGGTTCATAACTGTCACGTTGAATTCAAAAGTGAGTTCTCCGATGGTTGTGAGTTGAGCGATAAGAATTTTGTTATCGGATGTTGGTCCCTGCACACCTTCCGGCACAAGCATCGTCACACTATCGCTTTCGTAAATCGAAGAAAGTGTTTCATCATTGAAAACTGATTCAGGATTATCGCCTGCCACAACCAAATCAAGAATTGATGAATCCATCCATGCAATCAATCCATCTTTTTCAATGAGTGGAATTCCTGCCAGAACATCATTGTTCACAAGCAAGCCACCAGCTACTTCATTGCTTCCTCCAGTGTTGTTCATCCCACCTACAATTGAACTGTCTGGGTCTTCCGTTTTTAGAATTCCGGAGTGTTCATCCGAGGCTGCACCGAATGACAACCATGAATCAAGAGCTACGGTGTTTTTATTAAGATGATTCGCGCCAATATCAAAACCGAAAACTTCCCCGCGGTCTGTATTGTTAAAGAAAGGAGCGGTACTATTGATTAACAAAACATGGTTGGTATCACCATAAATTGAAATGAGTTTTGCTCCTTCAACCAGATCCAAAAACACACGATAGGTCACCGAACCTGCTGGCAGCGATCCTCCTGGATCATCTCCATCAATATCAGCTGCATCATTTCCATCCGTGATGTAATAAGTTTCTACCATTACATTCTCGATGTCGCCCTGGGCAATAAGTATTGATGCGGAGGAAATAAGAATTGCAAGTGTTGAAAAAATGATTTTCATTTTCATGGTATGAAAAAATTCGTGTGAAAAGATCAGAGCTTGTAGGAAACGCTGAGCACGTAGTTTGTTCCGTAAGTGTATTTGTCGAAGTCGAGCAACCAGCCCGCATCGAATTTGTAAGTTCTGCGGATGGGCGCATTGAGGAGATTGCGCACCTGGAAACTGGCGCTGTAATGTTTGCCTATTTTTTTAGTGATGTTTAGATCCAACAACTGTCGGGGTAATTCGAAAATGTCGGGAGTATCTTCTGCCGCATTGGCCACCACGGCAAGTTTTGGCCCCTGCACATTGTACGATACCGAAACGGAAAACTTGGCACTGTCGCCCGTGTAGGAAAGAATTCCATTTACGATATAAGGAGCCTGTCCAAACATTTTCCTGGTTTCGTTAACCGGAACAGTGACGGTGGTTTTGGAATCAATAAACGAAACATTTGCCCGCAGATCAACATTGGATGTCAGCTTTTTTCTTCCTTCTAATTCTAATCCGAGTGCGCTGGATTTATCAGCATTCTGCCAGGTGTAATTATCACCACCGGAAAGTTTCACGAGTTCTATGTGGTTCTCAAAAGTTTTGTAGAACAAACTGAACGAAAGATTGTCCCCGGTTTGGAAATAGGATTCAATGCGGAAATCATAATTGTTCACATTAGTCATTTCAAGGCTGGGGTTTCCCTGAACGCGTGCGCGCAATTCATAATCTTCAAGCGACACCGCGGACAATTCGCGGAAACCAGGCCGTGCCAATGAGCGGAAGTAGTTCAGGCGCACGTTGACCGTGGTTGTGTCGTTGCCCACCAAATTGTAAATCAGGTTGGCACTTGGTAAAATGTGCAGGGTATCTACCATGCCGGGATTTGCTTTTACTCCACCAATGTTTCTGCGATCAGGATCATCAATTGGTAATCCCAGTTCATGGTATTCTTTAATGTCAGCAATGATATTAGTGTGCTCCGCCCGAACTCCGCCAACCATACGAAGTTTACTTCCGAAATGATGATCAGCCATAACAAAACCTGCAGTCACTTTACTTATTCCTATATCGCTGTCGAGCAACGAAGAGGCATTGGCATAACTGAGATCGAAAGTGGTGCGGCCATCAATGGAAAACCTGTCAAGACTAAATAAGTCGCTCAGGCTGGAGGTAATGATGGAACCACCTACGCCTTGCAGCGAATAGATGGCCTGCGAATTATCCCGGCTGTTGTATTGATATGCACCACCCAGTTTCAGTTTGGTGGTGTTGGCTTCTTTTTTTCCAATCGGAATCTCGACAACAGCCCTGGAATCAAACAACGACTCAAGCATTTCGCGGAAACGCCTGTTGGGAGTAAAGGTGCTCCTGAACTGATAAACACCCGCATCATAGAAATATTGAATGTCTTTAAAGTCCAGCACATTTCTTTCACCATCAGTGTACGATGCGTTGATATCAGCCTTGATTTTTGATCCGGGGAAAAAATGTTCTGTTTTGAGTTGATACACCAGTTGCTTTCTTTCCTCATAGTATTGGTCTTCGCCCAATAATGTTTCAGAGGGTCCTGAGTCGCGGTCTTTACCCTGAAATTTTCTAGCCTGGTTGTCCCCGATGAAGTTGGGCATAAACAATAGCGAAACACTGTTGTTCTTGTTGAGTTGATAAGACAAGTTGGCAAGGCCACTTACACTATTCGTTTCAGAAGCCGATTGCTGGGAAAGGTTGAGATCATCTGCAATAGGAGATGGTACCTCAGGAGATGCACCAAAATCGGGTGATGCATTGGTTCGTTGTGCTGTTGAGTTTCCATCGTAGTTCACGTTGGTGGAATGCCTAACACCGATCATAAATCCCAATTTTCTTTTCAGGAAATTTACCTGGTTTCCAATGATGATACTGTTGCCAGAATTGAGAGGTGCCTTCTTTGTTTGGGTAGCCCAGGAATTGCTGAACTTCTGTCCGATATCCGCTAGCTCGGCATTAAACTTCGGGAAAAAAATGGGCTGGTATTGATCCTGGTAATTTCCTATGGCCTGGTTCACGGCTGATGAATTATAGAATTGCGCAGGGCCTAGCAAGCCAAGTTCTATCATAGCCAGATTGTAAAATGCGTCTCCTTCCGTAATGTTTGTATTGGATGTGATGCCGTAAGAGTTGAGATAGCTACCCAGTCCTAATTCCTGGAATTGCATGTAGTAGTCAGGGTTGGTAATGGCCACAGGAAAATCTTCTTGGCCGGTGGGTACACCATCCGGAATGCCTCGAAAGCCATTATCATAGCCCAACCAATCAGTGGAACTGCCCTGTGATGAAACGATATCCCGGAAGGTAGTTTGCGGATTGTAGCCCCATGATGAGTTGAGTTGGATGGTAAGTTGATCCGGAAAGTCAATAGTTTCTACTGAAAGGTAAGCACCGCTCCAGTCACCCGGCAACTCGGGACTTGCGGATTTGGTGATGATGAGATTGTCAATCAAACCCGTTGGAAAAATGTCCAGCTTTATGTTATTTGTGAAAGGATCGAGAGTTGGTATTCTGGAACCATTGATAGTGGTCTTTATGTAGCGGTCAGCAAGCCCGCGAACGGTCACATAATTTCCAACAAACGAAACACCTGTAACTCTTTTAATAGCTGAAGAAACATTTGAGTCACCTGTTTTCTTGATCGTTTCGGCTGATATGTAATCCAGTGTGGTTGCCGATTTCTGTTTCATTTTCTCCATGTAGTAATCATTGCGCTTGATGGCCTTGGCCTCAACGGTTACTCCTGTAATTACAAAATCCTCGGGCACCAGATCGAAATTCACAATTACTACTTCACCGCCTGTTGGGTTCACTGTTATTTCCTGCGGCATGTAACCAAGGTAATTCAGCACCAAAATCTGTGGAGATGCGTCCGGAATTTTTATTGAATAGTCACCATCAATATCAGTGTAAGCACCCAACGAAGTGTTGTCTTTAACAACAACGGCTGCACCCGGAATGGTTTCACCCAGGTTGTTGGTCACTTTGCCCCGAACTGTACCCTGCGACATGGCCACAGATGCGGTGAAAACAAAGAATAATGCAGGTAGTAGAGTCTTCATTGTATGATGAGTATATGGAGTGCGAAGCTATTTTGAAGCTACCTCACATACGGTTATTGAAACATTACGAAATAGAAGTTTGTAGCACAACAATTCATGCTTGCATTACATCTTCGTAACATTAGGTAAACGAAAACACAACGTGGATTTTTGAAATCCAGGTGATCCAGATTTCATGACTTACACAATTTGATTGAACAGTATCCGTTTCCCCAATCATAAACCAACAAACCGTAAGCAAAATGAAAAAACAAACCGTTCTTTTTTGTGCCATCCTTGTTTCTGTAATTTTTATCTGCGCCACACTGGAAAGTCCTCCGCAGAAGTACGATGTGTTTACTGCACTCGAGAAAAAATTGATCTCGGTGATGCCCGTTTCCGCTGAATCGAGCAGTGAGAATTGTGCAACCCTGAATGTCCGCAACCTTTCTGGCTCGCCACTCACCATTTCCATTCCGGTAGGTGCAATCCTCAATACCACTAATGAGAGTGAACAGGATATACTTGTGACACGACCCATTGAAATTTTTGTGAAGAACAACGAAACAGGTTCAGGTTCGATTTACGGTTTCTGTTGTCAGGCTGGGAATAGCGTACCTACTTCAGCAAGTGCATTTCGCCTGGAGAAATGCAAGAGCGAAAATCTTATGAAGCTTTCAGGACATCTTGCGGAAAACAATTACGACCCAATGCTGGAACAGGCCGCTATCTGGGCGGTGAGCGATGATCACTCAGTGGGTGGCATTTATGGTGGGGCTGAGCAGGAGACTAAAAAGCTGCGCGAGTTCACAGCTCATGTTCTTGGGCAAGAGGTTCCGTTTTACGATGTGGATTACGGCTATGAACTGAATACACAATTTGTTTACGAGCCAAAGGAGTTGAGAGGAACGCTTCACTTCCAACTCGACAATGGCGGCAAAGGCACTTTGAAAATTCTTGATCCTAAGGGCGAAGAATTTTATGTGTTCTACACCGACAAAAGTTTGCAGTGGGGATTCTTCACACAGAATTTCAGGTTCAAAGCTTACGACATGGAAGCGGGAGACTATGTAGCGCAAATGATAGTGGATGGAAAAGTGGTGGATGAAAAAACGATAAGAATCTAAACTCTCGCACCGTGCCGAAAATGCGCAGAGAATGAAAATGATTTCTCAGCGTTTTTTTTTACCATGCAGGGCTGTTTTTTTTTGGGAAAAAACATTAGGTGCAGTTTAAGTGTGTACTTCTATTCCATTGAGTTGTGAATGTTGTCGTGAATCCTGAACACCGATAAGCGTGGTGGCTTTGCGAATAAAAACTATTTTTATTCATCTTTTTTCATACATAAAAAACTCAGTGTAAGAAATACCTTCAGAATTTTTTCAACTCCTGGTATAACCGATGCACCGGCAAACCCATAACGGTGAAATAAGAGCCTTCAAGTTTTTCTATTCCGGCAAGGCCAATCCAATCTTGCGCTCCGTAAGCGCCTGCTTTGTCGTAAGGTTGATAATGTGTGATGTAGTGAGTAATTTCTTCATCGGTCAATGCTGCAAACGTCACCTTTGTTTCATCGCAAAAATTTACCTGCTTGTGTTTTGATGTGATGCACACTGCTGTGTAAACAATGTGAGTTCTTGCACTCAATTTTTTTATCATCCTGAAGGCTTCATCAAAATCCGATGCCTTATTCAACACTTCATCATCAATCCAAACTATGGTGTCGGCAGTGATGAGGATTTCATTTTCATCCAGCGCTGGTAAAAATGCTTCTGCTTTTGTTTTGGAGAGATAGAGTGCAATGTTTTCTCCTTTGAGATGGACAGGAAAACTTTCATCTACATCCATGGTGCGCAATGTGAACTGCAACTCCAGCCCGCTCATTAACTGTTGCCTGCGCGGTGACTTGGAGGCGAGGATGATTTTTTTTCCTTCGAGATTTTTTAGCTTCATGTTGCAAAGAAATTGACAATTGTCAATCCTCTGCTCATGCAATGGGAGCAGTGTCTGTTGTCCATTAGTTTAGCCCAACCAAAATCAATCAAATCATGAAAGCAATTTTACTGGCACTTTTTGTACTGATGTCATTTTACACTAATGCGCAAGACACTTTTTCAATCTGCGCATTCGATCCTGAAACGGGTGAGGTGGGAAGTGCCGGTGCTACCTGTATCGAAAGTTCCGATGTCAGTTGCATTATAATTTCCGATGTGCATCCAGGCATTGGGGTAGTGCATACTCAGTCGTATTGGCTTGCCAGCAACCAGAATTACGGCAGCGAGTTGATGACCATGAACCTCACCGCACAGCAAATAATTGACTCGTTGGTTGCCAATGATGCACAAAACAATCCCGGCATCCGGCAGTACGGTGTCATTCGCACGGATGGCACTTGCGCATCATTTACCGGTGAAGATTGTTTCGATTACAAAAACCACATCGTGGGTCCGAACTATGCTATACAAGGAAATATCTTGCTTGGGCAAGAAATTCTTGACTCGATGGAAACCCGGTTTTTGAATACCGAAGGCACCCTTGCATGCAAACTTATGGCGGCACTGCAGGGCGCCAATGTGGTGGGTGCCGATACTCGCTGCGAGGATTTCAATACTTCTTCCTTTTCCGCATTTGTTCGGGTGGCTGGCGTTTTTGAAAATCCCGATGCACTGGGTCTCGATCTTACCATAAACACGTATGCTGAGCTAACTGAACCCATTGATTCCCTGCAAGTGCTGTTCGATGCTGTTGATGGTTGTTCGTACACATCGCTTCGCGAACCGCACAGAAATATGACGCTCGTGCTACAAGTGTTGGGAAATGAAATCCGGCTGCTCAATTCGCATCCAATTGATGGTGTAAAAATTTTCGACAACACTGGCAGGCTGGTGTTCGAAAGCAACTCTGTTTTTTCCAATGAGTGTGTAGTGAAAGTTTCCGCATGGACGGATGGCATGTACACCATCCAGGTAAATGCAGATGATGAAACACTGGTAAAGAGATGGGTGAAAGAATAGGGGAGTATGAATACCCGTCAGTAGAGGTAAATCACAACCGGCACCGCGCATATCACCACTGCGAGTAGTCCTTTGCACACGTTGTACCAGCTCATTCGCATAAATAAGTAGAAGAGCAGTATGTCGGCAATCATGGAAACAGAAACAATCTTGTCCTGAAACTGGATCGGACCGCTGTTAAAAAAAACGTTGTCTATAAAATCCTTAACCGTAGTTTCGTTAACCAGCGACCATAAGAATGCGAAAATGAAAAACCCGCCAAACGCCCCAGCAAAACCGAGGAGAAGTCCGAGCCAGAATTTGTCCAGTTTTTCTTTGGTCATGTTGTTTTGATAAGCAGTGGTGATGTCGTCAGGATGCATGGTGAATTTTGTTTCGAATGACAGAACAAAAATCACATCAGCTTATTGCGCTTAGATCAGGTAAACTTGGTTGTTGAATTTCGGACAACCAATTTCAAATTTGCCTCTAACGATTCACATCGGGTTTAAATGAAAGTGGAGTGTGCGCTCTATCCACCACAGATCAGCAACACATTTTTGTTTCCTGCCCTCAAAATGTACATACCGGTTGAAAGTCCTTTTGTCTCAACGATCATTTTTTCCTGAATGATTGTAAACGTCATCACTACTTCACCCATTGCATTGAGCAAAACAGCCATTTCGCCAGCGTACGATTCAGGGAAATCCATCACCAGTTCATCATAAAATGGATTAGGTGATATGGTTATGCCTGAAAAATTTAGATGAGCAACACCCACATCAATCACACTGACCTCCACCACGATTGAACAGCCGGCATTATCTGTTATGCTGACGGTGTATTGGCCTTGCGCCAGCCCGTTCACTGTGGCAAATGTGCTGCCGTTGCTCCACAAATAATCGTAAGGAGGAGTACCACCCGCGGGCGTGACAAGTGCTGAACCGTTGGCACCGCCATTGGCATCGAGCACCAAAATTTCTGCAGTGATTTCAGGATTTTCCTGCATTACAAATTCGTGTTCAATTGCACATCCCGATTCATCGGTCACTGTCAGTGCGTAGTCTCCTGCTGGAAGTGCTTCGGGATTTATACCATTCCAATCAAAAGACAATTCACCCGTGCCTCCTGTGGCTGACGCTTCCACCATTCCGTCTTCGCCAAAACATGGAACATCGAACGTTAACTGCGCTGTGATTTCTTCGGGTTGCGTAATAAAAATTTCAATATCCAACATGCAATTATTTTCGTCTTCCAGCATCGCAACAAAAATTCCGGCAGTCAATTCTTCGGGCGAAATTCCATCCAGCCATGAAGTGGATATTATTCCAGTTCCTCCTGAAGTTGAAATGCTGGCGCTGCCATCGTTACCACCAAAGCATGTTACGTTGGATGATGTAAAAGAAACCGAAAGTGAATCCGGCTCTGAAACTTCCAATGTATCACATAACACACATCCGTTTTCATCCGTCAATGTGAAAGAATAGGAACCAACTTGAAGGGAATCTATCATTATGTTTCCTGTTTCACTGTTGCTCCATTCAATTTCTGTAATGGCAGCGCCTGTGGTGGATACTGATATTTCTCCCGTGGCTTCACCTGCACACAAGGGTGATATGATTTGGCTCAGAGCTTCAGGTGCTGCGGTCAATTCAACAACTATTTGCGCCAGTCCGGAAATGCCTGATTCGTGCTTTACTTCCACCGAATAATTTCCAGGTTCGGAAATGGTTATGTAGCGAGTGCTAGCTCCTGTGCTCCACATCCATTCTTCAAAATCTCCACCATCAAGCACAGCTGTGCTGCCATTGCATAGCTCATTCAATTGCAAAATGTCAGGCATAAAAGTTTCACCTTCCGTTACATTGAATACTTGTTGTGATGCCACGTTGTAAAAGGTGTCAGTCCAGCCGCTGGGCCAGTTGAGCACAAGGCTATCCATTACATTGAATTCACCCATGGCTAGAATTTCGTATTGTGAGTCCTGGGAAATATAATTTTCGCCACACATGGTTTGGGTGAACAGGTATTGGTCTTCCATCCAATACTCGATCAAGGTTCCTATTGCATCCTTGTTGCTGGCAGTTCCTTCCAGTGATAGTTTCAGCCATTTGCCTTGAGGTGTTGTGTTGCGCCACAACGAAGCATTGTTGGGCGACTGATTGTGAACCACAAAATCCCAGTCGCCATCGTTCTCCAAATCACCTTTTGCGGAACTGAAGCTCATGTAATCATCATTGGTCAGTCCCAGTTCTGTTATCCCACTCTGGAAAGTTCCATCCTGATTGTTTATGAAAAAATAATTCTGGTTGCCATCATTGGCAGCAGCAGTGGCCACATGCAAATCATCGTACATGTCGTTGTCATGATCCATCCATAGAGCACCCCAGCATACGCTGTAACAAGCTATGCCGAGTGTTTCGGCCACATTCACAAACACACCATCGTCATTGCGTAGGAAAAAATTTCCACTTCCTGTGTTGGTGACATAAATATCCCAATCGCCATCACGGTCAAAATCACTCAATGAAGCACTCATGGAATCAATTTGAATATCGGCATTGGTGGCATCACTGATGTCTTCAAAAGTGCCATCACCGTTGTTGCGGTAAAAACTGTTGCCTGTGTTTTTATCGTTGATCACATACAGATCGGGCCATCCATCAAAATCCCAGTCGAACCAGATACTTTGGAAGGTGGGCAAGTCGTCATTGGTGAGGCCGAGCGCGGGAGCAACATCGTTAAAGGTTCCGTCACCGTTGTTGTGCAACAGCCAGTTTTCAACCCCGTTTTGCCAATCGTAGTTGCAGACATAAACGTCCAGCCAGCCGTCCCTGTCATAGTCGGCCCAGGAGCAACCGAAGCTGCGGGCAAATTCGAAAGGAAGATTGAGATCGGCAGTTACATCTGCGAAAATCATGTTGCCATCGTTGCGGTAGAGTTTGCATGAACCACCATCGCGTCCAAAGAAAAAATCGGCATCGCCATCATTATCATAATCCACCCAGGTGGGTTGTTTAACGTCCATTTCGTTTGGAATTATTTCCATACGTTGGAAGTTCATCCCACTTATGTTTCTGTAAAAGAGAATGGAATCAGCGTTCATTCCAAAAGTTATGTCATCCTTGCCGTCTTTGTTGAAGTCGTAAAAGGATACACCTCCGCCATAAGTTGACCCGGTGTTGTAAGCTTGGATTACAGCAGCAGTGGATGCGTATTGGAATTGCGCTGCACCCGATGCAGCCAGTAGTGATGAAACAAAAAAGCATGACCGTTTTAGCATGAGCAGTTTAAGTTTGGTTGTTGCCGCAGAAAAAATTCGAAAATTTTTTCATAGGATTTTACCAAAAGTAATATGATCATGTTCGAACTATAGGGCTGTTTGCATCAGGCAGGAAATTTATTCCGGTATCTCACTGTTGAATGTACTATAACCCGGTGCGTTCGAGGTCTGGTAAAAACTCATGAACTTCCACTTTTTTGTTTTCAAGCCTTGTGTAGTGTTCAAAGAAATGCTTGATCTCCAGTTTCAGGTGAGCCGGCAAATCGTCCACCGAATTGTAATGATTAACAGCACCATCACCCATAGCCACTGCAATCACTTTTTCATCTGAAATGCCCTGATCCGTCATCTGCATCAGGCCAATCACTTTTGCCAGAACGAGGCACAGAGGTTCAATGTCTGCCTGCGAGATAACCAGAATATCAAGCGGGTCGCCATCAGCGCCCATGGTTTGAGGGATGAAACCATAATTTACAGGGTAGTGAAATGCACCATAAAGCACGCGATCAAGTTTAAGTAAGCCCGATTGCTTGTCCACTTCATACTTCGCTTTTGTGCCGCGTGGAATTTCAATGATGGCGTTTACCACTGCTGGTAATTTTTCTCCGGGAGTTATGTCGTGCCAGGGATGCATAAGGCTCTTTTGATTTTAGTTATTCATTTTCTCTTGCCATGGAATTTGTACAACTGCGCTGGTTTATGTAGCACACCTTTTTGTTTTTCCGCCAACGGCTTCAATAGCTCAATGCGAAGAATGTTCTTGCGGAAATTGCGCTTGTCCAATTTTTTATCAAGCACTATTTCATAGAGATGCTGGAGTTGCGACAAGGTGAATTTTTCAGGAAGAAGTTCGAAACCGATATTGTCAGCAACCAATTCGTGCCGCAATACTTTGATGGCTTGATGAACAATTTCGTTGTGGTCGAATGCCAGTGCCGGAATTTCATACACATCGGTCCACCGGATTTTTCCTGCAAAAGAGGATGCCTTTGCATTGTAGTCTTCCAATTTTACCAGCGAGTAATAACCAACTGTGATCACCCTTCGTTCAGGATGAGCGCGAAATATGCGCAGCCATTCCTGGTCTTTCAAACCCTTCACCCGCCTTGGATTGCCGAATGTGTGAAACTGTTTCAGGTAAATGCCCTCCAGCGAAGTGAGTTCCAGAAGGACACGTTGCGCAGCCTGATCAAGACTTTCATCAGGGTTCAGCAGGTCACCAGGCAAGGCAATCTGTGACTTGAGCCTGGAATTTTTGTCCGGATTTTTTTGTTCGATGAGCAGCACCTTGAGCTTTTTATCATCCAGACCGAACACTACACAATCCACAGAAACATCCAACAAAATGGAAGCATTGGAATCCGATTTCTTCGCCACGTTTTTAAATTGTGTTTGTTTTTTTGCCGCTTCAAATTAAAGAATTTTTATTTGAATTCATTACTTAGTGTACTTGATACACTTACTTTGGCCAACTTTCAACTTCCAACATCCAACAATGTTCAAAAGAATAGGAGTTCTTACCAGTGGTGGCGATGCCCCCGGAATGAATGCTGCGGTGCGTGCTGTTGTTCGCGCTGGTGTGTTTAGCGGAGTAGAGGTGGTTGGAATTTATCGCGGTTACCAAGGATTGATTGAAGGCGATATTGAACCACTCAATGTAAGGACTGTGGCAAAAATTCTAGGTCGAGGTGGAACAATACTTAAAAGTTCACGCTCGAAAGAATTCTATGAAAAAGATGGGCGTCAAAAAGCTATGGACCATTTGAAGCAGAATGGGGTGGATGCGCTAATCACCATTGGGGGCAACGGAACATTTACCGGGGCACATATTTTTTATCAGGAATTTGGTGTTCCTGTGATGGGCATTCCCGGCTCGATTGACAACGATTTATTCGGCACCGATCATTGCATTGGTTTCGATACTGCCACCAACACTGTGGTGGAATGTGTAGACAAGATTCGCGACACAGCTACTTCTCACAACCGTTTATTTTTTGTTGAAGTGATGGGACGCAACAGCGGTTTCATTGCATTGAAAACCGGAATTGCTACGGGTGCCATAGCTATCATTTTACCAGAAGATGAAATGAGCGTGGACGAGTTGATTGAGACACTGCGCAGCACCGAAGAAAGTGGAAAATCTTCAAGTATTGTAATTGTGGCCGAAGGAAGCAAGAGCGGAGGGGCTTATGAAATTGCGAAGAAAGTGACAGAGGAATACAGTGAATATGAAACGCGCGTTTCCGTGCTTGGGCATTTGCAGCGCGGTGGTGCACCATCTTGTTACGACCGTGTGATTGCATCGCGCATGGGAGTGGCCGCAGTGGAAGGTTTGCTTCAGGGAAGAAAAGATGTAATGATTGGAATAGTGAACGATCACGAAACTTACACACCACTGGAGGAAGCAATTAAAGGACAGAACATGCCGAACCGCGATGAGTTGAGGATTGCGCGGATCCTGTCAATCTAGGTATTTGATTAAAGAATTTCTCCCTTTTTACTTATGAAAAAAATTGCAATAAATGGTTTTGGAAGAATCGGCCGGATGTGTTTCCGGAGTTTGGTTCAGAAAGATGATGTTGAAATTGTGGCCATCAACGACCTTACCGATGTGCCGACACTTGCTCACTTGCTGAAATACGACAGTGTACACGGAAAATTTTCAGTGAAGATTGAATCCACTCTGGATACCATTTCAGTGGAAGGAAAAGTGGTTAAAGTTTTTGCGCAACGTGACCCGATCAATTTGCCATGGAAAGATTTACAAGTTGATGTCGTAATTGAATCCACCGGACATTATGCAGACAAGGAAGGCGCTATGAAACACATTATAGCAGGAGCGAAAAAAGTCATCATCACCGCACCGGCAACCGGTGGAGTGAAAACGATTGTGCTCGGTGTGAATGATGAAACAATTTCGGATGACGATGTGATTTTGAGCAATGCATCATGCACCACCAATTGCCTCGCGCCCATGGCGAAAGTTCTGCACGAAAAATTCGGGATTGAAAAGGGATACATTACAACGGTACATGCGTACACCGCTGACCAACGATTGCAGGACGCACCGCACAAAGATTTGCGGAGGGCACGTGCGGCAGCAGTAAGTATGGTTCCCACTTCAACGGGCGCAGCAAAAGCAGTTGGTGAGGTACTGCCGGAACTGAAAGGAAAGCTTGATGGTGTGGCAGTTCGCGTTCCTGTGCCCGATGGTTCTCTTACAGATTTAGTTGCAATATTGAAACGAGATGTAACGAAAGAAGAAATAAACGCAGCGATGAAAGAAGCCGCTCAAACCACTATGCGGGGAATTATTGAATACTGCACCGACCCAATTGTTTCGATTGACATTGTTGGCAATCATCACTCCTGCATTTTTGATGCTGCATTGACAAGTGCCAATGGCAATCTTGTGAAAGTGATGGGATGGTATGATAACGAAGCGGGCTACAGCGAAAGAGTATGCGACCTTGTGTTGATGGTTTGAAGTTTAATTTTCTTTTTGACTTATAGAATATGATACTGATAGCAGACAGCGGCTCCACAAAATGTGATTGGGCTTTGATAGACGAAAAAGGAAGTCGCCTTGGTGATTTTGAAACCACAGGATTGAATCCTTATTTCCACGATGAAGAGAAAATTGAAAATGCATTGCGTGAAAACAATTCTCTTTCAATTACATCGAAAGACATCACGCATGTTTTCTTTTATGGGGCAGGAAGCAGCAACGAAGAAATGTGTGCGATAATGAAGCGCGGGCTTGCCCGTGTTTTTTCTTCAGCCGAAATTCTGGTTGAACATGATTTGCTCGGAAGCGCAATGGCTACTTACGATGGTGAGTCGTGCATCTCCTGCATTCTGGGTACAGGAAGCAATTCCTGCTTCTTCGATGGCAAGAAGGTTTACGAGGAAGTTCCTTCTCTTGCATACATATTGGGTGATGAGGCCAGTGGCAGTTACTTCGGAAAAATTCTACTGCGCGAATACTTCTACAAACAGTTGCCCGAAGATTTGAGAGATGATTTTGAAAAAGCTTACGCACCCACAAAATCAGAAATCATTTCCAAAATCTATCGTGAACCTAATGCGAATACTTACCTCGCGGGCTTCATGAAATTTATTGGTGAGCACCGCGACCATCCACATGTTATGAATTGGGTGACAGAAGGCATGAAACATTTCATCCAAATTCATGTGAAATGTTTTTCAAACTGGAAAGAAGTTCCTGTCCACTTTGTGGGAAGCATTGGCCACTACTTCGAACATTGTTTACGCAACGCTGCAAAGCAAGAAGGAATTCGTTTAGGGAGAATTATCCAAAAACCTATTGATGGGTTGGTTGAATACCATGTCCGATTCAAACTTCCGCAACTTATTTCAATGAACTGATTTTAATGCTAAAGGCTTGCATCTTCGACATGGATGGTGTGTTGGTTGACACCGCGAAGCATCACTTCCGCGCATGGCACCGCATGGCCGCCACGCTCTCGATTCCATTTACAGAAGAACAAAACGAAGAATTGAAGGGGGTGAGTCGCGTGGACTCACTGGAGAAAATTCTTTCGTGGGGAAATCTTGTTTTGGATAATCATAAGAAACATGAACTCATGGAAATCAAGAACAAATGGTACCTTGAGTATGTGAACGAAATAAAATCCTCAGATATGTTGCCGGGTACTCAACGTTTTTTGAGCGAATTGAAAGTGGCGCATATCAAACTCGGGCTTGGTTCATCATCAAAAAACTCAATGCTGATTCTCGACAAGTTGGGCTTAAGAGATTTGTTTGATTCCATAGTGGATGGAAACAAAATTCATTTCTCAAAACCACATCCCGAAGTTTTTCTCAAAGCTGCTCAAGAACTTAATGTGCATCCATCGGAAGCAGTTGTTTTTGAAGATGCAGTGAGTGGAGTGGATGCGGCAAAGGCCGGGGGATTCTATTGTGTGGGGATTGGAAGGAAGGAAGTGCTGGCCAATGCTGATTTTGTAATTGGCAGCTTGAATGAAATCAATCTTGAAAAGCTCAAAGTGGAAATCACTTCTTCTTAGTTGACTTTGTCTTTACGGTTTTCTTTTCCTTCTCGGGCAGCGCCTTGTTGTACCTCATTGCCATATCAATCCACGCCTCAAAGTCATTGTCTTTTTCAAATCCTTTTTCACTGATGAACAAAAATCCCTTCATGGGACGGCCTGTAAATTCCATCATTCGCGCTCCCGGTTTTTTCAATGCAACTTCTTGTTCATCGGGATGGATGCGCGCCATGAATTCTCCTTTGTTAGTGACTCCCACCGTCATGTTGCCGCGCACCATGTAAGCGGAGCCGCCAAACATTTTCTTCTCTTCATTCTTGATTTTTCTTGCCATGAATGAATCGCGGATGCGCTGGTTGAGGGGTTCGTTTTGGGACATGCCGCAGAGGTTGCTATCTGATAAATGATTTTATGAAATTAGTAGTTCATGACTTGTTCTTTTCAAGCACTGCCTTGTCCAAGAAGAAAGTCCCGAAGGGAACCAACGAAAGCAAAAAAGCGAGCACTGCTTTGCCAAATGATATTGCCGATTCATAATAACATTTGTACACCAGCGCAATGAACCAGAGAAACAAAACTCCATGAAGGCTTCCCACTATGGTTACTGCCAGAGGCATATCAGCATAGTATTTCAGAGGCATGGCTACAAGCAACAACGCGAGATAGGAAACGCCTTCCCACCATCCAACAGTCAGCAGTTGTCTTACACTTTTGTTTTGAGTCTTCCATTTCATACTGGCAAATATCCTTGTGTCCTATAAAAGTGCAGCTACTGCTCTTTATTTTTTACATGTAATCTGCAATTATAAATTTCGGGTTCGCAACCAACATTTTTTGCTCTAAAGCTCTTTCAAGCTTGTATGCTGCCAGCCATAGTGTTGCAGGAAATACTGCAAGCCGGCCGGTTACATTCGCACTTCCAATGGATCGCCATACCAAATTTGTGGATGTAATTCTTCCGCTAGCTCTTCCCCATCTTCTTACCTATCGTGTTCCCTTTGTGCTCAACGACCTGGTGAAAACAGGGCAGCGAGTGATAGTCCAGTTGCACGATAAAAAACTTTATACTGCATTGGTGCGCGAAGTGCATGAGAGAGTGCCGGCACGATACGAAGCGAAGTACATTGATGAAATTCTGGATGAGTTGCCGGTGGTAACACCGCAGCAACTCGAATTGTGGGATTGGGTGGCGCGATATTATTGCTGCTATCCCGGTGAAGTGATGATGGCGGCCTTGCCCTCAGCATTGAAACTTTCGAGCGACACAAAAATTGCTTTGGCCGAGGGCTTCTCCGATGATTCTTATGAATGGAATAATCGCGAGTGGCAATTGATAGAAGCACTCCGCGATGGCAAAACACTTTCAATAAAAGATCTCCCGAAAATTCTTGGTTTCAAAACAGTGCAGTCCACCATAAAATCACTGGTGGAAAAAAAGGCAATTCATACCGAGGAAGAAATCAGGGAAAAATTCAAGCCCCGAAAAACAGATTTTGTACGCATAGGTCCCCTTGCCGATACAGAGGAAAAACTACAGCACATATTTTCTGATCTGGAAAAGCGCAAGGCCATCAAACAAACGGAAACACTTATGATGTTTCTTAAACTGAGCGGATGGGACGAAGGCAAACACGGCCAGGTGGAGCGTATAAAACTCCAGCAAGCATCAGGTACCAATGCCGGAGTGATTGCCAACATGGAAGCGAAAGGAATTTTCGTAACCTGGTGGAAAGAAATCGGAAGGCTTAGCACCGATTTGTTTTCATCGGAAACCACTAAACCTCTTTCGGCTGTTCAACAAACTGCCCTTCATCAATTGCAGGAACAATGGATGGAAAAAGATGTGGTGCTATTGCATGGGGTAACCTCATCGGGTAAAACAGAGATTTACGCGGAGCTTATCAACCATGAAATAAAAAAAGGTAAACAGGTGCTTTTTCTTTTGCCAGAAATTGCGCTCACCACTCAAATCATTAATCGGCTTCGAAAGTATTTCGGCAAGGAGGTGGGTGTGTACCACAGCGGTTACAGCGATAACGAACGCACCGAAGTATGGCACAAAGTGTTGAGCAACATTCCTGGAGAGTGCGATATAATTCTGGGAGCACGCAGCGCACTGTTCCTCCCCTTTAACCGCCTGGGGTTGGTGATAGTGGATGAGGAGCACGAACACAGTTACAAGCAGCACGACCCGGCACCACGTTACCATGCACGGGACCTCAGCATTGTGCTGGCAAAAAAATTCAATGCAAAAGTTCTACTGGGTTCCGCCACACCTGCCATCGAAAGTTTCCGTAATGCGGAGAGCGGCCGTTATGGCTTAGTTCAATTGACTGAAAGATTTGGCGGTGTAGAACTTCCTGAAATTTTCATCGCGGATATCAGGCAGGATTTAAAGTCGAAAACCATGCGCACCAATTTCGGGGAGTTGCTGGTGCGCGAAATGACCGAGGCTTTGCAACGCGAAGAACAAATTATCCTCTTCCAAAACCGCAGAGGTTATTCACCTCTTTGGCAATGCCATGATTGCGGAATGATTCCACAATGCGTTCGTTGTGATGTTAGTCTTACCTACCACAAAGCCGGGCACCAGTTGCGATGTCACTATTGCGGATACGCCACTGACCCGCCCCGGGCTTGCGGTGCCTGTGGAAGCACGGACTTGCGGATGTTGGGTTTCGGAACCGAAAAAGTGGAAGAGGATATCGCTGCATTGTTTCCGGAAGCCAGTGTGCAGCGAATGGATCTTGATACCACAAGGAGCAAATCCAGCTACCAGAAAATCATCAGCGATTTTGAAGACAGGCGGGTAAACATTTTGGTGGGAACTCAAATGGTGACCAAAGGATTGGACTTTGACAACGTAAGCCTTGTGGGCATTCTCAATGCGGATAAAATGATGAACTATCCCGACTTCCGTTCCTTTGAAAGAAGCTTTCAACTGATGATGCAGGTGGCAGGTCGTGCAGGCCGCAAAGAGAAGCGTGGGAAGGTGATAATACAAACCTACTCGCCTGCTCATTGGTTGCTGGAAACTATCGTGCAAAACGATTACCAGGCATTGTACCAGCGCGAGATGGGGGAGAGGAAGGCACACTATTACCCGCCCTTCACGCGGCTCATGAAATTTACATTAAAACACAAGCAGGATGATGTGGTGGAAAATGCTTCTCTTACAATTGGAAAGGAGTTGAGAAAAAAATTTGGCGAAAGAATTATGGGTCCCGAAAGACCTATGGTGCCGCGCATCAACAACTATTTTCTTCGCCAGTTTCTTATCAAACTGGAACGAACCAATGAGGCCCTCGATATGAAAACTGAAATGGTGAAGCTGGTACGCGAACAACTTCTGCAATCCGATTTTAAAAGTGTGAGGCTGGCTGTAGATGTGGATCCGGTTTAACTTGAGCAAACCCGTGTCGTCATAGTTTTTTCACTTTACTCATTCCCAATTCCCACCTTCTTGCCCACGAATTTCTTCTGTTCCAATTCTCCCACAATGAAATCGGCAAGGTCGCCACTGGTAATGTTCCAGCTCTGGGTGGGATAAGAGTCTTGAGTTTTAAAGCCTCCCTTTCGGTCAGCATCATCAATAACCGGAGGACAGACAAATGTGAAATCAAGGTGCGAACTAAGCAGTGCATCCAGCACGCGGATGTGGGCTTGTGTCACTTCCACATATTCCCGCGGAAAGGTGGCAGTTTCATAAACCTTCAGGTGTTCGCTGGCTTGTAGCGCACCAATACCGCCAATAGCAATCACACGTTTTATGTGGTGAATGCGCATGGCATTTATAATATGATGGATAAAAGCAAGGCGGTGCATGTCATCCCTGGCACTGAGGGCAGACACTACCGCATCATGACCTTTCACTGCATTGGAAACCGACTCCTGGCTCAATGCATCGCCCTTCACAATGGTGAGGTTGGGATGAAGCAAATGGATTTTGCCAGGGTCGCGCACAAATGCGGTCACCTTGAGACCTTTTTCTAGAGCGCGTTTCACACACTGGAGGCCAGCTCTTCCGTTTGCACCGAATACAATTATGTTCATGATATCAATTTGAGAATTTGAAATGACAATGAGGGTTCGAAAGTCGGCTACTTCCGGAATTCACACAAACAATTTTTTGTTAGTCGCACTTTCATCTTATATGGTTATTGGCTTCCTGCTCAAATCTTATATCTCAAATCCCATTTCTCTTATCTTCTATCCCAATTAGCTTCGCCCTCTCTTTATGATTTCCGACAAAAAACCGGTTCAGGATTTTGTGGCTCTTTGCCAGGCTAAAGGAATTGAACACATTGTGATAACTCCTGGCTCACGCAATGCACCGTTCTCCATCAGTTTTCATGAGCACCCTTCGTTCCATACCTACAGCATAATTGATGAACGCAGTGCAGGATTTTTTGCGTTGGGTATTTCACAGCAAATTGCAAAACCCGCTGTCATTATTTGTACAAGCGGAACCGCAGCACTCAATCTTGCACCTGCAATTGCTGAGGCATATTACCAGCGAGTGCCTCTTCTCATCATCACTGCCGACCGCCCCATAGAGTGGATAGACCAGGGCGAAGGCCAAAGCATCCGCCAGCGTGATGTGTTCAGGAATTATGTAAAAGGTTCTTATGAAATTGCTGAAGAAGCGAGTGATGGAGATCTCGTTTGGTACAACGTTCGGCTGATGGACGAAGCTATGCGACTCTGTACCGAAGGAGTTCATGGGCCGGTGCACATCAACTTTCCATTGCGTGAAAGTCTTTATAAAACAATAGGTGATTTCTCTTCACAAGTAAAAGAAGTGAAACGCGCTTCCACCGACTTATCGTTGAGCGATGATGAAAAAGAAAAAATCCTCAACACCATTTCAACTGCTAAAAGCATAATGGTGCTGGCTGGCCAGATGCTACCGAACGAATCATTATTGAAATCACTGAAACAATTTTCTGCAAACCCGAGGGTGATTGTTTTTACTGAAGCACACAGCAATCTTACCGATGAAAATTTTGTAACCACAATTGATCGCCTCATCATGGGTTTTGATGAAGAGCGGAAAAAGAATTTCATTCCTGATTTGCTCATAAGCATCGGGCGAAACATTATATCGAGAAAAATCAAGGAGTATTTGCGCAGTGGGAAAATGGAGCACTGGCACGTTGACATCAGTGGCGAATGCCTGGACACCATGAAGAATCTCACCAAGGTGATTCCACTTTCTCCGGAGGCTTTCTTTGAAGAATTGAAAACTTCGGCAATCGCTGATAATAAAATTCCTGGTTACGGAAGCGAACTCTTGAAACAGAATTCCACAACGCGGAATTCTGCCAATCTGTTTTTGCAATCATCCCCATTCAGCGACTTGAAAGCCTTTGATACGATACTAAAACGAATTCCTGCCGGCAGCGATTTGCAAATGGGAAACAGCAGCGTGGTTCGCTACGTTCTTTTGAGTGATGCAAGAAAAGACCTGCACTATTTCGGCAACCGGGGAGTAGCCGGTATTGATGGTTGCACCAGCACAGCGGTTGGCGCAGCGTACATCACAAAACGACTTACCACACTCATCACAGGTGATATTGGATTCATGTACGACAGCAATGCTTTCTGGAACGAATACGTTTCACCAAAGTTGAAAGTGATTGTGATAAACAATGGTGGTGGTGGAATTTTCCGCATCATCGAAGGGCCTTCCACAACCAATGCATTAGAAAAGTTTTTTGAAACAACTCACTCGCGCAAAGCAGACAAACTCGCAGCGATGTACAACTTGAACTACCGACTTGCAGAAAATGAAAATCAACTTGAGGATGGATTGACATGGTTGTACTCAACAAACGATTGCAGCATTCTTGAAGTGAGCACACCGAGGCTGGAAAATGATAAAGTGCTCAAGAATTATTTCGACTTCATTAAAAACAAGTTTATGAAATGAAAAGACCCTGGCAACCCTTAAAAGAATTTTCTGACATCCGGTTCGAGTACTTCGAAGGGATTGGTAAAATCACGATCAACCGACCGAAGGTTTACAATGCGTTTCGTCCGGAAACCAACCAGCAGATGATTGAGGCAATTGACATTGCCCGCGAGCGGCAGGACATTGCCGTTGTGGTTCTTACCGGTGAAGGCGACAAAGCATTTTGTAGCGGTGGCGACCAGAATGTGAAAGGCGTTGGCGGCTACATTGGTGAAGATGGTGTTCCCCGCCTCAATGTTCTTGATCTCCATAAACGTATCCGCGAATTACCTAAACCTGTCATTGCAATGGTGAATGGTTATGCCATCGGTGGTGGCCATGTGTTGCATGTAGTTTGTGATCTGACTATCGCTGCAGACCATGCACGTTTTGGACAAACAGGTCCGAAGGTTGGAAGTTTTGATGCAGGTTTTGGATCTAACTTCCTTGCCAGTCATGTCGGCCAGAAAAAAGCACGGGAAATTTGGTTTCTCTGCGAACAATACTCTGCAGACGAAGCCGAGAAAATGGGAATGGTAAATAAAGTTGTCCCACTTGCCGAGCTTGAAAATGAAACCGTGCGTTGGTGCAAAATCATGATGAAGCATTCCCCGCTCGCGCTGCGAATGATAAAGCGTGGCCTCAATGCAGAACTGGACGGCCAACGAGGCCTCATGGAATTTGCAGGTGATGCTACACTTCTTTATTACCTCACTGAAGAAGCGCAGGAAGGCAAACGTGCATTTCTTGAAAAACGCGATCCTGATTTTAAGAAATATCCGAAATTTCCTTAGTCGGAAATTGAAAGCGAGCCTTACGCAGTTGGGAGCAAACTGTGCTCAATAATCAGAGGGCAAAAGGCAGTCATCAAGTAAAGTAGCGGGATTCAAAAACAAAGTCAGTGGCAGAACCTCAAAAGAAATTCAAGGCGTGGATGAGTGCTATGCGGCTGCGTACGCTTCCGCTGGCGGCTTCTTGCGTACTGGTTGGAAGCGCTTTGGGTTGGAATACTTCCGCACAACCTATACTCATTCTTCTTCTTGCTCTGTTCACTTCATGGCTATTGCAAATTCTGTCTAACCTGGCGAATGATTATGGAGACCACACTCATGGTGCCGACAATGAAAATCGGGTAGGGCCAACACGAGCACTACAAAGCGGAGTCATTTCGAAATCGGAAATGTTTCGCGCAATCATCATTTGTGCATCACTGACATTTGTGAGTGGCATTGCATTACTCTGGTTCGCTATGGGGAAAGCAGGATTGTTTGCCGAAGCACTGGTGCTACTTGCCATTGGGGTGGCATCAATCACAGCGGCTATCAAATACACATCAGGAAAAAACCCTTATGGATATCGTGGATTTGGCGACCTGTTTGTTTTCTTCTTTTTCGGGATTGTCGGAGTGTGCGGCTCCGCCTTTCTGCATGATACCCACTTTGATTGGCGATGGCTTCTGCCAGCAAGTTCAATTGGCCTGTTCGCAACTGCGGTTCTCAATCTTAACAACCTGCGCGATCATGTAAATGACAGAGCAAGCGGCAAGAAAACTCTTGTAGTGATTATGGGTTTTAACCGTGCCAAGTGGTACCATTTATTTCTTATTTCGACAGGGTGGTTTTGCATCGCGGTTCTTTTTTCGTTGCAAGCTGAAACAAAATTCATTGGGTGGATTTTCATTCCATTAACTGTGATGCTCCTCAACATCCGGAATGTTTTTCGCTGTACCCAACCGGTAGCACTGGATCCCGAACTGAAGAAAATCGCACTCAGCACTTTCCTGTTTGCGTTGCTTTTTTTTCTTTCTGTAGGGCTTCGCATTTTTTAATGCGTCAACCATGTTTTTTCTAACTTCCTACTTTCACGCCCTGCACCTTATTGCCTTAAACCACCATGTCCCGTTCCTCCCGCCTTTTCGGTATTGATCTAGCTTATGTTATTGCCACACTGATGTGCGTTGCCATCAGTTATTTCTTCGTGGTGGGCGACCGACTTCACTTTCTCAACCATGTCCATTACTTTCCATTGGTTGACATTTTTCCCGCCTTGTTTTTCTTCCTCAATGGCATGACTATTACGTTATCCATGCGCGACAATCATACTTCACAGCGAAAGTTGATTGCCTTCAACACCAGGAAGGGAACCATATTGTTGCTGCTGGGATTGGCGTTTGCAACCTTATGGTCGCTCAATATCCTTGTAGTTTGCGGAGTGTTCTACATACTCGCATCTTACGTTGCTCGTTTCAATACTGTAATTCTGCGTGTATTCGTAGTGTTCTGTGCAGTGATGACCATTGTCCTAATCTCCTTTACCGAGGTGCACACGTCAGTTCGCTACCAGGGATTTAACCTCGAAGGCAGCGGCCTGTATGATCTAGCCTCTTTTTTTCTATTCAATGGATATTATTCAATTCTGCCTTGGATTGTTTTTTTCCTGGCTGGCATTCTTCACGGGAGGGGTCAAGTGCATGTGCGCGGTATGCTATCGCCTAACAATTTACTGGCGATGCTTTGGATTCTCATATCCTTTGTGGTGCAGTATTTCTGCCTTACGGTTTATCAGGATAAGGAAGAACTTTTTGCTGGTAAGTATTTTCCGCTACATGTAAAAGTCTTTATCCCTGCCTTCATTGTTATGGGTTTGGGAAGTTGCGTATTGCTTACCAATTCTTGCGTGTATCTGCTCCAAAAGTTGGAGAAGAATAGGTTCACGGTATGGATACAAGAAATCTCTAGTCTTAAGTACAGCATCCTGCTCATCCACCTTGTTCTGGGTGTTATTGTGATAAAGGGATTCAACACCAACTTTCATTCGCGGTGGAGCATCACTGCTTATTCTATTGCTATGGTGGTGCTGGTGGTATTGCTTTGCCGGCTGTGGAAAAAAAGAGTCAATACACTGGGTCCGGCAGAATGGCTGATGAAACGATTATCAGGTTCGCAGAGGTAGTGCAACTGCGTTTTGTGCGCAGACGTTTTCAATTCCTGAAACCCGCAGTTACATCGCGTGATGTAATGACAACACGGAACGCGTGGTACATTATTGCATCTGATAAAACCCAACCTGGCGTTTTCGGCATTGGAGAATGTGCTCCTATTGAAAACCTGAGCCGTGAACATGAAGTTGATATGGACGCTGCACTTACTTCCTTGTGCGAACCAGCATCACGCGACCACTTTCTTCAATCTGCAATCCTCAACTTTCCTTCCATCCATATGGGGTTTGAAACGGCACTACTTGATCTGAATGGCGGAGGCACAGGAATTATTTTCCCATCAGCTTTTATCAAGGGTGAAGAACAAATTAAAATCAATGGTTTGATATGGATGGCTTCCAAAAAAGAGATGATAATGGAAGCGGAAGAAAAAATTGCAGCAGGCTTTCAATGCATCAAAATGAAAATTGGTTCAATTGATTGGAAGGACGAATTGGAAATTTTACAAACCATTCGGTCAATGGGTGGAAATGAAATTCAGTTGCGTGTAGATGCCAATGGCGCCTTCGAAAAAATTGAAGGAACAAATTTCAAGTGGCAAAATGTGATTACAAAACTTGAATCGCTCTCTCGGTTCAACCTTCACTCCATTGAACAGCCTGTTTTTGATCTGGACGCACTGACCGAATTGTGCAAGCTGAACATCATTCCTATTGCCTTAGACGAATCGCTGATTGAGCCAACGACAGCTTCAGCCAAAGAGAAATTGCTGGACGCGGTAAATCCACACTACATCGTTTTGAAGCCCACGCTAATTGGCGGATTTCAGCGCAGCGAAGAATGGATTCGTTTGGCCAATGCCAGAAATATCGGGTGGTGGATTACATCCGCATTAGAATCGAACATTGGGCTGAGTGCCATAGCGCAATGGGCTTCCATACTGGGCAGCCATGAATTCCAGGGGTTAGGAACGGGAAAACTTTTCACCAACAATATTCCCACATCGCTCTATGTAAAGGATGGTAAGCTTGGCTTTGATCCAGAACAAAAAATTGACACGTCCGCTATTTTGCTCGCATGAAAAGTTTTTTCATCGGTGACCGCGAGTTCAACAAAACGGAACTCGAATTGTGGGCATGGAGCCGCCTGCGCGATGCACCGGGTTGGGAAAAAGCACACCTACTTTTTATTCTTCAATGGCTGGCACATGTAGACTTTGTTGTGGTACACACTTCCGGTTCCACCGGGGAACCAAAGCCAATAAAACTTTTGAAGAAACACATGGAGGCCAGTGCAAAACTTACGTCATCATATTTCCAACTGCCTGCCCAATCACGCGTATTGCTTTGCCTTCCATCTACAGGTATAGCAGGCAAAATGATGATTGCGCGCAGCCTTGTCAACGGTTGGAAACTGTATTGGCAGCAACCCTCATCGCATCCGCAAATTGTACCGGGCAGCCACTACGACTTTGCTGCCCTCACTCCCATGCAGGTGCAAAACCTGCTCACTGATTCCAGGGAAAAGTTTGAAGAAATAAAAACAGTCATAATTGGCGGAGCTGAAATTTCACCGGGTCTCGAAAAACAAATTGCAGAGTGTAGTAATTGCTGCACAGCCACATTTGCAATGACGGAAACCTGCACACATATAGCTGTCCGCGAGCTTAATGGCACCCATGCTTCGCAACACTATCATGCATTGCCTGGAGTGATTTTCCGCCAAGATGAACGCGGTTGCCTTTGTATAACCTCTGAATACTTGGGCAACATTGAAATTGTAACCAATGATATAGTTCAGTTGAGCGGATCAACAGCTTTCCAGTTTGTGGGTAGATGGGACAATGTCATCAATTCAGGAGGAGTGAAATTATTTCCTGAAAAAATGGAAGCAAAACTGAAATCAAGAATTGCCGAACCGCATTTCATTATAGGAAGAGACGATGTTTACTTCGGGAAAAAGGCGGTGCTCTACATTGAAGGTTGGCCATGGCCTGATGAAAAAGTTGAGCAGTTAAGGCAGGATATGAAAAACATATTACAACCCACGGAAGTGCCAAAGGAAATTGTATTTGCCTTGAAATTTGAACGAACACATGCTGGAAAAATCAAACGGAGGAACTACTGAATGAAAGAACTTGTTTTTGCATCGGCCAATAAACACAAGGTGGATGAAGTAGCAGCCAAACTGGGAGGACAAGTTCACTTACTTGGACTGACTGACATCGGCTGTACCGAAGAAATTCAGGAAACCGCTTCTACCCTTGAAGGAAATGCGCTGATCAAAGCTAGATTTGTTTTCGATCGCTTCAACAAAAAATGTTTTGCTGATGATACTGGGTTAGAAGTGGAAGTGCTAAACGGACAGCCCGGTGTTTTTTCAGCACGGTATGCTGGAGATGCAAGAAGTTCAGAGGCGAACATTGAGAAATTATTTACTGAACTTCACTATGAAACAAATCGCAAAGCACAATTCAGAACGGTGATTTGTCTCATCATTGCTGGGGAAGTGCATTTCTTTGAAGGAATTGTGAAAGGACACATTGCAAGAGAAAGAAGAGGCAACTCAGGCTTTGGATATGATCCTGTTTTTATTCCCGAAGGTTCATCCAGAAGTTTTGCGGAAATGAATCTTGAAGAGAAGAACATACTTAGTCATCGTGCGCTGGCCATTGGAAAGATGAAAAAGTTTCTATCGCACTCTCAACTAATGAATTCTTGAAAAATTCCTGAAGTTCAAGGCCCACCGAAGCAAACACAGGAATAAATTCGCACTTTTCAATTTAGGCCGATTTCAAATTCAAGAAAACGCACTCATGGGGAAAAAACTCTTACTGGAACACGACCACATCCCGGGAATAAATACACTCAGTGTCTATCGCCAACATGGTGGCTACACTGCTTTGGAAAAAGCATTGAAGCAAATGACTCCAGAACAGATACTGGAAGAAGTGAAAGTGAGTGGCCTTCGCGGGCGCGGTGGAGCAGGATTTCCAACGGGACTGAAATGGAGTTTCCTTGCAAAGCCCGATGGCGTGCTGCGCTACCTCGTTTGCAATGCGGATGAATCGGAACCGGGAACTTTTAAAGACCGTTACCTGATGGAGCGCATTCCGCATCTGTTGATTGAAGGAATGATTGCCTCGAGTTTCGTGCTGGGTGCCAAAACATCTTACATATATATAAGAGGCGAATACTTTTATGTGGCGCGAATGGTTGAGCGCGCTCTTGCCGAATGTTATGAAGCAGGATTGCTCGGTAAAAACATTTTCAATTCCGGTTTCGACCACGATTGTTACGTGCAGATTGGTGCAGGTGCTTACATCTGCGGTGAAGAAACTGCCTTGCTCGAATCGCTGGAAGGCAAACGCGGCAATCCGCGAATCAAACCTCCCTTCCCTGCGGTGGCTGGTGTATGGGGATGTCCAACTGTGGTGAACAACGTGGAAACCATTGCTGCTGTGGTTCCTATTATCAAAGATGGTGGTGCTGCTTACGCAGCAATTGGAATTGGGAAAAGCACCGGAACAAAATTGATTTCTGCAAGCGGCCACATCAACAAACCGGGTGTCTATGAAATTGAATTGGGTGTTCCTGTCGAAGAATTTATTTACAGCGATGAATGGTGCGGAGGAATACGCAACGGGAAAAAAATGAAAGCGGTGGTGGCCGGTGGTTCATCAGTTCCCATTCTTCCCACTGAGTTGATTCTGAAAACTGCCGCAGGCGAACCACGCTTGATGACTTATGAAAGCCTGGGCGATGGTGGTTTTGCAACCGGCACAATGTTAGGTTCAGGTGGTTTCATTGTGATGGACGAAGACACAAGCATTGTAAAAAATCTCTGGAACTTCACGCGTTTTTATCATCATGAAAGTTGCGGACAATGTTCGCCATGCAGAGAAGGAACAGGATGGATGGAAAAAATCCTGCATAGGATTCTTGACGGACACGGCACATTGAAAGATGTGGATTTGCTTTGGGACATTCAGAGCAAAATCGAAGGCAAAACCATTTGTCCGCTGGGCGAAGCTGCCGCATGGCCTGTGGCCGCGGCCATCCGCCATTTCAGAAAAGAGTTTGAAGAATACGTAACACGACCATCTTCTATCAAAGATGTGAAGCATTATTATAGGTTAAACAATTTAATTGAAGTATAACATGAACTGTCCCGTATGTAAAAACACCAGCCTCGTAATGAGCGACCGCTCAGGAGTTGAAATTGACTACTGCCCAAACTGTAGAGGAGTTTGGTTAGACCGTGGAGAACTCGATAAAATCATAGAGCGCTCCAGCAACCACTATGAAGGAAAACGCAATGATGAGCGTCCGCCTCAATCCGAAAGTGAAAAACGACATGACGACCGACCATCGTATTCCGATGATGACAAACGCAACTACAGCGAACACGATAAAAACTATCCTGCGAAAAAGAAGAAAGGATTTTTTGGGGAAATGTTTGACTTTGATTAAACTGGAACAATGGCCAAAATCACAATTGACGGAATAACAGCCGAAGTGCCCGATGGCACAACCATCCTAAACGCAGCGCGAATGATTGGCGGAGAAATAGTTCCGCCAGCGATGTGTTATTACACCAAGTTGAAAACAAGCGGTGGCTATTGCCGCACGTGCATCGTGAACGTGACCAAAGGTTCCGACAAAGACCCGCGGCCCATGCCCAAGCCAGTGGCATCATGCCGCCAAACGGTAATGGACGGAATGGAAGTTCAGAACATCACTTCACCGGAATTACTCGAAGCGCGTGCAGGTGTTGTGGAGTTTCTTCTCATCAATCATCCGCTGGATTGCCCCATATGTGACCAGGCGGGAGAATGCGATTTGCAAAACCTCGCTTACGAAAATGGCAAGGAAGGAACACGTTATGAATTTCCAAGAAGAGAGTTTGAAAAAATTGACATCGGTGACAAAGTGCAATTGCACATGACGCGCTGCATTCTCTGTTATCGCTGCGTAAAAGTTGCCGAGCAAATAACTGATGGGCGAGTGCACGGTGTAATCAATCGCGGTGATGTGAGTGAAATTTCCACGTACATAGAAAACGTAATTGAAAATGATTTTTCGGGAAACGTGATTGATGTTTGTCCCGTGGGTGCACTCACTGATAAAACCTTCCGTTTCAAACAACGCGTGTGGTACACCAATCCAATGGATGCTCATCGTGATTGTCCGACTTGCGCTGGCAAAGTTCGTTTGTGGTACAAAGGGGAGGAAGTGCTTCGCGTCACAGGCCGCAAAGACACGTATGGAGAAGTGAACGAATGGATTTGCAACGAATGCCGTTTCGACAAAAAGAAAACCAGCGATTGGACAATTGAAGGCCCCGCCCATATCGAACGCGGTTCTGTTATTTCAGCCAACCACTACGAAAGTCTGAAAGCGCTGAAGTCAACCATTGCGCGGCAGAAAAAATCGGCTGTTGATGGAAATAAGCGTTTGCTTGGGCATGGTGCGCTCGACCCGAATAACGTGCATTGATCTTTGCTGCCATGAGCGACCAAATTGCCACCCTTTAACCTCAAAAGGGAGATGCGTTCACTACATCATTACTCAGTGATTTCCACCAATCTACCTGCTTACCCTTATTAGCCACTAAACCTTCATCAGTCACCTTTGCAGAGGAAACTTTCCAGGTCAAAAATCTAATCACGATATTTTGCACCCGGCTATCTCTCAAAAACATTCCATGAAAGAACTTTCTCATTGCTACAAAATTTTTTCATGTACTTCCTCTGCCCAGGCTGCCACTTGAGCCAGTTTCCAGCGGAGGATTGAGTCTTCGCATGTTTTCTTCGCTTCATTCAGCAATCAACAGAGTTGTGCCAGTTCACGGCATGTGGATTCTTTTCTGAGTAAGGGCAAGAGCATTCTTGGACATGCAATTAAAGTTGATCCCAGTTCATCTGACCCATCATCACCGCACTTGCTTCTATCTCGACCAGCATTTCAGGGTCAATCAATTTTCTAACTTCAACCATGGTGGTTGCGGGTTTTATGTCGCGGAAATATTCACCGTGCACTTTTCCTATTTCTTCCCAACGTGAAATGTCAGTGGTAAAAATGCGTGTGCGAATTACATCGCGCATTGAAGCGCCTGCTTCTTCAATTGCCGCTTTTATTTTTTCGAGTATCAGGCGTGTTTGTCCAGCAGCATCGCCTTTGCAATGCACTTCGTTATCCACCACCGCAGTGGTGCCCGCCACTTCTATCATGTTGCCTATGCACACTGCGCGTGAATAACCGACTAGGTTTTCCCACGGTGCACCCGATGAGATATTTGTTCGTTTCATGGTATGAATATGTTGTTGAGAAAGAAAAGCGGTCGCAAGATGTGGTGAATGGCAATGCAACTTCATTTGCCGTGAATCTTTTTTGACCATGCAAAAGGAAATTATTTTAGTGGTGTTACTGGCCTACTTCGCGGTGTTGCTGGTGATGTCGTACTACACCAGCCGCAAAGCCACCAACCAGGCTTTTTTCCAGGCCAACAAATCGGCAAAGTGGTACCTGGTGGCTTTTGGCATGGTTGGCACTTCCCTTTCCGGGGTCACGTTTATTTCCGTTCCGGGCACGGTCGGCACTGCTGGCTTTGCGTATTTCCAGATTGTGATTGGTTATTTCATAGGGTACTTTGTGGTGGCGTTCGTGTTGTTGCCGCTTTATTACAAATACAACCTCACTTCCATTTATAATTACCTAGGCGAACGCTTCGGAATGTTTTCGTACAAAACCGGTGCATTGTTTTTTATAGTATCAAGAACATTGGGTGCCACGCTCAGGCTTTATCTTGTTATCGCGGTGTTGCAAGCCACCATCATGGAGGATTTGAAAATTCCTTTTGCGGTGACTTCAGTGGTGATACTGGGAATGATTTTGCTCTACACTTTCAGGGGCGGAGTAAAAACCATTGTGTGGACCGATACACTCCAAACTTTTTTCATGTTGCTGGCGCTGGTAGTCTGTGTCAGTTACATCATCAGCAGTTTGGGATTCAGTTTTTCTACAGCGATGTCCGCAATGAGCGATGCGGGTTACACGACCATCTTCAACACCGACCCGATGAGTGGGAAATATTTTCTCAAACAAATAATTGGGGGTGCGTTTATCACCATAAGCATGACCGGTCTGGATCAGGAGATGATGCAGAAAAATATTTCGGTGCGCACACTGGGCGATTCGCAGAAGAACATGGTGTCGTTCAGCTTTATTTTGGTCGCAGTCAATTTCCTGTTTCTTGTTTTGGGCGGGATGCTTTACCTCTATGCCACAAAAGCCGGTGCCCCGTTCCAAAAGGTGTTGGTGGATGGGAAGGAGCAGATGCAGTTCATACTTGACAACCAAAACATCATAGGCGATGCACTCTTCCCTACTCTCGCCATGGACTACCTGCCGGGAATTATTTCACTCATTTTTATTGTGGGACTTATCAGCGCGTTATTTCCATCAGCCGATGGTGCTCTCACTGCTCTCACTTCATCTTTTTGTATTGATATTTTGGGAATGCAGCGCGACACAACACGAGGCGAGAAAGAAAAATCAAGACAAAGGATTCGCGTTCATCTTGTGTTCACGGTGGTGTTCCTGTTTTTCGTTTTCCTGTTCCGATGGATAAACGATAAATCCATTATTGACTTCCTGCTTTACATCGCCAATTTCACCTACGGTCCGCTGCTCGGCTTGTTTGCTTTTGGAATTCTTACTAGCAGAACGTTGAGAGACAACGTTGCTCCTGTGATTTGCATCATTGCCCCACTGCTCACTTTCGCGATTGATAAAACAAGCAGCCTTTGGTTGGGCGAGTACAGGTTTGGGTCTGAACTTTTGTTGTTGAACGGTTTGCTCACTTATATCGGTCTATTCATCTTCAGCGAGGCCAAGCTTGCGAAATATTACTGAACAACAACTTGTTTTCTCACCGCACTGCTTTGAAGAATGTAAACTCCCGGTTCGAGATGAGCAATGTTCAACGATGAACATTTTTCATTCCGCAAGACCAATCTGCCGGTTGAGTCGATGAGAGAAAAGCTTTGGAGTTGTCGCGAGAAGTAAACCACATCATCGGCAGGATTTGGATAGATGGAAAAATTTTGTTCGTGTGTGTTTTCTACTGAAACATCGTTATTGGAATAGCCAGGAGTGGGAATGGATGTAAGTATATCATTATCTGAACCATCAGGCTCAAGTTCGTAGAATGCAATCGAACTTTGACTAACGCTCAACTGGCTTACCCAGCGTGGTTCACCTTCTTCATAGTTCACAAGCCAAACAATATTTTCATTTTGCATTGGGTTAATCTTGAAGTTCGCATGTAATGCGCCTTGTTCTTCATCATCATCCAACCAAACCAGAAGGAATTCTCCCGCGTTAAGAATCACATCCGGCAGTTGCCATTTGTTCCAGTTCGACATTTCTTCGGTCAGGTAAAGATCACCGAGATTCATAGGAGTTAATCCTGCGTTGTACAGTTCAACCCAATCTTCTTCCTCACCAAATTCATCTGTAGCATAGGGACTGGATACTCCGGTTTCATTTATGATCACATCAACTTCTGATGGAGAAGTCCACATGAATGATGGCTCACATAAGTACTCGGATAATTCACCGTTGATCGTGCATTCCAATTTGAAGAATCTTTTGTCAAGGGCCGGGTCCATGAATGATGAAAACCCCCGGTAAATGTTATCTCCTGCTATTCCGATTTCCTCACCATAAGCAGTGAACTCATACCAGTTTGTTCCATTGTGAGAATACTTCAGCAGGCATGAATCTGAGGCTAAGCCGGTAATCATTGCGTCAGCGTAAAGTGGTCCGAAACTTCCACTTGAGAGATGATCGCAACCAATCCAATGCACTACTACCTCCGGTTCCTCTGCCTCTTCCAATTGATTCAATACACTTTCAACTCGTGCATTTACATATTCAGAAATGGAGTAGTCCACATGTTCGCCCCATGCCAAATCAATTGCATTAAGGAAGTCATCATCATCAAAACCATAATCAAGTGTGCGGTACACATCTTCAAGTGCAGCTTCTTCAATGAGAACTTGCCATTGCTGTGCCGTTGCCGTTATGTTTTCTTCATTGAAGAACTCTTCAATGAATTTGTTCATGTAAGCAGAAAACCTTGCGCGCAATTCGGGCACCTCCATCAATCTTTCATAGAGTGGCCGGTCTTCGCCTGAAGGTTCGTAGTTGTAAATGTTTCGTGTGGGCCAGTTCTGCCCGATCCAATCTAATCCCAGAGTATTGTCCAAATCATAAGGAATCCATTCCATCAAATCGCTTTGCTGGTTGTGGTAGAGGTAGAAATTGTTTTGGTTGTAGATGTATCCATCCCAATGCCCCATAAGAATTTCGAGAACGGCATATTTCAAATAATGGTCGAGATGAAATTCCAGCTGCATTTCACATTCAAGATCATTGAGGTTGGTATTGTTCAACGCATCAATGAAGGTGGCAATGTATTCGTAGTTGTCGGGAAAATTGTTAGTCTTGAGATCATAAATTCTTCTCCCGAATAATTCTTCCTTGTACAATTCAGGATTGCTTCCCAGGTAATCGAGTGGGGCAGGGTAGAGGCATTTGTAAAGATTGCCATCCCCAATCGCACCATCGAAATAGGTCTTGCAGAATTCTTCGTCAATGTGCTCCACATTGAGGTAAAGTCCTTTGTACTCATCGTTCACAAAAAATTTCACGTAGGAAGTTCTTGAACCGGGAAGGCCGGCTTCACGAATAATGTCCCAGCAAAGTTTAGAACGGAGCAGCGATGGATCGTTGTGCTCCCCATTGAGGTTCATTTTTTCCAATCCTTCCCACATACCATTGTTGTCAAACGTGTTGAACGAAACCTTGAACGATTTCTTGAAGGCTTCGCGACTTGTGTTTCCACGAAGGCGAAATCCGATAGCAGGAACCGTGTCAGTCAGCCCACTGCTTTCAAAAACAAAGGTTGCAGGATATTCATGATTGCTGTACCAGTTTTCTTCGAGCAACATATCATCGAGCGAGTCCTGATTGAGTGTAATGCGAACGATTGCCACTTCGGCTTGAGGAAATGCCAGACCGAAATCAGGAAGAAGTTGAGCGGTTGATTCATCCTGAAAAAGAATTACGGTGCAAATGCAGATCAAAGCTTTCATAGAAAATCTGATGTCAATGGTGAAGTTGAAGTGTCAAATCTATAAGTCCTTTTTCGCCATTCAATATTTACACTCTTACAGAAAGTAATCCGCATGCAATTAGTCTCGTATGGACGACCAAGCTTTGGGCGTGGTAGTAAAGGATGATTTGAGAATCGCATAGCCGCAAAGGCTAAAGTCGTCATAATGCTTTCTGAAGTTCGCGCGGCTAGCACAAAGGATTTATTTATTACAAAAGATCGGCCTTACAGGAATAGAATCAGGAAGGAGTCAATTCTATGAAACAGGACAGATGGAAAATAAAAAATCCGCTCCCCACACGTCATCGCGTGGCGGAGCGGATTTTTACAATCTCAGATTAATTTTATTGACAAGTTGTTCCGAATACCGCCATGAAAATCAAAAGATCGCTCACGTTGGAAGGACCATCACCGTTTAGGTCAAACACACCACAGGTTGAAGGACAACCAAAGTTAGCCATGAACAACAACAGATCGGAGACATTGATCTGACCATCGTTGTTGAAGTCGCCTGCGCAAGCATTGATCTCCGCGCCTGCCAATGTTCCGTTACAGTTGTTGTCAATGTTTTGGCCTGTGCCCGGTGCTCCCGGATGAACCGCTCCGTTGTTGTCATCACAATCGCTGCCAGTGATGCTCCAGCCAGCACCCGGATTATCACACCAACCAACAAAACTGTTGGGGTTGCCATAACCATCAGCATCTATATCCTGATAATAAGTAATGGTGAAGAAGCACGAACCATCATCGCATCCGGCATCGCTGTCATAGTTACATGCCGCAGCATTTGTACAACCGGAATAGGTGCAAATACCATTCATACACGATCCGGCTGTGTAATTACATGCGGTTGGATCATTGCAAGTAACGGGAAAGGTGCAAGTTCCATTCATACATGTTCCGGCTGTGTAGTTGCAAGCAGTTGGATTGTTACATGCAACAGGGAAGATGCAGGTTCCATTCATACATGTTCCTGCTGTGTAGTTGCAAGCAGTTGGATTGTTACATGCAACAGGGAAGATGCAGGTTCCATTCATACATGTTCCTGCCGTGTAGTTGCAAGCAGTTGGATTGTTACATGCAACAGGGAAGATGCAGGTTCCATTCATGCATGTTCCTGCTGTGTAGTTGCAGGCAGTTGGATTGTTACAAGCCACCGGATAATTGCAGGTGGCAGCACATCCGGCCGAAGCGCTGTAGTTACAAGCAAGAAGATCGAGGCAGCCTGGATAAGTGCAAGAGCCATCATTGCTGTTGGCTGCAGCATTGTAGTTGCAAGCTGTGAGATCGGTACATCCGGGAATGATACATGATCCATCGTCCAGTGTAGCACATGAGTTGTAATTGGTAGCAAGTGGGTTGGTACAGCCGCTGATATTGGTCATTGCAACCTGTATGTTGAATGTTCCTTCATAGTCAGCCCAACCGCCTGCCTGTATCAGGTATGTGTTGCCGGGAATAAGTGAGCCGGGGCATGATAAACTGACGAGTGAAGCAAGACCCGGCCCGCTATCATCATCGCAACCTAGTATGGTTCCACCGCAACTGCTGTACACTGCAATGCGGGTGTCGATATTGGTTCCTGTAGTTGTGCTCACCACAATATTTCCACCGGTGTAATTGAAACTATACCACACATCACGCATCTGGGTAGCCCCGTTGTTTCCGCAGTTGGGATTCGGGCCATCAATGCATGTGTTGGAATTATCCGAAGCCAAAAGTCCTCCGTTTACCGTTAGAGGAATGGCCTGTCCACATTGGTCGTTTGCTACTCCATAAGAGCAGGAACCATCATCCGTATTTGCCAACTGAGTATAGTTGCAGGCAAGCGGATCAGTGCATCCGGCAATGCCAACACAAAATGTGTTGGATGCTCCAAATCCGTAAGCGGAAATTGCCATCTGGAACACGATGTTTCCGAAATTATCTGTCATGTAATAGGCTCCATTCGGGATACAGCCTGCAAGGCCATCACCATAGAGGTCGTTGATGTTAAAGGTGTAAAAGCATCCGAGGTCCATGCAAATGTCCCAGGTGTAAACGGTTTGATCGCCCAGGGTGTTTGCTGCTTGTGATTCCACCACCGTTCCCAATGGATCAAGAATTTCCCAAGACACATCTTCTCCATAACAGTCCGTTGCGATAGTTAGTTGATAAGTAACGCATGAATAAGTGCAGGATCCATCATCCACATTGGCAGCAGCATTGTAGTTGTCGGCAAAGGGATTAGTGCATCCAAACACAGCAACAAAAGGAACACAGAAATTGTGCGATGTGCCGAAGCCATAATTTGAGACGGCCATGTCCACCAGCGTATATCCGGAGTTATCATCTGTGATGAAGTAGTTTCCATCTACTCCGCACCCGAATGCAGTGCCATTCATGCCATCGCCATACGAATCATTGATGTTGAAATCAAAACAACCATCGGGAAGACACATGGGAATAGTAAAGGTGGCGAGGTTGCCATAAGGGCCACCACTGTACACGATGTTTCCACCTTCATTAGTCACTGTCCACGATGCTTCGTTTCCCCAGCAGTCAGTGCTCAATGTCAAAGTCACATCGTTGGTTCCACCGGTTACATAGTAACCGGTTGATGTGCTGTTATTCACAATGTTGTCGTCCGTGGCCGAACCATTGATTGAAGTAAATGCGAACACGGTGCTGAAGGCACCGGTTCCATAATTATAAGCGGGCAAGGTGATGTTGGTGCTTGCTCCTGTTGCAAGGCTTCCACTCCAGTTGTAAGTCTGGGCAGCTTGTCCAGCTACGGTGTACTGGATGGTGAGTTGCGTGAGTGAATTGTTGCCCGCGTTGGAAACCGAAATCTGCGGAGTAACTGATGTGCCGCATAGTGTGCCCAGAGGGGCGAGCACTTCCACCATTGCAGCATCCACAGCCGGTAATGTGTAAAGAGGCGCACTCCACAGGCCGCGCCCATAAGTAGCTGCGCGAATGGTACCGCTTGCGTAGTGTATTTCCAGTTCGCTCACTACCACATTCGGCAATGCATTCATATAAGGTGTCCATGCACCTATCACATCATCGCGATAATAAACACCCGCATCGGTGCCCACATAAATTCCATCACTCGAACCGTTTTGGTAAGTAACGCAATTGGCAGGAATGTTTGGGAGGCCGGTTGAAATATTGGTCCAGTTTGCACCACCGTTTATGGATTCATAGATTTTCTGGCCCGGATCAAAACCGGAAAGTGTCACCCATATTTTATTGGGATCGGTGGAGTGAACTGCAATGTAGGTGATGTAGTAACCGGGAAGGCCGGTAGTGATGTTTGCGAAATTGGTTCCGTCAGCAGAGCGGTAAATAGAGCCGCCCTTCGATGCGTAGATGTAGTTATTGTCCGATGGAGCTACGGCAAGTCCGTTAACATTTCCCGACCCGAACGCACCGAGTGTTGTCCACGTTGAACCTCCATTGGTGGAGCGATACACGGTTGACTTGCCTACAAAAATGTGACTGGGTATGGTGCCCAATACATAAGGCGTAACCCATGCGCCCTGTTCATTTACTCCGGTGCCGCCCGAATTTGTTATCTGGCTAAAACCTCCCGCACCTGTGGTGGTTTTGTAAATGGCACCGTAATAAATCTCTCCATACATTATTTGTTGGTTGGTGGGATCAATGGCGCATTCCATTCCGTCACCACCCACTACTTCGCTCCAGGATGCACCATCTTTCAGGTTGGTTCCGTTATCCTGCCACCCTGTTATTACTCGGTTGGAATTGGTAGCTGCACATCCCAAACGATATTGCTGTGAAATTTCCAGGTTGGAAGAAATGTCGCTGAATGATGTTCCATTGTTGGTGCTGATAAATACACCACCATCACAGCCTACAAGAAGTGTATTGGTTCCGGGTAAATAATGAAGTGCGTGAACGTCTGCATGTACATAAGGGATTCCTGCTGCACCGTACCAGTGGCCTATGCAGGTCCAGTTTGTACCGCCATCAGTAGAGCGCCATGTGTTTACTCCACCCACGAAAATGCGGTTGGCATCTTCCTGGTCGCACTCGATGGACAAATCATACCAGGCCTGGCCGCCACCACCTGTTCCGGTTTCACTCCATGTAAGAAGGTTTGGTGTGCCATCTGCCATTTGGGTCCAGTTGCTTCCGCTGTCTGTTGAGCGAAACACACCGTATAATCCATAATCGCTGTTGTTGCCTGCAAGGATGTAAACGTAGTTGCTGTTGGCATCCGACACGGCTAACGACATGCGACTTACGCCCGATGCCGGAAGTCCGGCTGTAATTTGTGTCCAGGTATCACCACCGTCCAGTGAGCGGTAGAAATCATCCGCATTTCCAGTAGCATAAACTGTGGCAGGTGTGCCTGGCTTAAACTTTATGTTCTTGTAGTTTCCTGCTAGTTCTTGGGTCCAGGATGTGCCTCCGTTAGTCGTGCGGTAGATACCATCGCTAGTTGCCGCAATCACTGTTTGTGTGCTTGTGGGATGGATGAGCAGTCGGCTGATGGTGCGTGTTTGGGTTACCGCCCAGTTTAATCCAGTGGTGTTCCATGTGCCACCTCCATCTGTTGATTTCAACACTCCCAAAGAATAGGTGTCACCAGCATCGCCATCACTGGTGCCTATGTAGAGGATGTTATGGTTCGATGGGTCAATGGCAACATCACTCACCCCTATGGATGCAAGTTCGTCCGTGTTCAGCAATGTCCAGGAAACACCAGTGTTGGTGGTTTTCCATAAACCACCGGCAGGTGCACACGCAAAAAATGTGGTGGTGCTTCCGGGCAATGGTCGCACACTGTTCACCCTGCCCGCACCCCCGCCAGAGGGAATGCTGGTGTTACCGATGTAGGTCCAGTCGCCCGGCAGGTTGTTCCTGAGGAACATTTCCGGTTTTTCTTTCATTGCTTTAAAAACTGCATCGGGAGCCATACGCTCGCCTGTGGGGTAGCAGCGGGGCTCCATAAAATTTTCCCAGCGCTTGAATTGTTTGTAGCCCTGACCTTTCACAATTTCTTTACCATCCCACTCCTTATCGAAGGACTGGCGCACATCATAAATGTTTACTGCGGGGTCCGCCATTTGCTCTTGCCAGGCGCGGTTGTCGCTTTGAGCGAAGGTCACTGCTGACATTACAAGACATAAAAAAAAGACATATATTGTCTTCAGGTTTGGATAAATATTAATCATGTTTAAGTGTTTTTTAGGTGGTTAAATGTAAAGTCGCTGTTGATAATGATTGATAAAATTCGACCGGGGTATTGGAATCGAAAGCGAATGGGTGTGCAGAGGCGGTGAAGTATGTCTGGAAAATTCAGACATGAAATCGAGTACAGTGCAGGCGCTGGTGTTCTGCAAATTCTCATCGGTAATAAGTAGCCCTGTTTTTCCAACCAAACGAGAGCAGCAACCAATCGTCACATCACCAGATAGTCATATCGCCACATCATTTTACATTCGCCCCTCAAAAAAAAATTATCTAAAATGAAATTCAATAAACACATGGCATTGGCTGCGATGCTGCTTGCATCTACCAGCATCCTTTCGCAAAACATCAAATTCACGGAGTTTAATCTGGCCAACGGTCTTCATGTTATTTTGCATGAAGATCACAGTACGCCCATAGTGGCGGTTACTGTAATGTACCACGTGGGTTCTAAAAATGAAACCACCGGGCGCACCGGCATGGCGCATTTTTTCGAGCACCTGTTGTTTGAAGGAAGCGAGAATATTGGACGTTCAGAATTCTCGCGTTATGTTGAAAATGCGGGTGGCGCTCTAAATGCCAACACCTCGCAGGATCGCACTTTTTATCATGAAGTGATTCCTTCCAACCAACTTGAACTTGGCCTTTGGCTGGAAAGCGAACGCATGATGCACGCCAAAGTGGAAACCATTGGAATTGAAACCCAGCGCGAAGTGGTTAAGGAAGAAAAGCGTCAGCGAATTGACAACCAGCCATACGGCACACTCTTCCAGGAAACACTTTCACATGCTTACAAAGTGCACCCTTATGCTTGGCCTCCTATTGGAACTATGGATGATCTAAATGCTGCCAGCGACCAGGACTTCGTAGAATTCTACAAAACTTTTTATGTACCGGACAACGCAGTACTGAGCATAGCAGGTGATTTCAATTCAGCAGAAACAAAAAAACTTGTGGAGAAATACTTCGCTGGGATTCCAAAAGGAACTAAACCAATTCCGCGGCCTGATAAAGATGAACCATTCAATCAGGGTGAAGTGCGTGATGTGGTGAAAGTGAAAGACCAGTTGCCGCTCACCCTGCTGGCCTACCACATTCCTGCACAAGGCACCACGGATTTTTATGCTGTTGACATGCTGAACCAATTGTTGTCGCAGGGTCAAAGTTCCAGACTGAATAAATCAATAGTGGATGAACAACAACTCGCACTGTTCTGCGGAGCATTTACTTACAACGTAGAGGACCCGGGTCTCACTCTTGCATTTGCGATGGCCAACATGGGAGTGACAGCCGACAAAGTAGAACAGGCTATGCTGTTGGAAGTAGAGAAAGTGCAGACGCAACTCATCACCGAAGATGAATTCCAGAAACTGCGCAATCAGGTGGAAAATGATTTTGTGACACGCAATGCAACAGTCGCAGGAATTGCAGAGAGCCTCGCCAATTACCACATGTACTTCGGTGAAGCGAACCTCATCAATACTGAAATTGAACGCTACCTGAAAGTGACCAAAGAAGACATAATGAACGCAGCAAAAAAATATTACGTGAAAGACAATCGTGTGGTGCTGTATTTCGAACACGATCCCAGTCTTCTTAAGCAATAATTCCGGGGCGGCAATTCCATCATCAAAAAAATTGAATAAACATGAATGCTTTTAGCGCAAATCAAAAATCAAAAATTAAAGTCATGAATAAAAAAATCTTTCACCTGCTTTTTATAGCCGCTATGTTTTTCATCACTACAAACATGCACGCGCAGGTAGATCGCTCCAAGGCCCCGGCACCAGGTCCGGCACCTAAAATCCAGATAGGGGATTACCAACTCTTCACCCTTGAAAACGGGTTGAAAGTGATTGTGGTGGAAAACCACAAACTGCCGCGCGTTTCTTATTCCGTAACGGTAGACTTCGACCCGATACTGGAAAAAGATAAAGCAGGTTATGTTGGTTTTGCCGGACAGATAATGGCTAGCGGCACAACATCCCAAACAAAATCGCAGATTGATGAGGCTGTGGACTTCCTGGGCGCATCTTTTTCTACTTCCAGTTCAAACATGTTTGGTAGTTGTTTGAAAAAACATGCGGACAAATTGCTTGCAATAATGAGTGATGTGTTGCTGCATCCCGCATTCCCGCAAGATGAACTGGACAAAGTGCGCAAGCAATCTATTTCAGGATTGGCCAGTGAAAAAACTGACCCTGATGCACTGAGTGGAAAAATAACCAGCGTGATGAATTTCGGTGCCTATCATCCCTATGGAGAATTCCAGACGGAAGCATCCTTGAACGCCATCACTCGCGATGACCTTGCCTCTTTTTACAAGGCTTACTGGAAACCAAACATTTCTTACCTTGTTATTGTAGGCGACATCACACCTGATGAGGCAAAAAGACAGGCCATTCAATACTTCGGAACGTGGCAGAAAGGTGAAGCGCCCATGCACAATTACACGATGCCAACGACACCTGCCGGAAACAAGGTTGTGTTTGTACCCATGCCCGGTGCAGTGCAATCGGTTATTGACATCACTTACCCAATACAACTTCGTACTGGAACAGTGGACGCTATAACTGCGAGTGTGCTGAACACAATTTTCGGAGGCAGTGGTTTCCAAACGAGGCTTATGCAAAATCTGCGGGAAGACAAAGCATTTACTTATGGCGCTTATTCCAGTATCAGCCCCGATGATGTGGTGGGAAGTTTTTCATCCACTGCCAGTGTGCGAAACGAAGTAACGGATAGTGCCATAGTTGAATTTCTTTATGAGATGAATCGTATGGTGAAAGAAAAAGTGGCCGACAGCACATTGCAAACCGTGAAGAACATAATGACGGGGAGTTTTGCACGCTCGCTAGAGCGCCCGCAAACCGTGGCCAACTTCGCATTGAATATCGAGAAGTACCATTTGCCGAAAGATTTTTATGAGACTTATCTTCAAAAACTGAACGCTGTAACTGTGCAGGCGGTTCAGGATGCAGCCATTCAATTTATCAGGCCGGAGAATGCACATATAACTGTGGTGGGCAATCGTGAGGTAGCCGAAAAACTGAGGAGGTTTGCAAAAAGTGGTAGAGTCGAAATATTGAATGCCGATGGTTCTAAAATCGTAGAGATGAAACCGGCACCTGCCGGAGTTACTGCCGAATCAGTTTTGCTCAATTACATCAACGCAATAGGGGGCGAAAAAGAATTGATGAAAATAAAATCGTATGAACAGAAAGGTACCATGAGCATGGCTGCCATTCCTATGCCCCTTGAAATGAACATAAAGATGAAGGACCAGAAAAAAATAGCATCGAGCTTCAAAATGCAAGGTATGGAAGTAATCAAACAAGTGTTTGATGGAACAACTGGTACGATGTCCCAGATGGGGCAAAATATGCCGATGGAAGAGGGAATGATGACGGACATGAAGACCCAGGCCGATCTGGTTTCCGAACTACACTATTCAAACTACGGCATCACTGCAACACTTGCGGGCATAGAGGTGGTAGATGGTGAAGAAGTTTATGTGGTGAATCTCCAAAAACCTGGTGGTGCCATGTCCACTGAGTACTTCCATCGTACTTCCGGATTGAAAGTAAAAAGTGTAAGCACACAGGAAATGATGGGCGAGTCCATGACCTCAGAAACCACGTTTAAAGAATACCTCACTTTGAAGAATGGGGTGAGGTTCCCTTCACACATTATCCAGGTAGCCGGTGGCCAAACCATGGATATTAAAACCACTGATGTTGTTCTCAATGCAAAGTTGACAGACGCAGACTTTATGGTAAAATGATATTGCGTTGATAAAAACAACATCAAAGAGAGGGACGCAACACTGTCCCTCTTTTCATTTGTAGCCATGAAATGGAACGTATTTGCAGGGTTAATTTTTATCTGCATTCAATCATTAGCACAAGTAGATTCAACTGTCAGCCCTTCACCCAAAGTGAATAAAAACAGTCACCAGCATTTCGGCTTGTTTGCCGGTGCCGGGTATTCTTTGCTTCAGGTGAAAGCCGCTGCCCAGGTGCAGTTAGATTCCGGTGATGTGGTTCCAGCTATTTCTGCTCAAAATGCTGTGAACCTGTCAGCAGGATTTTTTTACTCAATTGCGATTGGCCGCATGGAAGTGCGCCCTTCAGTCGCGGGTACGTTTTCACCCACCCAAATCATTTACGATTTCAATCGCCCGGTTAACGAAACATTCGATGTATTTCCAATGACAGCAGACGCTGCATTACATCTGAGTGGAAGAAGCCTCAAGCCTTCAACCGATACTATTTCGCATTCGCACTGGAGCCCTGTGTTTGGAATCAATGCGGGTTTTCCCATCAAGATATTCAATGGGAAATACCCAGCTATGCCATCGTCCAGAATCAGCATTGAAGGGGGCGTTGCACTCAAGATAGGAAGAAAAGTGCGCGACAATCTTTACCAAAGGCGCAGCATTGAACTCATTGCATCATTTAATCTCAATAAACTAAACAAGGATGATGATGAACTTCATTCAGCAACAGTAGAATCCATGCGGAAGCATAGCATCACTTTGCGGTTCTATTTTCAATAACGCCCGTTCATAAAGAAATAATTCGAGCATGAATTAGTTCGTCTGCATAAATAATTTTGATTCATAAAATTGAAATGAAATGGCAGAAGCAGAATGGGTAATACATCTTGAACATGCGGACATTCTCCAGAACGAAAACCTTATTCTGCGCGAAGTGAACCTTGATGTAAGGCAGGGCGAATTCATTTACCTCGTAGGAAAAACCGGTAGCGGAAAAAGTTCGCTGCTCAAAACGCTTTATGCTGAGTTGCCACTAAGAAATGGAATAGGCCAATGCTGCGGCTATGATCTGACTAAAATAAAACGGAGGCAGGTTCCGTACCTCCGCAGAAAGCTCGGCATTGTGTTCCAGGATTTTGAATTACTTACCGACCGAAGCGTAAACGACAATCTGGAATTTGTGCTGCGCGCCACAGGTTGGACCGATAAAAAAGCGATGGCCTCACGAATGGAGCACGTACTTCAATTGGTGGGACTCGACACGAAGGGCTACAAGATGCCCCATGCACTCAGTGGCGGAGAACAACAGAGGGTGGCCATTGCGCGGGCATTGCTCAACACTCCTCATCTGCTGCTGGCCGATGAACCCACAGGAAACCTCGACCCGCAAACAAGCCTCGAAATTCTCAACCTGTTGCTCGCCATTTGCAGTGCAGGAACAGCAGTGCTAATGGCATCGCACGACTATGAAACCATGCGCAAATTCAATTCACGCATCATGGTGTGCGATGATACCAGTCTGCGCGAAGTGACAGAAATCAATCACGCTTTTGGCGTAGCCTAGTTTGAAATGCACAATGAGCCAGCCACTGGTGAGCGTCATTATTCCTGTTTTTAATGCAGTCGAAACCGTAGAGCGCGCGCTCTTAAGCGTCATCAATCAGGGTTGTGCAAGCAAGGAGATGATTGTGGTAGATGGACTTTCTCAGGATGGATCACTTGACATCATTAAGCGATACATTGGTGACATTGCGCATTTTATTTCTGAAAAGGATTCGGGGATTTACGCTGGCATCAACAAAGGAATCAACCTGGCAAAAGGAGAGTGGATTTACATTATGGGTGCCGATGATGAACTGGCAGAATCAGATGTGTTGGAGAAAATTATTTCGGCAACTCTTTCTCACACAAAATTGTTTTATGGTTCTGTTCAAAACAAAAATGTAAAGCACAAACTGGTACCTCAATTTCATCACAGCAAATTCGAGAGCACTTTATATTGGAGAAATTCACTCCATCAGCAAAGTGCATTTTACCACCGAAGTTTATTCAGCCATTTCCGGTTTGATGAAAGGCTGAAAATTCTTGCCGATTACGATTTTCATTTGAAACTGTTCAATGAAAAAATTCAGGCACAACCTCTTTCTCTTGTTGTGGCAAGATGCGAGGCATCGGGTGTTTCAAAAAATTTCCGATGGAGTCTTTACCGGGAAGAATTGCAAATCAAAAAACGGAGATTGCCTACACTGATTTATGCTTTGAACTTGCCTTGGGTTGTGTTGAAGTTTTTAGGGAAGAGGTGGGGTTGAAAATGAAAAAGCCGCCACACGTATTCGCGTGGCAGCTTTGTATCAGAATATTTTAAATAAACCGCAGTCTATGGACTACAACCCGTTCTCCTTCGCTCTCTTCAGTGCGGCAGCAAGACCAATTTTATTGATGGTTCTCATTCCCTTAGGAGTTACACGCAATGCTACAAAACGTTTTTCTTCTTCCAACCAAAATTTCTTGTACTGAAGGTTGGGGAAAAACTTCCTGCGAGTTTTGGTGTTGGAGTGGGAAACGTTGTTCCCGCTTATGGTTTTCTTTCCGGTTATGTCGCAAACTCTTGGCATGTTCTTGTTTTTTTAAAGGGGCGCAAATAAAAGGCTGTTTCAACCATTTTCAACCTGTCTGCTTCAAAATTTCCTTGTACAGCATAAAAAGCGCACTGGATGTGGCCATTTGGATATTGCGCCCACGGTGGGTTCCAAACTGGAAGGAGCCACTGACAACACCCAGCGGACCAGCCACTGCTATTGAAATAAATCCCGGTTTTAGTTCAGGATATGCAGCATCGGGTTCTGGTCCGGCAATACCGGTGGTGGCCAATGCAAAATCAGTTGACAGACGACCACGAATTCCTGTGGCCATTTGTTCAGCACAGGAAGTGGAATAGATCGCCTCACTCACCATTTTTTCATCCACACCAAGCTCCATTATTTTCATAGATGGCGAATAAGCGATCATTCCGCCTTTGAAGTATTGGCTGCTGCCTGCAACCGATGTTATTTCTTGTGCAATCCTTCCACCAGTGCAACTTTCAGCCACGGCAACGGTAACTTTTTTTGAAACTGACAAATCCAATAGCACGGATGGCAGGCTGTCTTTTTCTTTACCATAAACATGTTCGCCTATCAGTTCAAGCAATTCTGCTTTTCTCTTCTCAACTTTTTCTTCCATCTCTTTCGGTTCGCCCTGATAACATGATAGCCTCAGCTTCACGCCACCGGGGTAGGGCAGATAGGCCAGGCGAATGTTGCCCACAGCGAGCGAGTTTTCCCAGTCCTTAATTTTTTCAGCAAGAAATGATTCGCCAACACCTTGTGTCTGTATTGTGCGGTGCACTATTGCAGGGGGATGGAAATGCGAAACAATCCGGCCAATGATTTCATCCAGCATCATTCCTTCTGTTTCGTAAGGAACTCCGGGCATGGAAATAAACACGACATTGTTTTTTTCGAACCACATCCCGTTGGCCGTACCACGCATGTTTTGGATTACTTTGCATTGGCGTGGCATCAATGCCTGGTCTCGGTTTACATCGAGCATCGGCAGGTTGCGCTGAACGAAAAAAGAAGTGATGCGCTTCAGCGTTTCATCATTCATTACCAAATCGGTTTCAAAAAATTCGCACAACACTTTTTTGGTGATGTCATCTTTGGTGGGGCCAAGTCCACCTGTTATCAATATGAGCTGAGCTCTGGCGCCTGCTTCCGATAATGCGGCAAGAATTTCTTCTCTTTCATCGCCTACTACGGTGGTTCGCATAACACGCACTCCAATAAGGTTCAATTGTTCGCCCAGCCATTGAGCGTTAGTGTTCAGCGTTTGGCCAATCAGCAGTTCATCGCCTATGCACAGGATTTCAGCATTCACAGGAAAAAAGTTTCGGCCAAAGTAGATGTGGTTTGTGCGGGTGAACCCAATCTGTTTACCTTGCCCCATCTTTTTTAAATCTAAATAATCAAATTATCCTTATGAAAAAATTCTACATAACTTTAGCTGCTATCGCCTTTGGAACATGGGCGATTGCACAGACAACTGCCAACCCTGTTCCGAGGGTTACGCCATCGCAACTCAAAGCTGTAAAGGCCGACTTGAATTACGGAGTAATGCCAACAAAAGAAGTAGCATCTGAGAACAAGACAGCCAAGGTTGTGAAGCCAAATCCTCAGCCAAATGCCAAGTTCAATTTTTCGGAGTACGTAATCGGGACATCCGTCTACGATCTGCAAACCAACAATTGTATGCAGTCTGTCTCTTATACACATCTCCGAGCCCAC
>ENA-ORBV01000086-ORBV01000086.1-microbial-mat-metagenome-genome-assembly--contig:-NODE-86-length-176384-cov-12.196396_pt1 | contig 176384 bp, 153 predicted proteins | sample MGYA00237777_ERZ505514 | MGnify/ENA primary metagenome ERZ505514 (study PRJEB26160, sample SAMN06269048) | microbial mat metagenome | isolation source: Oligotrophic lake microbial mat | place...
GAAAATGTGGTGCCGGGGATGTATTTTTGGCGGTTGCAGGCGGGGGGAATAATTTTGCAGACCGGGAAATTGAGTGTAGTGAAATAAAACGGATGCTGTTCCACCGCTGGAGCGACGATTCCGCCTCCTGCCTGTTATTCGTCCCGAGCCAGAGGCTGGCAAATACGACACGCGAGGCGGAGCCATCGCGCGAGCAGTATGGGTTTATGTATTGATCTTTATCGTAAACGCCACCGTTTTCACCCGTTTGCTCATGCTCCCATCGGCCAAAGTTTCTTCCAGCACCATGCTTTGCGCAAAAGGCAATTCGAAGACCTCTTCCATGTTGCGCACACTGCCGGCGGGTACGCCATTTTTGTGCAGGGTGCTGATCAATACTTCGTGTTGAAATTGAAGAAAAGCCGGTTTTAGCGCTTCCACTAATGCCTGGCGGTTTTTGACCCGATTCGGATTCGTGCTAAAGCGTTCATCTTCTGGTAAATGGCAGAGGTCTAAGCATTTACACAGATTCCGGAACTGGTGATCGGCACCGATGGCCAGCACCAGCGCTTTGCCGTCGGCGGTGTGAAAAATATCGCCGTAAGGGGCAATATTGGGGTGGGAAGAACCCATGCGCTGCGGAATATGCCCGGCCATCAGCCAGTTGGTGGCCTGGTTGGCCAAAGAAGCCAGTGCTGAGGCCATCAGGGAGGTTTGTACAAAACTACCTTCGCCGGATCGCTCGCGTTGGAGCAGCGCGATCAGGATCCCTTCTTTCAACTGGTGCGCCGCTAATAAATCAATGAGGGCTACCGGCATCCGCGAAGGCGGTCGGTCTGCTTCGCCGGTCATGTATAAAAAACCAGCTTCTGCCTGCAGGACGATGTCGAAAGCCGGAATGGTGTCGTCGTGTTCGAAAGCTAATAATTGTGCGTAAATCAGGCGGGGATTATCCCGGCGGAGGGTTTCAAAATCCAGCCCGGTTTTTTGAGCAAACGAAGGTTTGAAATTGCTGATGAGGACGTCGGCCTCCAGAATCAGGTTTTGCGCTGTTTGGCGGTCTTCGGGGGCTTCAAGGTCGAGCAACAGGCTCTGTTTACCCCAATTGACGCTGCAATAGTAGGCCGAAACCGGCGCTTCAGCGCTTTCAGATGGCAGCCGCCAGGTACGGGTCACATCGCCGCCGGTTTTTTTATTTTCAATTTTTATGACCCTTGCGCCAAGCTCTGCAAAAAACATGCCTACCGCCGGTCCAGCCAATACGCTGGCCAATTCTACAACTTTCAAATCTTTGAATATCAAAGCGCTCATTTTATTCGTTCCATTTTAAATGCGAAGGTAGTCGCTACCGGGGAATATGCAATAACCCGCTTGTGATGGGGCAGGGATCAAAAATATCGGGAAAGTGGCTATGTACATTTCGTAAAAGCAGTACTTTTATCAGACAATACCCGACCGGTTTCTAAAACCGGCGTGTTTTTTATGACTGAAACAGAAGTGTAAGAATATGTTTGTGACTTTACAACCTGAAAAATTTCGATGGTCAATCCTCGCGCTTTTTTTCATTGCCCTGATTGGGTGTACGCCGCGATCCAAGGAAGAAACGACTGCCGGTGATCCGCCAGTGTCCCCGGAGCAGACCCTGACGGTTTATACTTTTAGAAATTATCCCAATGATCAGCACCTTTTTCGGCTCTTCGAACAACGCAGCGGGTTCAAAGTCAATGTGGTCAAAGGAACCGGGGAAGAATTGTCCCAAAAGTTACTGACCGAAGGCAACTCCTGCCCGGCAAGTTTGGTTATTTTACCCGAATTGTCTTTGATTTTGCAACTCAAACAAAAGGGCGCCCTGCAACAGGGACAATTTGGCAAACTCAACCTGACCATTCCCTCCCGGTATTCCGACCCGGAAGAATTCTGGATCGGATTGTCGAAATGGACACCGGCTTTTGCGTATTCGATCAATAAAGTAAACCAGCAGTTGATTGGGCGTTATGTTGACCTGGCCAATCCAAAGTGGAAAGACAAGGTGCTGACTACGAAGGGCACCAATTTGATGAATCAAACCCTGGTTGCTTCGATGGTAGCGGTAGAAGGGCCAGAGGCAACAAAGAACTGGCTGACCGGCTTGGTCGCCAATATGGCAGAACCACCGTTGGATAACGATGCTGCCGTTATTCAGGCCATTGCACAAGGCAAAGGCGACATTGGCTTAATTAATGCTTCTTCTTTCATTCAATACCAGCGTTCCGGCAGTGCGGAAGCCTTCAAACAAACAGAAGGCATCGGCCTTTTATACCCGGTTAGCGCAAGCGGCGGCAGCACTTATTTCAACCTGACCGTCGCGGGGATTCCAGCTCATGCGCCCAAGCCGGCAATTGCTCTTAAACTCCTGGAATTTATGATTGACCAGGAGGTGCAAAAACTGTTTGCGGAAACGTTATATGAATTCCCTTTGAATCCTTACAGCGTTCCCAATGATTTTTTAATCGAGCTCGGCGGCTTTAAGGAAAAAGAAGTAAAATTCGAGCTTATTGGTCAACACTTAGAGCAGGCTAAAGAACTGTTGCAAGCGTCGTCCTGGAAATAAGGTCTGCTGCTTTTGTGGAAGCACGTATTTTAGTATGCTCATCAACTCAATCACTCCATCACATGAAGTACTTTATTCTTGCATTCCTTTTGGCGCCGGCGCTGCTCAATGGCCAGCCTGACCGTTGGCAACAGGCAGTAAATTACAAAATGGACATTGACTTTGATGTCAAAACCCATCGCTTCGAGGGAGAGCAACAATTGACCTACTTCAACAATTCGCCCGACACGCTGCACCATGTTTATTACCACCTTTATTTCAATGCATTTCAGCCGGGGAGTATGATGGACATGCGTTCCCGCACCATCGCCGACCCGGATGGCCGGGTTTCGGACCGCATTTCCAAACTCAAACCGGACGAAATTGGTTACCATAATATTTTGTCCCTGAAACAAAACGGGAAAAAAGTCCAATACAAAGTAGTGGAAACGATTCTTGAGGTAACCCTTGCTGAACCCATCCTGCCGGGCAGCCGCACCGTATTCGATATGGAGTTTGAATCGCAGGTGCCTGCGCAAATTCGTCGCTCCGGACGCAACAACAGCGAAGGGATTGACTATTCCATGGCGCAATGGTATCCCAAGCTTTGTGAATACGACTACCAGGGCTGGCATGCGAACCCCTATGTAGCCCGCGAATTTTATGGGATTTGGGGTGATTTTGAAGTGTCCATTGAAATAGATAAGGACTACCTGATTGGAGGAACGGGGTATTTGCAAAATCCGGAAGAAATCGGCTACGGCTATGAAGCACCGGGAACGACCGTCAAGCAAAAAGGGAAAAATTTGGAATGGCATTTCAAAGCGCCCAACGTTCACGATTTTATGTGGGCCGCCGACCGCGATTACACCCACGATGTGCTCAAAAGAAAAGATGGCCTGATCCTGCATTTTTATTATCAAAAAAATGACAAAACAGCAGCCAATTGGGCAGCCTTACCAGCCATTATGGATCGGGCTTTTGATTTGATCAACAAAACCTACGGCCAGTATCCCTACCAGCAGTATTCTTTCATACAAGGCGGCGATGGCGGGATGGAATACCCCATGGGCACGCTGATTACCGGCGAACGGCCGCTCGCGAGCTTAGTCGGCGTATCGGTTCATGAACTCATACACAGTTGGTACCAGATGGTGCTGGCGACCAATGAAAGCTTGTATGCCTGGATGGATGAAGGGTTTACGGATTATGCCACCAACGAAATCATGAATCTACTTGCCACAGAAGGGCTGATCGCAGGCATGCGCCCACAAGCGAATCCTCAGGCGCGCACTTATGGCAGCTATTTTCGTTTGGCAAGCGGGGAAATGGTTCAAGAAGAACCGCTCAGCACCCATGCGGATCATTTTATGACCAATACGGCCTATGGCATTGCTTCTTACAGCAAAGGCGCTGTTTTTTTGAACCAGTTGAAATACGTCATGGGCAAAGCAGCTTTTGACAAGGGGATGTTGCGCTATTTCCACGACTGGAAATTCAAGCACCCCAATGTAAATGATTTTATCCGGGTGATGGAGAAGCAGTCGGGATTGGAATTGGACTGGTACAAAGAATACTGGGTCAATTCCACGCATACCATTGATTACGCCATTGATTCCTTGGTAGAGTCGGCTGCCGCCAAAACGACGGTTCGCCTGAAACGCATCGGCGTCATGCCAATGCCCATAGATGTTGTAGTCACTTATGCCAATGGAACTTCGGAAGTTCTTAATATCCCGTTGAGTATCATGCGCGGAAACAAATCGAATGAAAACCCGGATCTAAAATACACCATTCTGGAAGGCTGGCATTGGACGCATCCGGAATATACTTTCGAGCTTCCGGTTAAACGCTCGGATATTACGAAGGTCGAAATTGATCCCACCGGTCGTTTGGCTGACACAAACAAAAAAAACAATTTTGTGCCAGCGGGTTAAGTATGATTTGGCTCCAAAATTTCGTTAAAAACCAGATTAACCGCGCAACAGGGATATGTTAAGAGTTGAAAAGACTACCCCTGCTCAGTAGAGATAATTAAGCGCTGGTTTTTACCTTTGGGCAAATTTGGGGCAAACCCCCGAAAAAGCCCCTGAAAATGAAAATGGCATTTGAGAAGACACCTATCAACTATCTAAACATCGGACTGCATGAGAATACTTCAAGTCTGCAAAAAATTCCCCTTTCCACTTAAAGACGGTGAAGCCATTGCAGTAAATAGCCTGAGTAAAGCCTTGAGCAGTCTGGGATGTGAAGTAACGCTGCTGGCCATGAATACCAGGAAGCATTATTTCAACCTCCATCAACTTCCCAATAAATTTAACCACTACGCGGATATTCATACCGTAGAGATAGACAACCGCATCAAGCCCCGCGATGCCTTTCTAAATCTTTTTTCCAAAGAATCTTACCACATTTCCAGATTCGTCTCCTCCGCCTTTCAGGAGCAGTTGGTGCGTTTGTTGCGCAAAGGAAATTTCGATATGGTTCAGTTGGAGACCTTGTATCTGGCACCTTATATCCCGATTATCCGGCAGCATTCCGATGCGATGATTGCCATGCGCGCGCACAATGTAGAATCTGAAATCTGGAGTCGGATCGCAGAAAACAGCACCTGGGGACCCAAAAAATGGTACCTGAACCACCTGACTCAAAAATTGCGGGATTATGAAATCGCCCAGTTGAGCCATTATGACATGCTGGTGGCTATTAGTGCCCGCGATCTGGATACCTTTCAGACCTGTGCTCCTGTACAGGCTTCCACGGTTGCGCCGGTGGGCATTGATACGGAAGACTACATCCCAAATTACGGCAGTTTTGCGAAACCGTTGACCATGGCGTTCATCGGCTCTTTAGACTGGATGCCAAACCAGGAGGGGTTGAAATGGTTTCTAAACCAGGTTTGGCCCAAACTGCAAAAACGCTTCCCAAAATTGGTTTTTCATATAGCAGGTCGAAATACGCCGGATTGGATCATGCGCCTTAATTTGCGCAATGTGACGGTTCACGGGGAGGTTCAGGATGCGTCAGAATTCATCAACCAGCATAGCGTCATGGTGGTGCCGCTATTGTCGGGCAGCGGCATGCGGGTGAAAATCCTGGAAGGCATGGCGTTGGGCAAAGTAGCCATCACCACCCGGCTGGGACTGGAAGGCATTGACGCCCGGCATAAATCTGAAGTCATCTTAGCCGATACCGCAGAAGATTTTATTAAAGGAATTGAATTTTGTTACCAAAAAGGCGCTAAATTGGAAAAAATGGGCCGGCGCGCCCAGGAATTTGTCCTTCAACACTACGACAGCGTGGCAATTGCTAAAAAATTGCTGAAAGTATACGCTGCGATGAGTGTTGAGGCGGTTTGATGAACATCAGGATGAGCTAATGACGGAATTGATACTAGAATTCATTTTTTGGTCCGGCATGCTTTGTTTTGCTCATACCTATCTGTTTTATCCCTTCCTGCTCAAGCTGCTGTCCGGGGCAAAACCCAATAACCTTCAGGTTTTTCACGACCCGCAAACGTTTCCGCAGGTTTCCGTCCTGATGTCGGTCTACAACGAAGCGGCAGTCATTAGCGCCAAGATAAACTCCCTGCTCCAACTCGACTACCCGCCGGAAAAACTGAGCATCTGGATTGGTTCCGACTGTTCTTCCGATACGACAAATGAGGTGTTGGCCTCTTTTACCCGCGATGATTCCCGGGTTCATTTTTTTCCATTCGGGCAACGACGGGGAAAACCGCTCGTGATCAATGAATTGGCAGAAAAAGCAGCTCAGGCGAATTCCGGCGCTTCAGGGCTGCATGTCTTTTTGATCACGGATGCGAATGTTATCCTCATCCCGCAAACGTTGAAAGAGTTGGTGAAACACTTCAAAAATGAGCGCATTGCCGTGGTAGATGCCCACATGATACACACCGGTATCAAATCAGACGGGATTTCGCAAATTGAAGACCAGTATATCTCCACTGAGGTGCAATTGAAACATCGGGAGGGAATCGTTTGGGGCAAAATGATTGGCCCTTTTGGCGGCTGTTATGCCGTTCGTTCCGATTATTTCACCCCGGTGCCGCACAATTTTTTAGTGGACGATTTTTACATTACCCTGAAAGCAATCGAACGCGGGGGATTTGCCATCAGCGAACTAAAAGCCATTTGCTACGAACCCGTATCGCATGAAATTGGCGTAGAATATCGCCGAAAAGCGCGCATTTCTTCCGGAAATTTTCAAAATATGGCGACCTTTCGCCGACTTTGGTTGCCTCCCTGGCGCAGTAGCCTCCATTTTGCTTTTTTTTCGCATAAGGTATTGCGCTGGATAGGGCCATTTTTGATGATTGTGGCGGGTCTGAGCTGTGGTTTGCTGGCGCTGAATCCGCTAAACTTATTTTACCGTTACTCGTTTTTTGTTCTGATAGCCGGCTGTACGGTACTTCCTGTTTTCGACAGGGTGCTGGCTCGCTTTGGCTTTCACTTGCGGCTGCTCCGTTCCCTCCGCTATTTCCTGTTGATGAATATGGCGCTGATGGAAGGATTTTTCAAATACTTAAAAGGGATTAAGAACAATGTCTGGGAACCCACCAAGCGTCAGTGACCTGGCGCATTTGAATACCATAGAAGATGCTGTGGCGGATATCCAAGCTGGCAAAATTGTGATTGTCGTTGACGATGAGGATCGCGAAAATGAAGGCGATTTCATTTGCGCAGCCGAGTGCATTACGCCCGCAATCATCAACTTCATGGCAACGCATGGCCGGGGCCTCATCTGTTCCCCCATTGATGAACGCCGGGCGGATGAACTGGCGCTGGATTTGATGGTTTCGTCCAATACCGCGCTCCACGAAACGGCTTTTACGGTTTCCATTGATTTGATCGGACGTGGTTGCTCCACCGGCATTTCTGCCTATGATCGGGCGACCGGGATAAAAGCGTTGGTGGATCCCGAAACCAAAGCGGAAGATTTTGCCCGCCCGGGACACATTTTTCCTTTGCGCGCGAAAACAGGCGGCGTGTTGCGCCGAACCGGACATACCGAAGCAGCCATAGATTTGGCAAGGCTGGCTGGCTTTTACCCGGCGGGGGTGCTGGTTGAAATCCTGAACGACGACGGTACAATGGCGCGGGTGCCCCAATTGATGCAAATTGCTGCCCGTTTCGATTTAAAAATTATCAGCATCAAAGACTTGGTGGCCTACCGGATGCGGCACGAGCGGATCATCAAACGGGAGGATTCCGCCACCGTGACTACCCGCCACGGCGACTTTGAGGTCATTGCCTTCCGGCAAATCACCAGCGGCGATATCCACATCGCGCTGAAAAAGGGACAGTGGGCACCTGACGAACCGGTTTTGGTGCGGGTACACTCTTCATCAGCTACCGGTGATATTTTGGGCACGTTGGTGGAAGATTATGGCAGCCATCTGAACAAGGTGATGGAAATTATTGCAGAAGAAGGCCGGGGCATCATCATTTGTATGCGCCACAGCGAAAAAAGCGATGCGATTCTACACCGGATTGAGCAGTACAGACAACAGCATGAAACGGGCCATCCGGCAGTTTTTGAAAAAAAACAGGAAATGGAACAACGCGATTTCGGCGTTGGCGCACAGATTCTCCGGGATTTGGGCGTTACCAAGTTGCGGCTGATTTCCAACAACCCGCGCAAGCGCATCGGATTGATCGGGTATGGGCTTGAAATTGTAGAAAGCATCGAGCTCTAAAGACGGACACTCGTAAGAAAAGACACTAAAAATCATGCGGTACGAGCGAAAATACAAGGTTGAAGGGTTGGATCGCCCCGCATTAGAGCAACTAATCCTTGTGCATCCTGCTGCCTTTGAAAAAGCTTTTCCAGACCGGCAAATCAATAATGTTTATTGGGATACGCTGAACTGGGACAATGCCCAGGACAGCATCAACGGCGTGTCCATGCGTACCAAAATTCGGGTGCGCTGGTACGGAGCTATCGAAGACCTCATTAAAAATCCGGTATTGGAAATTAAATCCAGATCAAATCAGCAGGGTGGAAAAACCCTGGAGCAGCTTCCTGACTGCACCTGGCAACAGTTGCAAACTTTAGTTGGGGAGCGCCTCCAGCAATGGTTTCCAGAAAAAACGTATCAGGCTGCTTTGGTCAACACTTACCACAGGGCTTATTACCTAAGTTGGGACGGCAGATTTCGGCTGACCCTTGACAGGGAAATGGCCTATGGAGCTTGTCTCCCCTGGCGTTTTGCAACCCCGTTCGAAGACTCGGGCGTGGTGGTTGAACTGAAATACGATGCAGCGGAAGACGCGACCGCAGATGAAATTGCTGCCTACCTGGCCTTGCGCATGACAAAACACTCCAAATACACCCGGGGCATTTCATTCGTTTTCAATGCGGCAGTGTATTGATTCCTTTCACTTACCACCTCAATTCCTGTGGGCCATCCCGAACCACTTCGGGGTCATTTCCCGTGCTGTTAATGAGCGCCGAAGGCAGGATGCCGCCGGGGCCGCTGTCAATTACAACGTCCACTAATTTTTTATAAATTTCGTAGATTTCCGAAGGATCGGTATAGTATTCGATAATGTCGTCATCCGATTTAAGGGAAGTCGTCAGGATGGGGCGGCCCAGTTCCTCCACGAGATCGAGGGGCACCCGGTGGTCTGGGATCCGTACCCCGATCGTATTTTTTCTGTTTTTCAACAGCTTGGGCAGGTCATTGTTCGCTTCCAGGATAAAGGTGAACGGTCCCGGCAGGTTGTTTCGGAGCAATTTGAACGTTGGGGTATTGATGGGTTTGGTATAAATGGCAATCTGGCTGATGTCCTTGCAAATACAGGAAAGCATAGCTTTTGCCGGGTCGAGCCGGCGAAGCTGACAAATGCGTTCAACCGCCTTGTGCTGGAAAATATCGCACCCGAGGGCATAAACGGTATCGGTCGGATAAATGATGATTCCGCCTTTGCGCAAAATCTCTACAACCTGGCTAATTTTTCTGCCTTCGGGATTGATAGGATTGATGTTTAGAAGCATGATCCGCTAATTTAGCCGCGAATCTACACATCAATCCTCATCTTCGTCAAATAAATCGTCGCCGCCGAGCATATTGGCCAGTACATCCCGGAAAGAAAAGCTGGATTCCAGTGTTTCTTTGCTCAAAATATTGAAGGTGGCAAGCCCGTGCAGGACTAACTCCATATACGTATAGACTTCGGGCCCCTGAATTTTCATGACTTGTTCCACCAATTTGCGCAAACCGGCTACTTTGTCTAATGCAGCATGGAAGTCGGCATCGCTGCAATCGTTCATCAGGTCAATTGTATTCCCGCCGGCAAACCAGGCGCGGGTAGCGCCATAAGGGTCGCGATCCTGTCCTTTTTTGAGGCGATCCGGGTTGGAAAAGTGTTCCAGAAACATCGTTTTGATGGCCTGATTCAACAAGACCATGGCCACTGCATAAGGCCCTTCCTGCTCACCTTCGTAGACCAATTCGACCTTGCCGGTGATGGCAGGCACGATGCCCCAGAAATCGGTGATGCGGGTCGACGTTTTCGTTTCCCCGTTGATGAGCATGCGCCGTTCGGCAGTGCTGACTAAGTTTTCGTAAGCAGAAATGCTCAAGCGAGCCGACACGCCGCTTTTATCGTCCACCAATTCGCTGTCCCGAGCCTCAAAAGCAATGCGCTCCAGCAGAATGTGCAACACTTCCGGCACGGCAATCGCTTTTTTTTGTTCATCCGCTAATTGGGCTTCCTGATTCGTGATGCGTTGGGCAATTTCTATGGTTTTGGGGTAGTGGGTGAGAATCTGGCTTTGGATGCGGTCTTTCAGCGGCGTAATGATACTGCCCCTGTTGGTATAATCTTCCGGATTGGCAGTAAACAAAAATTCGATGTCCAACGGTAAACGAAGTTTGAATCCGCGGATTTGCAAATCGCCTTCTTCCAATATATTAAACAAAGAAACCTGAATGCGCGCTTGAAGGTCGGGCAACTCGTTGATGACAAAAATGCTGCGGTGCGCCCGGGGTACCAAGCCGAAGTGGATGACTCGTTCGTCGGAATAAGGAAGCTTGAGGGTTGCTGCTTTGATCGGATCCACATCGCCAATCAAGTCGGCCACGCTCACATCGGGGGTCGCCAATTTTTCTACATAGCGGGTGCTTCGGTGCAACCATTCCACAGGCGTTGCGTCGCCCATTTCAGCGATAAGGTCTTTGGCATACCGGGACAACGGCTGCATCGGATCGTCATTCAATTCGCTTCCGGCTACGATCGGCACATACTCATCAAGCAAGTTGACGAGCAAACGGGCGATCCGGGTTTTTGCCTGGCCACGCAGGCCGAGCAGCAGAATATTGTGGCAAGACAAGACCGCGCGCTCGATGTCGGGCAGTACAGTATCTTCAAATCCAATGATGCCTTCAAATACTTTTTCCTTCGATTTTAATTTACCGATCAGATTGGCTCTCAATTCTGCTTTGATAGAGCGCGGTTGGTATCCACTTGCTTTCAACTCGCCAAGCGTTACGGCCCGATTTGTCATATTGCTGTTTGGTTGGATGATTGAAATAAAGATTTTGAAACGTTTAAACCAAGGGATAGTTTTTGAAAATGAGGCCCGGCTTTGTTTTTTCTGCCCGGCATCTTCTACTTTGTCTGAATTGGCTTACTTTTGGGTTCAATTTATCGAAAAACTTAAATATCCGACTATGAAAAAATGGATGTTCCTGTTAGTATGTACCTGTTCTCTTTTCCTTACCGGGTGTATCAATATCCTGGAGGAGGTATTCCTGAACCGAGATGGTTCCGGCAAATACACGATTACCATGGATATGAGCGAAATGATGAGCAATCCGATGATGAAAGGAGCTTTGCAGGGAGCCGCGGAGGAAGCGCCGGAAGGCACGATCCCTGAAAAGCTCGAAAAAGACACCGTCATGCGCTATACGGATATGGCCAAGCCCGGCCAGTTGACAGCAGCAGACGCCCGTTTGTTGAAAGACGTTGTAATGAAGATGAAGATGAGCGAGTCGAAAAATGAAATGTTCATTACGATAGACATGCCCTTTAAGCACATTGACGAACTGGCTAAAATTGGCGAAGCCATGCAGAAAATTCAACCCGAAGAAGGGGATGAAGCTGCCGGACCCCCTTGGAGGAATGGGCGCTATAGGCGGCATGGCCTCTTCTGAAAAGCAGTTTGAACTGAACAAAAAAACGTTGGTTCGTTTGCCGGTAGCCGCTCAGGCACAGATGATGAAAGAAATGTTTGGCGAAGAACAGATGGAAATGGCGAAAATGCTGTTTGGATCGGCCACTTACAAAACGGTGTATCACTTGCCGGGCAAAGTGAAAAAAGCAAAAATTGCCGGCGCAGTTGTGGATGGCAATACGGTCACCGTAAGCAATGGTTTTATTGACATTCTGGAAGGCAAAGCCAAATTTGACGGTGAGATCAAATTCAAATAAAAGCTATGATTGACAAACTCATGCGATCCTTGCAGGATGCGGGCGATATGCTGCGCGACCAGGCAAATTCCTTCAAAGAAGGCGCCAAAGACAAAGGCTATCAGATTATTGATGACTGGTTGCAAATTTTTCCGAAGCTGGAAATCTATGGGCTGGAAATTACCAGTTTCTCGCTGAGTGTAGCAATCAGCCCTTCTTTGGAGGTGGAATTGCGTGGCAAAAACGCTAACTTTTCGCAAGAGCGCCTACAGCAAATTCTTGATGAAAACAAGAAGAGCACTGCCATGACTTCGGTTTTTAGTACCATCAAAACTGCGTATGCCTTGCATCGAAGGGCTTATGCGACCTTGCGCGATCCGCTGATCGTCAAAATCCGGATCCGCATCTCTCCTGAAATAAAGGTGATTATTGGAATGCCTACGATGGAGTAGGGTGTTTTCATGGAGTAGATCACAGTACCACAACCACGATACTATGGTGGAAGGTTTTAAGCAACCGCAAAGCCTTCCACCCATTCTCTTTCGATAGGGGATTTAAAGCCAAGTACGATGTCTTGTTGGGGAATACCGCGCTTCATTAATTCTTTAGCGATGGAGAGGTCTGTCCCATCATGCTGAACCCACACCTTTCCATCTGGTTTTACATCAATATGCACAAAGCTCCCGTAGTGCCACTGACGATTGTTCCAGCCAACTGACATTAAAATGTAGTGGCCTTTTTTTTGTCTATAATGATTTGATTTTCAATGTCTTTGAAAGAAGGGTTCGCAATACCCCCGATTTCTTCAACAAGCTCTTGAACGATGTTATTATGAGATGTTACCTTATCCATTTTTTAACAATTGGATTGAATTCGTCGTAAATTAGAATACTGATTCCGGTTTCTTCCATGAGTTCTACAAAAAATACTTCCTAAAAAAAACGATCGTAAAAAACAGCAGGAATCGCCAGATACAATTTACGATCAGGTTCTTCTTTTTTCAACGCAAGCCGGTATCGAATGAACTGGCCGGTAGCTTGATCCAAATCTTGCAAATCTGACATGCCTGAGAATGTCTTGATTTCCACCGCAATTTTATCGGCACCTCGTTGCGCTCCAATTATAAGGCGCTCCGCGCCGAGTCAATGTACGCCTTTCGGCCACCCATAGGAACCTGATAAGGATCAGCAGTGATCGTCCACCCATCGTTTTCAAGCGCCTCGCGCACAAGGTTATGAAATTTGTCTCTTGCCATGTTCTTATAGTACAAAAATACGGGTAATATTCGGTTTGAAGTAAATAATTATTATCGGATGTCATCATATTCACGCCAATCCCAGCACATCCGGCATCTCAAAACACCCGGTTTTTCCAACGATCCACTCCGCAGCAACCAGCGCCCCCTGTGCAAAACCTTCCCGCGAGTGCGCCTCGTGCCGTATTGTAATGGTATCAATGGAACTGGCATAATGCACCTCGTGGGTGCCAGGCATCTCACCGATTCTTTCCGAAAGGATGGATAATTCATCAGGGACATCCGAGACTGTATTTACCCATTTTTGCTTTTTCGGATGGTTGGCAATCAGGTCTTCCGCCAGTGTAATGGCAGTGCCGCTGGGCGCATCTAATTTATGGATGTGGTGAATTTCGAGCAATCCGGGTTCATACTGCGGGTAATTGGCCATCAACCGGGCCAATTGCCGGTTCAGGGCAAAGAACAGGTTCACCCCAATGCTAAAATTGGAAGCAAACAAAAAAGCGCCTTTCCTGCTTTCGCAAAGCGCCTTTACCTCCCTGAGCCGATCCAACCAGCCCGTGGTGCCGCAAATAACCGGCACACCAGCTTCCAGACATCGGCAAATGTTATCGAACGCGCTTTCCGGTCTGGAAAACTCAATGGCAACGTCCACCGCCTTCAGCCGCGCTGCATTCAGGTCTCCGGTGTTGTTCTGGTCTATTATTAATACAACCGAATGCCCGGCTGCAAGGGCTAAACGCTCAATGGTTTTTCCCATTTTCCCGTATCCGATGAGGGCGATGTTCATTTTTAAGGCGGATTTGATTAGTTGAGTATTTGAGGATTGGGGTAGAATAAATAGTTGGCGGGAAGCAGTTGGCAGTTGGCAGGATTGATTTCGTTTCGGATGAAAATTTAGGTTTCATTGCAACCAGAATGCTCCTGCCAACTCAAGCCCTGCCAACCTACTCTTCTTCTACCATTTTCTTCAGCTCGCTCAAGCGCATCATGCACTCGATGGGGGTCATGCCGTTGAGATCAAGCGACTGGAGTGCGGCACGAATTTTTCCGACAGAAGGATCCACGGTTTCAAAAATACTGAGCTGGATGGCCGGATCTACCGAGATAGCGCTGGTTTTGGCTTTGCGCACTTTAGGCCCCTGAACTTTGTCGCTGTCGGTTTCGATGTGCTTTTGCTCTAATTGTTCCATGATTTGCCCGGCTCGATCAACGATAGGCCGCGGCATGCCCGCCATTCGCGCCACGTGGATGCCAAAACTGTGCTGGCTGCCCCCAGGCACTAACTTGCGCAGAAAAACAACTTTTTGGCCGAGTTCTTTCACGGCTACATTGTAGTTTTTGATGCGGGGCAATTTGCTTTCCAGCTCGCTAAGCTCGTGGTAGTGCGTCGCAAACAGGGTTTTGGGGCGGGCAAACCCGTTATTGTGCAAATACTCTGCTATGGCCCAGGCAATGGAAATGCCGTCGTACGTGCTGGTTCCCCGGCCAATTTCATCCAAAAGAATCAGGCTCCGATCCGACACATTGTTCATGATGCTGGACGTTTCATTCATCTCCACCATGAACGTTGATTCGCCGGAAGAAATATTATCAGAGGCGCCAACGCGGGTGAAAACCTTATCCAAAAGGCCGATGCGCGCGCTTTTTGCCGGTACGAAGCTGCCCATTTGGGCCATCAGACAAATCAGCGCAGTTTGGCGCAGCAAGGCCGATTTTCCAGCCATATTGGGGCCGGTAATCATCAGAATCTGTTGATCTTCGTTGTCTAAAAAGACATCGTTGGGCACATATTCCACACCGGGCTCTAATTGCTGTTCAATGACCGGATGCCTGCCCCCTTTGATGTCAATCACCAGCGAATCATCCATTTGTGGGCGGCAGTACTGGTTTTTTTCGGCAATTCGGGCAAACGCAATCAGGCAATCTAATTGGGCGATCAGCGCAGCATTGTGCTGCACCGGCTGGATGTAATCGTTCAGAGAAAAGACCAATTGTTCAAAAAGGCGGACTTCCAATTCCAGAATCCGTTCTTCGGCACCCAGAATTTTCGCCTCTAAGGTTTTTAGTTCTTCCGTGATGAAGCGCTCGCCGTTGCTCAATGTTTGCTTGCGGATCCATTCGGGCGGCGTTTGGTCTTTGTATTTGTTCGTCACTTCAAGGTAATAGCCGAAAACGCTGTTATAACCGATTTTTAAACTGGAAATGCCGGTGCGCGTGATTTCTGCCTGCTGGATTTCGAGCAGCAATTCTTTGCTGTTGTTGATGACGTGCCGTAATTCGTCCAATTCCGGGGAACAACCTTCGGCAATGACACCGCCTTTGGCAATATTAACGGGCGGGTCTTCCACCAATTGCCGTTCGATTTCCTGGCGCAGCAAATGGCAGGGGTTCAAGCCTTCTGCCACTTTTTGCAAAAACAAATTTTCGCTCGCTGCCAGGGCATTTTTGATGGGATCGATGGCGCTCAATGCCCGCTTGAGCTGTACGGCTTCCCTGGGATTGATTTTCCCGAGCGGGACTTTGGAAATCAGCCGCTCTAAGTCGCCAATTTGCCGGATTTGGTGTTCGATGTCCGAGCGCAGCGTCTGTTCTTTCAGGAAATACGCGACCATATCCAACCGGGCTTCGATGGCTTGCTGCGATTTCAATGGGAGTACGACCCATTTTTTGAGCAACCGGGCACCCATAGGCGAAATGGTATGATCCAGAATCTGCAACAAGGACACCCCGGTTTCATGGGGCGAACGGATCAGTTCTAAGTTGCGGATGGTGAAGCGGTCTAACCACACGTATTTTTCCGGCTGAATCCGGCTAAGGGCGCTGATGTGACGCAGGTTTCGATTTTCTGTCGTCGCCAGATAGTGCAGGGCACCGCCTGCTGCGACCTGAGCCAATTCCAGTTCTTCTACCCCAAAACCTTTCAGACCATGCACTTCAAAGTGGGCCAGCAATTTTTCGCGGGCGTAGTCTATGGTATAAATCCAGTCGTCGAGCGCAAAGGTGTAATGGCGATCGCCAAAACGCCGTTCAAACTCCTTTTTCGCCCCTTTTGAAAACAAAACCTCAGAAGGGTTGAAGCTTTGCAGTAGCTTGTCGGCGTAAGAAAAATCACCTTCACAAACTAAAAATTCGCCGGTCGAAATGTCCAAAAAAGCCATGCCCAGCATGTCGTTTTTGCCAAAATATAAGGAAGCAAGGTAGTTGTTGGTTTTATGATCGAGCAGTTTATCGTCTATCGCTACGCCTGGCGTTACCACTTCCGTTACCCCGCGTTTGACAATTTTTTTCAGCGGACTCGGCTTCTCCAACTGTTCGCAGATGGCTACGCGGTAGCCTGCGCGCACCAATCGGGGCAGGTACACATCCACAGAGTGGAAGGGGAAACCGGCTAATTCCACGTCGGCACCGCCATTGTTGCGTTTGGTGAGTACAATACCGAGGGCTTTGGATGCTGCAATGGCATCTTCACCGAAAGTTTCGTAAAAATCACCTACGCGGAACAGCAGGATGGCGTCCGGGTACTTCATTTTTACCGTTGCATACTGCTGCATCAGCGGCGTCACTTTGCTGGCCTCGTCGGCGGTCGCAGTTAATTTTTCTTTTGCCAAGATGCTTATGATTTTTCAAACTGGCCAAAGATAAGGAATATCGCTTTATCTTTGCGCCCGCAAACCATTAAGAGCTTGTTCGTGTTTACGTGATCGAGCGAGGGCGAGGAATTTTTTATTTTAGACAAAGCGATTTTTGTATACGCAGCCAGCAGTTGCGGCGAAAAAAATCAATGCAGTATAAAATAAAATTTACCGTCAGTAGCCGATTGACGGAAATCCGAACAAGCTTTAGGGTTGGCAAGTGTTTTAAGAAAAAAACAAGCGGAAGATATGGCCATCATGATTACGGATGAGTGCATCAATTGCGGTGCCTGTGAACCGGAGTGTCCAAATAATGCCATTTATGAAGGCGGCGTGGAATGGGCCATCGCCGACGGCTCAACGGTAGAAGGCGTTTACGTGCTGGAAGACGGAAGAGAAGTGGATGTAAAAGTCAAGCAGTCGCCCGTTTCGGATGATTTTTATTTCATTGTTCCCGATAAATGCACCGAATGTGTGGGCTTCCACGAAGAGCCTCAATGCGCGGCGGTTTGCCCGGTAGATTGTTGTGTTCCAGACCCGGAAAGGGTGGAGACGGAAGACATGTTGTTGGGAAGAAAAGAGCGGCTGCATTTATGATGGCGAGGTATATTTTTTCCTAAGCCTTTCCATAACTTCCTTATGCGGAATCCCTTGTCCGGTTTCTAACTGCTGGATAGCTATTTCGATACGGGCTTTTTGGGCTTCGCTCAATTCATCCCAAAAATCATTCTGGCTATTCATATCCGCTTCGACTGTATAATCAAAATTTGTAATAAATTAAACAACCCGAACACCTTCATAAACCCCCTCCATCAATAATTCACATTGCACTCAAAAATAATACCCCACCGACAGCACTGCATTCCGGTTGAAAACCCGGTACCCATTGGTTTTATTTGCCTGGTTCAACAGGCCGAAATTGCCGGAAAGACCCACGTTCCAATGTCGGGAGAGCTGGTAACGGAAACCTCCGCTTACCGCGAGATCCCAGGGCTGGAAACTTTCCGCGGCCACTTCCTGGGCTTTGTTGCTGAAATACCAGGACTGGCTTCTGTTATTGCTGCCATTGTCAAAACCTGTGCCATTGGTAACCAAAGAAGATGAGCCGTCATCCCGGCTTTCCCGGAATGCCTGGAAGAGGTAAGCAACCTGTACACCGCCTTCCACGCTCCACCGCTCGGTCAATTTAAAAGAAAGCGACAATGGTAAGGCAGCGTAGTGCATTTTTAACGTGCTGCTAATCACCGTATCTGGCTGAACTGCAGAAGTTCCTAACTGGAGCGGGTTGAATGGATCCGTTGAAAAATCTCCCGTACTTTCAGCCATAGATAGTTGGCGATCACTGCTGGAAACCGTCTGCCGCTGGAAGTCATACCGCAGCGCGCCGCGTAGTGCAAGGCCGTCGGCAATCGGCATTTCAGCCGCCCAGCCGGCATGGAAGCCGCCTAAACTTGTCGGGAAAGATACAATTCCGCCAAGCTCCGGGCCATGGCGCCATGCTCCGGGAAGTTTGTCCACGGGGATGGCGGTTGCGCCCATCGTGGTCGCTTCAACAGGCAAAGCAGTGAGTTCAAGACCCGGGAGTTGGAACACAGCAGGATATTCCTGAATAAATCCGTTAATGGCAGACTCGCTTGGCATTGCTTCGGCAACAATAACCGCGTTTTTAAGGTCGGGTGTGTTGGCCGTTAACAAGGTACCTTCTTTAGCAGAAGGGAGCGCGTCGGATTTTAAAAACGGGCTGTTGACCTGGGCTGACTCGTGGAATTTGAAGGCGTCAAACCGGCTTTTGTGGTTTGAAGGTGTATTGTTCAAACCCGTAAGCGCGGCTTCATCAGATTGCTCCGGCACAAAGGCTTGTTGTGTTTGTGCAGCCGTTTGGGGCATTTCTGTGCGGCTCGTTTCCAGCGTTAATGCGGCCTGGGTGTATTCCCCGGCGAGCGTAGCATGACCGGAAGGGATCCGTGCTGTGTCTGAGGCAAACCACCAGATTCCCAGAACGGAAAACAAAAGTGTGGCTGCAATTCCGGTAGTTTTTGACCAAATCCAGAACACCGGGCGCTTGCGGCGATCCTCCGCCACAGGCATTTCTGCGTCCAACAGCAGCCGCATCCTTTCCCAAGCCTCGTTGGCCAATTGTTCGTTTATGTCGTTGTTATCCAGCATAGTTGGATTGATTAAAGTCCATGTTAATCCACTGTTTCAATTTCTTGCGGGCAGTGGCAAGGTGCCATTTTGAAGTGCCTTCGCTGATGTTGGCCCGCGCAGCTATTTCTGCATGCGACAACCCTTCGATTGCATACAGCATGAATACATCCCGCGTTGCTACAGGGAGTTTTTCTACTAATTTGAGCACATCCTCAATATGCAGGCGGTTAAGCGCCGATTCCTGTACGGGAGCATCGTGATCCGCTATGTCTAAAAAGTAGACTTTCTGAGCGGTGCGGCTTTTAAAATGGTCGGAGATACTGTGATAAACGATCCGCCTGATCCAGCCTTCCAGAGAGCCGCTGAAGGTAAAGGTGTGCAGTTTTTTAAATACCCTCAAAAATCCTGCATTGACAATTTCCATAGCAGTTTCCCTGTCGCTGGTATAGCGCATGCACATTTGTATCATGGTCTGGAAGAATTTCCGGTACAGCGTCTCCTGCCAGATCCGTTCATTCCTGATACAACCTTCTACCATTTCTTTCTCGGAATACTGCATGTTCTACGTTTATCCTAAAATAATAAACCTACCCGAATGATCAACCGTTGATAAAGCACATCCCGTATTTCAATATCGCCGTTGAAGGAGAAATCCCTGCGGAAATAGGCTTTTTGAAATTTGTAGCCAATGTCTGCGGTGAGGTTGCTGTGCTTTTTGCCGCTGAATCGCATGCCGATTGCAGGATGCAACATCCAACCCCCGCGCGCTTCCGTTATAAATTCTTTTTCGTTGGTGGTCATGAAGCCATAACCTGCGCCAAGGGTGTAATAAGGTGCTTTGATCTTTTTATTGAAATAACCCCTGAATTCTGCAAAAACCGGGTAGATGACTTCGTCGTCATCCGTGCCGTAGGTCTCTATGCCAAGTCCAAGACCAATCCCAAGCCACTGGGAAAACTGAAAACCGACTACATTGTGGAAACTCAGACCCATTTTAAACTCATTACCTGAACGGGTATTCAGGGATCCGAGCATCACGGCATTGTAAAAACCGCGTTCTCTGAAACCGTACACTTGTTCTTTGGGTTTGGCTTTTGTTTTGCCGTTTATTAATTCGTCGTAGGAAGTGGATTTTGGCTCTCGTACGTCCTGAACTATCCGGGCAATTTCGGAGTCATTGATTACGATTTCTTCACCGTTCTGCAACCGGAAGTTCAGGGTAGCGCCTTGTTCATAATTCACAATCAACCCCTTGAGCACGCTGCCGTCTTTCAGGTAAACTACATCAGTGAGTTCCTCTTTGTCCGATGCGGCTTTGTTGTTTTTTTTGCTGCTGATGCCTGCTTTTACAATGCGCTCAATTTTATCTTCTTCCAGAACGACCACTTCTCCGTCGAAAAGTTGTATGCGCACCAAGCCTTGTATTTCATCATAGCTAAGCAAATCACCCCGATAAACGATGCCATTTTTCATGTAAACGGCATCTGCTTTTTCGCGATCCCGGGTTTCCTGCGAAAAACCGGTTTGCTGTGTCAGCACCAGCAGGTTGCAAACGATGAAGCCCAATAACCATTTTTTCATAAACTTAATATTTTGGATACTGCCTTATTGTTGCACCGGAATGAGGCTCAACTCCCTTGGTTGCGCAGGATCCGTATAATCGAACTGACGCAATCCGTCTTTCCCTACAACGATGGCCAATTTTTTATCGCCTAAAGTTATTACATCGAACGCAAAAAATCCATTTTGATGTGACAACAGGCGCTGATCAATTTTTGCCCATTCCGTTGCATCGAAAATTTTGAGTCCCTGGTCGCCTTCGCAAAGGAAGAGGTTGTCCTCACTGATGGACAAACCGTGCGGGTGGTGCATCGGATAAGACTTCAGCAAGACGGGATTGGTAATGTTGGTAATATTAACCACGTCTAATTGATTGACAAATCCAGTACACTCTGTGCCATCCCGCAGCGTTACATACGCTGTGTTGCCGCTTACGTAAACGGGATCGCAGGCGCGGGCATGCGCAAAGGCAGCAAGCTGGGTCGGCTGATCGGGGTTGCTGTTGTCGTAAATGAACATGCCACTGCTGGAGCCAATGAACAGTTTATCCTGATAGGGAAAAATGGTTTCGATGCCCCAGCCCAACTGAACGGTATTGTTAAGCGTTGCGCAGCCTTCTTCATTGAGGCCAAACACTTTCAGGTCATAAGTCCCCACAGAATACAGGCGGTTTGCCGCTAAGGTAAAGCGAGCCATGGAACCTCCGACACCGGCAGGGGCGTTAGATTCGCTACCAGAAGAATTGCTATCAAATGAGGCATTTACGAAAAGTGCGTCCCTCCGGGGCCCGCCCCAGCCGGCAAAATCATCATAATAATAAACCGGCGAATCGCAGGGACGTTCAACGGTTTCATTCGTGGGTTCGTAATAAACCAAATAGCCGAGGTCTTCATACAACGCAAGCGGTTCAAACATGTCGTTTGTGCGGCAGACCAATTGCACGGATTGCGGATTGGAAATATTGAGGGATACCAGGTCAACGTAACTGTTGGCGTAAAGGATATTGCCACGAACTGCCATGTTTTCGCATCCGGGTATTTTGATGAAGCTCACGTTTGTTGGGTTGGATGGATCAGAGTTGTCAATGACATGAATGCCTTCCCGTTGTTCGGCCACAAAAAGGTAGTTTCCATACACGTAAATATTGCCGGGTTTTTTCAGCGTTCGGGGCGCTTCCGTGCGTAAATCGTTTCGCACGTCGTCCATTTTTACATACACCGGTTTGTACACCAGATAAGTCACCGTAGATTCGCACTTGTCTTTGAGGCAACCTGAAAAGGTGATCAGGATGGCCGTGCCAAGCGCAAGTGTCAGAAAAGAGTTGAATTTTTTCATGTCACAAATTTTTACAGGATGGTTAAGTTATTGCATCGTTGTTGAATCGCATTTCCATGCTTCGATTTTTCTTTCAATATACAAGACCATATTCAAAACGCAAAAGGTTGGGCATTCGCCGCTTTTTTCTTTTTTTTGCAGCCGAATTCATTCGGGAGTATAAAGTCATCCAAATCTACTCACTAATCAATCAAACCGATAAATATTATGCGCAAACATTTGTTGCTGCTTTTGGCGGTATGGGCGATATCTTTGCCCCTCTTCGCTCAGTTGACCATCAAAGTCACGGCCATACCAGCCAACACCCCTCCCGGGGCGCAAATTTATCTTGCGGGAACGCCAAACACCTGGAACCCCGGCGATCCGGGCTCCATTCTTGCTCCAGGCACCAATGGCGCCTACCAGATTGTTCTGAATGTTGCAGCAGGAGAAGTCAAATTTAAATTTACCCGAGGAAGCTGGGCCACCGTGGAAGGCAATGCTGCCGGGGGCTACCTGCCTGACCGGAGCATCCAGTACAACGGCAGCGCCCAAACGGTGAACCTCACCATTCTCAGTTGGGAAGACCTCGGCTCTGGCGGCACGGGTACGGCTTCTGCCAATGTTTTTGTCCTCGACGAGGACTTTGGAATGCCGCAACTCAACCGCAACCGCAAAATCCTGATTTACCTGCCTCCAGATTACGCCACTTCCGGTAAACATTATCCGGTTTTGTACATGCAGGACGGTCAGAATCTTTTTGACGAAGCGACCAGTTTTTCCGGAGAATGGGAAGTGGACGAATCCCTCAATGAATTATTTGGCAACGGCGACGATGGCGCCATTGTGGTTGGAATTTACAACAGCTCGTTCCGCCTGGACGAATATTCTCCCTGGGTCAATCCTCAATATGGCGGCGGACAAGGCGACGAATACACGGCCTGGATGGTGGAAACGCTCAAGCCTTATGTAGATGCGAATTACCGAACCCTTTCCGGGCGGGAACACACCGGGATTATGGGGTCTTCAATGGGTGCCCTGATTTCTTTGTACGCGGCCATCGAACACCAGGACGTGTTCGGAAAAGTTGGCATTTTTTCGCCTGCTTTCTGGTTTGCGGGCAACTCAGCGTACACGCACGTCAGTACAACTGGCAAGGAGGAAAATATCAAATTTTACCTGCTCGCAGGAGACCAAGAAGATAGCGGCTCTGTTGTGGAAGACCTCAACGCCATGTACAATACCCTGTCGAACGCCGGGTTCACAGATGAAGAGCTGTTCCTGCTGACGCACAACGACGGCCAGCACAGCGAGTGGTACTGGGCGCGGGAGTTCCCGGATGGCTACGAGTGGTTGTTTTCCAATTCTACCGCAACGCCAACCGGAGAAGAATCCCCGGTCATCCGCGTCCGGATTTCTCCAAACCCCGCCGACAGTGTGCTGCGCCTCGAATTGCCCGCGGGCTTGATTCAGCCAATGCTGCAAATTTATGCTTTTGATGGTCGCCTGATCCAACCACCGATGTTTATCCGGGGCAATGAAATCAATGTATCTTATTTGAAAAGAGGTACTTATATTTTTAATATCCTTTCAGAAGGCAGGGTGTTGAACAGCCAGAAAGTCGTTATTGCCGAATAGGCTTTGTATTGCATTTTTTGATAGAGCCGGTAGCGCCGCCCTGAGTGCGCTACCGGCTCTGCTGTTTATATACAATATTTTTTTAACTTTTAAGGTGGTGTCTTGCAGTTTTTGGCACGATGTTTGAATTGATAATTAGCATCAGATTATTTATTTTTATAATTTGATACAGAAAAATGAAACTTATTTCAAAATATTAGTAAAATAGTAAATATGAATCTCTTCACGCTATGGTTAGGAGCGTGTCTGGCATAACCCAGGCAGGAGCATCCCATTAAAAACCGCATCCCAAACTGATTCCGGAAAATCGGGTAGCTGATCCGCCACTATGCTGTGCGGACTGGCCTGGGGAGCTTGTCTCCTGACTTTGCTTTTAAAGCACTGCTTGCTTTAGTGGCTTGAACCCGGTATGCCCATTTTTCAAATTTGAATCCTTTACCGCGCAAAGCGTCTTTGCCTTGCCCTGGCGGTTCTATGCCCGTATTAAATTTTTAAACAATTGATTATCAATAAAAAACTTGAAACACATGAATCAGAAAGCATTACAAAATCCGACCGTTCAGCGTAAATTACCTTTGGAAAGTTTGTTTTTAGCCATTGTCATGGCCATTGGTTTGGCCGGCATTTACGGCCTGTTTTTTCAACCTGAAAAAGGCGGACAACCGGAATGGAAAGCACCAGGTGTGAAGATTTCTGCAAACTACGTAATAACAGTACAAGAGTAGGGGAGAGGCCTTAGGAAACTGCCCATTTCAGCGCATAAGCAAGCCCGATGCCGAGGTAGTTGCCGATCGCATACCCCAATAATCCGAGGGCAATACCCGGAAATATCATTTGTCGGTTATGGATGGCACTTGCAACCTGGCCGATAAAAGCCGGGCCAAAGACGCCAGCGGTAGAACTGATCAAAAAAGTATCGCGGTCAATCAGAAAGAGGCGGCTCAGCAGCAAGTGAAAAGCGATGGACAGCGGCAAGGCTATGGCTGTAAAGATCAAAATGCTGGCACCTTTTTCGAGTACCTGGCTGAAGTCGGCCTGAAGACCCAGCGCCACACAAAACATCAGCAGGAAATATTCGCCGGTTTCGTACACGCCGATCCAGCGTTTAACTGCGGGCAGGAAGGCGGCGGCAATGCCGAAGGTCGTGAGCATCAGCATCAAAAAAGCGGTATGGTTGATGTCTTTATAGACCAAATAGCATAGACCCAGCGACGCAGCAACAATAACCAGCGTCAGTGAAATTGCTTTCAGGCTGTCTTTCAGCAGCATCCCTGAATTGGGTTGCGCTTCAGGATTTCCGGAAGCATCATCCACATCAGCGAAATCCGGGAGAATACCTTTGAGCAACCGGTGTGCGACGGAAGTCAGGATCACCAGCCAAATACCCCCACAAACAATATCCGCCGCATTCACTAAAATAATGGTTTCCCGGTTAGCCCCAAGCGCCATACCGATGGCCTGCATATTGGGTGTACCACCGGTGTACATACCAACCAACATCCCGGACAACATCCAGGGGGGCGCTTCCTGAAGCGGATAAAGGAAAGTTGTCAGGCCCGTTCCAATCAGCCCCCCAATCACGCAAAGACTAAACGCCAGCATAGAACGGCCTGCATAGCGGATGCAACGCTGAATATCGGTCGTATATAATAGAATCGGGATAGCCATCAAAATAGAACCATTCATCCAGTATTCAGAGACCTGGTCGTCTAACGGCAACAAACGGCTGTTGCGCAGTAAAATGCCGAACAAATAGCAAAGTACAATCGGGCTGAACACATCGGGCAACCTGGTTTTTCCAAGGCGGATGGCGATAGCCGGCCAAAACAGGATCAGGATGGATTGCAGCATAACAAAGGGTTTATTGGTTTACTTCCGGGAAATAGAAACTGTTTTATCCCATCCCACGTGCAAGGTTGCGTCGTAAACTCCCGGATGCGCGAGCAACCAGTTGGCCAACGCGCTCACCACCTGGCGTTGAATGGCCCGTTGCAGGGGTCTTGCGCCGTAGTTTTTGTCGAAACCCGTTTCCACAAGCCGGTCTATAACCGTTTCATCGAATTCCAGCACGAGGCGCCGTTTTGCAATCCCTTCTCTTTTTTTCAATGCCTCCAGCTCTTTCAGGGCAATCAGGCGGATGTCGGCAACAGAAAGCGTATTGAAAAGTACAATGCCGTCTATCCGGTTGATGAATTCCTGGCGGAAGTGCTTAGCGATTGCTGACAAATAGATGGTATCATCCGGCGTTGTTTCCGAATAACTGAGCGAGCGCCGGCCCGACGCACCCAGGTTAGTCGTCAGGATGATGATGGTATTTCTGAAATTCGTCACCCGGCCAAATGCATCCACCAGCAAACCTTCGTCCAGCGCATTGAACAGGGCGTCAAATATGGACGAATCAGCCTTTTCCACTTCGTCGAGCAGGATGACGGAGAACGGTTTTTCACGGACTTCGCGGATCAACTGCCCAGGGGTATTGCCTTCGCCGATCAGGCGCCCAATTTGCCCGGGGTATTGGAATTCGCTCATATCAATGCGAATCAATGGTGGATTTTTTTGCCCTTTCCCAAAAAAATAATCGGCCAAAGCCTTGGCGCTTTCGGTTTTTCCAACGCCGGTCGGACCGGCAAAAATGAGCGTGGAAATGGGTTTATAAGGATTATTCAAGCCGGCTTTGTACACTTTAACTAAGCTGCAAAGGTGGTCTACGACCGACCGTTGCCCAATGATTCTGCGCTCGAAAAAATCCCGAACCTCCCGGACGTTCAACAACTGATCGTCGCGGAGGAACAATTCCGGCAGGCCGGTTTGCCGGATAAACTGGGCAATCAGGTCTTCTTTGCTGACCATCGTGCGCTCGTTCAACTGTGCTTCGCTGATGCATTGACCTAAAAATTTGATGCCCTTGCCGGGGAAACTTTCATAGGGGTAGTACCGGAGCATAAGCCTGAAGGCCAATTGAATGGTCTGGGTTTCAATCTTGACGCCATAATTGTTGCGGCAATACTCCGCAAAACGTTCCATGATGGACAAAACTTTCTGCTCCGGGAGTTCCGGCAAGTACACAACCTGGCAAGCCTGAACGAATCCCGGCAGCAGGCGCTGCATGCTTTCTAATTCCTGCGGTGTTGCTTCTCCGATGATCTGAAGTTTTCCCTGTTGCAAAAATGAAAGTAAAAAGGCTGCAATGCTATCATTTACGCTTTGGCCACCGGCCTGAAACAAACGCACAATGTCCACAATCCAGAGTATTCCCCCGGCAGACTGTAGCTCATCAACCAATAACTCGCAGGTTTCCTGCCATTCTCCGAGGTATTTGGAGCCTGCAGTAATGCGCTGTGGCATCAGGCGCCAGAAGCTCAGCTCCTGCCGTTGTTTTTTTGCCTGATTGGTTGCCATTTTTATGACCTGGGTCAGCACGGCGCTTTTCCCTGATCCGGGTGCGCCGATAATCAGCAAATTTGCCCGGTGGTAAATCAATTTTTCATGTGCTTCGGCTATTTTGTCCTCCATCTCCCAAGCAGCTTCTATGGTTGCAATCCTTGTTTTTCCGGCCGCTTTGGGAAACGGGTATTGTTCGGCCAACCTCGACAATGTGGGGAACTCGCGCCGTTCAAAAAAGGCACCCCATTTGTATTCCCGAAAAGCATTGATTTTTAGAGAGATGGTGTCTAAATAGGGCGTCGGGTAAGACATCAGCCGGTAAATCTTTTCAGGAGGAAAGCTGTTTAGCCGGTTGATGGCCATATAGTGGAGCAAGGTGTCAAATTGTTTTTCATCCTGATAGCGGAAACTTTCGTAAATCAATGGAAGGAAACACTCGGAATAGCCGTCTTCCGTAGACCCATAAACTACGGGAATCGGTACCTGAAGGTGCTGCGACAACGGATACGTACCCGACAAATCGCTCCGGTAGGTGGGTTGAATGGAGGATTTGATGACTTTAAGTTTTGCTTCGAGGAGGAAAGACTCGGGGTAGTCTCCATGCTTTTTATACTGTTTGTACAGGTAATCACTCAGGGTCGCTTTCACCTGTTCAAGATCGCGTTCCACTACTTCGTATTCTGTCCCGACAAGGATACCCAGAACGGCTTCTTCACTGATATTGAAACACAACAGCGGGTAATTGATTTTTTCCATGGTTAAAATTTGGGCAAACTTATTTTTGCGTCCAAAGTGACGGATAGACAACAAAGCTGCGTAAACGAAGGGAGATGTTGTAATTTCATTTTCAAGTTTTTACATTTTTAATCACCTTTGGCGGCAGAAGGTTGTTCTTGTAAAACCAACTTCATAAGTAAAAACAGCCTCTAAGAAAAGCATTTCCGTCGAATCGTTTTAAAATTAAAGCCGTGTTTATGTACAAAACACCCGTTTACCTTGTCGTTTTCCTGCTTTTTACTACCCTCCAGACGACTTTGGGGCAGGATTTTGAACGCCTTGACGTTCCATTCCGGGTTGATGGTAAAATGCTGGCGTTCCCCCTGGCTGGCGGCCTGAACGCTCCACAACCCTCCGCAGCCGACCTGAATAATGACGGCATCCTGGATCTGTACGTGTTTGACCGGGAAGGCAATCGCCAGCTCACCTTCATCAATACCGGTGTGCCCGGGGAAGCTGCTTATGTGTTTGCCCCGGAATACGCTGCCAATTTTCCGCACCTTGAAAACTGGGTTTTGCTTCGGGATTTTAACAACGACGGGGCGATGGACATTTTCGCGTACCCGGATCAGCCGGTTGGAGGCATCATTGTTCATCGCGGATTTTTTGAAAACAATCAGTTGAAATTTGAGCGCTTTCAATTTAATACGGCTTTTAACATCATCTTTTTTCCACTTCCGAATGGCTCTTCTACCCAGATTTACGTTAGTACCATAGACTATCCTGCGGTTGATGACTTAGATTGCGACGGCGACTTAGACATTGCTACATTCAATATTGCAGGCGGTTACGTCGAAATGTACGTTAATCGGTCTGTAGAATTGGGCTACGGGCGCGATAGTCTGATTTTCCGTTATGCAGAAAACTGCTGGGGTGGGATTTACGAAAACGCATTTTCGCCAACCGTGGAATATGGCAGTGCCCCCGGGGTCTGCGCCGGGAATTTCACCGGTGAAGACGAACCGCTAAACTTCCGGCACTCCGGCTCAACTTTGCTGACGTATGATGGCGATGGCGACGGCGATAAAGAGCTGATCCTTGGCGATATTACATATAATACCATTAATTACCTGACGAATAACGGAAACTGCCAAGAAGCCTGGTTTACGCAACAAGATGCGGCTTTTCCGAGCTATAATTTGTCTGCGGAAATCCCCGTTTTTCCCGCTGCGTTCTACCTCGATGTAGATAACGACGGCAAAAACGACCTTTTGGTGGCACCGAACAGTCGCCAGTCTTCCGAAAGTTATGACGCGCTCTGGTATTATAAGAATGTGAATACCGCTCAGCAACCGTCTTTTTCGTTTCAACAGAAAAATTTTCTAATTGAAGACATGGTTGACCTGGGGTCCGGCGCTTATCCGGTTTTCGTGGATTACAATGCGGATGGCCTGATGGATTTGGTGGTCGGAAATCACACCTATTATTTGCCTTTTGGTGAAAAAGAAGCCCGGCTTTTTTTGTACGAAAACAAAGGAACAGCAACCAGCCCATCTTTTGAATTGGTGGACGACGACTGGCTGGGTATGAGCCAGTTTAGCAGTTCGGCGACGTTTGCTTTTGCACCCGCTTTTGGCGATCTTGACAACGATGGCGACCTCGATTTGATCATCGGCGAACAGAACGGCGCTTTGTTTTTTGCGGAAAACATTGCCGGATCTGGCAATCTGTTTGCTTTTGCCCCGGTTCAGTATAACAATTTTGGGATAGACGTGGGGCAAGCCAGTGTGGTGCAAATCGTAGATCTGGACGAAGATGGCATGAACGATTTAGTCATCGGTGAAAAGAACTGCAACCTCAATTTTGTAAAAGGCCTGGGGAATGGCGCTTTCGATTCGGTTTTTCCAGGGCTGGGGAATGTCAATGCCTGCGCGCCGGGTTATCTTGACGGCAATGCCCACCCCCATTTTTTGAAAATCGGAGATTCCTGGAAATTGTTTCTGGGCACGAACAGCGGTGCCATTAAAACCTATGGCAATATAGAAGGCAATTTGTTTGGAGCCTTCACGCCTCAGGAAGCCAATTATGGCAATTTCAAAGCAGGCAACCAAACGCATCTTGATTTTGCGGATCTGGATTCGGATGGCTGGTTGGATGTGGTTGTTGGAAATTTCAGCGGCGGCATTTCCATTTTCCGAACGGATATTGAAGCAGTGCTGGTGAATGATACAGAGGCATCGGAATCGGAAACTGCCCGAATTGCAGTTTTTCCCAACCCCGCTTCCGGGCAGTTCTCTGTTCAGTTGAAGGGAATCGAAGCTGGCGAAAAGCAGTTTTTTCTCTATGATGCGGCAGGCCGCCTGCTCGCTGAAAACACTCAGCGCGATAATTTGTGGCGGATAAATGGGGAAGCTTTCAGTGCGGGTATTTATTTTGTGAAAGTCATCAGCCGTCAAGGTGTTTTTTCAACGACAATGATCATTCAATAAGTTGCACTATGGCGAGGATAAAGCTTACCGACGACCTGAAAAAAGCCATCAGTGGCTTGTCGTCTACACAAAAAGACAAGTTGCTCTACCGTTTGATAGCAGGCAATCCGGCGCTGGCTCATAAGCTGATCTTTGAATTGCTGGAAGGAGGAAATACGCAGGATGACCGCAGGGCTGCGGTGGCTACTGAAATTAACAGCACACTTACCAACTACGAAGCTTATTACCATACCCCCGGCATTTTATTGTTGCAATTGCGCGACCTGAGCGGCGTCATCAATCGCCACGTCAGTACAACCCGGGATAAATACGGCGAGGTAGAGTTGAACTTATTGATGGTGAATGAATGCTTCCAACGGTTTGGTGACAGAATCCGAGTTGCGAATTACCCAAAAGCCAGGACGTTCAATGAATATGTAGTAAAAAGAGCACTGAAGCTCTTGACCCTGCTCGAAAAAATGCACGAGGACATGCGCCTCGATTTCAAGACAGATTTAAAAAAGCTGGGAAAATATATTGCCGCTCAACCGACAACTATGATGGTTGCCAAAGATTTGATGCTGGAGGTGGACAGGCTCTTGCATCCCAATGATTAATTTTTTGTCCCTCACCATAAACCCGATTGTTATGAAAAATTATGTTTTCACGTGGGTGAGGGTAAGGTGTTGATTGCGCCGGATCGGTAGAGCGCGACCCTCGCGGTCGCCCTTCAAGAAGGGATGGCGAACAGACCGTCCACCGTCCTCAAAACTCAAAACTCAACTGAACTCCTTCCGTCGAGCGCTCCCGAGCCAGGTTGGATACAGTGACGCCGAGTAGCCTCACTTTTTCCACTTCCTGGCGGTTTTGTTCAAGTAGTTCATATACAGTAGCGATTAGTGCGTCCAGGTCGTGCAGTTCGCTGCTGAAGGTTTTGCTGCGGGTAATTTGCCGGAAATCGGAGGATTTGATTTTCAGGGTAACGGTGCGGCCAAAGTTGTCGTGTTTGAGCATGTATTCATGGACAATGCCGGCAATATTGGCCAATTTTTCTTTCATGGCATCCAAGTCGGAAAGGTCTTCAAAAAAAGTGCGTTCTGCTCCGATAGATTTGCGGATGCGGTTAGGATTGACTTCCCGGCGGTCGTCAGCCCTGACAATCCGGTAGTAGTGCTGTCCGGCTTTTCCGAAATACTGCGCCAGGTCGGCTTCGGGCCATTGCCGCAGGTCGGCGCCGGTGTGGATGCCCAGTGCTTTCATTTTTTTTGTGGTCGCAGCGCCGATGCCATGAAACTTTTCAATGGGAAGTTGTCCCAGGAAATGGTCCGCTTCCTCCGGGGTAATGACTTTGATGCCGTTGGGTTTGTTGACGCCAGACGCGACTTTGGCCAAAAATTTATTGAAAGAAACGCCGGCAGAAGCTGTCAGATGGGTGGTTTCAACAATGCGCTTCAGGATGGCTTTGGCAACTAATGTTGCAGAACCAATGCCCATTTTGTCGGTAGTTACATCCAAATAAGCTTCGTCCAAAGATAGTGGCTCCACAAGATCCGCGTATTCGTGAAAAATGTCCCGGATTTGGCGCGACACCTCTTTGTAGACCTCGAATCGCGATTTGGCAAAGATGAGTTCGGGGCATAAGCGCTGTGCCACAACGCTGGGCATGGCAGAACGAACGCCGTAGCGCCGCGCTTCATAACTCGCCGATGCCACCACCCCGCGCATGCCTGATCCGCCAACGGCCACAGGTTTTCCGCGCAGCGCCGGGTTGTCGCGTTGTTCCACGGAGGCATAAAAAGCATCCATGTCTATGTGGATGATTTTCCGGTCAGGCATTGGTTAAAGATAAAAACAACAAAAAAAGGAATAAGCAGGGCTTATTCCTTTCGATAGAAAAAGTGTGTGTTTGGTACGAGATAGCCTCTATTTTAACAAAAGCTCATTTACTTTTTTATGATCGGCTAAGAATTGCTCCAGGCCGATGTCGGTCAGGGGGTGTTTCAGCAACCCCAGAATTGCCGAGAGCGGACAGGTCACAACGTCTGCTCCGGCGCGGGCACAGTCCACAATGTGTTTGGCATTCCGGATCGAAGCCGCCAAAATTTGTGTATCAAACCCTTGAATCGCGTAAATTTCGGCAATATCTTTGATTAATTCAACCCCATCCCATGAAATATCATCAATTCGACCGATAAATGGCGATAGATAGGTAGCGCCGGCCTTGGCGGCAATGATGGCCTGCCCCGCAGAAAAAACGAGGGTGCAGTTAGTGCGAACGCCGCGATTAGTAAAATAACTCATCGCTTTGATGCCGTCTTTGATCATGGGAATTTTTACCACGATGTTCGGCGCGAGGTCGGAAAGCCGTTCTCCTTCTTCTACCATGCCTTTGAAATCGGTAGAGATGACTTCAGCGCTGACGTCGCCGTCTACCAGTTCGCAGATGGCCCTGTAATGTTCCATCACATTTTTATCCCCGCTGATGCCTTCTTTGGCCATCAGGGAAGGATTTGTGGTCACACCATCGAGTATGCCGAGGTCTTTGGCTTCTTTAATCTGTTCAAGACTGGCAGTGTCAATGAAAAACTTCATGTTATGGTGTTGTGTAGTTTGAATTCAGGAAGGCAACGTAATAATAATATGGTGAGCAACACAGCACACCGCTCAACTTCCTTACCCTTGCTGCGTTTCCGCCCTGGGGGGGTTCGAAAGGAGCTGGTAGCGTGCCACCCACCGGGGCAAAGGTAAAATTTTGCCGGATACGAACAAAAAAAACGGGCAAAGGATAATTTTTTTCTCTTTCCGGTACGGGGATGGAACTTTTTAGAGAAGAACCAAGTTCTGCCCTTATACATTCCAAATAGTTCAGGTTAACAACGAAACGCCACAATAATGGTTATGCTCGATCACAACGAAACCATCCAGCGCCAGTACCGACTGTTCGAGGCAGAAATGCTTCCACAGATTGATGCGCTGTACACGTTCGCGTACCACCTGACCTATAATGAAGCGGACGCAGATGACCTGGTACAAGACACCTACTTACGGGCATGGAAAGCAATTCACCAGTACAATGAAGGTACGAATGTAAGAGCCTGGTTGTTCACCATTCTCAAACACACCTTCATCAATAAGCACCGCCGGGAAAAATCCCGTCCGACGCAGGTTGAGTTGACGGATCTTGTCAAGCCAGCAGAAAGCAAAAAAGGTGCCAGCGAAAATATCTTAGTCAAAGATTCTTTCCGCGACGCCATGGGCGACGAAGTCACGCAGGCCATCAACGACTTGCCGGTTGCTTTTCGGTTAGTGATTCTGTTGTGCGACATCGAAGGGTTTACTTACGAAGAAATTGCCGCCATCCTTAGTATCCCGGTAGGTACTGTGCGTTCGCGCCTGCACCGTGGCCGGAATTTGCTTAAAGCCAAACTGAAAGACTATGGTCGTTCTATGGGGTACGGCAAGGAGGAAGCGGCTTGATTGCATTTTCAAACTCATTGATAAATAATTATTAACGCCGCTATTCAGCGGAATACTCCTGAAAGCCCACACCTGTTCGTTTTTGAATGCTTTCGGCTGTGATGCCGGTAAAAATTCGGGAGCAAGCAATGGTTGTTGGGCTTTTTCTTTAAAACTGTAAGTGTTATGAACGCAGGAAAATGGCATATCTTTAGTCTGGTATCGAGGCATCGGCCACCCACAGGGGGGAAGGGAGATCAGCTGCTTTCCTGTGTTCATGGCACCCCAGGCAGCGGAGGAAAAGGAGATTTCCCGGGTAGTTTCAAAACTGTGTGCTATGCGAATTGATCAAAATTACCAGGACCTCGTCCAGAAAGTGATGATGTACCTCGACAACGAACTCAGCGAAAGCGCTGAAAGAGACCTGCTAAAAGAACTGCGTTCCAACCCAGCCTACATGGAATTGTTGGATCAGGAGCAATCCTTTAGAGAGCTCATTAGAAATAAACTTCAGCGACGAAAACCTTCACCCGCCTTAGTCCAATCCATCAAGGACAAAATCAAAATCGTTGCGCCGATATAGGCTTTTCCGTTTCACATCCAAGTTTACTTAGCTTCTTCTTGAAGATGACAGCTTGCAGATTTTTCCTGCCGATGGTGCTGTTCTTGTCGTTTTGTGCGGCTTCTACCGGCGCACAGGAGATGACATTTCTTCGTTTTACCCTCTTGCTGGGTGAAACGGGATTAGACTATCTACAACCATCAGATGCCGGGTATCGTGAGATCAAAACCGCCAAAAACAAATTCCAGCATTGTGATTTCGCCATGTATTCGCGGCAGGAAAAATTAGAAATCCGCTTTTTGATTGAACCGGTTCGGGATACGAATGAAGTCTTGAATCCGCAACTGCGGTGTATGGGCTTAGTCACGCACTTAGCCTCCAATGATGAAGATGCCGCCATCGCCGTACACAACATTCCCGGGGCGACTTATAACGCCGATTGGGCCAAAGCTTTTTTCTTTCAGCCCAAACCCGTTTTTGGTGGCGAATGGCAGCATTGCAAAATGTTGGCTTTGTATAAAGAAGGCCGCAGCCTTGCTTTTATTTTTTATTTTTTCAACGAAGCAGATGAGGCGCTGGATCACCGGGAATTGTTGTTGCTGTACCGCTGAACGCTGGTTCATCGGAGGTGCGATGTACCGCTGAACTCCGTTCGGCGTGATTGAACTCCGCCGAACTGGAGTTCGGAGGTACAGCAAAATAAAGGTTCCTGAATGATTGAACTCCGCCGAACTGGAGTTCGGAGGTACGATTGGAAACTTAGGTCTGATATAGTGCCTGAATGGTGTAAATTTGCTACGCTCTAACCAAACGTAGTTCATGGAACCAATCAGTGCATTCGATATGCTCAAAATCGGCGTGGGGCCTTCCAGCTCGCACACCTTAGGCCCCTGGCGGGCGGCCGAACGCTTCGTTAACGAAATAAAAGCAGCCGGTTTCCTGGATCAAACGGTTTCGCTTGCGGTGCATCTGTATGGCTCGCTGGCTCTGACCGGCAAAGGGCACGGTACTGACATTGCCGTTCAGCTTGGCCTGTGCGGACAAGATCCGGAGTTTATCCCGATCGAAGACGTCGGCGCCATTCCGGATCGAATCCGAAAGGAGCAAAGCCTGCTTTTTGCGGGTGTTCGCTCGATTTCGTTCAATCCGGCGCAGGACATCCTGTTTCACAACTCCGAAAGTTTGCCATTTCATGCCAATGGCTTGATTTTTCAGGCGTACGATGGCAAAAACCAGCTTATACACGAAGCCGTTTTTTATTCCGTTGGCGGCGGATTTGTCGTCAAGGAAGGGGAGGAGCTTGGCCAAAATTCGGTACGTCTGCCCCATCCCATTGTGACCGGTGACGAACTGATGCAGTACTGCCTGCACGAAAATACTTCGATCTGGGAACTGGTGCTGGAAAATGAAAAAGCCTGGCGTTCTCCTGCGGAAGTCAAATCCGGATTGTTGCGCATCTGGTCGGTCATGAAAGAATGCATTTACCGCGGCTGTCACCAAAATGGCATCCTGCCTGGCGGGTTGAATGTAGTGCGCCGTGCGCCTTCCATGCACAAAAAACTGATTGGCCAACGCGCATACCGCAATGCCGATGAGTGGATCGCCGCGATCCGGAGCGCGCCTTACGGCTTTTCAGAAGTTTCCCGGTGGATCAGTTGTTTTGCCATCGCGGTAAATGAGGAAAACGCCAATTTCGGTCGCATCGTTACGGCACCTACGAACGGTTCTGCCGGCGTGATCCCGGCTGTGCTGGCCTATTACATTTGTTTTGCAAAACCCGAAGCGACCGATGACGACATCGTTAAATTCCTGCTGGCTGCCGCTGAAATCGGGAGCATTTTCAAAAAAGGGGCCACCATTTCTGCGGCGATGGGCGGTTGTCAAGCCGAAATCGGCGTTTCTTCGGCGATGGCCGCAGCGGCGCTGTGCGAAGGGCTGGGCGGTAGCGTCGGGCAGTCGCTGATGGCGGCAGAAATTGCGATGGAGCACCACCTTGGCCTCACCTGCGACCCCATCGGCGGCCTCGTACAAATCCCCTGCATCGAACGCAACTCGATGGGCGCGATCAAGGCCATCACCGCCGCCAATTTAGCCGTCGAAAGCGACCCCTCCAATGCTAAAGTTTCGTTAGACAGCGTCATCAAAACGATGTGGGAAACCTCTAAAGATATGAATACCAAATACAAAGAAACTTCGCTGGGGGGGCTGGCGGTGCATATTTCGATTGTGGTGCCGGAGTGTTGAGCCGTACCGCTGAACTCCGATTCAGCGGAGATGAGATACATCATCATTCATCTATGGGGTAGAAGATATTACAAGTCTCTTGGCTAAATGGGTTGAACAAACTTATTGATGCTTTCAGTCATGGCGCTCCTGTGGAATACCCAATTGTTGCATCAAGGTCTGAACAGGCACCTTGCGGATATGAGCTAATTCTATTAAGCATTTCAACCGCTGCACATTGACTTTTTCTAAGCGGCTGGTCATCTTGATTAGACTTGCAAGTTCTTCTTTGCTAATGATTTCTGCCTGTCTTTTTTGAATGAGCGTTTTGTATTCTGCCCAAAAATCAGTGGAAAATCCGGTATTGTTTATTTTTTGAAGCAACTCCCTTTCCTTGCTTTTCTCCGGCGTTCTGCTATCGGGAAGCGGCGCTTCCGACCAGGTTTCCAATACCCGTTCTACGAATTGATTGAGTTCGACGCCAGCACGATTCGCCTTTTCGCGCAGACGTTTTCCAAAGAAGCATTTGTATGAATGGTGATTGACATTGCAGTGGCTAATGTATTGTTTTTTAACACAATAAGCAATAGAAAAAGTCGTTCGGATTTCAATTATTCTATTAACCTGATAAAAAACCATCTAATGAAAAAATCAATTCGCATTTCAAACATCTTTTTCCTACTTCTTCTTTTCCTTTTCAGCTCAATCAACGCTGTTTTTGGACAAATAAATACCGGCTCAGGAATAGCAATTCAGGAGGTACAATCCATGCCCAATCCTCCTTTGTTGGATAGCCTCCTTGCTCAACACTTAACTGCAACAGGTGGGATCGCATGGGATTCTATCCAAACTGCCAAATTTGAAACACAAGTCACCCCCCGTAACAATCCGAATTTTAGCAGCTCGATTACCTACCACATTGACCATTTGAAAGCACATCGAATGGACATTAAAAATTCTTTTTCAGAAGCTACGATTTGTGTTCAAGGCAATGGAGGCTGGAGTGTAGGAAAATTTATGGGAGAAACTAAAAAGGAGTCAATTGATAACACGGTAGCGCAAGAACTCAAATACCAAATGGACATTACAGGGCCTCTGCATCGCCCAAAAGATAAAGGCTATGAAATCGGGTATATTGGTATTGACACAGCACAAGGCCTTCCCGCCTATAAAATTCAGGTTTCCTTTGCGCCCGGGATTACTTATTGCTGTTTTTTGAATTGCAAAACTTTGCTTGAAGTCAAGCGCATTGTAGATGCTCCTATTCGCGGGCAAAATACCCGTATCGAATTTTATTATTCTGATTTTAAAAAGGTCAACCAATTGCTCGTACCCCACCGAACTGAAATGCACAATAGGAAGGGGGTGATGATTTTTGAGCATCGGGAAATTCTTTTTAATTTGCCATTGGATGCCAGGCTTTGGTTGAAGCCTGAATAAAAACTTGTTCGGACTTGAAATATAGCCGTCGGGGTTGTGTAAAGAGGCAAAAGGCAAGGAGCAATAGGCAATTTTGTTTCGCAACACTTCATGTTTACGGAAACAAACAGAACGATTTCGCAAAATCATCCAATTTCGCGAAATTATTGCCTCTTGCCTTTTGCACCTTGTTACACAACCCCGACGGCTGCTTACTAAATCCATTTGCTCAATTCTTCGCCTCCACCTCAGCCAATCCCGCCAAATCCAGCAAAAAAGCATACTCCATCGCCACTTCTTTATACTTCTCAAACCTGCCGGAAGCGCCGCCGTGGCCGGTATCCATATTGGTATACAGCAACAGCGGGTTTTTGTCCGTCTTTTTGGTGCGCAAACGGGCTACCCATTTGGCCGGTTCCCAATATTGCACCTGCGAGTCGTGGAGGCCGGTGGTGACTAACATCGCCGGGTAGGCTTTGGCTTCCACGTTGTCGTAAGGCGAATAGGACTTCATGTAGTCGTAGTAGGCTTTGTCATTCGGATTGCCCCATTCGTCGTATTCGCCGGTGGTGAGCGGAATGCTTTCGTCGAGCATGGTGGTAATCACATCCACAAACGGAACAGCTGCAATTACGCCTTTAAAAAGTTCGGGCCGCATATTGATCACGGCACCCATGAGCAGACCGCCGGCGCTGCCGCCCATAGCGAAAAGTTTATCCGGATTAGTGTATTTGTTTTTAACTAAATAGTCCGCGCAGTCAATATAATCGGTGAAGGTGTTCTTTTTCTTCAGCAATTTTCCGTCTTCGTACCAGGCGCGGCCCAGTTCTTCACCGCCGCGAATGTGCGCAATGGCGTAAGCAAAACCACGGTTGAGCAGGCTAAGGCGTGCGGAATTGAAGGTCGGATCCATGCTCGCGCCGTAAGAGCCGTAAGCGTAGAGCAGCAACGGTTGTTTGCCGTCTTTCTTAAAGCCTTTTTTATATACGATCGAAACCGGAACCTGAACCCCGTCGCGGGCTTTGATATAAATGCGCTCCGATGCGTAGTCGTTGCGATCGAAGCCGCCCAGCACTTCCTGCTGTTTGAGTTGAGTCAGCTTTTTGGTATTCATGTTGTAATCATACGTCGTGGAGGGCGTCGTCAGCGACATATAGCCCACGCGCAGGACATCGGTATCGAAATCCGGGTTCACATCCACGTAAGCCATGTAGGCGTCTTCTCCAAACTGAATATAGTGTTCCTGGCTGCCGTTCCAAGGCCGCACCCGCAACTGCGTAATGCCTTTGATGCGCTCGGAAAGCACCAAGTGGTCTTTAAACATTTCCATACCTTCCAACAGGACATCGTCGCGGTGGGCGATCACTTCGGTCCAGTTTTCTTTGGTCGTCGCCGTTTCAGGGGTTGACATCAGGCGGAAATTTTTCGCATCAAGGTTGGTGCGAAAGTAAAATTTGTCGCCAAAATGATCCATGAAATACTCGAGTCCGCGCGTACGGGGCTGAATGATGTGGAAGGATGCGTCGGGTTTGTTGGCGTCCAGCACCCGGTATTCGGTCGTCAGCGTCTGGAAAGAAGCGATGACGATATATTTTTTCGACTTCGTTTTGTAAACTGCGGATGCAAAGGTTTCGTCCGATTCGTGGAAGACCTCCACGTCTTTGGAAGCCGGAGTGCCAAGTTTATGTTTGAAAATTTTGTAGGGCCGCAACGAGGCGTCCTTGACCGAATAAAAAATGGTTTGGTTGTCGTTGGCCCATACGGCATTGCCAGAAGTATTGGGGATTTTATCCTTCACCATTTTCCCTGTTCCCAAATCTTTGAAGAGGAGGGTATAGATGCGACGGCTGAGGGTGTCTTCGCCATAAGCCAGAATTTTGTTGTTGCTGCTGACCGCGCGACCGCCCACAGCGTAATATTTGTAGGGTTTGGCCAATTCGTTGACGTCCAGCATGACTTCTTCTTTTGCATCGAGGCTGCCTTTTTTGCGCGAATGAATGGCGTATTCTTTGCCCGTTTCGTAGCGGGTCAAGTAGAAGTAGCCGTTGTCTTTGTACGGTACGGATTCGTCGTCCTGCTTGATCCGTCCTTTGATTTCTTCAAACAGTTTGCCCTGAAAAGCTTTGGTGTGCGCCGTTACCTGTTCGCGATAAGTATTCTCACTGTTCAGGTAAGCGATAACTTCCGGGTTTTCCCGTTCATTTAACCAATAAAATTCATCTGTCCGGGTATCCCCGTGAATGCTCAACTCCTTGGGCACCGCTTTGACCGTGGGCACAGGGAGGTTCATTTTTTCGTACATCATACTGGTAGCAGGTTGTGTTGAAGCAGCTTGTTGTTCCTGGTTGCTGCAAGCCGCAAAGAACGCCAAAACCGGGCACAACAACAAAGCTTTGATGTTGCGATTGAAAGGGTGCAAATTTTGCATAACGAACAAAAATTTTGTTGTAAGGGCATGTTGGGGTTTTTATCAATTTGCCGCTCGTAGCCAATTGATGAATTCCCCAACATGCTCTAAGGTGATTTGAATGCCGCCGATTGTAAAAATCGGCATCAAACATACACTTTGTTTACGAAGAATTAAGGATTCAAAGGGGTGATCTCGCGTCCCCCATACCCTTTAAAATTCAAATAAAAGTTTACCTTTGGCCGCATCATGCGGGTAGGAACCTCTTATCGCCAAATCTGGAGTATCTCAGCGCCAATTATGATTGGTAGCGCTGCACAAAACCTTGTCGCGCTCACCGATAGTGTATTTCTCTACCACCGAAGCGAAGAAGATTTCGCAGCCATTGGCTTCGTTGGCGTATTTTATTTAGTCATTGCTGCCATTGGCTTCGGGTTTTCCCGGGGCGGTCAGATCATGATTGCCCGGCGTGCCGGCGAGCGTAGACTCAGTGAGGTTGGGCGCTGCTTTTATTCCATGCTTTATTTCGAGCTGGCCCTGGCCTTAGTGATGTTCCTGTTTATGCGCTACGGTTGCTACTATTTCTTCTCGCTTATCGTTGACTCGCCCGTTATTTTTGAAAAGAGCTTAGAATACCTGCACCACCGATCCTGGGGCGTCTTTTTTTCCTACGGCGGCGTGGCCATGATCGCCCTTTACACCGGGGTTGCCCGATCCTCCTTTATTATCATAGATACCCTCATCCTTGCCGCCCTGAACATCCTCCTGAATTATGGATTTGTTTTTGGAAATATGGGATTTCCTGAAATGGGGATCGGCGGAGCCGCTTTGGCCAGTAGCATTTCTGAAGCGGTCGCTTTTGCCATTTTTGTGATTTACATTCTTTTTGACAAAAAAGCGCATGAGTACAGCCTTTTCAAACTGCCCAATATAGATATGGCGCTCATCCGCCAACAGTACAGCTTAGCATTTCCGATTGTGGTGCAGGCTTTTGTGGGGATAGGGAGTTGGTTTTTCTTTTTTGGGATTGTGGAAAATCTGGGATCGCGCGATTTAGCCATTACCAATCTGGTGCGCATGGTGTACCTCATTCTGTCTATTCCCTGTTGGGGGTTTGCATCCGGGGTGAACACGATGGTGAGTAACCTGATCGGCCAGCAAAAGCGGCAAGCTGTTGTGCCCATTATCCGGAAAACCGCGCTGTTGTGCTGGTTAGTGACCATGGCGCTGAGCTTACCGATTGTGATTTTTCCGCAGCAAATGCTTTACCCGCTGTTGGGGTCGCAGGACATGTCGCTGATCACGGACGCGCAGCCGATTTTTTATCTGTTGCTGGTTATTTTGACCACTTTTTCGTTCGGTGGGGTGTTGTTCAATGGCCTTGCAGGAACAGGCGCTACGTACTACGGCCTCAAAATACAAACCGTTTGCGCCATCGGCTACCTGGTTTATATTTACATTGAAGTCAATTACACCTCCGGCGGGTTGTTCTGGGCTTGGGCTGCTGAGATATTTTATTGGTCAGTGATGATCGTTTTGACACTTAACTATTTGAATAAGAAGCACTGGCATTTGTTGAAAGTGTGAAGCTACCAAGTTATCTGCTCCTTCAACGCCAACAACATCTCCTCCAACGTGCCCGGCAAGGTTGAAACGACCTGTGATTGCAGGTAATAAGGTTCCCGGAGCGCTAATTTTTCCCCGATAAAGGCAGGCAGCGTATGCTCGTCAAGCCCTTTCAGGAGCGGGCGATGCGCCATTTCCGGGAGTAAGCGGCGGCAGAGTTCGTCCACCGGGGTTTGCAGGTAAATGGTGATGCCGTGCCGGTTCATCCATTCCATATTGTCGAAAAAACAAGGCGCACCGCCGCCGCAGGCAATAACGACCTGCCCGTAATCAATCATTTGGTGCAACGCTTCCCGTTCGATTTCCCGAAAGGCAGTTTCTCCGGATGTGTTGAAAATTGCCTGAACAGACCGCCCTTCCTGGGTTTCAATCCAGTTGTCTAAGTCTACGAAAGGAAGACCCAGCGCCTCGCTCAGGCGGCGCCCGGTGTAGCTTTTGCCACTGCCCATGAAACCGGTTAGGAAAATGCGGAAGTTCATTGGTGCAAGATACGGAATTTTGATTTTTTGGGTAAATGGGCTTTAAAATGCCTGTGACCATTTGCCGGGAAAGCCCTACCTTTGTACCGATTTAATACTAAAACTGAAGAGAAATGCACATTCGAATGCTCTTTGCGCTGATGGTCCTGAGCATCTTTTCCTGCACCCCCGAAAGCGGCAACCCGGGTAAAAGCTTAGAAGAAATTCAATTAGAAGGTGCCTCCAATTCCGCTATTGTTCGCAACCCGGTTAGCGCCAACGCGCCTACGGATACGGTCAACGTTGCCAAAATCACTTTTGAAGAAACCGAATTCGACTTCGGCGATGTGGATGAAGGTGCCATTGTGGAACATGTGTTCCGGTTTAAGAACACCGGCAAAGTTCCATTGTTGATCAGCGATGCGCGTTCCACTTGTGGTTGCACGGTGCCGGTTTGGCCCAAAGCGCCAATTGCACCGGGACAGGGCGGCGAGATCAATGTAAAGTTTGACACCAAAGGCAAAAGCAACCTGCAAAAGAAGCCGGTTACCATTATTGCCAATACCTATCCGTCGGCCACCATCGTGCAAGTAGTCGGCGTTGTGCGCGGGAAAGACTCGCTGAACAGCAAACCTCAATAAGCCCTTTAGAAAGCGGTACTTTGAACAAATTCAGCAATTTACATAAACCAATTCTCAATGAGTACAAGTCTTATTCTTCTTCAGATCGGCACTGGTATGCTCAATTATGTTTTCCTTGGCGCCATGCTGCTCATTTTCTGGTTGTTTTTCATTCGCCCACAAGCTAAAAAACAGCGTGAACAACGCACGTTTATGGAAGGGCTCAAAGTGGAAGATGAAGTCGTAACCAGCGGTGGTGTTTTGGGTAAAATTTACAAAATAGAAAGCGATATCATCACGCTGGAAGTTAGCAACAAAACCTACATCCGCGTTACGAAAAACGTGATTTCCAAGGAGATGACCGAATGGTTGAAAACCTCTACGGAAAAACTGATTATCAAATAAAATGGATGAATCAAAGGGGGTGAAAAAACTGCCTGCCGGGCGAACTGATGTCTTTGCTCAATTCACAGGCCATGTTTAAGCCGCTAGGAGCCACTTCCCGCTTTCGTTGGGAAGAGTTGCGCATTGGAAAAGACAGGGCTATCCTGATGATCTGCATCGGGATAGCTTTGTTGTTCTGGTTATTGGTCAAGCTTTCCCAGAATTACCGCATGGCCAAAGAGGTGTACATCAGCATCTATATGCCTGTCAACAAAGCGCTTTCCTCTCCGCCGCCCGGAAACATTGCAGTGCAATTGCAGGGCACTGGGTGGCAATTGCTGGGCGAACGCCTGTCTGGTAAGCAAATCCGGATTTCCTACGACGCCGAAGCTGCCGACCAGGTTGTGATCAGTTCGGGACAATTGCGGCAGGATATTCAAAAAAAGCTCTCTTCCGCTACGCTTCGGATCATTGACATCAATTTGGATCAGATTGTGATTGAATTAGAAGATGAAGTCTATAAAAAAATCCCGGTTGCCCTCATTTCTAAGTTAGACTTTGCCCCGGAGTACCAGTTGAAAGAACCCGTCCATGTGCAACCGGACAGCATCCTGATCAGCGGCCCTACGACCCTGATTGGCAGCATTCACACCTGGCTCACAGATTCCCTGATTTTGTCAGACCTGAAGCACAGCACCCGACTCGAACTGGCTTTGCAACAACCTCCAAAAGGAATCCTCATTGAAGCTCCGGTCGTTAAAGCTTTTATTGAAGTGGAAGCCTATACCGCCAAATCCTTGTTCATCCAGCTTTCCATCATCAATGCCCCAGATAGCGTTCGGGTGTTTCCGGACAAAATCAAATTGGAATGCACGGTTGGTCTAAGCCTTTACAACGAAGTGGATGCAGCTGATTTTAAGCTCGAAGTAGACATTGGAGGGGTGCGGCTCAAGGAGGGAAAAACAACGGTTCCCATTGTATTGAAACGCAGTCCCGCCTTTGTGCGCAATATTCACTTCACCCCGCAGGCTGCCGAGTTTTTTATCTTCCAGGATTGACTATATTTGTGAAAACACAAGGCCGTGATTGCTCAAAAAAGCGTACAGGAAATACTCGATACCGTTAAGGTGGAGGAAGTTATCCAGGACTTCGTCAACCTGCGCCGGCGTGGGGTCAACCTTATCGGGTTGTGTCCTTTTCACAACGAAAAGACGCCTTCCTTCAACGTTTCGCCTTCCAAAAACATTTTCAAGTGCTTCGGCTGTGGCAAAGGTGGCGATGCCGTACAGTTTTTGATTGAACACGAGCATTTTACGTTCGCGGAAGCGTTGCTCTACATAGCCAAAAAATACAACATCGAAGTAGAAGAAACGGTCGTTTCGCAAGAAGCGATGGCGGAAAAACAGCATTTCGAGAGTTTGTACATCGTCAACCAGTTTGCCTCCGATTTCTACCAGGAACAACTTTTTGAAACGGATCGCGGCAAAAGCATTGGCAAAAGTTATTTTAAAGAACGCGGTTTTCGGGATGAAACCATCCGCCATTTTGGCTTGGGTTTTGCGCCCAACCAGCCGGATGCGCTGACCACCAAAGCGGTGGGCATGGGCTACAACATCGAATTCCTGCGTAGCGTCGGATTGACCACGCAATACGAACGGGACTTCTTCCGCGACCGCGTCATTTTTCCCATCCACAACCTTTCCGGAAAAATCATCGCTTTTGCGGGCCGCATCTTAGTCAAAGATGTAAAGGCACCGAAGTACATTAATTCCCCGGAAACGGAGATTTACAACAAAAGCAAAACCCTTTACGGCGCATTTTTTGCCAAAAGAGCTATCCGCCAGGAGGATGAGTGCATCTTAGTTGAGGGCTATACCGACGTCATTTCCCTCCACCAATCGGGCATCGAAAACGTGGTGGCATCTTCCGGCACCTCACTGACTGTGGAACAGGCTCGCCTCATCCGGCGTTATACGCCGAATGTAAAAATCCTGTATGATGGTGATTTAGCGGGGATCAAAGCGGCGCTGCGCGGGGTGGATATTTTGCTGGAACAGGATCTCAATGTCAGAATTGTATTGCTACCGGATGGGGAAGACCCGGATTCGTATTTACAGCAGGCGGGCGTGGAGGCCTTTAAAACGTACATTTCGCAGACGGCAAAAGACTTCATTACCTTCAAAGCAGACCAGCTGATGAAAGAAGCCGGGAACGACCCGGTCAAAAAGGCGCACGTCATCAAAGACATCATCAGCAGTATTGCCAAAATTCCAGATCCCATCAAGCGCATGGTCTATGTGCGGGAATGCAGCCGTATTGCCCAGGTGAGCGAACAGGTGTTGGTGAATGAAATGAACAAGCTCGTGATGCAGCAGGTCAATAAGGCTGTTGCAGAAAAGGGCATGCCGCCGCCTAACGCCGGAGAGCTGGAAGCGGCGGGGATTACCCAACGGGAACCTGTGGAAGTGAAAGCTCCGGAAGTTTTGGTGATCGGAGACGAATTTCAGGAAAAAGACCTTGCGCGCATTCTCGTGGTTGGCGGCAACGAATGGCTAGATGAATCAAAGCAAGTCAGTGTGGCACAATACATTGTCAGCAACATCGAAGAAGTGCTCGATCATTTTGACAACGCCCTGTACGGACGCATCGCGCGCGAAGTCTGGGCTTTGGTGGCGGCTAAAAAACCGGTCACGCAGCAGTTTTTCCTCCAGCACGAAGATACGGACATCAAAAATTTTGCGTTGGGCGTCCTTACCTCTCCTTACGAATACAGTGAAAACTGGGAAAAAAAGTGGGACATCCACCTGCGCTGGCAAAAGTCGCCGGAAACCAATTTTGAAGACGACAGCCGGCAGGCGCTTGTCCGTTTTAAGATGCGGAAAATCGAGAAGGTGTTGACAGAAAACCGCCAAAAAATAAAAGAACTCAGCGATGCCGGGGAGCACGAGCAGGTGCTCGCCTACATGAAGGTGTTGCAAAAACTGTTGGTTATGCGCAGTGAACTGGCTGCTCAGACGGGGGCGGTGGTGTTGAAGTGATTACAACTACCTGCCTGATTCTTCCAATACGCCCATCAACGCTCTTATATCTTCCTCTGAATTGTACACATGCGGTGACACCCGGATTGAACTACTCCGGAGGGATACGAAAATGTTGTTTTGTTGTAATGCTGCCAGCAAATTTGACCGGTCGAGGCTGGGAGGAAGGGAAAATCCGAAAAGGTGACCCGCCCGGTAACTTTCCGATTCGAGACCAAATTCGTTTTTGATCAAAAAGTCCATTAAGGGTGCGGTCAGCTGCCGGCAGTACTGCTCAATATCAGCTACCTGCCATGCCAAAATTTGATCCAACGCAGCGTGTACCATGGGCAAGAGGATAAAATTGCTGTATTCGCCCACCTGGTAGCGGGCTGCCCCCGGTTTGTAATCGGCAGTATAATTAGTCAGACCGGCGAAGTTATCAGCATTGGTTCGGTTTAACCAAGATTCTTCTATCGGGATGCCATCGTTGAAAACCTCGCTATACCAGGCCAGGCCAATGGAATAAGGCCCGAGCAGCCACTTGTAAGCGGCACATACTAAGGCGTCTATTTGAAATGCAGCCACATCAATGGGCATGGCGCCTACTGATTGTGTGCCGTCTACGATGAACAAGGCGCCAACTGCTTTGCAACGCGCACCGATTTTTTCCAGATCAAAAAGCATTCCGTTTGTCCAGTGTAGCGAAGAAATGACCACCGCAGCAGTATCCGGATTAATCGCTTCCAGCAATCGTTCATTCCAGTTTTTCCCTTTTTCGGGGCCTGTCTCCGGCGAGGGGATGACGACGAGGTCTTTTCGATGTCTGGTGCACCAGTTTTTTAAGCTATAAAAATCGCTTGGAAATTCTTCTGAAACCGTGATGGCGTGGGTTCCGCTACTTGGAGGAATATTAGAAATGGCGGATTGTAAACCGTAAGAGGCTGAGGGAATGATCGCCACCTGAGCTGGATCGCCGTTGATCAATTGACCGAATTTTACTCGTACAATCTCTGCTTCCGCAAAAAAATCTTCCTGCCGGATGTCGGCGGGGTTTCTCTTTTTCTGGATCCCGGCTATCCCGGCTGCTTCCACGCTTTTGAGCAAGGGCGACATGTAGGCGCAGTTTAGATAATGGCCTTCGCAGGGCAATTGGAACAAGTGTTTTTGTGACAACATTTTTGCGGCATAGTTACACAAAAATATCGCAAAAATTGAGGATGACACCATAGTGTCAGCGAAGGAACGAGGCAGGGGACATCTCAAAAAGCCATGCCGCGAATCGCAAAAATTGAGATGACACCTGCCGCTGCGCGTCGAGATGTCACCTCAATTTTTACTATACTACATCCGGATCACCTGCTTCGTCTGCACGCCAGATGGCGTGGTCAGCACACAGAGGTAAATGCCCGGCGGTATTTGGCCAGCCACCAGTTCGACTTTGTGAACGCCGGTGTCTTTAAACAAGCCGTTTTCAATCAAAAGAACCGTTGCGCCGTTAACGTCTGTCAGTTTCAGGTTTACGACAGCAGCTTCACCCAGCTCATATTGCACGGTCGCAGTTTCCTGCATCGGGTTCGGATATACCCCGAAATTCATCGGTATGCGGTTGCTGTTTACGGGCATTTCTACTTTATTTTTTGCGACAGCTCCTTCAACAGGCGGCGGCATTTCAAAGGTAGCGCGGCTGTCGGCATAAGGTGCATCGTTTTGCGCAAAGCGCGACTGGTCTTCCTCCGAGAAGGGCGCTGCGCCGTTGCAATCGAAATTAGTAGCACGGAAATTAGCGCCGCTACGCACTTCAAACCCATCCTGTAAGATCACTTCATTGCCCCCATTGTACACCACGTAACTAACGGCGCCGCTAATGAATCGGTTAGAAGAAATGGTGTTGGAGGCATAAAAAGTCGGCGCGCCGATGTTTACATCCTGCGAAATGACGAGGTCGTTTTGGCAAGTCGGTTGCAGCCAGTCGTTCAGGCGTCGGTTGGCATTCGCAGCATTCCAGGAAACGTCGAGGCGGCCGTAATAAGCCTCCTGCCCGTTGCAAACATTGTCAGCATCCCCTCCATGAAGCTGCCCGATGACCCGGTGGTTATTGTCAAAAATCACAGAACCGGAAGAACCGCGCTGCATGCCACCGCGATCAAAATCAATGCGCCAGTGCGTATTGGGCGGGGTAGTAACACCATTATCCCAGTTGATGCTGCCACCGAAACTGGTAATAGCGTCGTCGTCGAAGCTGATCTTTTTTACGTCGCCCCTTGGGTGATGAATTCCGGTGGCATTAGGCGATAGCGCGTTGCTGGTCGTCCAGCCAAGATAAACCATGCCTTGTCCTGCATCTAAATAAGGGTCTTCCGTTAGCCGGAACAACGCAAAGTCCGTTGCTTCCCGGTTGGCCACGAGGATGGCACCCGTAGTGGAAACAAAATTCGTTGGCTCATCTTCCGGGTTATCGCATTCCGGACTTTCGTAAAACCACCAGAAGGACCAGGTGGAAGCGTTCGGATTGGTATTGGCATCCAAAGTACCCAAACAGTGGTGAGCCGTGAGAAAATAAGGCGTATAATCCACCAGCGAATTGTTCAGCATGGCACCTGAGCATATACGAGATCCGCCAACTACGATGAGCGCAACGGCTCTTTTCTCAAACTGCCAATTGTCGCCTTCCGGGCAATTGATGTTGATGTGGCATTCGTCTGAATCTTCAAAAGCTTTTTCATTCGTAATGCGGATATGGCGATAGCCGTGTACAACCTGGGAAATGGATATTTCTGCGACAGCATCCACGTTTTCCGGTTCGTAGTATTCCAGCACAATTTTGTCGCCGTAGACTAAGCCTGTTGCATAGCCAATGCTCTGGCCGCGTGGCGAGTTGTTGTTGCGGGACGTAAACCCGCCGATGACGTGGGTTTGCGCTTCGTTGTAAAGGTACAGCGTTGCGCCGGAAGGCAGCCAGAATGCATCGTACAACAGGTTGATGGATTTTGCACCCGGGGATTGGATCGCTAAGCGCCAGATACGTCCGCCTTCAGGCAAGGAGTTCCAGGTGCCTGAGTTTTCTAGGGTAAAGCCTGCATCCATTGGGTATCCGAATCGCATCGGCAGTCCTTTGGCTTCGTCTTCCACGTCTTCTTTTTTTACTTTTTCCAACTGGATGGCCGGCATCGAAATGGTTTCGACCTGGCCTTTCAGCGGTGCTGCCCACGAGCGCGGGGTTCCTCCGATATTGATCTGGGCCCACAACGGGCTGCCTGCGATCAGGAAGGCGATCAGGAAAATATAGTGTTTCATGATTGTTGTTTTTTGAGACAGAAATGATCAGAAGACATTAGATTTTAGATTTTAGACTTTAGACACCAGACATCCGGCATCTAAAGTCTAAAATCTAAAATCTACTTTTTACTTCCTTCCAATTTTTCAATGCGTTGGATTAGTCCGAGCAGCTGTGTGTTTGCGGTATCCAATTGGGTACGCAAATGAACATTTTGTTGGTCGGCTTCGATGCTGTAAAGCGTGAGTTGCTCCACTTTTTCCAGGAGCAAACGCTGCATTTCGCCTACTTCCATACCGCCCTGAGCGGCTACTTCTGCTGCGCTGGGGATGCCCGGCAGGTGGCCTTTTTCCTGGATATGCTGCTGCACGGCTTTCAGACTTGGCAATTCGTAATTCGCTTCGAACACATAATCCGGCCAGGAAGCAGAATTGCGCACGCGCAGTTCTTCGCAAATGACACGGCCATCCACCGCCAGCGTATAACCTGCAGGAATTTCCGCCAGTGTTACCCCAATACCCACTCTTTGGTTAGCGAGGTCTGCCACGAGCGTTTCAGTACCTGCGCCGCCCATGTAGACGCGGCGGGTGTTGCGCACGCCGGGGGCATTGATGGCATTGTATCCCGCTAAGTAAACGCCGTCTGCGTCCCAACCCTGGTAAGTCCCAACGAGGTCGGCTTCCCGGCCATCGGCGCTTCTGCCGTGTACCACCGCGTCGAACCCGTGTACTTTCATGTTGCCGATGACTTCAAAACGGTCTGACGGTGTAATGCCCTCGTTGCCCACAATGACGCTATTGCCAAAAGCGCCGAGGTACACGTTGTCCGTATTGGAGTGGATGAAAAGTGGGCCTTCGTTGCTGTTCAGATCCAGCGCAGCACCGTCGGTGCGGAGTTCCACAAAACGATTTGGATTACCGGGCGTGCTAAGGCGCAGGCGGTTGCCGGTGGCATGCACAGCTACCTGGGGAGCAATACCGAAGCCATAAGCGCCCTCGGTGCGGAAAATCATATCGCCGGAGCCTGTTTTATTGATGACCTCCAGCGTTGTATTGCCCGGCTTGGTGAAACCGAAAATACCCAGCTGGCCATTATCGGATTGCATGAGCAGGTAGTTGGAGTTAACGCCGCTCAGCAGCAAACTCTGGCCGTCTTTGCGGAAATATCCGTCGCCCTCAACATGGAGGCGGGCCGTTGGGTTATCGGTTCCGATGCCAAAGTTGCCATTTTGGATATAGGAGTTTAATCCGTTCAAGCCAAACTGCGCGCCGATGCCGTCAGTGCCGTCGCCGTTAAAAAGGCGCAGGCCTTTGGCGCCGCTGAAGTTGCTGTTCCGGTAATGTGAAAACCAGCCTTCGTCGCTTGTGTTGATGGGGAAAACGCTGGCGTCGAAATAGTTAGTCGCGCCGGTCGTGTTGAAGAAGTAGCTCGCGCCGAGGCCGGTAGAATGGTTGATTTTGATCAATTCACTCAAAGTGGAAGGGATTCGCATTTCAAGTTTGCCGCCGTTAATCAGGACTTTGGTATTGGGGTTGGTTACGGAGTTCGCGCCAACGGCAAACTGATAGGTCGTGGGGCTGATGCTGACGGTATTGCCAACGAGATCCATCAGGGGAAACTGGGCAAAGGCCATTGAAAAGCTCGCAAATGCGAAGAGAACGGAAAGAAAAATTTGCTTTCTCATAGGTAATGATTTTTTGGAAATGGTGTGTAGAATTATGGTGTTCGGCGACAAGCCTTCTCAAACATCTGCTTTACACGCGCTTTGGCAGGGCTTGTTTCGCTCGTCGTATGCTTTATGTGCAAAAGAAGAAAGCCGTTACCATGTATTCAGGAAAATTATTTTGCTTCTGAATTTTTGTAGTTTACTTTACAATGGTGTTAAAAATAGTGTACCGGATTTGATACCTTTAGATTGAGTCGTTTATTAAGTGACCCTAAGCATTTAAACAATTTTCAATACAAGGCTTTTATGGTTTTCAAATTAAGCTCAACGCTGGCATTCCTTTTACTGCTACATGCTTCGTGCAACAAAGTCATCGAAGAAGTGCCTGCGCTGCCGTTCGATGTCTTTCCAAATCCATGCAAGGGTCAATTTTCTATTGTCCTTAATCCTGTTTTTTTTGCGGGTGATACCGCCACCGTCAAGCTATTGGAAGGCGATGAAATCCTGACTGAAGGCATAATTCCTGCGCTTGGTGCCCTAAGCATTGACATGAGCGATCGTTCAGCCGGGGTCTATCACATAGAAGTGACCGGGAAAGGCCAAACTTTTATCGCTCCTGTTTTAAAAGTAGACTAACCATGCGCAAGTTTTTGACAATCATTTTTTTATGTACTCTGGCTGCGCCAGCCTTAAAAGCGCAAACCTGGGCCGTTTACCTGAGCGGCAATGAATATTACCCGCTCAATAGCACCAACAAAACCTATTATCCAATACTTTGGTACACTTCCAAAGACGACCGGGGCGTATTGTTAGGCGGATTTGGCGCCGGCGTTTCTTATGAAAAGCAATACAAGCCGACTTTTTCACTCAAATACCAAGTCAACCTGCAACGGTCTGTTTTCTACGATGAGCCTTATTTTGCAACGGATGAGAATGGCTTTATTTTTGGTGCATTGATTGGGATAAACACCCACTACAATGCCACAACGCTATGCATTCCAAGGTACCACATGGGAAAATGGAGCGTCGGACTGGGGCTGGGAAGTCGCATTACTGCTTATGCGCAGGTAGATTATGGAGAAGCGCTTGTGAATGGCGAAAAAGAAGATTTGCTTTTGAAAAGCAAGGCGCTTGCGCCATTTGTACTGACGTTGCCGCTGGAGGTTTCTTTCCAACCCTGGCTGCATTGGGTGGTGAATTGTAGGGCAGAGCTTGGGGTGACTCCTGCTTCCCGGCTGTCAGCTTATGACTCCGAACGGGGTTTGTCGGCTGTGCTTGAAGTGGGATATCGGTTTGTGAAAGTTTTGGGGGAGTAGGGCTTGGGATGTGGAATTTTAAGGGTGCTTTTGGGAGTAATTAATAAAACAGGCATTGTATATGGAAGATACATCTTCTATGACACTCAAAATAAAGAGACTAATAGCAAGCGGGAGAGTTGGGGATGCGCTCCTGTTATTTGAAGCCCTTGCTGCCAATAGCATTGGTGAAAATATTGAAAATAAAATCATTTCGTTAAGAGAGAGATGGGCATTGTTAAATAAGCAATTAATAACTGGAACTGTTAGAAATGATGATGCTAATGTCCAAAGATCTCAAATTGTGGCCCATTTGTTAGAGATTACAAGTGAACTGGATTCTACTAAAACAGCAAAGAAACCGATCTTCCACTTTACAAAATTAACGCTTCAAAACTTGCGTTCGTTTGAAAAAAAGCAAACATTATCTTTTCAAAACAAAGACGGGCAACCCGCACGTTGGAACATCATTATTGGTGATAACGGGGTAGGGAAAACCACTGTTTTGCGAGCCCTTGCGTTGGTGTTGTTGTTTTACAAAAATTCTGCCTTATGGAAAAAACAAGTCTTGCCAGAAGTTTTCTTGCGCGGCAAGGAGAAGCATCCACACATTGGTTTTGGCGTGAAAAAAATAATGGAAATTGACGAATCGTCAATGGATTATCAATTCGACCTTGAAGTCACTGACACTGATTTTTTACCAGGCATTGCTTCTGATTTTCTCACCATTTCCGACTGGGTTGAAGGCTTAAATGTTTTCGCTTACGGCGCTTCCCGCAAAATTGGCAATACCCAACTGACTTCGGAATCCAATAGCTTTCCTGCTGCCAGCCTTTTTGACGAAAACGCTTTGCTAACGAATGCTGAAGAATGGTTGGTGAGAACAGAATACCTCGCTCTGAAAGGAGGTAAAGCAAAAGATACGCTGGAAAAGATCACGCATTTGTTGATCCGGCTTTTTGATGAAGAAATACAAGATATTGAAATTCAGACCAAAGGTGACAGACCAGTTGCCATGTTTAAGACTGATTATGGGTGGGTCGAGTTGCACAACCTGAGCCTTGGCTACAAAACCCTGATTGGCTGGATGGTGGATTTCGCCAAGGGCATGTTCGAGCGCTATCCCGACAGCAAAGACCCCTTGTCGGAACCGGCGGTTTTACTAATAGATGAAATAGACCTTCACCTGCATCCAAAACTGCAACAGCGGCTGATGAAGTTTCTGACGGATTCCTTTCCGAAAACGCAGTTTATTGCTACAGCGCATAGCCCTTTGGTTGTTCAATCTGCTGAAAACAGCAACGTCATCCTCCTGAAAAAATCTGGCGATCATGCTGTGGTGGAACAAAACCCTTTCGAAATCAAAAACTGGCGAATAGATCAGTTGCTCACCAGCGACCTATATGGGTTGTCCAGTGCCCGCGCACCGCAAACGGAAGCCAAAATCGAGCGCCGACGCGCCATTTTGAAAAAAGACAAACGCTCCAAAAAAGAAGCGGCTGAATTAGAAAAATTAGACGAAGAATTAGTGGGGTTACCTGTTTCAGAAAGTCCTGAAGCTATCAGGGCGATGGAAATTATCCAAAAGGCGGCAAAACATTATGTACAAACTCAAAATGTCTTAGTTGAAGGTGATGCGGCAACCGTTGCAGAACCGGCAAAACATTACGGACAGGATCAAAATGATCAGAATTGATAAAACCCTTATCCCTGTGCCCGCTATTCTCGATACGGGCGGCAAAGGCAAATTAGCTACAACGCAACTCAAAGCTGATTTCGATAATGGCGTTCGTACATTCGAGTTTTCTTCAAAAATTTACGGGCACAAAACCTTCAAGGAAGCACTAAAAAAGGCGCAGCACGATAAATGTTGCTTTTGTGAAGCAAAAGTTGCCCATGTTAGTCACGGTGATGTCGAGCATTTTCGGCCCAAAGCGGCGTATCGTATCCAGACCACTGGAAAGCTTACTAAACCTGGTTACTATTGGCTGGCGTATGACTTTTCTAACCTTTACTTTTCTTGTCAGATTTGCAATCAAAAGTACAAAGAGAATTACTTTCCAATTGAGGATGAAACCCAAAGAGCACGTATGCACAATCACAACCACTTGGTTGAAAATCAATTAATTATTGATCCGGGGAGGGAGATACCTGAAAATTATTTATATTTTGAACAAGAAGTTGTTAAACCCAAAAACAATTCTTTAAAAGGCGTGGAAACGATCTTGCGTACTGGCTTAGATCGAAAGGAACTCAATGATAATAGAATGGAGTATTTAAATATACTTAAAATATTGGCAAAAGTAGCAACAGGGAATAGCCAGGATGCCTTTGATGCAAAAGCACATTTCAAAATATTAGGTCAATCTAAAAGTCTCTATTCTCTAATGGTAAGGTGTGATTTTCCAGATCTGATTTGAGCAATATTCGTCCACGATCAACTATCACCCGTCTAAACAACGCACTACATCCCAAATTTTCGCTGTATTTTTGCCCAATATAGACCAACTTTCATGAAAGCTACTTCCATTTTGAATACCTGTTATTGGTTGTTTGTTGTCTGGCTGAGCGCCGGAACACTTGCCGCTCAGGACATCTATACCGTTGAAAATATCCCTAATCCAAAAAACGGGGGCAACGGCTACGTCAGCGACCCGGGCAACCTGCTTTCAGAAGACGCAGTGACGCAGCTCAACCTGCTGATCGCTTCCATGGAAAATACTTCCACTGCTCAAATGGCGGTTGTTGTGGTGCCTGGCATTGGCGATGAAGTGCCGAAAGATTTTGCCACTCGACTGTTTCAACACTGGGGGATCGGGCAAAAAGGTGCCGATAACGGGTTGCTGCTGCTTATCGTTACGGATCAGCGCCGTGCAGAATTTGAAACCGGCTATGGTTTGGAAGGGTTGCTGCCCGACATCGTTTGTCTGCGTATCCTGCTCGAAGAATTGGTGCCGCGGTTTCAGCAGCAAGACTATGATGGCGGGGTCATTGGTGCCGTGCAGCGGGTAAAAGCCCTCCTCGAAGACCCGGAAGCGCTGGCAGAGCTGCGAGCCGCGCTTGATCCGCAACGCGGTTGGCCGAGGATAATGGGAGAACGGATCCATCCGGCGTTATACTGGTACGGGATCATCGCTTTGTTTTTTGGACTGGGGGTCATCGTCTGGATGCTGATCAACCTGTTCAACAAAGAAGAGCTTTACGATAAATACCGCCACATTGGCTTCGCGAAGTCTTGGTTTTTCATTTTCCTGTTTCCTATTCCTTATATCGTACTCTATTTCGTTTTAAAAGGCGTTTTACACCGCCTTCGCAACCAGCGCAGGTTTAGCAAAGTCAACGGGCTGCCGATGCATAAAATGACGGAAGCCGAAGATGATGCCTATCTTGAAAAAGGCCAGGTCACCGAAGAAATTTTGGGTAGTGTGGATTACGATGCATGGGTGACGGAAGATGGCAGCGATGTTTTGATCCTGAGTTACGCCAAAACTTTTTCTAAATACCAGGCTTGTCCGGAGTGCAAATTCCGCACCTATCACAAAGCCAGTTCTACCGTGCTGCAAGATGCGACTTACAGTTCTTCGGGCAGCATGGAAATTATCCATGAGTGCAAAAACTGCAACTACCGCAAGCGCAAAATCGTTGCCATTCCGATGAAAACCCATTCTTCTTCCGGCAGTGGATCGGGCGGCGGTGGTGGAAGTTGGGGTGGTGGTTCCTCAGGCGGCGGTGGCGCGGGTGCAAGTTGGTAGTGGTAGTGTCTGGATTTTATGATTCGATAACTGCGTTATGCTCGGCCCCAAAACGGTCACTTGCGCGAGTAAACTCCCGCTTTGGGGTCTTCGCATGCCTTGCTCTCGAACCCTAAAACGCAGACACGGGAATAAAAGCATTCGCAAAATAGTTTCGACAGGCTTTAAGATTCGCTTATTTTTGTGATTCAAACCAGAATCTGCGCCTACGTGTTCATACGACCCGTTCTCAGGCAGCTCACGCTGACCAATTTCAAAAATTATGCCTTCGAGCGCATCGCTTTCGGGGATTCGATCAATTGTATTGTCGGGCGCAACGGTATGGGCAAAACCAACCTGCTCGACGCCATCTATTACCTTTGCATGGGCAAAAGTTATTTCGCTCAAAATGAGTCGCAGATCGCCCTGCACGAAACCGATTTTTTCAGGATTGAAGCGCGGATTGACCTGGAAGGCAAAGAAGAAAAAGTGGTGGCTAAGGTGATCCCGCGCCGGCAAAAGGTTTTTGAACGCAACGAGGTTCCTTACAAAAAGATTTCAGAGCACGTGGGCGCCCTCCCGGTTGTGATCATTGCACCTGACGATACGCATATCGTTACGGAAGGCAGCGAAGTCAGGCGGCGTTTTCTCGACAATACTTTGTGCCAATTCGACTCGGCTTATTTGCAGCATTTAATTGTTTATGAGCGCATTATAGATCAGCGAAATGCCATGCTCAAACGTCTGGCCGAGCAACCCGGTGCCGACCGCTCCCTGCTTCGGGTTTACGCCGCACAACTCGTTCCACCTGCCGAAGCCATCCATAAGGCGCGCGCGGCATTTGTGCAAAATTTGCGCCCGGTGCTGCAAGCCTTGTATGAAAAAATTTCCGGCGGGCAGGAAATCATTGACTGCCAGTACCAATCACAGCTCGACGAGGCAAATTTTGCTGAATTGTTGCAACAAAAAGAAGAAAAAGACTGCATCTTGCAGCGCACCACTGCCGGCATCCATCGCGACGACCTGGTGTTTGCAATTGGCGGACACGCCTTGAAAAATTTTGCCTCGCAAGGGCAGCTTAAATCATTCGTGTTGTCGTTGAAATTGGCGCAGTACGAATGGCTGAAAGCAGCGAAAAACATGCTGCCATTCCTGCTGTTAGACGATATTTTTGATAAATTGGATGCCGACCGCGTAGCCATGCTGATGGAATTGCTTTGCACCGGGGTCTACGGCCAGGTTTTTATTACAGATACAGACCAAGACCGGGTGGCTAAAATCGCAGCAGCGCGGGGCATGGCCTTTTTGAAACGGGTGATAGAGCATGGTACTATTTTGTAAAAACAGGTTGTGTGAAGTTGCAAAATGCAAATAGGTAAGAAGCAGTTTTGTAAAAACACCTAAATCAAAAACCATGAAACGGACAAATCAGGAAACTTCGCTCAAAGACGCCCTGAAAGCGATGGTAGAAGCTTACAAATTGAAGCCGCATTTGCACCAAACCCAGATCAAAGGGCTTTGGGAAGCAAAAATGGGGCCGACCATTGCACAATACACCACGGAGATCAAGCTCTACCGCAAAAAGTTGTACCTGACCATTACTTCCGCTTCGTTGAAACAGGAATTAGGGTTCGGAAAAGACAAAATCCGCGACATGTTGAACGAGGCGCTCGGAGAAGAAGCCATCGAAGATGTGGTGATCCGTTGAAAACGTTTACTTTTGCAACCCAGATTTCGCACCCGTAGTGCGGCAATAAACTAATTACATACCATGCATTTAAGCGAACAGGAAATTATCCGCAGAGAAAAACTTGAAAAACTGCTGGCACTCGGCATTGACCCCTATCCACCGGAGGCTTTTGAGGTGAATGTTCATGCGGCACAGATCAGAGAATTTTTTCAGGAGGATGCCGAAGGCAAAGCGATCAACTACCAGGAAGTGAGTTTAGCCGGGCGACTAATGAGCAGCCGAGTGATGGGCAAAGCTTCCTTTGCGGAATTACTGGACAGTACGGGGCGCATACAACTTTATATTTCCCGCGACGATATTGCGCCGGGCGAAGACAAAACCCTGTACAATGAGGTTTTTAAAAAACTACTCGACCTTGGCGATTTTATCGGTGTAAAAGGCCATGTTTTTCGTACGCAGATGGGCGAAATTACCGTCCATGTCACAGAATTGAAACTGCTTACCAAAGCCCTGCGCCCCCTGCCTGTTGTTAAACGCGACGAGGAAGGCAACACTTTTGACGCCTTCACCGACCCTGAATTGCGCTACCGCATGCGCTATGTGGACTTGGTTGTCAACCCGCAGGTGAAAGAAACGTTTTTGAAACGCACCAATATGGTGGCTTCCATTCGCCGGTTCCTGAACGAGCGCGGCGGTTTGGAAGTGGATACGCCGGTATTGCAAGCCATCCCCGGCGGCGCAGCGGCACGGCCGTTTATCACGCACCACAATGCGTTGGATGTGCCTTTTTACCTGCGCATCGCCAATGAATTATACCTGAAACGCCTCATTGTAGGCGGGTTTGACTGGGTGTATGAGTTCAGCCGCAATTTCAGAAACGAAGGCATGGATCGCACGCACAATCCCGAGTTTACCATCCTTGAATTCTACGTAGCCTACAAAGACTACCTGTGGATGATGGAAACCACCGAAGCTTTGCTGGAACAGGCAGCCATGGACACCTGCGGCACGACGGATGTGGAAGTAGGCGAGATCGTCATTAACTTTAAAGCGCCCTACCGCCGGGTCAGCATTTACGACGCCATCAAAGAACACGCTGGCGTGGATGTTTCCGGAATGGATGAAGCTGGCCTGAGGGACGTTTGCAAAAACCTGCACATCGAAATTGATGCCAGCATGGGAAAAGGCAAACTGATTGATGAACTCTTCGGAGCAACCGCCGAAAAGCACTTCATTCAACCTACGTTTATCACCGACTATCCGGTGGAAATGTCGCCACTGACCAAAAAACACCGCAGTAAACCCGGGCTTGTGGAGCGCTTCGAGCTGATGATTAACGGAAAAGAAGTCGCCAACGCCTATACGGAGTTGAACGACCCCATTGACCAGCGCGAACGCTTCGAGGAACAGATGAAGTTGATGGAGCGCGGCGACGACGAAGCCATGTTCATTGACCACGATTTCCTGCGCGCTCTGGAATACGGCATGCCGCCGACTTCGGGTATTGGCATTGGTATTGACCGCCTAGCGATGTTGCTGTGCAATCAGCACACCATCCAGGAGGTTTTGTTTTTTCCGCAGATGCGGCCAGAGAAGTTTGAAGAGTAGAAAGTGTCTGTCTTTATAGTCCGATAGCTGTGTTGTCGTAAGAAACGTCAACCGGATTACCCAATAAGGTATTGGTCTGCGTCGTACTGGAGGCCATGCGTGCGCACCGATTAAAATTTCTTATAACTCCAAAAATAAAGTAGCCGTTGAATCAGCCGGGTTTTCCATCCAGCCGGTTTTTCTAATGCTGCGTCGGTTTTCGCTTCCGAAGTTTCGCTTTTCCAGCTTAATTGTTTTTTGACCGAATCCTTTTCGGCGGGCGCTGTATGCATACTTTCCAGCATGCGCAAGACTTCGCGTTTGACCAAATTCCGGAAAGGAATGCGCGCTGCCAACCCGTAAAAAGCGGCGTTTTCGCTGAGTTGTGCGGGTTGGTCTTTTAGCGTAAGCAAAACGGCTTTCAGGTCGTTAATGTAGGCGTCTAAATGCGGCAGGTGGTGGGGCATCAGGGTGAGGTGGATGCTGTCGGGCAGGTGCTGCCGATCAAGGAACCAACTGCGGCTTTCCATGGCTTCTGCCAGGATGAACAGATCCGGTTTCCCTTGCTTGGTCCGGTAAGCGAGCGCACTCATGCAGGGATTCCCAAGGACTTCGATTTCGGGCAGGGTCTCGAGTAGGTTTCTGAGTTTTTGGCAACCCTCCATCAATTGTCTGGCAAGATCCAAATACCCCGTTTCGCCTAAAGCGTATACGGCCGCCCACGCTGCTGCCAGCGTGCTCCCCGAACGAGAACCCATCAGCGCCCGTGAGGCATAGATCCCGCCCGACCAATCGGTGGACACAAAAAACTGGTTTCGCATCAGCGCCATGTCGCGGTACAGAATTACAGAAGCGCCTTTGATGCCGTAGCCGAACTTGTGCCAGTCTGCCGAAATGGAGGTGACTTCCGGTACCCGAAAATCCCACGGCGCTACCGGATAACCCAACCGTTCCACCCAGGGCAACATGAAGCCGCCGAGGCAGGCGTCAATATGCAAAGGCAGGCGATGCTTGCGGGCAATAGCCGCGATGTCTTCAATGGGGTCGAGGACGCCGTGCGGGTACGTGGGCGCCGACGCGGCGAGCAGGATGGTGCGTCGGGTAATGAGTTTTTCTATGGCTTTGGGATCCGCCTGAAAATCTGCCCCCACCGGCGCTTTCCGAACCTTTAAATCGAGCAGGTGTGCCGCTTTTTCAAAAACGGGATGGATACTTTGCGGCACGACGATTTCCAATGCACCGCTTCCGAAACGCTTTTGCCGGCGGGCCAGTTCCCGGTAGGCGTACAGAGCCAGCATGATGCTTTCGGTGCCGCCTGACGTGAACACCCCGGTGGTGGCTTCATCGCCGTGCAGCAACCCGGCAGCCATGCCAACCAACTCGCGCTCGATATTCAACAGGCTTTGGAACGCTAACGGATTGAGTTGATTTTCAGACAAAAAGAGCTTGGATGCTTCTTCCATCAGGTGCAGGTGCGCATCGTTGACAAAATAGACCATGCTCCAGATGCGGCCACTGCGCCAATTGGCGTCGCCCGATTTTTTGGCAGCGAGTTGTGCTAAGATGGTTTGGTGGGGGAGGCCGTTTGCCGGAATGTGAAATGGCGGCGGGTTTTTCATCCAATCTTGTTTTTGCGCTGTGAATAGTTCTATATAGTGTCTGTCCATTTAGTCGGTGTCTGTCCTTTTAGCGTTCGAGAGCAGGGCGTGCGAAGACCCCAAAAACGGGCACCTTTGGCGAAATCGAAGATTCACGATGGTGATTCTTTGCGTCTAAAATTTCCCGCAAAGGACGCAAAGGTTACGCTAAGTCCGCAAAGCAGGACGCCCCCCTGTGGAACCTTAGCGCCGTTTGCGGGAAACCGCCTTAGCGCCCTTTGCGTCTAAAATTTCCCGCAAAGGACGCAAAGGTTACGCTAAGTCCGCAAAGCAGGACGCCCCCCCTGTGGAACCTTAGCGCCGTTTTCGGGAAACCGCCTTAGCGCCCTTTGCGAGACCTTAGCGCCCTTTGCGGGAAACCACCTTAGCGCCCTTTGCGGGAAACCACCTTAGCGCCCTTTTCGTCTAAAATTTCCCGCAAAGGACGCAAAGGTTACGCTAAGTCCGCAAAGCAGGACGCCCCCCCCTGTGGAACCTTAGCGCCGTTTGCGGGAAACCACCTCAGCGCCCTTTACGGGAAACCGCCTTAGCGCCCTTTGCGAGACCTCAGCGCCCTTTGCGGGAAACCGCCTTAGCGCCGTTTGCGGGAAACCACCTTAGCGCCGTTTTCGGGAAACCACCTCAGCGCCCTTTGCGGGAAACCACCTCCAGCAAGGACGCAGAGGACGAGTTTTGCATTATTCGCAAATCCATATTCTCTACCCAATTTCACATTATATACGAAAAAACGGGGATTGGTGAGCAATGAGCACGACGCACAGTAGATGTTTTTTACATAATAGCTCGCCAGGGTTTCGCACAACGGCACAACGATCACTACGAAAACCTTGAATGCAACACCGTTGTGTTCGTTGTGCCGTTGTGCGAAACCTTTTTTTGCGAGCGTCGCGCGTAAAAAATTAGAAAATTCACCATCTTTGTCTAAAATCATTCCTTTCCAAAAACAACAACATCATGAAAAACAAACTGCTCATCCTGTCTATAATTTGCCTTGCCTTTGCATTGGTTAACTGCTCCGGTTCCAAATCTGCTGAAGAAAAAGCGATGGAAGAAGCCTCCAGCAACCTGAAGGAGGCTGGCAAGGACATGGAAGAAGCCGGCACCGATATGGAAAAAGCCGGCAAAGAAATGGCTAAAGCCATGGAAGGTCTTGCAAGCGGCGAAAAACTGCCGGTGGTAGACCCGAAAAAGATGAAAGCCCTGCTCCCCGAAACCCTAATGGGAATGAAGCGCACCGAATACGAAAGTGAATCTGTCGGCGCAGGCGGTTTTCAGATCAGCAACGCCAAAGCAGCTTATGAAAAAGACGGCGGCAAAATTCGCATCAACCTTGCCGATACGGGCGGGGCAGGTATGGCCATGATGGGCATGGCTGCCTGGGCTTCCATCAGCATTGATAAAGAAACGCAGGATGGTTATGAACGCACCGGTGAAATTGACGGATACAAAAGTTTTGAGCGCTACGACCGCACCGGAAAAAACGGGGAAGTCAGCATACTTGTTGCCAAACGCTTTATCGTGTCGGTCAACGGCGATAACGTGGAAGAAGGAGACCTGAAAAAGGCGGTCGAAAGCATTGATCTGGATAAATTAGCCGACCTGAAATAGGGTCTGTCTTTATAGTCCGATAGCTGCGTTATGTTTGGCACTAAAATAAGGAGTTTGGCGCGGTTAGGGGTTGTGTAAAAAGACCTGTCCCGCCCAAGCGCATAGGCAAGGTGCAAGACTTGTCCCATTTAACGGGAAAGTCTTGCACCTTGCACCTTATTACACAACCCCTTGCTCCAGCTATGAAAATTGAGACAACACCTGCCGCTTTAGGGGGCGAGATGTCGCCTCAATTTTTGCGACTCGGGAACCGGTTTTTTGAGATGTCATCTGCCTCTGGAAATGACACCTAAAAAACCTAAATAAATGATATTTGAGCAACTACTTCATCAACAGAATCCGCAGCTTCAGATACGCTTTCAATGGGCTTGCTGAACTCGTTGGGAATGAGCCTAATATGCGCATCCATTTAGTGGCAATGTGCGTGGTGCTTTTTGCCGGAGCATGGTTCGCCATTACCCCGGCAGAATGGGTCATGATTGTCCTGAGTATCGTCATCGTGATTGGAGGAGAGGCCATGAACACCGCCATTGAACACTTGGCAGACGTTGTTTCCCCCGGATTTCACCCGTTAGTCAAAAAAGCGAAAGACGTTGCCGCAGCTGCTGTTTTCCTGCTCGCACTCGGCGCTGCCTTGGTCGGCACGATAATTTTCCTGCCCAGAATAATCGCCTTGTTTTAAGCGTTTAGCTTCCTTATCTTGCGCCAAACTACACACGCGCTTACTCCGTGAACCCGCCCCGGTTATAAAAAGGATTCCATTTCACACATCAATGAGAAAACTACCACGCTGTTCAGGTAACGCCTGCAAGGTTTGCAGCAGTCTGCCTGACGGTCTTCTTAAATGGAGCTTTGCTATCTGTTTACATCAAATCTCATTGCCATGCAACTACGCTGTTTATTTTCATCCCTCTTCACCGCCTTTGTTTGTTTTGCGCTAAGCGCCCAGGAACAACTTGGCCTCCGCGTCCACAATTATGCGGGCATTAATGGCGCGCTGCTCAATCCGGCTGCGCCGGCGACATCCCCTTTTGCCTGGGACCTCAATCTGGCGGAAGGCGCATTTTTTTTCTCGAACAACTACGCATTCATCCGCGATACCCGGGCATTGGATCTCTTAAAAGCGCGGGACAACGCCGAGTTTTTTTCGGCGCCCGATTTTGCGGATGATGCTGAATTGCCGGCAAACGGCTTTCTTGTTGATTTTTACGACGACGGGCGCAAGCAGTCTGCCAACTTGTTGTCGAGCTTCACCGGGCCTTCTTTTTTCTTCCGTATCGGAGAAGCGCACACCCTGGGCCTGATTACCCGCGCCCGTTTTATGGCAACTGGCAACGGCATATCCGACAACTTCAGCTATTTCATTTATGAAGACCGACCCTTTATGGAGGAGTTCGTCGTGGAGCCTTTCCGCATGGGCTTGATGGGCTGGTCGGAATTTGGTCTGAACTATACCTATGCTACAGAAACCGGATCCGGCAAGCTGGCTGTTGGTGCCACCCTTCGGTATTTGCAAGGTTACGAAGCCGCCTACCTGCGCAGCCGGGAAGGGTTCGACCTGACCAAATTACCCGGGCGCACCCTAAGTGGCACGCCGTTTGATTTTGCAGCAGGCTATTCTGATGGCCTGCTCAGGGGGGAAGATTACGAATTGGTGCGCAATGGCCGGGGCTTTGCTGCCGATCTTGGGGCGACCTACACCATTGGAGAAGAAGAAGGCACCTACGATTGGAAAATCGGGGTTGCTTTGCTCGATCTTGGCGGCATCCGCTTCAACGGCGCGCAACACCGCGTTCAAACCCTCGATGTGCGCAGCGTAACGGCTGCTGATTATGACGACATCCAAAATCCGGAAGACCTTCAGGAAAAACTGCGCGTGTTCAGCTTCCAAACCCTGAGCGATTCTTCCGCTTCGTTGCAGGGCAATGCGTTCACCATGTCGCTGCCTACCGCATTCAGCCTGCAACTCGACCGGGCATTCAACGAAAAATTTGCGTTGAATGCGACGTATGTTCAGGGCATTCCTTTCGGCGAGTCCGGGGTGCAACGCGGTGCCTTGCTAGCCCTGACCCCGCATTTTGGCAACCGCTGGTTTGGGGCAGCCCTCCCGGTTTCTCTTTACAACTGGCAACAACTGCGGTTGGGCGTGTCGCTGCGCCTTGCTTTTTTTACCATTGGTTCGGATAAAATTGGCAGTATCTTTAGCCGCCGCGATTTTTCGGGCACGGACTTCTATTTTGCCATAAAGGTGAACCCTTTTAAAATCCGCAGCAGCGAAAAAGGGCACAAAAAAGGATTCAGCCGTGGCAATGGTAAACGCATGAAGGCCGGCAATGCTAAAGTGCAGTGTTATGACTGGTAGTGTTTTGCGGTTTACCTGCAAATATTTTGAGGAGCTAACCCTCCATGAGCTTTATGAAATCATGGTATTGCGCCAGGTCGTGTTTGCTGTGGAGCAAGATTGCCCTTACTTAGACGCAGACGGCAAAGACCTGAAATGCTGGCACCTGATGGGCCGCAATGAGGCGGGAAAACTCTTTGCTTATGCCCGGTTATTACCGGAAGGGGTTTCTTATCCCGGTTATGCTTCTATCGGGCGGGTGGTTTCCTCGCCTGAAGCCCGGGGCATGGGCGCAGGAAGGCAACTCATGCAGGCAGCTATGGCTCAAATGCCCTTGTTGTTTCCAAGCCTGCCCATCCGGATTGGCGCGCAGCAATACTTGATCAAATTTTATGAATCTTTTGGTTTTCAAATAGATGGCGAGATGTATTTGGAGGACGGGATTCCGCATGTGGAAATGGTGCGCGAGCATAACGCAGCTATCGGACTATAAAGACAGACACTAATTATTCAACCCCCAAACCCAGTTACCTTCGCTGTCGCAATACCCAATTTTATCGCCCTGCTCTACCCGGAAGAGACCCTCGCCAGCATAGCTAATGAATTCATAATCAGGTTCGGCGATAACCTCGCCTTTAAGGTTGCTGAGGCCGTTGAAACCTTCGATGCGCACTTTGGCGAAACCGTTTTCAAAACTTTCGATGCGGTCATATTTGGGCGGAATCACTTCGATGCCTTTTTGGTTGATGATGCCCCATTTGCCGTTGATCTGCACCACCGCTACGCCGTGTTTAAATCCGGTGGCCCGCTCGTAGTAGCCGTCGTAGAGGTTGGCTTCTTCCGTGATGTAATAGAACTGGTAGCTGCTTTCATCGCGCACAAGGCCGCGGCCTTCGGCAAACAGGAGGAGGCGGTCAATGCTGGGCTCAATGATCACCTGGCCGTTGCGGTCAATGACGCCGGCTTTTCGCATGCCTTTGTACACCACCGCCTTGCCGTCTTTAAAATCGAGGCAGCGCGAATATTCCAGCGGAATAATTTCTTTACCGGAAGGGTCAATATAGCCGCAAAGTCCGTTTTTCTGTACCACGGCCCGGCCTTCCGAAAAACCGGAGACTTTAGGATAGACACAAGGGATGACCAGCTTACCGGTCGTATCTATAAACCCGAATAGGTCTTTATTCTGCACCACCGCCAATCCTTCCTGGAAGTCCGCAATTTGGTTGAAGTCAAGCGAAGCAACCGTATTGCCACTCAGATTAATGAGCCCGTAGCGAATAAACTCATTGCCAAAAGCCACAACGGCGAGGCCATGCTTGTCGAAGTTCCGGATTTCGTTGTATTTGGGGCGAAGCAAGAATTTGCCACTTTGGTCAATCAACCCCCATTTTCCGGCGCTGACCACCCGGGCTACGCCTTTATAAAAGTCGAAAGCCCGGTCAAATTTGGGATCAATCACGATTTCATCTTTTTTGTTGATAAAACCGGCCCCGCTTTCGGTGTGTATCCAGGCTAAATTGGCGTTGAAGTTGCCTGCCCGGTTGTATTTAAACTGAATTTCGATGTTGCCCAATTTATCAATAAAGCCCCAGTGCCGGCCTAATTTGGCAGCAGCCAAGCCTTCTTTGAAGTCGCCAACTTCCCGAAAGCGGCAAGGGATGACTTCCAGTCCGTCGGAGTTGACAAAGCCCCACATGCCGTTGCGTTTCACCGCGAGCCGGCCTTCCGAAAACGAACCAATTTCTTCATAGATGGCGCTGACGGCCAATTGCCCCAGGGTGTCAATCAGTCCGTATTTCGGTGCCTGTTTGTACAAGCGCACGATGCGGTTGTTTGTGTTTTCTAAGAAAGCGATGCCGTCGTATTGGCCGGGGATCAGCCAGTCGCCTTTTTTGTTGATCATGCCCCACTTGCTGTCCACGTTTTGCACAATGCTGACGCCATTGATAAAATCTTTTGCAAAAGCGAATTGTGGGCGAATTGTGGCAATTCCGCTGGTGTCTACATAACCCCATTCGCAGCCTTCGCAGACCAAATGCGCATTGTTTTGAAAAATCTGATCGTAGTTGGTATAGTCGGTCATGTAATTGGGCGACAACATCCCGTTGAGGTGGTGGGATAGTTTTCCAAGGCTGTTTTGTATCTTCAGACTGCCGGAAAGCCTTCCCTGCATGCTAATTACGGCCAGTCCTTCGCGGAAAGGCCCGACATAGGCACAATCCCTTTTCACAATCTGGCCGATCCGATTCACCAAACCGTATTTTCCGGTATCGAAAATGCAGCGGGCCAAGGGGTTCCCGTTGCGAAAATCTTCAAACTGCACATCCCAGAAGGCGACTTCGGTGACTAAAAGCCCGACCTCATTGTTGACTAAGCCATAAATGGATTCGAAGCGGTAGGTCGTGCGCTCAAATTCGTAGCGACCAGGTTTTTCAATGCCAACCAAGCTGAAATTCAGGTCTTTTTCCACCTGTACACTGTGAAATTTTGGCTCAATTTGAACTCCTCCGTCATCTAAGCGACGCAATCCCCAGCGATCAGCAATAGGCGAATAAAACCATTCAAACTTGTCTATCAGGTAAGGATTTTCATCTTCAGTAGTCGTATACCGGCCAATTCGCCCGTCTTTTTTTCCTGTAACCCTGACCTGGAAATGTTTTTCAAACGTGCTGCCGTCGGAGAGTTTGCCATGTTCGTCAAATTGGAGCAAAGTCAGGGATTCCGAACCGTTTGCTTTTTTGAGATAGGCCCTGACCCGGCTTTCTTCCAATTCAATGCGTTGGTATTGAGGTGCCACAACAGCCACGCCGGCTGCGTTCACAACGCCAAATAGCCCATTTTTTTTGGTGGTACAAATATTGCCTTTCAGAGGCGCAATGTAGTCGTATTCGAAGGGCAGCAGCACACTGTCGCGCACTTGCACCAAGCCCCATTTGTTCTTAAAGCTGGCTCGGAAAATATTGTCTTCATGTGCCTGAATTTCATCGTATTGTGGTTGCAAAACCAAGTTTCCGCACCAGTCAATAAGCCCCAGCTGGCGGTCTTTTTTTACCAACAGATAGCGTTTTGAAAACGCGTAATAATCTTCATAAGTCCCCTGGGAAATGATGTCCCCAAAAGCAATCGAGTAGATAAAGAATTTGTTATTGGCGACTAATTTGATGTAGTGGTCGGATAACTTTTTAAACGTTTCGTACTTCGCCGGAATGACCGTTTGGCGGTTGATATTGACTGCGCCCCAGTTGGGGCCGCTTCGGAAAAAGAAAAGCGAGTCGTTAAAGATTTTGATTTCGTTGGCAACCGGCGCTAAAATTTCACCGCCAGCCGATGTCAAAAGACCAGAGGATTCGCCTTTTCGGGTGATGAAATATTTTTCGCCATAAGGCTGAATATCGTCGTAGACCGGCTCTGAAATTAGGATGCCATCGCGCCGGACGAGTCCCCATTTTCGATTTTTTTCGAAGGCAATATAACCGCCCGGCCATACCTGAAGTCGTTGGTAGCCTTTTTTTAAGACTACTTTTCCGGCTAAATTCACGACCATCCATTCTCCGAGATCCATCACAGCGATGAGCGTTGAATCCAACACTTTGAGGTCATCAAATCTGGGCGGTACGATTTCATGGCCACTTTGGTTCAATAAACCAACGCGGCCTGCCCGTTGCATCACGGCGTAACCGAAGTGTTTAAAATCGCCAATGGCGTCATAAACCGGCTTCACGGCTAACTGGCCGGAAGCGTTGATCATCCCCCATTTTTTCTCCACTTTAACCGGGAAAAAGGGCTGCGCCAATAAGGTAAACGGCGTTAAAAACAAAAGAAAAATGAGGCACGTTTGGCGCTTCATGCTCATCATTGGAATAAGATTTTATTGATCTGGTGATCAGAAATTCAGGAGATCGTTTTTTTTAAACGAAAATTTAATGAGGCAAAGTACATTGTAAACTATGTTAATAATAGTGTACTCACTGCTCAAAGTAAGATGTGAAGTTAGTACATTTCTCCTTTGCTCCAGATATTTAACATTTCTTCAAGGGAGGGTAAAATAGCGTTGCCCGCCGAAAACCCGCCGCTTGCCAGAGGTATTCAACCGGAAAGCCGTAAAAGGTGTTCTCAATTTTTTTACGTGCCGACTTTTTGCCAGATACAGCATTGTTTGTAACTACAATAAAAAAAAACAGAATGAGGGCACTATCAAAAAAAAGTGTACTTTTGCGTAACCGCTTGGTAATTAAAAAATTACAATTGCTTGACAGCGTTATAAGCCATTAAAAATCAGGTATTTTTGAGCATTTGGCCAATAAAACCTGCTGCAAAAGACCGAGTGTTAAGCGATTGTATTGAAAAAGCGGACTGACGCAATTATCTTTTGAACCCTGTATTGGGATAACTACTAATTCTACTTATCCATGAAACGTAACACTGGTAACACCGTTATCGAAAGCTTGGGTGCCTATCTTCCGCCCAAAGCAGTTTCCACACGCGACGTTGTGGCGGGATGTGTCAACGAAGTGCGTTTTCCAATTGAACGCATCACAGGAATCAAGGAACGCCGGATGGCCGGAGAAACGGAATTCGCTATTGATCTGGCGATCAACGCCATAGAAGATTGTTTCAAATACTCAAAATACACCCCACAGGATATTGACCTGGTGATTTGTTGTAATATCTCGCATTACGACCAGCTTGAACGCTATTCTTTTGAACCCAGCGGTGCCATTCGCCTCCACGAGCGTTTCGGGTTTGACGCAGCCACCGTTTACGACATTTCGAATGCCTGCGCCGGGGTTTTCACGGGCATTGATATTGCTGACGCTTTCCTGAAGGCGGGCAGCGCCAAACGGGTGTTGGTCGTTAGTGGCGAATACATTACCCACCTGACAAAAACGGCTCAGAAAGAAATCCACGAATTGTACGACCTGAGGTTAGCTTGCCTGACGCTGGGCGATTCGGGGGTTGCGCTGATTCTGGAGCGTTCTGACCGAACGGACATCGGATTCCAGCAATTGGAAATGCTGACGCTGGGAAATTACAGTCCGTTTTGCATTGCAAAAGCAACCGAATATCCACACGGCGGTGCCATCATGCTGACACAATCTGCCGAGTTGTCGGGGGTTGCGGTTAAAGAGGGCGCAAAACACGTTTGCAAAATGGTTTGGGCAGTAGGCGAAGATGCTATTGACACTATGATTACCCACCAGACCTCTAAAATTGCCATTCAATCCGGTATTGCCGAGGTAAACCGGATTCTGAACTCCGAAAAATTCAACGCAGGAAATACCATCAATAACCTTGAGAAAAGAGGGAATACCTCTACGACCTCTCATTTTGTGGCAGTTATGGATAATATCCAAAGCGGGCGCATCAAATCGGGCGAAAACATCCTTTTCAGCGTCAATGCTTCCGGCGTTACGCTGGGAACTGCGGTCTATAATTTTGACGACTTGCCGGATCGGATCCGGAATTTCCAGTCAACCAATACACGGGCAGAAAAAATTGCCCCACAATTGGTTGAACACCCGGGCGGAACGGTCACCCCAACAGTTGCCATTGGCAGCATCGGCCTCGTTCCCGACGGTATGGGCATCAAAAAAAGTACATTCGACATGGCCAATTACGCTGCAAAACAGTGTCTTGATCAGTTGGCCATCACCGGAGACGACCTCGATTTGATGATTTACTCCGGCGTATATCGCGATGAATTTTTATGCGAACCCGCAGTTGCGGCCATGCTTGCAGGCGACCAGAACATGCGCCCCGACGTTTACCGCGAAAGCGGCAATTCTTTTGCGTTTGATGTACTGAACGGCTCTTTGGGATTTTTCAATGCGATCCAGACGGGCATCAACATGATCAACGGTGGAAAAGCAGCCAACGCGCTGATCTTAGCTTCAGAAATTGAAAACAATCGCATTCCATTTCCCGACAACCTGATGGGGATTGAAGAAACCGGCTCCGGCATGTTTCTCAAAAAATCAGAAGACGGTTCCGGCTTTGGCGATATTGTGTTCAAAAAATTTACGAAGTACTCGAACAGCTTGATCGTGGAAAACTATTGGGTAGGCGCCAACCCATTCCTTGATGTTCAGCGCGATGAACAGATGGATGATTTTTATGTTGAGTGCATTGTGGATGCGGTAGCGGAATTGATGATGAAGGCTCGGCTTGATTTGGAGAAGATTGCTAAAATTTTTCCGCCGCAAATTTCGCCATCTTTTATTCAAAAATTGTCAAAGGCGCTAAATTTTCCGGCTCAAAAAGTGGCGGATGTCACAGCGGGGAAAAAGGATTTGTATACCTCGTCCATTCCCTATGCGATGCATCAGGCCATCAGCGGCAAAGAAGTTCAGAAAGGTGATATTGGCCTGATTATCAGTGTGGGTTCGGGTATTCAGGTAGGTTGCGCTTTCTATTACTTCTAATTAATAAGAAATAAAAGAACTATGCTTAATTTCCTTGGGCTGCTTGCCCCGATTTTTTTCGTCGTTGTCCTCCTCGAATGGTATCTTGGAAGACGTAAGGGTAAAGAAGTTTTTCAGTTCAGCGATGCCGTAGCCAATATGTGTGCGGGAATGGCGGAGCGCATGTTCGATTTCTTTTGGGCGATCATCATGCTTTTTGCCTTCAAATGGATTTACGATAATTTTGCCATTTTCAATATCCCCCGAACGGTCTGGACTTGGATTCTTTGCTTGCTGGCTTACGATTTCCTGTACTATTGGTACCATCGGCTCGGGCATGAAGCCAATTTTCTATGGGCAATACATATCGTACACCACCAGAGTGAAGAGTACAATTACACGGTTGCTTCCAGGCAGTCCGGGTTTCAGGCCATCGCGAAAACTTTCTTTATCGCGCCCCTGCCATTAATTGGCTTTGCGCCCGAATTTGCCTGGACGGTGTTTATTGCTGCGGGAGTACACCAGTTCTTTTTACACACCCGGTTGATTGGCCGGCTTGGTTTTCTGGAATACATCTTTGTAACGCCGTCGCTGCACCGCGTACACCATGGTCGCAATGAGGAATACTTAGATAAAAATTATGGTGGCGTCTTCATCTTTTGGGACATGCTCTACGGAACGTACGAAAGGGAGGAAGCGGAAGTTCGCTATGGCATCACTTCAGGATTCAACAGCCGGAACGTGTACTGGTCTTATTTTCACTACTGGGTAGACCTGTTCAAACAAGCGCGTGTGATCCCGAAATGGAAAGATAAAATTGCCTTGTTCCTGCAACATCCCGGCTGGTTGCCTGAAGACGTGAAACCCAAAGAAGCGCCTAAGCCCAAGCCGCTGGATCGCCCGAAATACGAGCCAAAAGCACCGGCACAACTAACGGTTTATATCCTACTTCAAGTTTTTATCTGCCTGGTATTGCTTGCCGGCATGATGATTCAGAAAGGCGATGTTAAAAATGGTTATTCTTCTCTTGAAGCTTTTTATATGGAATATATGACGCCGTGGGAGGTAGCTGCTTATGCGGCATTGATCACGATGGCGACGTTGACGATCCCTGTGCTGGTGGAAAAGCGAAAGTGGGTCTACTACGCCGAACAGCTTCGTTTGGTTCTGATGGCGATCGGCGTTCCGTTTATTTTGCTTGAGCTATCGGTTGGAAATCCTTGGGGCAGTCTGATTGCAGGTGGGTTTTTCGCTTGCAGCGCCTGGTTGTTCCGGATGAGGCGTTTCTTTTCCAACGACCTCAGTGAATTGAACAAGCCTGATAAAGAAAAGCAGGACGGCGACGGTGTTAAACAACTTGCGCTATCTTAATAAATTTGCAAAAGACTTAACTTCTTTGCCAAAAAAAATGTTTTTAGGCCGCTCCCTCAAAGCATCCTTTGAGGGAATCAAAATCTCTGTAACATCTCATCAAAATTTCTGATTTGTCATGAGAGTAACATTTCAAAACGACAGCCCAAGTGAATTCTATCTAACCCTTGCACAAAGGATAGATACGTACTTCAAAAGCCAAAAACAAGGAAGAAAAGCCACCTCCCTTTATTGGGTGAAGGTTGCCAGTCTATTTTTGATGTACTTCGCCTGCTATTTCGCGGTTTTATTCCTGCCGTACAACTTTGGAATAGCACTGGCTTGTTATTTGGTGATGGGTGTTTTAATCGTTTCCATCCTGTTTGCGGTTGGGCACGATTCTGTTCACAATGCAGTATCGCTTAACCCCAGGGTGAATTACCTGATGGGATATGTCTGGAATTTTTTCGGGGTGAGCAGCTACTTCTGGCGGTTGAAGCACAACATCTCCCACCATGCTTTTACGAACATTCCCGGCAGCGACGGCGATTTGGATCAAACAAAGTTGTTGCGGCTTAATCCGACGGCGCCGCGCCTGAACATACACAAGTACCAGCACCTTTATGCGATGCTGATTTACAGCTTGTTGGGCCCGTACATTATTTTTATACGTGATTTTAAATTGCTAAAAGAGAAAAAATTTGGCAATACCATTCTGGAAAAACACCCGCTCAAGGAAGTGGTCATCATTATCCTAAGCAAGGTTTGGTTTTTCTGTTTTATGGTATTGATTCCCAAATACGTCACGGGGATGCCCTGGTTAGACCTGATTGCAGTAACCTTAGCGCTGCTTTTCATCGCAGGTATTTTTACGGCAGTTGTGTCATTTCCAGTACACATTACCTATGAAAGCGACTTTGCGCTTCCCAACAACGAGGGGGTGGTAGAGATGGACTTTATGACGCACCAATTGCTGACCACGGTAGATTATTCGGCAGAAAACAAGCTGATACACTGGTTTTTCGGCGGCATCAATACCCACGTCGTTCACCACATGTTCCCAAGCGTAAACCACATTCATTATTACGAACTCACAAAAATCGTGAAACAAACGGCAGCCGAATACAAACTTCGGTATGTTAATAAAACCTTAGCCACGGTGATGCGCGACCACCTGTTGTTCCTGCGGGAACTGGGACATCGCGATAATCCCACCAACCTGAATCTTATTTAATTGCCAGTTACATGAGTTTGAAGTCTTTCATTGCCAAACTGATGGCGCAATATTATGCCGGGAAAGTAGCCAGGTGGCGTAGCAATCCCCTTGAATTTCAAGATCGGGTTTTTGAACACAATCTTTCAGTTGGCCGGACGACGCTTTATGGGAAAGATCATGGTTTCGACAAGGTGAAAAACTATGAAGATTTCAAAAAAGCCGTCCCAATTCAGGAATACGAAGGCTTCAAGGATTATATAGAAAGAATTAAAGCAGGCGAAAAAAACGTGCTTTGGAAAGGCTTGCCGAAGTATTTTGCCAAAACTTCCGGTACGACTTCCGGGGTGAAGTTCATCCCGGTATCCGAAGAAGGCATGCCCACGTTCATCAGTGCCGGTCGCATCGCGTTTGCCATGTACACCCACGAAACCGGAAACGCGAGTTGGGTAGATGGCGGTTTGATTTTTATCCAGGGCAGCCCTGAACTGAATAAAGTTGGTGCCGTGCAGGCCGGGCGGATGTCGGGCATCACCTATCACCACATCCCCAAATACCTGCGCCGCAACCTGACGCCAACCTATGAAACCAACACGATAGAAGATTGGGAACTGAAAGTTGACCGCATCTGCGACGAAACTCTTCAGCGCGACATGAGCGTCATCGGCGGTATTCCTCCCTGGGTGCTCATGTATTTTGAACGCCTGATGGAAAAAACCGGTAAAAAAAGCGTGTCTGAAATTTTTCCCAACTTTAAGGTTTACCCTTACGGCGGCGTCAATTTCGCCCCGTACCGGGAGCAATTTCAAAAAGCGATCGGGAAAGACATTGCTTATGTGGAAATGTACAATGCATCCGAAGGCTTCATTGCTTTCCAGGATAAGCAAAACGTGGAAGGGATGTTGCTGAACTTAGACGGCGGCATCTTCTATGAATTCGTCCCTGCCGATGAAATTCACGATGAAAACCCAACCCGCCTCAGTCTTAGAGAAGTGGAGCTGGGGGTAAATTATGCCATTATTCTCAATACAAATTCCGGCCTTTGGGGCTACCTCATCGGCGACACGGTCAAATTCGTCTCTAAAGACCCATACCGGATCATTGTAACCGGCCGAACAAAACACTTCATCTCTGCGTTTGGCGAGCATGTCATCACGGAAGAAGTGGATGAAGCCCTGTTGACCGTAGCGCATGAAGCCGGGGTGGGCATTCTCGAGTTCCATGTGGCACCGCAGGTGAATCCGCCTGACGGCTCCCTGCCTTACCACGAGTGGTTCGTGGAGTTTTCTCACGAACCGCAGGACATGAAATCCTTTGCAGAAAAAGTAAATGTCCTGCTCTGTGAAAAAAACATCTATTACCGCGATTTGATCGAAGGCAATATGCTACAGCCGCTCCTCATTCGTTCCATCCCTAAAGACGGTTTCCGCCAGTACATGAAAGCCCGTGGAAGATTGGGCGGACAGAATAAAATGCCGCGACTGGCCAATACCCGCGAATACGCGGACGACCTGGTGGAGGTTCTGGAACTCAAGTACTAAAATTAATGAAATATATTGTCGTTACAGGCGCTTCGGGCGGGATCGGATTTGAAACGGTTCGTTACCTGCTCGAAAAAGGGTTTTATGTCTTTGGAAGTGTGAGAACCGGTGCCGATGCTGCTAAATTAGCCGGTCTATTTCCCCGAAACTTTACGCCGCTGATTTTTGATGTGACCGATGAAGCTGCCATGTCGGCTGCTGCTGAGCAGGTGAAAGCCATGCTTGGCGAACAGAACCTGGCAGGCTTGGTCAACAATGCAGGCATGGTCGTCACGGGGCCTATTTTGCACATGCCCAAAGAAAAAATGCGCCAACAGTTTGAAGTCAATACCTTCGGTCCACTGGTCTTGTGTCAGTTGTACTTTCCTTTGTTGAGAAGTCGGGACGGCAAACCGCCCGGACGCATTGTCAATGTTAGTTCGCTTTCTGCGGAAATAGCCCTGCCGTTTATGGGGCCTTATTCAGCCTCCAAGCGGGCGTTGAGCAACCTTGCCCATGCCTTGCGCAGGGAGTTTTACCCTTATGGCATTCCGGTGATTGACATCCTGCCGGGGCGGGTCAAAACGGGCATCGTAGATACGCTTGCTGTAAATGCGTCGGATTTTTCGGGTACCGACTTTGAAGAAGGCATGACGCGCTATTTAGATTCCGCCCAATACCTGCGTGATCGGGGTTTGTCGCCGGAAGTGGTTGCAGCAACCATTTACCGCGCACTGAGCGATGCCAGCCCCCGTCTGCGTTATGTGAGACCTTACAAATATTTCTCCCGGTGGAAAATCCCCGTAAATTTGCCGACCCGCGTGCTGGATCGGCTCTTGGCGAAACGCCTGCGTTTGTTGCCTGGTTTTTTGAAAAACAAAAATACGCTCTGAAAATGCGGCATATTCTGATTACAGGCGTTTCGTCAGGTATTGGTTACGCCTGCCTGAAGTACTTTATTGAACAGGGTTGCCATGTGTTTGGGAGCGTTCGAAAGGCTGAAGACGCCACTCGCCTGAGCGAAACCTTTGGCGTGAATTATACGCCGTTGTTGTTTGATGTGACGGACAGCGAAGCCATTCGCTCAGCCGTGGAAACGGTAAAAACTGAACTCGGGGAAGGGGAAAACCTGTTCGGATTGGTGGTCAATGCCGGGATTCAGATTCCGGGGCCGATCTTGTACCTGACCCGCGAGGAGATGCGCTATCAATTTGAGGTCAATGTCTTCGGAGGACTGGAAGTCATTCAGCGCTTCGTGCCTTTGCTGCGGGAAACCCACCAGAGCAAACCGGGTCGAATTGTGCATGTCGGATCTACTTCAGCGGCGATTACCCTGCCTTTTACCAGTTTTTATTCTGCGGCCAAAAGTGCCATGCACAGCCTTTGCGATACGTTGCGGCGCGAGTTGATGATTTATGGCATTGACGTGGTGGATATTTATGTCGGCCCTGTAAACAATGACCTGGTGGCTAAAGTCGCATCTTATAAAGAGCGCTACAAAGACACCGATTATTACCCGGCGATTACCATGCGCTTGGACGGAGCGCTGAAAAAAAATATCCCCAATGGGCTGTTACCCGAAGCAGTTGCGGCAGCGATATTCGGCTCCTTGACATCTTCCAGTCCAAAGCACCGTTACGCACTCAACAAAGACTGGTTTAATACCTGGTTTTTACCGACTATGCTGCCGCACCGTTTGCTTGATCGCATCATCGCGAAAAAATGGAAGATGCGACCAGTGGATTTTGGAAAAAAATAGGGAAAAATTAGCTGACTAAGTGATCCGTGATGTCAACCTCCGGGTTTTTCGGATCCAGACCATATAGGTTGCTTCCTTTTTCGCCATCCGTGCAAGCCAGGATCAGGTTGTAAATGGGGATTAATAAAAACCACCCGCTTTTCCCTACATCGTGCATTCTTCTTACCCCAACGGCGATGCCTGGAATCAAAACGGCAAGGTTGTAAATGTTGGAAAGCCATTCGGTGTTAAACATCATCCCGCCTAAGAAAGTGAGACCCAAAGAGATGATCAAGTTGAACAGAACAAAGTACCAGTATTCGCTTCTTCTGGCTCTGCCGTTGAACTCAGCATAGTTCTGTAGAACTTTCAAATAGTAATTCATGATTTTAAAATTTAGGAGTTAAAGAATGAATGATAACTGTTCACGTTACATCACGGAGCGGTGATAGGCAGAGAAACCTGGTGGCGTTTCCCCTTTAGGGTCTCTGAATGAATAAGTGTCACTTTCGACAGCTAAGTAATTTTGCTTCTAACCGAGGCGGAGGTTCCCGACCTTAGCTTGAGCTAAGGGAGGAGATTCTCCAACGAAGGGTAGGAGGAAAATGACTCCTGGAAAAGTGACAGTTATTCGTTCAGCAACCCTTAATGCGCATTCAGAGACACAAGATTACTTTGTTTTTTACATTTATACCAGAAAAAAATGAAAATATACCAACATTGATAAATATGAATGCGATGATTTGACTTTTTTGCTCCGCTTGCGTTGTGGCTCTGCCTCGCGTATCCTATGAAATCAGGTAGTTTTGGGACAAATCCTTGTATTTGAGATTTCGCCTCGCGAGACTTTTTTTTCGAGTATCCCTTGATTACCCCTTGATGTCTTTCGGCCTCAACACTCGGTGAAACCGAAGCAAATGATCCGGCACCGATTCATTGTACAAGCACAAAATCAACATATTCTTTTTGCGGCCATCCGTCGGAAACAGGATCTTGGCCGGGTTGTGTACATAACCATTGTCTTCAAACAGGAGGATTTGCTTGTTGCGGGTAGGCAGGCGAAACAGCTCCAATTCCGGTACATTGGCGGGCAGGGGGATTTCGGCATAGCCCTCTTCCTGGAGAAATTGCCGTACCATATCGTAACTGTGAGCCAAAGAAGCGCCCCCGAAGATCGTACGGTATTCGTAGCCGTCGCTTTCGCCGCCTAAATATTCCGAGCCAGCGGGGGGGAATTCGTAGCGAAGGGGCATAGTGGTTGATTATTAAGGTTAAAGTAGAGCGTAGAGAGTAGGGAGTAGAGAGTAGACAGCAGAGAGTAGAAAGTAGGGAGTAGAGAGTAGAGAGTAGAAAGTAGGGATTTCGGAACACGATGAGATTACGCTTCCATCCTTCTTCCTTCCATCCTTTATCCTTCTTCCTTTATCCTTCTTCCTTCTTCAGTCTCGCAATCCGTGTCAAATTTCCCTTCACATTTTGTCCGATCTGCACTTCGATGACCGCATCCAAAGGCAAAAGAAGGTCAACCCTAGAGCCGAAGGTAATGAAGCCCATTTCGCTGCCTTGAATCACTTTGTCGCCAACCTGGAGGTAGTTTCTGATGCGCTTGGCCATGGCACCGGCAATTTGTCGCAACAACACCGCTGTCTGACCATGCTGAATGACTACCGTGGTTCGTTCGTTTTCCGTCGAGGATTTTGGATGCCAGGCTACTAAGTACTTCCCAGGATGGTATTTAAGGTAAGCAATTTTTCCTCCAATGGGGTTTCGATTAACGTGTACATTGAGTGGCGACATAAAAATGGAAACCTGGAGGCGCCGGTCTTTGAAGTACTCCGGTTCTTCTGTTTCTTCAATCACCACCACTTTTCCATCGGCAGGCGCGTAAACGACGTTGTCGTCTGCAGCGGGAATGATGCGGCGTGGATTGCGGAAAAATTGCAGCATCAACAAAAAAAGCCCGCCCGATAAGCCCGCAATATACCACAGACTCCCCGGTAAAATCCGGTTGAGCAGATACGTTATTGCGACAAGCACAATAGCCGTTATTGAAATGATCCTGAATCCCTCTTTATGAATGATGCTCATCTTGCGTTTATTTAATTCATTTGTCGAGTGTCTGATCTTTAGCGTTCGATAGCAAACTACTTTATCCAAAACAAATAGGCGCTAACAAAAGGCACAATAAAAATAAGCCCGTCGAACCGGTCGAGCAGGCCACCATGGCCTGGCAATAATTTGCCGGAATCCTTGATTTGGAGACTTCGTTTAAACAAAGACTCCACCAGATCGCCCAAAGAGCCTAAAACAACAACAATCAGGGACAATACGATCCAGTCGGTATAGGTAAAACCGGGTATAAAATTAGCAAAAAGGATTGCTGCAAGCAAAGTAATGATACAACCGCCAATAGCGCCCTCCCAGGTTTTTTTTGGAGAAATATGCGGCGCTAACTGCGTTTTGCCGATACGGCTGCCAATGCCGTACGCCCCAGAATCGTTTGCCCAGCTTAACAAAAGCAGCCCCATCATGATGTTGGGTTGATACGTTTCCCCATTTGGGAAAGAAATAGCGACCATCAAAGCGAATGGCGTGCCGATGTAAACGATCCCAAGCGCCAGAAAAGCCAAATTGTGAAAGGGAGATTCGGATTGCCACCTTAACTCAAGCAGCATCAGCACAAAAAAGACAAGCAACAAGCCCAGCAAACCATGTCCTAATATATAGGGTGTATCTTTATTCAAAAGCACCTGAATCGCCATGAAGAGGAAAGGCCCCAGGCCTGTGAGAACCCCCAAAACGCGCCTGACTTTACCGCTAATTCCGGTTACATCGAGTGCCAAGCCGTAAAATTCCCATAAACTCAGGGTTGCAATCAGCCCGAACAGCCCCAGAAAAGTATAAGCCCCGCCATAGATACCTGCGGTCATGACCGCTACAAAGATACTGCCCGTGATCATACGCCTGCCCAAAGTACTCATATTGTCTGTTCGTTTTCGGCTCCCTCTTGTTGTTCAGGCAAGGCAAAGTAGCGTTTAATATAATATCCGACCAAAAAAACCAGGAACAGCGAACCGGCTCCGGCGACCCAGTAGGGTTGTTCGGTCTGTGTAGCATCAATGGCTTCCAATGCGTCGCCCGCAAAGTACTGTCCGGCCACTTGAATGCCGTTAAAAAAGAAATGTGCAAGGATCGGTATCCAAAGATTTTTTGACCACAGGAACAGGTATCCCAACAGGGCACCCAGTAGGAACCGGGGCAAAAAACCTTCAAATTGCAGGTGAACCGCGCTAAACAAAAAAGCCGTGATCCACACCGCGAGTCCGGGCGAACGGGCAATGCGGTAAAATTGTTGCTGCATCACCCCCCGGAAAACGAGCTCTTCTCCAATGGCCGGTGCCACAGCGACAACGAGCAGGTTGAACAACAACTCACCCGGGGATTCCATCACGAGTAATCCTTGGACTAAGTTAGAAACCTCCCCTTCCATGCCGACCATCCACTCAGGTAAAGGCAACTGGCGGTTTAGCCAATAAACGGTTTGCGCTAAAGGAAAAGAAACCAAAATGAAAAAGATGCTCAATACGGCCGGCGTCAGGCGCGGGCCAACGTTCAGCAACAGTTGCTGCGACCATTGCCTGCGGTAAAGGAGGATAAAAACGCCCAAAGCCGGGATGGAAAAAGAAGCAAGGTGGCTGAGCAGGCTTATCCAGCGCAAAATTTGTCGGTCAGCGTAGGGGCTGGTTTCTCCAAACCCCGAAAGTAGGACGGATATATCCGTATTGTTGAGGTATGCAAGGAGTGAACTCATTGCACCGCCTAGCAGGTAGCCGAATAAAATAGCGACTACCAGCAGCAGCAGTGTCCAGGAAGCCGGAAAGATAAAATCACGGTTCGGCTTGAAATCGTTAATAGGAGAAGGCTCCATCATTATATTTTTGCGCTGCAAAAATGGGAATTGTTTTCGGGTTTTCTATCTTTATCGTTCATACAAGCAAGCACTTATGACAAGATTGAGCGTCAACATCAACAAAGTAGCACTCATTCGAAACTCCAGGGGGGGGCACCTCCCGGACTTAGTAAAGGTAGCTCACGATTGTGAATCCTTTGGCGCTCAGGGCATTACTATTCATCCCCGCCCTGACGAACGGCATATCCGCTACAGCGATGTACCGGCGCTGAAAGCCATTGTTAAAACTGAACTCAACATTGAAGGCAATCCAACGAAGGATTTTATGGAGCTGGTTTTAAGGAACCGGCCACACCAATGTACCCTGGTTCCGGACTCCCCAGACGCGCTGACCTCTGACCAGGGGTGGGATACGGTTGGTCAAAAGGCTTTTCTGACCGATATAATTAGTACCCTGAGAAGTGAAGGCATCCGGGTATCCGTTTTTGTAGACCCTGTGGAGCAGTTGGTAGAAGGGGCGAAAGTGGTCGGGGCTGATTGCATCGAGTTTTATACCGGGCATTTCGCACGTTTGTTTCCGGAAAGCCCGGGTCTTGCCATTGAACCTCATGCCCGTTGTGCCCGATTAGCAAATGAAATCGGCTTGAAAATTAACGCTGGCCACGACCTGAACTTAGACAACCTGCGCTACTACAAAACGCACGTTGAGGGGCTGAAAGAAGTCTCTATCGGCCATGCGCTCATCAGCGACACACTTTATTTTGGTTTGCAGAATACCATCCAAATGTATCTTAATTGCTTGATTTAAAAAGCTCTATGATTGGATTTCTTTAATACAGTACAAAGATTATTGCCCCCTGGGCGATAAAATTCCCATAATTTTCTTGCAGCAAGCAGGATAGTTTTATATTTGTGGGCGCTCAACTTTCACAAACAGCCTAAATTTCTACGTCACCCTCTGATCACCCACGACAACACCTTTTAAGCTCATCCGAAAAAACATTGCTGTTTATTTTGAATGGATAGATATATCCTGGCTACTTACGTATTGATGCGAAAGGCGGTAAAAAGCCAGCCGAATCAATGCGTTGGGCATAATTGTTTTTTATTTTTTTACAAAAAAGGACTAGCATGAAAAAACTCTCACTAGTATTAGCACTGGTCTGCTTTGCTATTGGCTTTACTATGGCCCAACGAACAATCAGCGGGATGGTGAATGACGAGAAGGGGGAAGCCCTGATCGGTGCCAGTATTCTGGCAAAAGGCACCTCCTCGGGAACGGTTACCGATGTAGACGGTAAGTTCTCTTTAAATTTACCGGACGGGGCCAATGTCTTGGTCATCAGTTACACCGGTTTTTCCACACAGGAAGTCACAGTAGGCAACCAGACAACCTTAAGCATCAGGTTGGTGGAAGGCGTCATGCTGGAAACCGCTGTGGTAACGGCACTGAACATCTCCAGAGATGAAAAATCGCTGGGTTATTCCGTGCAGCAGGTTGGCGGCGAAGACCTGACCCGGGTGCAGGAAACCAATATCGTCGGCGCCTTGGCCGGAAAAATTGCCGGTGTTCAGGCGGTAACTTCGGCAGGCTCGGCAGTAGGCGGTTCCGCGAAAGTACGCGTGCGCGGCGTTAGCGGCTTGACCGGTGGTGATCCGCTTTTTGTTGTGGATGGAACACCACTTGCCAACAACAACTTTTCCAGCTCCACAGGCGGCGCCGATTATGGCAACCTTGCATCTGACATCAACCCGGAAGACATCGAGAACATTTCAGTGTTGAAAGGACCTGCCGCAACGGCGCTCTATGGCGAACGTGCCAAATACGGGGTTGTGATGGTAACAACTAAAAAGGGCAGAGCACGCCAGGGATTGGGCATTACCTTCAAATCATCGCTTTCCGTAGAAAATGTCTACATTTTGCCTGAGTACCAAAACGAATATGCAGGCGGTTACGACCAAAACTTCATCGAAGTAGTTGACCCGGTGGATGGAAAGACTTACCAGACGCTCGATTATTCTGCAGATGAAAGCTGGGGGCCACGCATTGACGGCACCGTTTACCGCCCCTGGTGGAGCTGGTACGACGATGAAAATTACGGCACAACGGTTCCGCTTACTGCTAACCCGGACAACGTAAGAGATTTCTACGACACGGGCACAACGAACACAAACTCAATCGCCTTCAGCGGCGGTACCGGTAATCTTGGCTACCGCGTAGGCTTTACCAATTTGAACCAAAAAGGGGTTGTTCCGAATTCAGAATTCAACAGAAATAACGTCAATGTAAGTTTGAATGCTGATGTTACTAAGAAATTTACGGTGATCGCCAATTTGAACATGGTTTTCAGCAATGGCTCCGGTCGGCCTTCTTTTGGTTATTCGCCGATCTTCGGAAATTCTACGCAGTCCTTCAACCAATGGTTCCAACGCCAGTTGAATATAGACGAGTTGAGAGATTACAAATCAGCCGACGGGTCTTTTCGTACCTGGAACATTCGTTCTACCAACGACACCCGCCCTCTGTACTGGGACAGCCCGTTCTTTGCAGTGACGGAGAACATTCCTACGGACAGCCGTAACCGCTACTTCGGGGACATTACCCTGCGGTATGCACTGACAGACAATCTGAGCATTCAAGGCGCAGTTAGAAGGGATAACTTCAACCAGCGCATTGAAGAAAGAATTGCTTCCGGTGGCTTGGAAGAAGCTTATTACCGCGAATATGTAGCAGATGGCCAAGAAGACAACTTTGAATTGCTGGCGACCTACCAGCAAAACTTTGGCGAAATTTCTGTTGATGCCAACCTTGGTGGAAACCTACGTCAGAACAGCTTTCACTCCAACAATGCTGCTACGGTAGGTGGCTTGAACGTACCTAACCTGTTCAACCTTGGCGCATCAGTAGACCGCCCAACGCTGAGCAGTTTCATTTCCCGCAAGGACGTTCAATCCGTATTTGCAGCCCTTAACTTAGGCTACAAAAACTTTCTTTATGTTGGCGGTACGCTGCGCAACGACTGGTCTTCAGCATTGCCAGTTGACAACAACTCTTACCTCTACCCATCCGGTAATGTAAGTTTGGTATTTTCTGAACTACTGGGCACGGACATCCTGTCTTACGGCAAGTTAAGGGCTTCTATCGCTCAGGTAGGCTCGGACGTTGATCCTTATCGCATTGCTTTCTCTTATGGAATTGGCACGCCTTATGGTTCTTCTTCTTCTTTCAATGTTCCTGACCTGTTGCCGAACGAAGGTCTGCGTCCTGCAATTACGACTTCCTGGGAAACAGGCGTTGACCTGCGCTTCATGGGTGATCGTTTGGGCTTGGATTTAACTTACTACAATAACAACAGCAAAGATGAAATCCTGGCCATTCAGGTTCCGGGTTCCAGCGGTTTCTCAACCGCTTTGATCAATGCAGGAAATATCCAGAGCAGAGGCTTCGAAGTTGGAATTACGGCCGAACCCATATCCGGCAGCAATTTCAGCTGGACGACCCGGATTAACTTTGCGAACAACCAAACCGAGATCATTGAATTAACGGAAGGTATTTCGAACTACAAGTTGGCAGACGGCATCGGCGGACAAGGCTGGGGCGGTCTTACGCTCAACGCGGCTATTGGCGAAGAATGGGGCTTGATCAGAGGCGGTGGTTATACGTACATTGAAGGAAGCGACCTGCCACGGATCAACGCGAATGGTTCTTACGTAAGAACGGCTAACAAAGATCTCGGCTCTATCTTGCCGGATTTCACAGGCGGTTTCACCAACACTTTCCAAATTTATGGTTTTGAAATTGCTGCGCATATTGACTTCCAGGCTGGAGGAAAATTCTTTTCCACGACCAAAATGTTCAACAACTACTCCGGTTTAGGTATAGAAAGTGCCGCCATCAACGACAAAGGCAATTCAATCAGAAACCCTGTTGAAGAGGGGGGAGGCGTCCGGGTAGACGGCGTTTTGGCTGATGGTACAGAAACGGTCGTTTATGTAGAGCCACAAACTTACTATGGCCGTCTGTTTGGTTTTCACGAGAAGTGGATTTACGACGCTTCTTTCATCAAACTTCGTGAAGTGAGCATCGGTTACAACCTGCCCAGGCGCTTGTTTGGCAGTGGGGGCATTCAATCGCTGAAAATTGCGTTGATCGCCAGAAACCCATTGTTGATTTATTCAGCAGTAGAGGGGATTGACCCGTCTGAAATTTTGCCTGGCGCAAACAACCTTATTTTTGAAGAAAGAGGCCAGTTGCCAAGCGTTCGCTCTTATGGCATCAGTGTGACCTTGGGCCTTTAATTTTGTTCATTAAAAAAAAGAGGATTATGAAAATCAAACATCTGATATATGCCTTACTACTGGTAAGTTTCACCAGCTGCGGCGAATTTGACGATTTGAACGTTGACCCGAACAACCCGGTAAGCGTTCAAACAGGTACCTTAATTACATCGGCACAGCGCAGTATGAGTGATGTGGTCGGATCTTCACTGGGCGCCCTCTACGCTCAGCATATTTCTGACATTATTTACACAGAAGGCGGTCGCTATCAGTCAATCGTCGCTGATTTTTCGGGTTGGTACTCCGGCCCGCTGCAAAACCTGCAAACGGTCATTGACCTGAACACGGATCCGGCTACCAGCACAAGCGCAGCAGCCAGCGGTTCCAATGCGAATCAGATTGCAGTGGCTCGTATTCTAAAAGCCTACTTCTTCCACTTCCTGACGGATCGCTGGGGCGCATTGCCTTATTCAGAAGCGCTTCAGGCAAGAGGCGGGATTTATTCGCCCAAATACGACAGCCAGGAAGCCATTTACAGTGCTTTGTTTCAAGAACTCAAAGAAGCTGTGGCTCAAATAGACGGTGGCCCAGGCGTAAAAGGAGACATCATTTTCGATGGCGACATGGATAGCTGGAAACGCTTTGCCAATACCATCAGGATGAACATGGCCATCCGTATAGCAGACGTTAGCAACGGAAAAGCACAATCGGAATTTAATGATGCCATCGCAGCCGGTGTCATCGAATCAGATGTGTTTTATCCTTATTTAGGGGAAGCCAATAATGAAAACCCCTGGTTTGCAAGCTTCAGAACAAGAACGGACTTTGCCGTCACCGAACATTTGGTGGATTATTTGAAAGCTACTAATGATCCGCGTTTGGCTAAGTTTGCTGACCCGACACTCAACTCTGTTGCGGCCGGTAATCCAATTTATACGGGTATGCCTTATGGCGTTACAAATCCGACCTCTTTGCCACCGGATGTATCCTATCCCAACTCAACCTATGTGAAATGCCAAAGTTGCCCGTTGTCTATTTATACGGTAGCACAGGTGAATTTCGCAAAGGCTGAAGCGGCTGCCCGCGGCTGGGGTGGCGGATCTGCTGAAGACCATTTCAGAGCAGCCATTCAGGCGAGCTGGGATCAGTGGGATGTTACCTACACCGCAGGTGAGTTTGATACCTATTACAATCAGGCAAACGTAAAATGGGATGCAGGCAACTGGAAAGCATCTTTAGCACAGCAAAAGTGGGTTGGCCTGTTCATCCAGGGGTATGAAATGTGGGCAGAATGGAGGAGATTGAATGGCCCCATGTTCGTTGTTCCTGCCGAACCGTTGAATCCAAGCGGGGGTATCCCGTTGCGGAACATTTACCCAACCACGGAAGCTTCCCTCAACGGCGTAAACTACAGCGCAGCGGTCACGCAGTTCCTTGGCGGAAATGACAGCGATGGTGTCAGACTTTGGTGGGATGTGAACTAAATCATGTTTCCGTATGGAGCAGGATTGTTAATCAATAATGTTTATTAAAGTAAAAAGCTGCTGGCGTATAACCAGCAGCTTTCTTTTTTTGTATTAATATTTTTTTAACACTTTGATAAAACAAAAGGCAGCGTTATATTTGCCGCTGTCGTTGCAATGACAGAACATCATCCGTCGCTATATCATTCAAAGCCACACAATTTTAGCTTTCTAGCTGAAATACAATTTTTTTGCACGGCGGATGATCTCAAGTGGATTACCCTTTGTTTTAGCCAAATGTTAAGAAAACGTTTGTGGCTTAAAACAATGTGTATATTTTTAGTTTCAGTTTTTTAAAACAAAATTGGATTAGTATGAAAAAACTCTCACTAGTTTTGACGCTAGTCTGCTTCGCTTTTGGCTTCGCCATAGCACAGCGGACAGTGAGCGGAACCGTGACGGACGAAAAGGGAGAATCGCTCATTGGAGCCAGCATCCTGGTAAAAGGCACGTCCACCGGTACCGTTTCCGATGTAGACGGCAAGTACTCCCTTTCGGTACCTGTCGGCAGCACTGTTCTGATCGTAAGCTATACTGGCTTCAGCGAACAGGAAATCAGCTTAGGAGCTTCCAATCTCGTGGATATTACCATGAAAGAGGGGATCCAAATTGACGAAGTCCTCGTAACGGCGGTCGGTATCCAGCGCGAAAAGAAAGCGCTGGGGTACTCTGTAACTGAACTTTCAGGCAACGAACTCGCCCAACGCTCAGAGCCTGACCCGGTTCGCGCCATTGCAGGTAAAGTGCCTGGCGTGCAGATCACCGGCGCTGGTGGCGCTCCTGGTCAGTCCACAAAAATCAACATTCGAGGCAACTCCTCTTTAACGGGGAACACGCAGCCTTTGTTTGTGGTGGATGGCATTCCTTTCGACAACTCCGTGAATGCTACCACGGGTTCAGGGGGTGGTTCTCAGTACAGCAGCCGTTCTTTCGACATTGACCCGAACAACATCGAGTCTATGACGATCCTGAAAGGTGCTGCAGCCGCGGCCCTCTATGGCTCCCGTGCGACCAACGGCGTTGTGGTAATCACCACGAAGAGCGGCAGCAAAAAGACCCGCAAAGGTTTGGAAGTTTCTTACAACTCTTCCTTCCAGTTGGAGCAAATTTCCGGCGTTCCTGATTATCAGGATGTTTATGGGCAGGGTTCTAACCAGGTGTACAATGGTGGGTTTATTGGCAACTGGGGTTCGCCTTTCCCCACCGAGGTTGACCGCCTCAATTCAGCTTACGGAACGAATTACAGCAAAGTGGTCGTGCCAGGCTACCCGGAAGGAACTGTGCCTCACCCGCTGGTATCTACCGGTTTTGCTGCACCGCGTTTTTCCAACGTTTTTCCTGAACTGTTTGAGACACTGCCTAATGGCACGCGTCGCGCTTTGCCGGTACCTTACCGCCCTTATGAGATCATTGACAATTTCTTTGAAACGGGTCAGCTCTGGGAAAACTCTCTGACCATCAATGCTGGTGGTGCAGACAATAACCTGAGCGGTACGGTTTCCCGGATGACGAACCAGGGTATTGCTCCAGGTACGGAGGCCACCAGAACTTCTTTGAGCTTCGGGGGTAACTCCAAGTTAGCAAACGGCCTGATCGTTTCCGGTAACGTTACTTACGTCAATACAACGCAGGAAAACCCGCCAAGCGCCGGCGCTATCTATGGAGGTAACTTTGGTGCCCTTTCGCCTTCCATCTTTACCAGGTTGTTCTACCTGCCACGTAACTTCGACTTGACCGGATCGAACCCGGAAGGCATTCCTTACCCGTTCGAAAACCCGGTAAGTGGCGACAACGTGTTTTATCGCGCATTGGACAACCCGCTGTGGTTGGCAAAACACAGCCGCTACACCAGCGATGTAAACCGTGTTTATGGCAACATTGCCCTGAGCTACGACGTATTGCCCTGGTTGAACCTCACGGCACGTGGTGGTATTAACACCTATACGGACAGCCGCAAGAGCATCCTGCGCCCGGGGGGCACGAACGACGCCAACGGCTACGTTTGGACGGATGACGTGACCAACAGAGAAATTGACTTGAACTACCTGGCTACTATTTCCACGAATATTACCAAGGATATTGACATGCGCCTCATCGGTGGTTTGAACCTGAACCAGCGCGAGTACAAAAGTCGCTATGTAGAAGGGGATAATGTTATTTCTCCGGGTCTCTACAACACAGGTGCTACGGCTTCGCAGTTCGCCAACGAATTCAACAGGAAGCAGCGTTTTTATGCGGCTTATGCAGACCTTCAGTTGGGGTATAAAAACTTCCTTTATTTGGGCGCTACTGCTCGGAATGACTGGTCTTCTACATTGCCCGATGGCAAAAACAGCTTCTTTTATCCGGGTGTAAACACCTCTTTTGTGTTCTCTGATGCATTTGGAATCAGCAACAACATCTTCAGCTATGGTAAAGTTCGCGCTGCCTGGACTCAGGTGGGTAACGAAGCAAGCCCATACCTGACGGCTACAACTTACCGCCTTGGCGTGCCGCACACATCTCCTGGTGGTTCCGTATTCAATCGCGCAACCCTGGATGGAACTTTGGGTAACGCTGAATTGAGAAACGAATTAACCACTGAAATCGAGTTTGGCGCCGACCTGCGTTTCTTCCGCAACCGGATTGGACTGGACGTGACTTACTTCAAGCGTAACTCTACCGACCAGATTACCAGCTCTCGCCTTCCCGCATCTTCCGGCTTCACAGAAGCTATTGTAAACGCTGGTGAAATCGAAAATAAAGGTTGGGAAATCGCGCTGAACCTTACTCCGATTCGCACGGCTGGTGGCTTTGAATGGAATATGCTGGTCAACTTTACTAAAATCGAATCGCTCGTCATTGATGCTGGTGACGGTACTGAATTGTATCTCGAAAACCTCGGCATTACCTGGGGTGGTGGTGGAACTGTACATCGGGAAGGTTTCCCTTACGGTCAAATCATTGGTTCGGCTCCCGCACGTACGAATTCTTATAATGCAGAGGGCGATTACATCGGCGAAGGCGACCTCCTTATCGACAAAGCGCTGGGAACCTATATTGTACTGCCGAAACTGGAAATCATTGGTGACCCGAATCCTGACTTCCTGATGGGATTTGTGAATACCTTCAGCTACAAAGGTTTGTCTGTTCAGGCATTGATTGACTGGCGTCAGGGTGGTGACCTGTTCTTTACAACGGCGGGCGACTTGATGTTGCGTGGACAATTGAAACTGACGGAAGATCGCGAAGCGCTCCGGATTATTCCAGGCGTTTATGGCAACACGGGCACTTTCGAACCAGAAACGGACGAAAACGGTAACTTTATTAAGAACACGACGCCAATTACGGCTTTCGACTACCACTTTAGCGATGGCTTTGGTTCTTATGGGGCTGATGAGGTTAACGTTTATGACGTGACGACTATTCGCCTTCGTGAAGTCTCGCTTTCTTATGAGTTTCCGAAAAAGCTGCTCCAAAAAACGCCATTCGGGTCTGCTCGTCTTTCTGTTTCTGGTCGTAACCTATGGTTCAATTCTCCAAACGTAGTGGAAGGTTTGAATATGGACCCGGAAGTATTGGGGGAAACGGCTGGTTCGAACGTGCAAGGCTTTGAATACAGTAGCTACCCAACGACGCGTCGTTACGGGGTAAACCTTTCGGTTACGTTCTAATTGAAGGGGCGTTTATGGTTGAAGCCGGTTGCCCGGATATGTTCCGGGCAGTTCCTGCTGCAACGAATGTTGTAATGAATTGTAGGAAGCCAGTTCCGGATTATTCAGGAACTGACGTCCCAAACATTCACAAAAAAATAAATTAAAATGATGAAAATCGGATATTGGAATAAACTACTCATTGCACTCACGATGACCTTTGTGCTAAGTAGTTGCGACCTGTTCGAGCTCGACATTAATGACGATCCGAACAATCCCACTACGGCAGCAATCAACTTGTTGCTGTCACAGGCTGAACTATCGTTGGCCGACGCCCTGGAAGGTGGTGTAAACAACAACCAGCTTGGCTTTGCCGGTATCCTGGCAAGCGGCGACAACTTTCAGTTGGCGCAGAACAGCTACGATGGATTTTGGAACAACATGTACGCCGGCCCACTGAAGGACATTGAAAGCATCATACAGATTGCTTCCAACCCTGACGCTTTAAGCCCGCACTACTTAGGCATTGGGCAGTTGCTCAAGGCTTACGCATTTTCAACCATGGTAGATTTGTTTGGCGATATTCCATACAGCGAAGCGCTGAAAGGAGATGCTGCCGATGCAATCAAGCAGCCTAAGTTTGACAACCAGTCAGCCATTTATGCCGATGTGCTTGCTCTGATTGATGCAGCTATCGCCAACCTGAGCGGGACAACTCCCGTTATAGTAACCGGGGATATTATCTATGGTGGCAATTCGATAAGATGGCGGACGTTTGCCCGTTCGTTGAAACTGAAGTTGCTGATCCAAACGCGTCAGGTGAACCCTACGGCTAAACAGGATATTGAGAAAATCTTTACGGATGGCGGCTTGATTTCAACCGCTGCTGAAGATTTTCAATTTCAATTCAGTAAGCTGCAAAGCTCCAACGACGTTCGTCACTCCTGGTATGAAAGTTCTTATACCTTAGGTGTGAATGACTTCACGTACATTCTGCACCAATACATGGTGGAAATGTTGGAAGATAAGGATCCGCGTTTCCCGTTCTACTTCCGCCGTCAGTCGAAAACAGTGCTTGACCAGGCTGACCCGTCGCAGCGCAATACAACGCCTTGTTCCATGACGCCTGGTTGTATTTACGGATACGTGGTGCTGAATGAAAACTTGCACCAGCGCATCTATGGAACGACTGACTTGAGCCAGGCTCAGATTGACTTTTTGGCGGGCATTTTTGGCCGCGACCGTTCTGATCCTGCTGGTGTGCCACAGGATGCTGACTTCCGGACGATGCCAGGCGTGTATCCTGCTGCAGGCCGTTATGACGTGACTGCTCCGGGCCTTCCCGGTTCTTTCACAGCTCCTGGCGGTGGTGTATTTCCAATACTCACACACATCAACATTGATTTTTACAGAATCGAAGCGATTCTGACTTTAGGTATAGCCGGGGATGCCAGAGCGTTATTTGAAACGGCGCTGCGCAACCACATTACCAAAGTAATCAATTTTGGTGTTGCAACGGACGCAAACGCGGTTCGCCCAGACCAGGTAGACATTGACACTTATGTCAACCTTTGGCTCACTCGTTATGACAACCAGACAAACAATGACTCCAAGTTGAACGTGGTCATGAAGCAGTTCTGGTTCTCGAGCTGGGGCAATGGTTATGAAATTTACAATGCCATGCGCCGTACGACCGATCCGAATGCGAACAATACTTTTGGCTATACGGGTTACCCGAACACCGTTCAGGAACCGATCCTGGCGCCGCGTAAATTCCCGCTTCGTTTGCCATACCCGCAGCAGGAATTGGCTATTAACCCGAATGCAGCTGCTTACACCTCGGTTATTTACGACCAGGTTCGTTTGTTCTGGGATGTAAACTGATGTGAAGACAGCTTCCATCAACGGTTTTGAACAACAAAAAAAATGAATCATGAATAAATTTAAAATAACGCTTTACACCTTTCTCACGGCGCTGATTCTGCCGTTCTCGGCTTGCAGAGACGAAGCCTTGAACCCGGTGCCGGATTGGGAATCGGGTATTCACGGCCTCGGACAGTTTACCGCAGGCTCCGCTCAAAACTTCGTATTCGCACAGCCAGATCAGGATATTGACCTCGAATTCCATTGGGTTTCGATTGACAACCTGAACACGGTTACCGAAATCGAATTTTATATCCTGTTTAACGAAAGTTATTCCGACAACGACGGAAACCCACGTACGGCTCGTCATGGCGGCACGGAAGGCAAGCTTTTCAAAAAGCTCACCGGTGCGGAAGTAAAGGGCAACCGCGAATTCGTGAATTTTTCAGTTACACAGGCCGATGTTTACAACCTGTACAAAGACAACACCTTTAACTACGGTGACGGTGTTGTTGGCGTTTTTGCTAACCCGGAGAAACCGGATCGCGCGCCAGGTAGCTACTTCGTAGCCGGAGATGCTTTCCAGATTCGCTGGGCGATGCGCACTGCTGATGGCCGCTATTTCGATTCGTGGTCTGATTCGGTTTGTTCGGAATTCCCGGGTGCAAGCTGTAATATTGACTGGGCGATTATTTGTGTATCGGACCTTGCTGGTACTTTCAACTATGTTCAGACGGAAATGACTCCCGGAGCTGGCGGCGGAGCTTGTCCGGCAGAAATCACTGGCACGGTGACCTGGACGGAGGAATCTGCGGGCAAATATTTGACGACAGACCTGACTTTTGGCATGTTCCCGTCTTCCTGCTGGAACGATAACCCGGCCAACAGCGCGACGGCCCGCGTCTTGGATCAGTGCAACACCATTGTAGTGGGTGGCGGAGACCAATACGGCGATACCTATACGTATCAGTTTGTCAGCTTCAACGGGCCCAGCCTGACTCTGAAGTGGGTCAATACCTATGGCGATAAAGGCACGGTGGTTCTGACGCGTCAGGATGGCAGAGACTGGCCTGTTTTGAAAGGTGGATAATTAGGGTCTGTCTTTAGAGTCCGATGGCTGCGGGCAATGAGGGTGTCACTCTAAGCGACGCCCTCATTAACCGCACCAAACGCCCGTTTTTGGGGTCTTCACACGCCTTGCTCTCGAACGCTAAAGAACAGACACCGTCTGAATAATGGACGGATACTAATTGTTTTGATTCACTACGGGGAGAGCATTCGGTGATTGCCGGGTGCTCTCTTTTTTGTTTATTAGACGAATTACTATGCCGCGTCAGCGTTTACCAGCTTATGTCTTTGTCTTCCATGTCTTGTGAAAATGAAATTATTTATTCGATCAATTTTTGCTGCTTTATATCTTTTTTGTACCACTTATTCCTGCCAATTGCAGCGACATTGGCTGCAAACGCCTTTGCTGCGAAGCGAAAAAACGACAACTCCGCTTGCCGAAACCTTTGAAAAAAGCAAACCGGTGGCATTAATTTTCCTCGACTCCGAATGCCCCATTTGTCAAAAATATACCAAAAACATCAGGGAGTTCGCTGTGAAATACCCTCAGGTGCAATGGATTGGTGTGTTTACGCGCTGGCATTCTTTTCAACAAATAACTGATTTTGGGGTTACCTACAATTTAAATATTCCGATGTTCCTTGACGCCCGCAACCGCTTGGTTTGCAAACTTGGCGTGAAGGTGACGCCTGAAGTGGTTTTTGCTGCTACAGATGGACACATTTTGTACCAGGGCGCCATAGACAACTGGTTTTTTGGGCTGGGAAAACACCGGCCAACTTCAACCGAAAACTACCTGACTGATGCCATTGAGGCCTGGAGTAGGGGAGAGGCACCAAAAATTTCAAGAACTACTCCTATCGGATGCGTGATAGAACAATAGCCGCTGCTTACCTTTGTACACCAAATATATTAAACGCATGACCTTTCGGGAACGCTATCAATTGACGCTGGATTACCTCTTTGAGCAGTTGCCGATGTTTCAGCGCATTGGCCCCCCGGCCTTTAAAAAAGGGCTGGGCAATACCCTTGCGTTATTGGAAGCTTTGGACAACCCGCAGCAGCAATTTCGGGCCATTCACATCGCTGGCACAAACGGGAAAGGTTCGGTTGCGCATCTGTTGGCCGCAATTTTGCAGGCATCGGGTTACCGAACGGGGCTTTACATTTCGCCCCACTATAAAGACTTTAGGGAGCGCATCAAAGTGAACGGGCAATACGTCAATAAGGCTTATGTCGTTGATTTTTCTGAACGCCACCGGGCTTTGTTCGACCGCATTCAACCCTCCTTTTTCGAAATTACGGTGGCCATGGCTTTCGACTATTTTGCCAAACAAAAAGTAGAGGTTGCCGTTGTGGAAACTGGTCTGGGAGGGCGCTTAGATTCTACAAACGTGCTGACCCCGGTGTTGAGCGTCATCACAAACATCAGTTTTGACCATCAGCAGTTTTTGGGCGATACCCTGCCCCTGATTGCCGCCGAAAAAGCCGGAATTATCAAAGCGCACATCCCGGTCGTCATTGGTGAAACCCACCCGGAAACAAAGCCGGTTTTTGTGGCAAAAGCGGTAGAAATGGAGGCGCCGATCGTATTTGCAGATGAACACTGGAAGGCAGCGTGGAAAGGAGAAACCGGGACGCATTCGACCTATGAATTATGGCGCGAAGGTCAACCTGAATACCTGGCGTTGCACGCCAATTTGCATGGACGTTACCAGTCGAAAAACCTACAAACTGTTGCGCAAGCCGTTGATCTACTTCAAAATACGTTCAATATAAGCACTCAAAACGTTCGGGACGGCCTTTTTAATTTAACAACCCTCACTAAGTTTATGGGGCGCTGGCAGGTAATCGGAACGCATCCGGCTATTATTTGCGACAGCGCACACAATGAGGGCGGATTGAAGCTAACCCTGGAACAAGTTGCTCAATATCCTTACGAAAATCTGCACCTCGTAATGGGAACCGTAAGCGATAAGGAGCTTAAACCGGTTTTAGAATTGTTTCCCAAACATGCGCGGTACTACTTTTGCAAGGCCAATATCCCGAGGGGGTTGGACGCTAAACAACTGCAATTCCGTGCATCGCAGGAAGGACTAAAGGGGCGGGCTTATGTTTCTGTAAAACGCGCCCTGCAAGCTGCTAAAAGGCAAGCCAAGCCCGGCGATCTGATTTTTGTAACGGGGAGCATCTTTGTTGTTGCGGAGGTTTTATAAAATTTTTACCACAGTGGCAATAAAAAGCAGCATTCATTGCAAATAATCCCTATTTTTGCACTTAAATTTTGAAAAAACAAAATAATGGCAGAATTGGTACAGACGCTGTTGACACAGCGTATTCAATTGATGGAAGAATCGGCGACCATAAAAATGGCGCAAATGGCGCGTGATCTCGCTGCTCAAGGCCACGATGTGATTGACCTGAGCCTTGGAGAGCCCGATTTTGATACCCCGGTTCACATCAAAGAGGCCGCCAAAAAAGCGCTCGATGACGGGTTCACTAAATATACCCCGGTGCCGGGCACAGTTGAACTGCGGAAGGCCATTCAAGCTAAATTCAAGCGGGACAACAACCTTGATTTCGAAATTAATCAGATTGTCGTTTCCAATGGTGCCAAACAATCCATTGCCAACGTTTGCCTTTCGCTGCTCGAAAAAGGCGATGAAGCGTTGATTCTGGCTCCTTATTGGGTGTCTTACGCCGAAATTGTCAAATTAACGGAGGCAACGCCTGTTTACGTCTATGCAGGCATTGAAGATGATTACAAATCCAGCGCATCGCAAATAGAAGCAGCCATCTCGGAACGCACCAAACTCATCATTTTTTCATCGCCATGCAATCCAACCGGTTCGGTTTATACCTACGAAGAATTGGAATCCATTGCCGAAATGCTGTCGCGCCACGAACACGTGATCATCATTTCGGATGAGATTTATGAATACATCAATTTTTCCGGCAAACATGCCAGTATCGGCGCTTTCCCGCAGGTGAAAGACCGCACGGTTACCGTAAACGGATTTTCCAAAGGCTTTGCAATGACGGGATGGCGGCTGGGATATATTGGCGCACCGGCTTGGCTTGCAAGTGCTTGCAATAAAATGCAGGGGCAAATTACTTCCGGCGCCGCCGCGTTTAGCCAAAAAGCTGCTGCTTTTGCTTTGGGTTCGGACATGACGCCGACCTGGCAAATGCGGGACGCGTTCCTGCGCCGCCGCGAATTGGTGACCGATTTGATGAAAAAAATTCCCGGGATGAACGTTAATCACCCACAAGGTGCCTTCTACGTTTTTCCGGACATCAGCGCTTTTTTTGGAAAAACAGATGGTAAAATGCTTATTCGCGATGCGGATGATTTTTGCGAATATTTGCTGCATACCGCTTATGTCGCAGCGGTGAGCGGTGCGGCTTTTGGTGCCGACAATTGCTTCCGCATTTCCTACGCTACTTCGGATGAAAAGCTCACGGAGGCTATTCGGCGCATTGGGGAAGCTTTGTCAAAATTAAAGTGATAAAAAAGCGGAGCCGCCGCGTTGTAAACCTATAGGGTTTTAAGGAACCTTATACGCTAGTTGCCCCACATGAGCAGGTGTCACGGAGTCTCGCGGAGTAAAGGGAGTCTCTCACAGAGGCCTTAACTCCGCGAGACTCCCTTTACTCTGTGAGACTCCGTGACATACAAGGAAGCCAGTAGAGGCTGTCCTCAGATGCTTCGCGTCCTCATATCGGGCTCTTGCGTACCTTGCTATCGAACTATAAAGACAGACACTAGTCCAAAAAAATTGTAAGTATAACTGCATTTTTATCTCTAATTTGCAGCCTAATTCCTGTCTTGTTACCAGTCATTCCTAGTCCTCACACTTCCCCAACCACTAAAAGGAAGGCAATACATTTACAAGGCCGTCGCCTTGTAAATAGGTTTGGCAATTTTACAAAAACATGGGTTTATGAATCTTTTAAGACGCGCTTACCGGGCAGGCTTGTGGTTTGCCTTGCTATTACTGTCAACTTATTGCGTTCATGCACAGGATTTTATGATGCAGGGCTGGTATTGGGATTATCCCAAACCCAATTGTAATAACTATAACGGGCCTTCAATTGCCCTTGAACTGACAGGCAAAGCCACCGCCCTGAAAAATGCCGGATTTACCATGCTATGGCTCCCCCCCATGAGCAAAGCCAGTTTTGGCGATTGCAGCAATGGCTACGACCCGAAGGATTTATACGACTATGGCCAGGCCACCGGTCAAACGGGATTGGGAACGGGCGCTCAGGTTTCAAACCTGATCGGCGCTTTGAGTACCAACGGCATCATTTCCGTGGCCGATGTCGTCTATAACCACCGCGACGGTGGGGATTATGAGGACAACCCGGCCGTGCGCAACTACGTCATGAACTTCCCGCCGGCCGGCTGCAACGGCAACGCCACCCCATATCCCGTGAACGGAAAAGTGCGGTACCGCCTGCCATTGGGCGGCAGCAGTGGCAATGGCGCGGGGAATTATTATTTTAAATTCAGTTCCGCTTCGGGTAATGGCGGTTTCAACGGACGTCCCTATAAATTGTATTTCCGGACGCAGAATACGGTGCATAACTCAGACACGATTAACGAATATGAACCCAATGGCGGAGTAGATTGCAATCCTGATCAACCCAACAACCAGATATTCCTGGGCCGCAATATTTTTGCCAACCAGGAAATCGGATCCTGCAATACCGACGAATTCTACCTCGCTCTTGGTGCCGGCGATTTCCTTGCATCCGGCGATAATTTAGAAATTTACATCGAAGAAGTGGGCGGGGGCGGTTCCGGTATTGACCAGCGGCTTTATGAAATTTGGTCTGGCTCCCGAAATATGAACATCATCAACGACCTGGCTTTACAAACGCGAACCAATTACGCCGCTATGCCCAGCGGCCAGGGGGCGATGAACTACCTGAATTTCAAACCCAATGGCGTCAATTTCACCTGCATGACCGGCGACCAGGAGTATCCTTACTTTTTCTTTGACGTAGAGCAAGCGCACATCTCGACCCAAACTGCTTACAACGACTGGACAAAATGGTTGTTGACGAACGTCGGAATTGGCGGTTTGCGCATGGACGCGGTGAAACATTTTCCGGCTTCTTTTGTAGGGCAATTGATCAACGCGCTTTATAATAATTCTCCCAGCATTCGGCCTTCTATGGTTGTAGGAGAGCATTTTACTTCCAATGCAGGCGTACTAACCGGGTGGGTAAACGAAGTGAATTCTTATTTGAGCCAACCCATAAAAGATGTCATTAAGGTCAGGGCTTTTGATTTTGACCTGCGGGATAATTTGCGGGTCGCCTGTGAAAGCTTCGGCTACGATGTGCGGAACATTTTCAATGCTGGCATGAGCAACGGTGCCGGCGCCAGTCCGTTTTCGGTGGTGACAATGGTCAATAACCACGATTTTCGGTATGTGGATGTCTACCACGATATGAACCCGATACTGGGGTATGCTTACATTCTCACCAACAATCAGGTTGGCCTGCCCTGCGTTTTTTATCCGGATTATTACGGCGCAACGCTCAAGATGGACAACAATGTCATGCTGACCGTGCCTTCGCTGAAAAGCGAAATAGATGCTTTGATCAGCGCACACAAAGCGTATATCTTCGGAGCCAATCAGATAGATTACCTGAGTCGTTTTTCTACGCCATACCATCAAAGTTTTTCAGCCGGGGGCGCTTCCACCACGCTTTTTTACCAAATCATCAATACTTCTACGGGACGGAACGTGCTGGTCGCCATCAATTTTGCAGGAACGCCGCTGACCGCGTCGCACGGAGTAAATACCAGCAGCGCAGGCTTGAGCAATGGCGACGAACTCCTCAAAGTTGCCGGTTCGGCGGGTGCCAGCGCCAGCGTCAGCGTATCCAACGGGCGGGTAAACCTCACCGTGCCTGCGTTCGGGTATGCGGTTTGGACGGGCATAAGTGTGCTCCCGCTTGATTTGCTCACCTTTGAAGTAGAACAACAAGATAAGCAAGTGAGCCTGCTATGGACTTCGGCCAACGAAGTTGATTTTGCGGGCTACGAAGTGCAGCGGTCTTTAGATGGAATGCATTTTGAAAAAATTGGCTGGATCGCAGGCCAGGGAACGCCGGATGGAACAACGCGTAGCTACCATTTTCAAGATAAAAATCCTGTATTCAACAAGCCGCTCTACTACCGTTTGCGCATGCTCGACCTGGATGGTACGGTCGAATTTTCTCCACTCCGTTCGGTTACCCTAAAAAATGAACCGGAAGTGCGGTTGTTTCCCAATCCGACAACCGGCAGTTTTTGGTTAAAATTTCAGCAACCGACGGTTGAAAATACCTGGATAGTAGTGCGCGATGCCCTGGGACGCCCCGTTTTGTCGGAAGCAATAGAAGTTGGCGCTGTGCAAAAAGAACTGAATATCGCAACCCAACCCGCCGGAATTTATTCCGTCGTGATTAAAACGGAGGGGCAGGTGATCTGGAGTAAGTTTATCTCTAAAGACTAAAGACAGAAACTAATTAGTGTTTGTCCATTTAGTCCCGTGTCTGTTCTTTAGCGTTCGAGAACAAGGCGTGTTTTGCCCCAAAAACGGGAGTTTACTTGAGTAAATGACCGATTTTGGGACAAAACATAACGCAGCTATCGGACTATAAAGACAGACACTATTAGTGTTTGTCCATTTAGTCCCGTGTCTGTTCTTTAGCGTTCGAGAACAAGGCGTGTTTTGCCCCAAAAATGGGAGTTTACTCGCGTAAATGAGCAGTTTTGGGGCAAAATACAACGCAGCTATCGGACTATAAAGACAGACACTTACAAATCAAGGAGTCCGTCCGGCAAATCCATATGCAGAACGGACTCCTTCTCGTCTGCTTTCACAATAAATTGCTCGTTGAGGGGGATCAATATTTCGCGATTGCGATAAACAACAACGGCCATCATTTGCTGGGGCATTTCGATCACTTCGTCAATTTTTCCCACCAATCCGTGGGTAGCATCCTCTATCGTATAACTGGTAAAGCGTTCATAACCAGGTTCTATGACAATGGTGCGGGCTTCATTGGGTAAAATATCTTCCCTTCGAAGGTAAATATCTTTGTGGTGGAGCAGTTGCGCGTCATCGCGGCTGTTCACGTCCTCTAATTTGACCAAAATGGCATTGCCAGCGCGCACGTCCTCAACGAAATAGGGGAGGTGTTGTCCCCTGATTTCCAAAAAAATGATTTCTGCACTCAAAAAATCTTCCCAATAAGCGTCTTCAACAAAAGTTTTTAATTCTCCGAGCAGGCCGTGCGCTTTTCCTACCCGACCTATTTTGACCATTGCGTCCATAAAAATTCGCGGTTTCCGTTATTGCCAATGGAGCAGACGTTGGCGCAGGATGAATCCTTTTTCAGCTCTTTGCCCCCAATCCGTTGTAGCGCAAGCGCCAAAATCGCTGCTGCAACACACCTCACATTGGCTGTCCATTATCTGCAATTCTTTGTAAATCAGTCCAATGTTTTTGGCGTAGTATTCTTTTCCCTGCCTGTATTCGATGATGTTTTCGCTGTCGGCCAGCTGAATGGAGCAGACTTTTTCAAATAAAAGACCGCCAACCTGAAACGGTTCCGCTAAAGAAAGGGTGCGATAGTTCCAGTCTTTGAACATTTCAATCTGTTCGCCAGCGATTTCTACCGCAGTGCTGTTTGAAAAGAAAGCGTTTCCATTCCAGGTTTCATTGGCCTGCAATGGGAAAGTCATTGCGATAAAACGCAGGTTTTCTTCGGTGCGGTAAGCCTGTTGGTTGCTGCGTGCGGCGGCATAAACCTTGCCGATTTGCCAGGGTTGGGTAGCTGACTGGCGTTGAACGCGTTCGATTCGATACCAGGTCAGGCCATCCTGTGCGGGGAAAGAATCGGTGATGGATTCTTTAATGAACCACGAATTGGTATCAATTTGCGTTCCGCCCGCTGCCGGGTCGAAAATGATCGAATCCACCTCGAATTCGCGGATTTGACCCACCTCAAGCGGGTAATATGCGTACCCAAAATCCAGGTCCAAAGGCTCTGTCTCTCTTTTATTACAGGAAGAAACAATCAGCACCACGGCGGCTATGAGCCATAAATAATTGGTTATGTTTATGTTGTGCTTCATGATAAACCTGAGTTGAGACTACCATAGATGATGCCACCGCCGACTACATCGTCGTTTTCATAAAAAACGGCAGATTGTCCCGGCGCGACACCTTTTACATTGGCGTCAAATTCTACGCGAATTTTGCCATTATCGCTATACATGCGTCCCAAAGCGCCTGCATCCTTGTAACGGATTTTGGCTACGACCTCCATCCCGTCTTCAAACGAAGCGTATTTCATCAAATTGGGTTGACCAACGATCATTCCGTTCCGGATGAGTTCGTCTTCCAAACCTAAAACGACCGTATTGGTATCCGGGCGGATCTCCGTTACAAACATCGGATGTCCGAACGCAACGCCCAAGCCTTTTCGCTGGCCGATAGTATAAAAAGGATACCCCTGGTGTTTACCGATGATATCACCCCGGCTGTTCACAAAATCGCCGCCCGCAACCTGTGCTTCCAGTTCTGGAATGCGGTGCTTCAGGAAACTGCGATAGTCGTTGTCGGGAACAAAGCAGATTTCGTAGCTCTCTGCTTTTTTGGAAAGTTCCTCGTACCCAAAATCGAAAGCGAACTGACGTACTTCGGGTTTGGTATAGTGCCCAAGTGGAAAACGGCTGCGGTTCAAACATTCCTGGCTCAACCCCCAAAGAACATAGGATTGGTCTTTATTCAAATCCGCAGATTTGCTGATGAATTTCCGGCCATTGGCCTCATTGATGATCGCGTAGTGGCCGGTTGCAATGAATTCGCAATCCAGTGCATCCGCGCGCTTTAACAGCGCGTTCCATTTGATGTGGGTATTGCAGAGTACGCAGGGGTTTGGCGTTCGGCCAGCTATATATTCATCTACGAAATTGTTAATCACATAATCGCCAAATTCTTCACGAATGTCAATGATGAAGTGATGAAACCCCATATTCACGGCTACCTGACGGGCATCGTTGATGGAATCCAGGCTGCAACACCCGGTTTCCTTTTTGGAGGATCCGGAGTTAGCGTAGTCCCAGGTTTTCATCGTAATGCCAATGACTTCATACCCTTCTTCGTGCAGCATCATGGCGGTTACCGTGCTGTCAATGCCACCGCTCATGGCTACCAAAACCTTTCCGAGCTTGCTCATAAAAACGGAATTTATCTTGAAATTATGGACTTGTTGGCTCGGAAGGATGCCCCTTGCAACAAGTCTTGTGTGCAAAATTACAAAATGCAACGCCTTTTGGTTCACTTCAAATGAAACGGATAGAAAAGGGCTGAACAATGAGGAGGCGCTTTGGGGCGTTACTGCACTTATCACAACTATTGTCCGAACGTTCAATTAGGTCTATCTTCGGGCGTTTGGTTAAATTCATTAAAGAACAGATAACATGAGAAACCGATTCAAACTATTCGCACTTTTATTTTTCGCCGCTTTAGGTTCCGCTGCGATTGCACAGGATTCCGAGTCTGGCCTCGCTTCCTATTATGGTGATGAATTTCAGGGACGCCGGACTGCGTATGGCGATAAGTATGACAAAAGCAAGCTGACTGCTGCGCATAAACGCCATCCTTACGGTACGATGATCCGCGTCACCCGCCTCGACAACAAGAAGTCGGTTGTCGTCAAAGTAACAGACAAAGGCCCGTACATCAAAGGAAGGGTCATTGATCTATCCAAAAAGGCTGCAGAAAGACTGGGTATGCTTGGCGACGGAACGGCTGAAGTGGAAATTGTAGTTGTAAAACGGGTGACTAAAGAAGACGACCCGCCCGCAGAACTTGCCATAGATCAAGAGACGCCGGCAGAAAAAGAACCGGCCAAAGAGGCGAAATCCGATCAACCCGCCGAATACAACTATGAACCGGAAAATGACCCTGCGAAAAAAGAAGCGACCGCTTCCCAAACTGCCAAAGCGAAAAAAAGCACCACGGTAAAGGAAGAAAAACCGACTGCAAAAATAGAGAAAACAGCTGCGGCAAAAGAAGTGTCTACCACGGAGAAAGCTAAAAAAACCAATCTGGCTAAAAAATCAAAAGCATCTCCTTCCCGAGGAAAATTAGTGGGTAAAGATTACACGCAGTTTGGCTTGTACAAAATAGTGCTGGAGCGCCCTTCCCAAAAAGGCTACGGCGTTCAGGTGGCGTCGCTGAGCAACTACGAAAATGTTTTGAGGCAGGTTGCTGACCTTCAGGCTAAATTCTTCGACAATATCCTGATAAGCGTTGAAAAAGGAGCGCCAAACAATCTGTACAAAATCATACTCGGCCCTTTTGAAACGGAGAGCGCAGCAAAAAACTATACCGCGAACATCAAAAAGAAGCAAAAAGTCTCAGGCTTTGTGGTGAATCTTTCGGAGATCAAGTATTAAAGTAGGTAGAAAGTAGAGGGTAGAAAGTATAAAGATAGGGAACGTAATTAGATGATGTTATGTCATCCCAACCCTAGCCTTTCTACTTTCTACTTCACGGTAACCTTCCCGTCAACCCCGATAATCTTCAATAATTGACTTTGGAAGTTTACGGCCTCAAAAGGGGTTGGTTTATCCACGAAATTGATGGAAGAAAACTGGCCGGATTTGCCTTTTACGGTGTAACAAATTTGGTAAATTGAGCTGCCATCTGCTATTGTAATGCCTTTCAGTGAATTTTCGATCCACATGGCGGTTAGTAAGCCATCCTGGGCGTTATTAACGCCGAAATTATTGCCATCCAGGTAAGGCAATGTATAGTTTTTCAGTTCTTTAAACTCCAGCACGTTTTTATCCCAGCGGACAGAATACTGCATGGAGAGCAATTGATTGCAGCCCAATACCGTAATATCTATGCAGACCGTTTCCCCTGCTGATGCAACAACTTTTGGTGCAACCAGGGTCAAGTCGCCCACTGTAGCAGAGGCGACGGTTTGTGCATTCTGGACCGGCACGGCCTCGGCTGCAGTCTGCCCGTCCGGTTGTTTTGCCGGTTCGTTGCTACAAAAAGTAAAACAGAGGCAAAGCGCTGCAAAAATGAGTTTGTTGTTCATGACGATTAAGATAAAATGATGAAACAGGCACAAAGTTAGGAAATGCCGGTTATTTCCGACAGGCAATAATCTTTTCTGGCAGGGCGTTGCATTGATGTCCTTGTATCTTTTTGTTTAAGATGCATTATCTTTGGTGTTATAACAAACGCAGATTCTATGAAACTAATGATGGCCTTCTTGTTGATTTTGAGTGTAGCCCTTTTTGCAACGGGGTGTGTAACTCAACAAAAATACAGTGAGCTGGAGGAATCGCTCACGTACTACAAAAAAGAATCGCAAGCCGTAGATTCTTTGAACAACAACAACCAGGAACTCGACCGCGTCAACAAGGAATTGGAAGACCTGATCAAAGAGAAGACCTACGAAGTAGAGCAATTGACGGCCACAAACATCAACCTGAATAAAAGCTACCTGGAAGTGCTGAACAAGTACAATGGTCTGGTAGCCAAAGGGGATGAAGTACTTGCGGTCAGCGCGTACGAAAAAACCAACCTTCAAAATCAATTATCGGCGCAGCAGAGCGATCTGGATAGCCATCGCAAAACGGCTGCGACAATGGAATACGAACTTTCCGAACGCAACGCCCGCATCAGCCAGTTGGAATACAATTTTGACGGAACACCGAAAGGGTACGACAATCAACAGAACGAACAGGCAAAAGTTACCGGGTTTCTCTACGACAAACGGGTGATGATCGCTGAATTGAAACAAAAGCTGCAAAGCGCCTTTTTGGGATACAACAGCGATAATATCTCGGTGATTGACCGAAAAGACGGCGGGATTGCTGTCGTTTTTAGCGAAAGCTTGCTTTTCCCTTCGGGTAATGAGCAAGTGGACATCAATGGCCGCCGATCCTTGGTGCAACTGACCGACGTAATCAGCCCCCGTATTGCTGAGCTTGATATTCGCATCGAAGGGCACGTTAATTCAGAGGCCATTGCGGAGCGCAATTGGGATGTCAGCACACTTCGGGCCGTTTCAGTCGCCAAAGTCCTTACTGCCTACGGCATCCCTCCCGAGCGCATCACTGCAACCGGGCGAGCCGATTATGTGCCGGTAGCATCCAATACAACCCCGCAGGGGCGCGCTGCGAACCGCAGAACAGAAATCATCATCTCTCCGAACAACGAGGCCCTAAATGCATTGCTCTTAGGAAAATGACCAACATTTTCGGTTCATCAATTTCGGGTAATGACGAATATGCGCTTCATTTTTTTTCTGGTCATGGTCACTGCAATGCCTGAATATATCCGGGCACAGACTTGTCTTTCGCAGGACTTACTGAATGCGCATGTGCATCAAAATGCCGTTGTCGCCGGAGATCGGGCACGCATTGAAGCTTTTACTCAAAACTGGATTGAAAACCAACAACACAACCCTGGCGAGCCAAGGGAACTGGCGATTATCCCGGTTGTGGTGCATGTGGTTTGGCGAACTGCTGCTGAAAATATTTCTGACGAACAGATCATGTCCCAGATTCAGGTATTAAACAGCGATTTTCGAAAAATGAATGCTGATTCTGAAAATGTTATCTATCCACCGTTCCGGGCTGTCCGGGCGGATGCAGAAATTGAATTCCAGCTCGCTACCGTTGACCCGCTTGGGAATCCTGCGACCGGAATCACAAGAACGCAAACGAGTTTACCCGAGATTGGCATTTTACGGGTAAGCGGAAAACGGGCCATTTGTTACGAAGAATTTGGCGGTCACGATGTTTGGTGCTCCAACCATTACCTGAATATCTGGATTGGCGCTTTCCCCTCCGGAATTGCCGGAGAAGCTAGTTTTCCCGGACAGGACATTCCGGAAGAAGACGGGGTGCGTATTGCGCCGCACCGGTTCGGCGTTATAGGAACAGCGATCAACGCACCTTACCATTTAGGTCGCACGGCTACGCATGAAATCGGCCACTATTTTAACCTGTACCACGCTTGGGGGAACTCAGGCAACAGCAACCCGGATTGCATTTTTGACGATGAGGTAGCCGACACGCCGAAACAGGCCGGAAATTACCTCAATCAGTGTCCATCTTTTTCGGGATTACAATCTTCCTGCATCGCAAATACACCTGATATGTTTTGCAACTACATGAATTACACAGATGACGCCTGTATGGTGATGTTCACCCAGGGGCAAAAATTGCGGATGCGCGCATCGCTTGACGGCCCTCGTTCCGGGTTGGTGTATCAAAGCGGTGCCTGCCTGCCGGTGTCGAATCAGTTCGAGCCGCCCTCGCAGGTCTCTGTCGTTTTACAGCCCAATCCGGCAAACCAATTCGTTGTCATTGAGGGCTTAAGCGCAGGATACGAGGTTCGATGCTTTGGAATAAATGGCACGTTATGGCCTGTTTATCAGGAACTTGAAAACAAAATCCGCGTGGGGCATTTGCTCCCCGGCGTGTATATACTCCAAATTAAAAATGAAAGAAATATGATTACTAAAATGCTTATTATTGCCCGTCTTTAACCCAATTCTGCAACTCATTCTACATTCAAAACTGTTGTCATGTTCAGAAGTATGCACTACCCCCGGGGGTTGAGGCTGTTTATGATGGTCTGTATTACATGTTCTTTCGCTTCTTGCGTAACTGATGTGAGAAAAATCAGATTAGAGGAACTGAATAAGGTGGTTGAAATTAGCAAAGGCCCTTGCTATGGCCGTTGCCCGATTTTCACCCTTACTATTTACCAGGACGGTATTGCCAGTTACCAGGGAGAGCGTAACACAGACCGCATCGGCCTTTACGTCAAACGATTGGATAAAGAAGTCTTTGCCAATCTGCAAAAAGAGTTCAGGGAAGCCAATATTTGGCAGTACCAGAATGTTTACAAAAGCCGGATCGCCGACCTCGCGAGCGTCACCCTGACATATTATGAAGAAGGTGATATCAAGGCGATTACCGGTAAAGAAGGCCGTCCGCAGGCAGTTCTGAAGTTGGAGCAAACGCTCGACCGCATTGCTGCAGGTGCCGATTGGATACTCAAGGAAGGCCCGCCGCCCGCCGATTTGCCTGAAGATGCCATTCCGAGCGAATTGGTTGTTCAGCTGAACAGTGGCGTGAACGCTTATGCTTGGACGGAAAAATACGCCAAGCAAGGGATGAAAGTGTTGAAAAGCCTTTCCAACGACGGCTACCATTGGCTCATTTCCTACGATACCTCGCTGAAGCCGCCTAAAGATATGATCGAACTGGTGCGCAAGGATTCGGGGGTTGTTGGCGCTGAATTCAACAGAAAAGGAGCTAATTAGTGTCTGTCTTTATAGTCCAATAGCTGCGTTGTATTTTGCCCCAAAATTGGTCATTTACACGAGTAAACTCCCATTTTTGGGGCAAAACACGCCTTGCTCTCGAACTCTAAAGAACAGACACGGGACTAAATGGACGGACACTAATTAGTGTCTGTCTTTATAGTCCAATAGCTCTGGCGTCATAAAAAAAGCCTTCCGATTCTTACAAGAACCGGAAGGCTTTTTTTCTTATTATATGCTCTTGTGTTAATTTTTCCAGGGCAATTGATTGACTTTGACGCCAACTGCCTTTCCTAAACGAACGCCTTCATCGCTGTCCATGCGCCAGTGTACGCCAAGTGGAACACGCGACCAGGCGTTTTCTTCCGCCATCTCTTCGAAGCTGCTGAAAGTGCGCGGCACGCCTTCAAACTCTGTACGATTTCTGTGGCAATTGTCCGTCATCGAGTAATCCGTACCAAAAACGCTTTCCAATGCTTTTGCGCCGGCAGCGCCCATCGTGGAGTGGCCGGATGGGTAGGCAGGGAAAGAAGGCGAAATGCCTTCAGCTCCAGTCAAAGGATCGTATAGATTTGTTTGCCAGGTTGGGTCAATTACATTCTTGATGTAGGTCACCGGGCGCTCTATATTGTAGTAGTATTTGGAATGCCAGCAAGCTACGGCCGCATCGTTGAGCGCCATACCAACCTTAGTATACGCTTCAATGGCTGTTTCTAAGTTGCTGGATTCATTCTTAATCACCTGGCTTGCAATAGCAATCCAGCGCGGGCCGGGGCTGAACGTGAGGTTGACAAGGTCATCGCTCCAAAATTCGCCTACCCACTCGTCAATATAAGAAAGCGTAGGTGTGTTTTGGGCATAAACCTCAATAGCCTGTGAGTAGTATTCAGAATTCGGCGATTCACTGTAAGGAATCGGAGGTAAAGCCAAGCGGTCGCTTTCGTTGATGGCAAACCTTCTGGCCTGACCCCAGTACGGGAACATCGGTTTGCCCGGGCCTGGAATGGTGGCAACCCAGTCGCCGGGTTCATTGTAGTTGGCCTGCCAATCGTAGTTGCCGAATGGATCAAGGTAGGCATCGTGTCCGACTACATCCGTAGCGGACCAGTTCCATACGGCGTCAGCTACGCGTTCGCCGTGTTCCTTCGAGCGGGCGTATACTTCCGACCCGGCTTCCTGTTCGTACTTCGAGTTCAGCTGGCTGATCAAAGACAGCATGCGCGTGTTGGCGGCTGCCTGAGGATTTGGGAAAAAGCGCGGCATCATTCTGGTGTAAATGGCATGCACAACGGTTGGCCAGTGGTATTTCTGGTTGGCCACTGCCTTGGGAACAACAAGGCCGGGAAAGCGGCTTTCTAACGAATTGTAATCCGGCATACCACTGATGCAGGCTTCATACGCAGCCAAACCGAGGTAAGCTAATGAACGGGGCGCAGGACCCGGGCGATAACCAGCAGCGTAGCGCTCAATTTCGAGGTAAACTTCATTCCACTCAAAAGCAGCTTCTGCATCATAATCCGACACCCGATTGGTTGAATTTATGTCGTCTGAAAGCTGATCCTGCTCGCAGGAAACAGCAATCAGCATGATTGCTAACAAGCCCAAAATAGGGAGTAAGGATAACTTCTTGAAAGCCATAGGATCAAGTTTTGTCGGTTTAAAAAAATGGTTTCAAATAATCGTGAAAATAATTCTGTCTAAAGACTATCTATCCAAGGGTATGGCTAGCTTCGGAGTAAATAGGTACTTAGATGCATTCATTTACGGCATTCGTAACAGAAAGTTACAAAAGTGTTGCGAAAGTAAAAAAAAAATAAAAAAACCGAAAAAATGAGAATAGCCGGAGTATGCACCTGCACTGTTCCGGCTATTCTCATACAAAGAAATTATGCCTTGTTATATATAGCATTAACGTTTCCACGGCAAACGGTTGACCGCCCGCCCGGCACGATAGCCTAATAACAAGCCCTGTTCGCAATCCATGCGGAAATGAACCCCGATCGGAATCCGGGAAAAGGCATTTTCTTCGGCCATTTCATTGAAATTATCGAAGGTGCGCGGCGTACTGATGAAATCGGTTCTTCCTTCGTGGCAATAGTCTGTCATGCCATAATTGGAGCCGTAAATATTGGTCAAAACCTCCGCAGCAGCGCCGCCAAAAGTCGCATGGCCGGAGGGATAAGCTGGGAATGGCGGGGTGTAAAATTCTGAACCGTCCTGACACATGATGCTGTTCCAGTTGTTATCGCCTATTACCTGACGGATATAATCAATCGGGCGCTGGTAATTGAAACGGTATTTTTCATGCCAGGCAGCAATACCGGCGTCGCCAATGGCCATGCCTACTTTTGCATAGGTATAGACTGCTTTGCCCAGGTCAACGTTTTCGTGATCCACGACCTGATTGGCTACTGCGGTCCAGCGACCAGCCGGGCTGAATGTTTTTGCAGCGCAGTCATCGCTCCAGAAGTCGGCAATCCAGCGTTCTTCGTATCTCTGGCCGGCTTTGATTTGATTGATGGTAATTTGTGTTTCTCTTGCCTGGATATAAATATCCGAATTTGGGTCGGTGCTATATGGCAGCGGGTCTCTTATCCGCATTTCATCAGGGGAAATAGCAAAACGGCGCACGCTACCCCAATACGGGAAAAGCGCCCGCGTATAATCCGGGTAAGTCGGCTGCCAAAGCCCCGGGCCGGTTGGTGGGACGTAATCAGCAGGGTGGGGACGCTGGTAAGCTTCGTGACCTGCTACGTCAGTTGCAGACCAGGCAAAAACGGCGTCAGCTACATTGCGGCCGTATTCCTGCGAGCGGTTGAAAACTTCCTGACTCACCTGTCCGATAAACTCATTATTGAACTCCGTTTCCGTTTCCTGAATTTTCGAAGCATACTGGAACGGCGCGGTTGGAAAAAACTGTGTAAAAATGCGGGCATAAGTTGCGTTCAGCACGGTTGGCCAGTGGTATTCTTGACCGCTTGTCGTCCGGGGAATTTCCAGTCCCGGATATATCTCTGCGATTGAGGAATATTCATCAGACATTCCGTTTACAACGGATTCATAAGCTGCAATGCCAATGTAGCCGATGTTTCTCGCAGAAACCGGCGGACGGTAGCCGGGCGTGTAGCGTTCGAGATCAAGTAGTACGGTATTCCAACTCAGCGCCACCTCATTGTCAAAGGACGTAGTGGATTGAAAAATGGCTTCCACTTCATCATCGGTACACATGGTGACGCTGAATGCCATCAGGGATAGGACACCAAATTTCCAAAATTTGTGTAGATTTTTCATAGGATCAAAAATTTAAAAGTTGTTCAAATGTATGTTAAATGTCATGAAAATAGTATGTGAAAATCCTGAAAATAAGCCACTTGACATATTACCCAGACATGGAATTACCCGGGTTGGCAAGCTGTTTTTTGAGCAGTTTGCAAGCGAATCAGGAATTTAGGACGCAATGCGGGCGCTTTCGTTTCAACGCGTAGGAGGAAATTTTTCATCTCCGTTTCCCAGGCATTAAATTCTTTAAGCAGAACCGTAAATTGAAGCGTGATGGTAGAGTCTGACCTGGCTGCCTGAGCAATGCGTTGTTTCGTTTCATCGGATAAGGGGCTGTATTCGGGGAGCATTTTGATCAGATGCTCCGCTTTAAGATTCAGGAAATTAGCTTTGGTTCCGGGTTCGAGGTCATCCGGAAGATCCTGTTCCATGGCCTTTACGGCAATATTCCAAACGGAGTCAATTTGGTGTTGCATACCGGCTTTGTCGCAAACTGCTTTTTTGATGCGCAGTTCTAATTGTGCGGCTTCTTCTTCAAATTTCGTAACCGTTGTATCCTGACAACCTTGAAAAAAAAACAAGCAAAAAAGGGCTATAAAAAAAGGTTTCATTAAAGACAGTATTCAGGCTATGAATTAATGCGCTAAGGTAGTAAGATTGGTTTGTAAAGAAAAAAATTATGCTGTCGGGCTTAGGAGCGTGTCGTAAATAACTTACCGGTTTGCGCGGTGGCTTTTTCCATCAGGCTGCGTTGATCGTCGGTCGCGTAGCTTAGGCTATGCTCCCTTCTCGCGTCTTGCCTGATGAAAAAATTCCCTCGCCCAATTCACGTAACTTATTTACGACACGCCCCTTAGGAGCGTGTCTGGGCTTTAGAGTTTGATAGCATGGGCACGCAAAAGCCCGATATATGAGCGAAGCGTCTGAGGTCAGCCTCTGCGGGCTTCCTTGTATGTCACGGAGTCTCGCGGAGTAAAGGGAGTCTCACGGAGTTAAGCCATCCGCGAGACTCCCTTTACTCCGTGACACCTGCTCATGTGGACAACTTAGCGCCTTATTCGAGCTGAGTATAACGCAGCTATCGGACTCTAAAAACAGACCCTAATCTACCACCACAAATTTTTGCAAATGCTGCTCTTTGCCCGCAATCAGGCGCAGGCAATACAAGCCGGGCGCAAGATCCTGCACATTGACCTCCACCGTATGCTGGCCGGAAAGAAACCAGCCGTCAGCTAATCGTTTCACGGGTTGCCCCTGCATGTTGTACAGCTCTAAGACGGTGCGCATGGGTTGCCCCAGGGAGAACCCTGCCTTTAGGTTGTCACGGGTGGGGTTGGGCGCTACGGGATACAACCGGTTACGCAGAAAATAAAAAGAAGGATCATTTTCCGTATTCACCAGCATATCATCCAACTCCAGGTCTTCATCGCCAGGCTGATAGCTAACGTAGCTGATGGGCAGGTAGTACATCTCATCAGAAGTGCCTTCGCCCCAGGAGATAAACTGCGGCGGGCTGTTCGGGTTCACCGGATTGTTCACCGTATTGTCATAACCGGCGTAAGCGTGGATGACCGATCCTGCCGGCAAGATTTGAGGCCGTTGAAAACTGTAAGAACCCTGCCAGTTGAAATCCCAATCATTGATGCGAATGAGGTTGACTGTTTCGCCGGAAGGCGTTTCGGCATAAACCCGCCAATGTGTACCCAGCAAATGCATGTGCGGCGAAATGCCAATGATGCTGATGTCTTCGGGTACCGTCCAGGTTCCGTGAAACTCGCGCGTCTGGTTGGCAGGAATCCAAAAAGGGCCATTGGTCAGCGTGCCAAAAAACGGGAGCATAATTTTGTTTTTCACATAACGCATGGCCGGCTCATCGGCAAAAAAGAGCAAGACCGTTGTGCTGTCAGGCTCATCTACCGGGGTAGGCGCGTAGTGCATTTGTAGCAGCAAATCGGAATTAGCAGGCAGGCGCATCGCCATCCCATTCGTCATCACCGGCGGGCGCTGGCCGGGCACATAGCCGGGTAATTGATCCTGAAAGGTTTCCTGATTGCCCCCGATACTGCCGCCACTTTCTGCGACATAGCCGTATTCCGGCGTTGCTGCGTCTTTCGCGGCAGCGGCACCGGTTGTATCCGTCCAAATCAGCGTATGGTGTACGGTTCGGCGGTTGCCGGGGCGAATTTCTACCGCAAGCAGATCGCGGTGCTCGGTCAGGCCGGTGGGCAGCACAAAATAGCGGTATTCGTCAATGCCGTTGCCGGGGTGGATATGCGTTTCCGCAAATGACAAAACCAGGTCGGGTGTCCCGATTTGCGAGCCTTCCGGGAAAACTGGCAGCGACGGCTCTAAGGTCGGATCCCCTTGTGGTTTGCCGCCGTCCACCCAATCGGCAATTTGCTGAATTTCTTCCGCGGTCAGGATGTTTTCCCGCAGGTAGTGCTGGTATTCCGGGTCGGCTTTCCAAGGCGGCATGTAGCGGATGCCGGTCACGTATTTGATCATCGTGCCCCAGGCCGATATTTGCTGGTAATTGGTGAGGGGCATCGGCCCCACTTCGCCCGGTCGGTGGCAACCGGTGCAGTGCTTGTAGACAATGGGCGCGATGTGTTCGCTGAAATTGACGGTTTGCGCAGGTAAATTCAGGAAGATTGCAAAGCAAATCAGGAGTAGCAGGATTTTTTTCATAATCAGTTTATTTATACGTTGAGCGTTGAGTGTTGTAAGCTGTTCGTTCTGTTTGCCTTCAATCTTTTTACATCCCCATAGCCAGCCCACTATTCCAATAACGTGATGAGGCACCCGGTCGCCGGCGCTTCCCGGATTGCGACGGGCTGTCCGGATCGGATGGCTTTCAGGGCGTCTTCCAGTTCTGAAGTTTGCACATGGCGCCTGCGTTTGCCGACTTTTACATAACGGTCATCTATCCGGCCGGTATATAAAACCTGCCCAAGCCGGTGGTCGTAAACCACCACTTCCGGGGTAATGGTGACACCAAACCGGTGGGTCAATGTTTGATCCGGATCCGTTTCCAAAGGGAAGGTCAGCCCGTATTTTTCCGCAAATTCAGCTATGAGTTCCGGGGAAGAAGAGGCGTTTGGAAAAACGCCGAAGAAATGGACGCCTTTGCCCCCGCATTCAGCGGCCAATCGCTCCAATTGCGGCGTATATTGCTGGCAAATAACACAATCTTCGCGCAGGAAAAGGTAAACGGTGATGCTGTCGGAAGGAGCAGCGACGGCAGTGAAGCCCATCCATAAAAACACAGTCAACAATCGCCAGTGCATTGGGTATTCTTTTGTGCATGAAATACTGTGACCTTCGGAAAGTGCCAAAGTTTAATTCAAAGATAACGGGCATTGGCTACCCGGCATCAGCTTTTCAACCATCGGTGTTGATTTTTCAATGAAATGCGTAGAATGCTCTTAACCGGAGCAGGCTGAAAACTTTGTTCCTTGTACAATCCCCGTACAGATGCGTGGGAACGGCATTTTCAGTGGAGTGTTGACTTCTCGCATATTACCGGGTTAACACCAACAGGAAGGGCAACGGTTGAGAAACTTCAATTGAACAGGCCAACACTTGTGAATCTGAGGCTTGTTTTGACAAAATTTGGCAAACATCCGCCCTTGTGATTGGGAATGCAGTGCCGTCTATTTTTTGACGGGCAGGCGGTGCATGCGTTGATAATTGAGGGCGTGGCGGCTGGGTTGACGGTGTGGGTGGAGGATAAGTAGGGTCTGTCTTTAGAGTCCGATAGCTACGTTATGCTCGGCTCAAAACCCTCATCCCGCCATGCGGTACCCCAGCTTTGGGGTCTTCGCATTCCTTGTTTTGATAGGGATTTGGAATACTTAAGCCAGCAGGTGCAGCATGGCTATTCCTTCAAGCTTGCAATTACCTGGGTTTTCAACTGTTCAGAAAGCCAAAATCCGTGTTCTTCTAATTTGGCTAAAATCTCCTTGCCTGATTTGATCAGACCAAATATCTTTGGCTTTAATAATGATTCCGACGATACCTGTAACTTTTAACCCAAGCCTCTTGGCAACAGATCGCCCCTTATTCTCATCCATTATGATCCTGCTATCGGGATTTTCAAGCGCAAATGCAATCGCACTTGCTTCTCCTGGATCTAACTCCAATTTGAGGACATGAAACTGCTTTTGATCATATTGCGTGGAAACTTCTATCCAAGTTGGCAGCTCGGGGTGAATTTCACGCCTCACAATATCGGTAATGCAGACCTTCTTATAAAGTTTCTGCAACAATTCCAATTCCCCAATATCAACCAACGCAATTAACGGGCTGGTATCTGATATGACAAGTTCATTAGGCATTGGCGATGTCGTCTTCTATTTCATTGATGTCGTATTGAAAAACAGAGACTTCGTATTTGCCCAACATCTCAATGAACGCTTGCTTAGATAGGCCAACCATAGCCGCTCCTTATCCCGATGAGATCAACCCTTCATCGAAAAGTTTAGTTACTAACAGCATGTTTAGTTCAAAGTGACTGATTTTCAGACCATCAGGAAGATTGATTTGAATGCTCATACGCTTTTTGAGTCTTAAAAGGATTCAGATGAAACATAGAAATTACCCTAAAAATACGCAATCTGTGGGATTTTAGCAAGTACGGCCTGTTTCTAAGAACAAGATTTACGATTCTGGATTCTGTGTGATTGAATTGGGCAGGTTCTGACATGCTCTAAGGGACGCTGAATTAACAAGTGTCGCTTTTGCCAGGTAAGGCATTTTGGGGCTAATCAAGGCGGATCCCGACCTTGGTCGGGGCGGCCTTAGCCATAGCTAAGGGAGGCGGTTCTCCAACGCAGGTTAGGCTCTAAAGACCTCCTGAAAAAGTGGACAATTATTATTTCAGCAACCCTTAAGCAGGTTTTTAAGATTACTTTTTACAATTGCAGACGGCGCGGGGTCGGGTCACAGACCGTCCTGAGCAGATCGCGGGTTATGGAAGACTTTTGGCCAGCGGGGAAAGCAACACTTATTAATTCAGCGCCCCTAAATGGCAATATTAATCCTCAACCGGTCAAAATGTTTTGAATCTGCGGCGTCTTTGTCGAACCGGTATTGTACAAAGATAGTGGAATGGGGTGTTTGAAGCAAATAATTTGATGAGTGGTACACCCCTCGCCAACTTGCCAATTTCTTCCCTTTCCCCAACCCAATCTTCAAATTTTCAAATTTTCAAATCATTCTTGTTGGTGGCTCGTCAAGTGTTTGGGCGACCGCGAGGGTCGCACCCTACCGGCTCGTAACACTTATGCCGCCGGTGTCCGCCGTACCACCGTTGTTTGGGCGACCGCAAGGGTCGCACCCTACCGGCTCTGCCCGTGCTCAAATCCTCACCTCCTCAAATCAAATCCCCCACCCCAAGCCGTTCCACCCACGCCTGCGGCGGCCCGTCCCACGCATTCGGCAAATTCCCCATATACTGCAAATCTTCAATACCCAGTTTGCTGCTCCAGAAACCGGAGGCCGTAAAATCGCGGAACAGGTTGAAGAACTCGACGCCGTGGCTCATTTCGGGCTTTGCCGTATCGGGGTAGGCGATGTCTTCCAACAGGTTGTTTTGCTGGGTTTCGGTGCAGGTGGCAAAATCTGCATTGAAGCGTTTCAGGCATTCGGCGTTCAGCCAGGCGAGGCCGCCGCGCATTTTGGTTTGCACTTCGTATTCCTCCGGGAAATCGAGCATCATAAATTCGATGAATTGCACGCAACCCGCTTCTTCTGCATTGCCGGATTGGTCGTCGGCGGGGATGATGCGGTTGGCCAATACCCGAACCGTTTCGCGCTCGGGATCGGTGAAGAATTTTTCCTTCAACAACAACTTGTCTTCTTCCGAAAGCCCTTTAAAGCCATCGGAGTTGTCGTGCATGCCTTCGTGGCCTTCAGGCGTTTCGGCTTTGTTGTCCGTTTTGCAACCGGCAGGTAAACTTGCGGCCACACTCGCTAAAGTGATGTAAAACAAAGTATCTCGTCTGCTGATCTTTTTCATAATCCAGGTTTTTTAAATCTCCTTATTCTTCAATTTTTCCGCCAAATACTCCGAAGCGCGCATGGACAGCGCCAGGATCGTCCACGTCGGATTTTTGTCGGGCATGGACACAAATGACGCGCCATCTACTACAAAAAGATTGTCCACATCGTGCGACTGGCAATAACTGTTCAGCACCGAATTGCGTGGGTCGGCACCCATGCGCGCCACGCCCACTTCGTGGATGATCTGGCCGGGTTTGGCGAGACCGAAATTGGTGGATCGGTCAGCTACCGGGCCGATCACCTTGCCGCCCATCGTGTGGATGAGTTCAGAAAACGTATCCATCATGTGTTTGGCCTGCCGCACTTCGTGTTCGCTCCATTCGTAGCTGAAGCGCAGCACGGGGATGCCCCATTGATCCACCACCGTCGGATCAATTTCGCACTTGTTGTGCTTGAACGCGATGGCTTCTCCGCGACCGGAAAAACCGACCACCGAGCCGTAAAGTCGCCGGTAGTCCTCTTTGAGCTGGCTGCCGTATCCGCCGCCGCCTTTGGCGCGAACCACGCCGTCAATATCGCCGAGCCAGGCGTTGATTTTGTGGATTTCGCCGCCGAATCCGTAGCTCGGCATGCCGCGTCCGCCCCAGACTTCGATGTGGTAGCCGCGGGGGAAGTTGAGTTTGGCTTTGTTGAGCCACCAGGGCGTGTAGAGGTGCATCCCGCCGGTGCCGTCTTCGTTGTGGGGCATATAATCCACCAATTTGGGGATGAAGCCCGCGAGGCTGGCACCGGTTGAGTCCATCAGGTATTGGCCCACCACACCGCTGGAGTTACCGATGCCGTCGGGGTATTTGCTCGATTTTGAGTTCAGCATTAGGCGCGCCGATTCGCAGGCACCGGCAGCGAGGATGACCGATTTGGCCTTGATGCGGTATTCCTGCCCGTCTTCTTTGCTGACGTAGGAAACGCCGGTCGCTTTGCCTTCCGCGTTGGTGAGCACTTCGCGGGCCATGGCGTTGAGCACCATGGTCAGTCGGCCCGTGGCTTTTGCCGGCGGGAACAGCACCGAAGGCGAAGAAAAATTGGAATGGGTGCTGCAACCGCGCCCGCATTGCGCGCAATAGTGGCAGGCGGCGCGCCCGTTGAGGGGTTGGGTCAGGATGGACAGGCGCGAAGGCACCACCGGGATGTTCAGTTTCATGCCGGCTTGTTTCACCAAAAGTTCGTAGCCCCGGGGTTTTGGCGGCGGCATAAAGATACCGTCCGGTTCGTTGAGCAGCCCTTCGTTAGTGCCGAAGATGCCAACTAAGCGATCTACCCGATCGTAATAAGGTTTGATGTCCTCGTAAGTGATCGGCCAGTTATCGCCCAGTCCGTCAATGCTTTTGCGCTGAAAATCCAACGGGCCGAAGCGCAGGGAGATGCGCCCCCAGTGGTTGGTGCGGCCGCCCAGCATGCGCGAGCGAAACCAGTCCCAACCGTGTCCGCCGGGTGCCACGGTATAGGGTTCGCCTTCGATTTTCCAGCCGCCATACGCGGCGTCGAATTCGCCGAAAGGCTTGTGGGTGCCCGCGCCGCGCCGGGGCGAGTGGTAGGGCCATTTGAACATATCGCCTTCCGCCGAATCGTAGATAGGCCCGGCTTCGAGCACGACGACTTCGGCGCCAGCTTCGGTCATCATTTTGGCCGCCATGCCGCCGCCTGCTCCGGAGCCGATGATGCATACGTCGTATACCTTCGGATTTTCAATGATTTGCATGTGTCTGGTATAAAGCTGGTTTTTCTCTGGCTAAATTGCCGGAACCAAGATAGGTAATATTTGAAAACAGCAAACATTCAGGGAATAATTTGGTGAATTTTGCCGTTTCTTAGCGGGAATTGTTCCCCGCAAAGTGTGACGCCAACCTTAGCGGCCTTGGCGGGGACTATTTCCCGCAAAGTACGCAGAGGATACGCGAAGTCCGCAAAGTGTGACGCCAACCTTAGCGGCCTTTGCGAAACCTTTGCGCCCTTTGCGGGAAATCGTCCCCGTAATTCGAATAAATAAAACCTGATCTCACATTAATCTTAACACCATCTCTATGAAAAAATCTATCCTACTCCTTTCCGGGTTCTTCTTACTTTCTGCCGCCTTGCACGCACAAGTCATGGGCAATTACGGCGTTCAACAGAATACCTACCAGCAAATTCGGGAAAACAACCAGTACCGGGGCGTGCCGAAGAGCGCCATGATGCTCGAAGGCAATACGATTGAAATCGGCATCAACGCCCTGTCGAACCAAAACGCGGGCGCCTATGTGGCTATTTTTAATCTGGTGCAATTTGGCAAATTGGCCGATGAGACCAATACCCTGATCAATACCCGCATCGGGAATTTTATCGCGGAACTGAAAACCCTGGGCATTCCGGAAGCAGACATCCATGTAGACATGGTCAACTTTTTGCCGAAATACGAATTCGACATGACCAAAAAACTGTTTTCCAAAAAGACCTACACCGAAATCCCGAAAGGCTTCGAACTGCAAAAAAACGTCCACGTCCGCTATAAAAAAGCGGCGCTGCTCGACAACATCGTCACGGCTGCTGCCAAACAGGAAATCTACGACATCGTGAAAGTGGACTATTTTGTGAACGACTCGCAGGCCATCTATGCCCAGTTGCGCGAAGCGACATTCCTGTACCTCAAAAACCTCAAAAAGCAATACCAGAGCATCGGCATCCAGCTCGATTCGGCCTACGTGATCACTGCCGAAAACGCCTGGGTGGCCTACCCCATCAACCGCTACGAAAGCTATCAGGCATTTAGCACGCAAAGTTTAGAAAGCATCGAAAAAAGCAGCGCCATCGTCACCACTGCGGAAAAGCCGATTTCGCGGTTCTACAACGCCATTCCCGCCAACGACTACGACATCGTCATCAACCCCGAAGTACTGGAACCTTGTGTCCAGTTTTCCTACAACCTCGTGGTGCGGTTTACCATGCCCGCCCTGAAACCGGTGGTAAAAACCGAAATCAAGAAGGAATTCATCATGCTGACGCCAGGTGGGGAGGTGAAGACGTTGAAGATTGAATAACGGTGGACGGATGACGGCAGGGGTGACCCTCGTGGTCGCCCCTGGGGATGACCGACATGATCGTCCAATTGAACGAAATGGGCCTTCCCGTTGTCTATATGCTATCTATTCATTTAAAGCTTGTACATAAAAATTTGAACAAGCTGTTCATCTGGTGTTAAAAATCGAATCATCCTTATGGTGACTACCCTCATTCTATTGGCTATTTTGGCCAAATGGCCTGGATTGTTAAGATCTGAAAAGCTAAAAAACTTCATCGAGCGATACACTAAGAAAAAGTCTGGCGATGCCTTTATGCCTCAACCACAGCCTGGAAAATATAAGCGCATCTCAAAAAGATTTCGATCTTTGTCTATCGTTGTACTAAAAAAGTAATCATGGATGCACTTAATGTGAACAGCATATTGGTGAATAACTACCTTGCATTGCTGCAAAACATGAGCCAGGATCATAAACTGGAACTCCTCGCAAAACTTGCTCAATCTTTAAAAACTGAGAAAGAGGAAGGCATGAGCATGAAAGAACTTTTTGGTGCTTTCCAAAGTGAGCAAACGGCAGATCAACTCATTGAAGAAATCAGACAATCCAGAGTCTCAAAATAGCAATTATTATGGCAATAAAAGAGCAAATTATCCGCGATATCCGAGAAATGCAAAACCCTCAAGCTCTTCATCAATTATTTGATTATGTGCAAAATATAAAGAAAGAGTCTCCAAATATAACAAATCTGGAAGCCGTATTAAAATTTGCTGGTATTATGGAAGATCAGGAAGCTGAATCACTACACCGGATCATTACTTCCGAGTTTGATAAAATTGAAGGAGAATGGTGACGACAGTGGCGCTGGATACCAATATTGCCATTGACACTTTGAATATGTTGATCAACTTGTTCTGATCAAGTAATCCATCACCCGCTAAATACCCTTTTTGCATGTCAAAACTTTACTTCCTCTCGCTGCTCTCCTGCACCGTCACCCTACTCGCCGCCCAAACCAATCCATCCATCTACAACAACGACCCCTGGCAAAAACTGCCGCTGGGCATGGAGGAGTCCAAATTCAGGCACATTCCGGCCACCGGCGGCAAAGTGGATCAGGCTCGTGTGGAACCGCCCAATTGGTGGATCGGCATGCAAAACCCGGTGCTTGAAATTTTGATTTACGACCAGGACATCCGCGACAGCGAAGTCGCCATTGCCTACCCCGGTGTGCGCGTGCGGAAAACAACCCGGTTGCAAAACCCCAACTACCTGTTTGTGGAAGTAGAAATTGGTCCGGGCACAAAAGCCGGCAAATTTTCCATCGAACTGAGTAAAAAAGGCAGCGCGAAAAAGACCTACCCCTACGAATTGCGCGAAAAGAAAAAAGCCGAAGGCCGCATCGTCGGCGTGGACGCTTCTGACCTCATTTACCTCATTATGCCCGATCGCTTTGCCAACGGCGACCCGGGTAACGACAGTTACGCCGATATGCGGCAGACGGGTACCAACCGGCAAAAAATTTATTTCCGCCACGGCGGCGACCTCGTCGGCGTGATGGAACACATGGATTACTTAGAAGAATTAGGCGTCACGGCGCTCTGGCTCAATCCGGTGCTCGAAAACGACCAACCTTACGAATCTTACCACGGCTATGCCTTCACCGATCACTATGCCATTGACAAGCGCTTCGGCTCCAACGAACAATACGCCAAATTGGCGGAACTCTGCCAGGCACGCGGCATCAAACTGATCAAAGACATCGTACACAATCAGGTCGGCGATCAGCACTGGTTCATCCGCGACCTGCCCGATGAAACCTGGATACACCAGTTCAGCGAGTTTACCAAAACGACTTATCGTGCGCCCGCGCTGATGGATCCGTATGCCTCTGAAAGCGACCGCACGCGCATGAGCGACGGCTGGTTCGACCACCACATGCCCGACCTGAACCAGCAACACCCGCAGTTGGCCAACTACCTCATCCAGAACAACATCTGGTGGGTGGAATACGCTGGCCTCGACGCTTTCCGCATTGATACCTACGCTTATCCCGACCAAAAATTCATGGCGGAATGGGGAAGACGCTTACAGGAAGAATTCCCAACCCTGAGCTTTTTTGGCGAAATCTGGGACCACGGCACGGCCATTCAGGCGCATTTTACGCAAAACAGCCGTCTGCGCGAAGACAATACTTTCCTGCCCGGTTGCACGGATTTTCAGATGAACTATGCCATGCAGGAAGCCGTGGGGCGACAGCAGGGCTGGACGGAAGGCGCGGCACGGCTCTACTACGTGCTGGCGCAGGATTTTTTGTATGAAGACGCTTTCCGCAATGTGTTATTCTTAGACAACCACGACTTGGGCCGCATTTACCGCAATGTCAACCAAGACTTTCTGAAATACAAAAGCAACCTCGCCCTGCTGCTCACCCAGCGTGGCATTCCCAGCCTCTACTACGGTACAGAAATGTTGCTGACGGGCGTGCCCGGCGGTGGCTTCGGCGAAGGTGGTCGCCTCGATTTTCCCGGTGGCTGGAAGGCAGATACCGTCAATAAATTTGAAGCAAAAGGCCGCACAGCGTTGGAAAAAGAGGCTTTTGATTACGTGAAAAAACTCGCCAATTATCGCAAAAACACCCCTGCCCTACACCGCGGCAAATTGACCCAATTCGTGCCCGAAAACAGCATCTACGTTTATTTCCGCTACGATGCAGACAAAACTGTCATGGTGATCCTGAATGCCAACAACACGCCCGTCACCGTACCAACCGCTCGCTACCAGGAACGCATGGCGGGTTTTACAAAAGCGAAAAATGTGGTGACGGAGGAGATGGTGAAGGATATTTCTTTGATTCCCGTGGAACGGAATACGGTGGTGGTTTTGGAGTTGGGGAATTGAGCGCGGGGTAGGGTTCGACCCTCGCGGTCGCCCAAACACTCAACGAACCACCAGCAAGAATGATTTGAAAACAACCCTGTTTCATCTCGACCCAAACAAATCATCCAATCGCAACTCCTTATCCACTACTCCAAGACTATGCTCATTCGGTAAAACACCGTAAGTGCTAATGAAAGTCAGGAATACCTGCTTTTTAGTTTTTGAATAGTGTTTGAACAGTGCGACTTTTTTCCTTAAATCGGCGGCATAAGATTTTGTGATGATAAATTCGGAAGATGCCCATTTTATCTTACAGAGATTAATTACCCGGTCATCCCGGTCAATCAATAGGTCAATCTGACACCCATCCATACCGTCTGCTCCCTTGTGGTAAAATGCCGAGGAATTAGAGAAGACGCCCGAAATGCCCGGCGCTTTTTTTATTTCCGGCAGGTGTTTGAGGCAAATGCTTTCAAATGCATAGCCACTCCAGGCCAGGTAGATTGGTTTTTGCTGAAACGCATTCCAAACTCCAATTCCTTCTTTCCTCAGGGTTTCGATAAATTTCAGGTAAAAAAGCGAGTACTCATCTGTCAAACGGTAGTGGGTTTCTCGTTAGCTAATAATGCCTGAAGGGTAGCAACTTCTTTTTCCCGGCCGATCATTACAGTTTTTTGCATAATTGCTCGCTTTAAGTGGTCAGAAATAGGCAGATGAAGCGAATAAAAAGAATTTATTACTCGCTTTAAGTAGTCAAAAAGACAGAGATATAGCGAGCATTGCAAGTTTTTCACTCGCTCTAAGTACTAAAAAACCGACCAATGCTGACCGCTGGCGCTGAGGCGGCAACTGAGCGAAGTCGAAGCTCCGGCCTCGTCCCTACTATTTTCAGGGTTCCAACCCGGTGTCTCACACCCCCTCAAAAAACCGAATCAAATTTTCCACATGCTCATCCACAGAAACGCCGAGGTGTTCGCAACCCAGGTAAATCGTACTCCGGTCAATTTTAGCCGCAAAAGCTTTTTGCTTTAAACGGTCTTTAATGGATTTCAGCTTCATTTCGTGATAAGGAACCGGATTCACTTTTTGATAAGCGAAAAAAATGCCGCTGATTTCATCGCAAGCCAGTAATGCTGCCGCCAACCGGGTTTGGGGCAGGGTTTTAAAGCCGTGATAGCCATAGGCATGCGCTTCTACCGCATGGATAAAATCCTCCGGATAGCCCCATTCGCGGAACCATTGTAAAGACGGCCCCGGGTGCTCCTCCGGAAACTCCCCAAAATCCAGATCGTGCAGGTAGCCGGTTAGGAACCAAAGTTCCGCGTCTTCGCCAAAGTGCCGGGCATAACCTTCCATGGCGGTCGCCACCATGTGCGCGTGGTAGCGCTGGTATTCGTCTTTCACATGATGTTCGAGCAGGGCTTGCGCTTCGGCGCGGGTAGGTAGCGGCATGGACTTATCGTTTTGATTGGAAGACGGGCGAAAGTTAAGGAAGTTTTTTTAATTTGCAGAAGGCTGGCTTCAGACTTAAGACTGGCTATTGGTTGATAAAACAGCAAGCAATGACATAATATAATTTCCTTTTTTTCCTGATCGGTTGCAAAGACGATGACGGTTCGATCGTTTCGCAACTAACAGATTGCGAGATTTAATGATACAACTTACAATTGATAAGTATTATCACTGCGTGTTGTAATTAAATACACAGAAAATTTTATATTTGCTACGATACAGCAATACGACCATTGTAAACAACCAAACGCCAACAAATGACCAAGCTGAACCTCTCCGCTTTTGCACAAAGCAAAACCCTCCTATTTGTCTTTTTTGTTCTTTTCCTGGCTGGCTGCGGTAGTTTCCCCAAAGCCTATCGTGCGATGATCGAAGGTGAAACTAAGACTGCAAAAGAACTCTTTAAAAAAAGCACAAAAAATCGAACATACAAGCCGGGTGCCCGGTATTACTATGAAGCGCTCAGCATATACGAAGCCAAAGACATGGCGGAGTGGAAGCGGATGCACGACGTGTTTTGCGAACTGGAAGAAGAAGTAAAGAACCTAAGAGGACGCCAGTTCTACAAATTAGCCAAATACAAAGTGACGCCAGGTCAAATCAGAGGGACGGCGGAAAAATTAGAGGCCCGCATCCTCGAACAACTATGCAACTCCGGCTCCATTGCCGAACTTGACGCCCTTTACAACAATTTCCCCTGCTGGAAAGGAGCAGGTGCCCGCGATACCGTGCGCGATATTATTGTAAACAAGCTCATTGCCTCGAAGCAGCCCGTTTATGACAAAAAAGAGTGCCGGGACTGGGCCAGCAGCGCCCCGCCGCCGCCGTCAGAAGCGCAAATTCTGACCGAAAAAGGGCGAGCGTGCGCCTCTCTTGTCTTGCGCAAATCGTGGCAAATCACGTATGAAGACGCAACGGGCATTTCAGATCGGTATGCAGATGCCGTCCTGAATGCCAACTATCCAAAATTCTGGGACATACAGGAAAACATCTGGGATATCTTCATGATTCACCATTCTTTCTGCGATATGGATCGCTTCAGGATCGAGCATCCCAATAACCCCAATTCCCAGGATTGCTGGTTCGATAGCGCCCGGGATACACTTTGCCTTAGCCTGCTGCGCCCTTTGCTGGCTTTTCACCGAAATAATCCGCATACTGCTCTGGATGTAGATGTTTGCAACCAGATACTTTGCCTCGCCAACACGACCGACGACGCCGGAAACCTTGACGCCGAAGAGCAAACACAAGTCGAAGATGTGCGGATGATGGTAAATCTACAAGATCAAATCATTTGCCGCAACCTAACCCTCAGCTCACCGGAACTGATTTCCAAAGTCGCGTATTTAGCGAAAAAATACCCGCACCACAGAGCCGTATACGATTTGGCGCTGAGGGCGGCTAACTATTTTTCTACAACAGGGCAATTAGCATTTGCCAAAGAAGCGCTGAATACGTTCAAGCCGCTTTTCCCCGATAAGGAGGTGTGTCCAACCAATTTTTATTTTCAAACCGAAAAGCAGCAGTGGTTTGACAACTACGCCGCGCTTATAGAACAAGCCGGCGACAAAATCACCCTGCCGCAGCCAGTGTTTGCCTGGAATACGCCGGACAACGACGAATATGCGCTCGTGTCCTGGGGAGAAAGCGATGAGGTCTTTTTTATGCGTCGGAACAGGGAAACAGGCACCGCGCAAGTGATGACCTCCAAACAGGAAGACGATAAGTGGACTAAACCTGCACCGGTGCCGGAGCTTTTTGCGGATGACGACATCGTTCCACTTTCCATAAGCGCTGACGGGCGCTTGATGGTACTCAGGTCGGGAGGTAAATTGCTGCAAGCTTACCGCCACAACATCAACCGGCGGTGGTCGAGGCCCGGTTCGCTCCCGGTGACTTCCGGCGCTGATGGCCGGGCCATGCTCTCTCCAAATGGTGCGATACTGTTACAAGAAAATTATACGACGCTGACAAACATAGTTGAACCACCGAAAAAAGACATTTTTGCATCGAAAGCAGGCACGGATGGCAGATATGGTCGTCCCGCGCTGGTCGGCGGCTACATCAACATGCCCGGAAGCGACGAGGGCGCTCCTTTTCTGGCGCTCGAAGAACGTTTGTTGTTCTACACCTCCAACAATAAAAGCGGGTTAGGCGGAACAGATATGTACAGCGTTACGCTGACAAAAGCTGGCGAGTGGACAACAGCCGGCGAACCGATGAACCTGGGATTGCAATTGAACACCATCTTCGACGACAATGGCTTGACCTTCTTTTCTGAATACACGGGCAAGGGGTACTTTGACCGCTTCGATAAGTGCTCCGAAGATACGGACATCTGGGATATTGAGATAAGAGGAGCGTTTTTTCCCAAAAATACCATGCGCATGGCTGGCCTGGTGCTTGACGAGAACCGGCGCCCGATCGGTGGCGGCTTTATGGAATTTACGACCGACTACAACCTGCGGGCACGTTCTCAACCAATTTCTTCCAAAGGCACTTATACGTACACGAGTCCGGATAGCGCTGAAGTTGTCCGGCTTTTTCCGGAAATCCCCGGCTATTATTCGGAGCATGATACCCGGCATTTTTTAGCCAATATGCCCAAAGGGGAAATCATCCGCGACACGTTCATCCTGACGTCGTTTGAATACATCCGCCAGCATTTCAAACTCGTACACAGTACATTTATAAATGGGACTCCACAGTTTGACAACCCCGATAAATCCTTCCCCGAGCTGACACGCTTAGCAAAAATTGCTACCCGCATGGGTGCCGAACTGGATTTAATCGGCCACACAGATGGCACCGGCGCAGAAAGCGCCAATCAGCAACTGTCCTCCGATCGCGCGAAGTCGGTCAAGCGGTTCTTAGTGGAAAAATGCGGCTTCGACCCGGCCAAAATCAAAGTTTTTGGGTACGGCCCTACGCGGCCCCTGTGCCCCAACGACACCGAAGCGGGCCGTCGCTGCAACCGGCGCGTGGAGGTGGTGTTTAGGATGCCGGTGTTGCCGAGTGAACAAGGAAGGAAGTAATTTTTTTAATTAGTGCCTGTCTTTATAGTCCGATAACTGCGTTGTATTTTGCCCCAAAACTGGTCATTTACGCGAGTAAACTCCCATTTTTGGGGCAAAACACGCCTTGTTCTCGAACTCTAAAGAACAGACACGGGACTAAATGGACAGACACTAATTAGTGCCTGTCTTTATAGTCCGATAACTGCGTTATGCTCGGCCCAAAAAGCGTCATTTACGCGAGTAAACTCCCATTTTTGGGGCAAAACACGCCTTGTTCTCGAACTCTAAAGAACAGACACCCGACTCTAAAGAGCAGACACGGACTAAATGGACGGACACTAATTACCATTTTTGGCCGGGATATGCGCGCTGCATAAACTGCATTTCAGCCAGGATAAAGCCCAGGTATTCACTGTGGGTGCCAGTTTTTCCGCCCCGCTGCATCCAGTCGCCGGAAGGTTTTTGCAAGGTAGCTTCGTGGAGCACGGCGTTCACTTTTTCAGCATAAGCCTGTTGAACAAGTTCCAGATTGGCACCTATCCCGGCTTCAGCTACCATCAGATCCACTTCGTCCGGGGTGGTAGATTCGCCGGAAAACATCCAGCGTTCATCCAAAGCCGCTTGCATTTTCTGGTGGCTCACCTCAGTGCCGTCGCCTAACCGGATCATCCACTCGGAGCTATAGCGCAGGTGGTACGCGACTTCTTTGATGGACTTTTTAGCAATGGCTGCCAAATGTTCGTCTTTGCTCTCCGACAATTGCTGAAGCAACGGATAGTGAAAAGCGTCAAATAAAAACTGGCGAACGATGGTGAACGCCCAGTCGTGGTTCGGTTGCTCCACCAACAGTACATTCCGGAAATCCCAGGCATCCCGCAAAAAAGCAAGGTCGTCTTCGCTGCGGCCTTTTCCCTCCAGGTTACCGGCGTGTTCCAGCAAACTGCGCGCCTGGCCGATGAGGTCAAGTGCAATATTGGTAATGGCAATGTCCTGTTCCAATACGGGGCCATGCCCACACCACTCCCCAAGGCGTTGACCGAGAATCAGGGCATTGTCACCCAACCGCAGAAGGTACTCGAAATGTGCTTGTTGAAGGGTCATCTGACTATTTAGTGATTTTCTGTTTAGTCGGACTATATAGTGTCTGTCCATTTAGTCCCGTGTCTGTTCTTTAGAGTTCGAGAACAAGGCGTGTTTTGCCTCAAAAATGGGAGTTTACTCGCGTAAATGACCGATTTTGGGGCAAAACACAACGCAGTTATCGGACTCTAAAGACAGACATTACTTATCGTCGCCGAAAAAAGCAAGAATTTTATCTGCCAGTTCCAAACCAATATTCGCCTGTGCTTCCAACGTCGCAGCGCCGATATGCGGCGATACAGAGATTTTCGGGTGGTTAATCAATTCGGCCCGCGGAGTAGGTTCTCCGACAAAAACATCGAGGCCGGCTCCTGCCAGTTTACCGCTATCGAGTGCATCGAGGAGGGCATCTTCATCCACTGCCCCCCCTCTGGAGGTATTGATGATGAAGGCACCGGTTTTCATCATGGCAATTTCTTCCTTGCCAATGAGAGACTTTCCTCCGCCAAAAGGCACATGCAGGGTCAAAAAATCGCTTTGCTGCAAAACCGTTTTCCAGTCGGAAGTTTGCAAACTGACCGAAAGCCGGACGTCCTGGCTGTTGTACAAATTGATGTCAATATCGGCTTCGTTGACCACCAAATCTACGGGCAGCACATTCATGCTCATGCCCAGACCGATGCGGGCCACTTCCTGTCCGATGCGACCGAAACCAATAATGCCCAAGGTTTTCCCACGCACCTGGATGCCTTCCGAACTTTGATTTTTCAACTTTTTGAAATCAGTAGCACCCCTGAGCGGCATTTCCCGGTTGGATACCTGCAACATGCGCGCCAGCGAGAAGATGTGCGCGAACACAAGTTCCGCCACCGCCTGTGAAGAGGCCGCTGGCGTGTTCATCACCGCAATGCCTTTGCTTTCCGCGTATTCTACATCAATATTATCCATCCCCACACCCCCTCTGGCAATGATCTTCAAATTGGGGCAAACATCAATCAGGTCTTTGCGAACCTGGGTGGCGCTCCGTACGATGATGACATCGTATTGCGGCAAAACACGGGCAAGCTCTTCCTGAGGTACTTGTTCGGTTATCACTTCATAACCAGCCTCCCCAAGGAGGGTTAGGCCATCCTGATCAATGCCATCGTTAGCAAGTATCTTTATCATTATTTGCAGCTATTTTTATAAACCCGAAATGAAAGTGCAAAGAAAAAAAAATTTAGGCAGGAAAGTTGCACTCGCCTGCCTAAATAAGCGTGAGATGAATCGAAATTCGATTTTACTCCAAAATTTGCTGTCGCTCTATTCCGAAAATTTTTCAACGAAAGTTGGGAAAGTAGCGCCGGTATAGTGGGAAAACTTCTTATCGCTGGTTTTGTTAAACTTGTAGCGATTGATGAAACTGGAAAGGAAGGCGCTCATTTCTGCCGTATTGATGTTCCGGGAATCAGCGCGCAGCAGGTAACCGATATGGTCTATTTTGCCATCAGGCGAAAAGAAAACGTGCAGCCGAAGCTTAACGCCTTTCAAATCGAACTTGATTTTTTGTGCATATAGTTCCATTTCTTCCACCATCTCCAGCCATTGTCCAAAAGCCGCTTCCATGTCGTTGTCGCATACTTCAAGCAGGGATTGTGCATAATCCTGGGTAAGTTGCTCGTATTCTTTTTCATTATTGCCCATCAGAAAAACTTTGGGTATGGCCTCTTGTGCCGCAGCCTGAAGTCCAAACAGGATGACCATCACAAATGCTGAAACAACTGTTCTCATAATTGAAAAATTTACTTATAAAGATGACTAATGTAAAAACAGCACAAATTTACACAAAAAAGGCTACCCAAATCACCTGGATTAGGCAGTGGTCGTAAAAAACAGGCAAACGGCATCAGAAGCGGCTTTTCTTGTTCCTAAGTGCGGCATAGTAACGTAGGGCAGCCGTACAAATTGTAGTTTTTTGCGCGCGTTAGCTAAACTTAACTTACATTTATACTCAAATGGCAACCCTTTGAGCTCATTTTTTGACTTTATATCGAAGAATCCGTTACTGTTGTCCAATAGCACAGTCGAAAACAGCGTATTATCCACTAACTTTGGATCGCTATGACTATCATTGATATCTTTTTCGGCATTGTGGCGATCTACGGTTTCTATAAAGGATTCTCTCAAGGAATCATACGAACCGTTTTCACCATCATATCTGTCTTGATCGGCATTATTGCCGCAGTCAAGTTTGGGCCAGACATGGCCAATATGCTGGAATCACTTTTCAGTTCTGACTATGCCGTGGTGTTCCTGGCTGGTACGTTGCTTACCTTCGTACTGACGATGATCCTGATCCGGCTGTTAGCCAGCAGCCTTGAAAAGATTCTCGAATCTGCCAACATCAACATCCTAAACCAGGCTTTGGGGGGCTTCGTTGTGGCCAGCTTGTTCATTGCCATGTACAGCGTCCTGATTCTGTTTGCCGATCGCTCCCGCCTGATCTCAGAAGAGACGAAGCAGAATTCATTGACTTATGAGCTGCTCATCCCGTTTCCCGGAAAAATCCTCAATGTAGGCAGGCGTTTGCAACCTACTTTTGAAGAATTTTGGGATCATTCCCTTGATTTTATTGACCGTATGGACAAAGGTGCAAGCGTTGAGCAACAGGAAACTGACAAGGTCTACGACATTGAAGATGAGAACAATACGGATTATACGCCTCCACAGCGACGCCCGGTTCGAAATACAGATGAATGAAATCAGCAGCGCCGCTATTCCTTGTTCTTTTTTGTTGCGCCGCAGCGGTTAACCTGTGGTCTGAAATAACTCAATGGCAATGGGGCATTTATATGTCCAAGCCTTTGCTGATGACCTTGCTGGGTGGGTATTTTTTTGCAACAACTCAACTAAAAAACGGTTTTAGCCGCCGGATACTGGCAGGTTTGACGTTTTCATTAGCTGGCGACACCTTGCTCATGTTCAACGCACCGGGCAGGGAATATTTTTTTCTCCTTGGGCTTGCCGCGTTTTTGTGCGCGCATCTGTTCTATATCCTGGCGTTCTTAGGTTATGAAAAAAACATGCGCGGCGCATTTCATCAGCGCCCCTTGCTTGCGCTGCCCTTTCTGATTTTTTTGGCTGGTTTTCTTACCTGGCTCTGGCCGGGTATTCCGGCAGGATTAAAGATTCCTGTTGCCGGGTACAGCACGGTCATCATCACCATGAGCATGGCCTGCTTTCAGTTGCGCACCAAAATAGACGGCAGGCTGTTTTCAGGGCTGTTCATTGGTGTTTTATTGTTCGTTATTTCTGACAGCCTGATTGCGATCAGCAAATTCTATCCCGGAGACCAGGCGGTTCCGGAATTCATCCGACCACTCATCATGATCACCTACATTACAGCCCAATACCTCATTGCATCTCGTGCCGTTGAAATGAACAAGCCGTAATTAGATGCCTACCTTATTCCGCTGCCGCCACACAGAAATAATCATCCGAAATGGAAAAGCGCTGGCGCTGATAACGGCGGCTACGCCAAATAGCAGCACCTCATTTCTTATGTAATTCAGCATCCCCTTTTGTTCTTCCACCGGAAGGCCGCTCACCATCGCCCCCAGCCGATCATAGTCGAGGTATTCATTGAACACGTACACGCTTTCAACGAGGTAAAAAACATAGGGAACCGTGACAAATACAATGGCTACTTTGAGCATTTGCTGCCGGGCAAGAAAGGTGTAAGGCAACAGGAAAATATAGCGGATCAGGGTAATTGAACTAACAATAAAGATGCCATTCATCCAGTAAAACGGGAACCCGGTCAGTTTGGTGTAAATCGGATAAAGGATGAGCATGGTCGTTAAGGCTGTAAACAGCCACCACACCAATTCAAGGCGCAGGTAAAGTACAGATTTGGAAGACATGAACGATTTGTGTTACAAATGAAAACTTAAACCACGGGCGTCACTCTTTGTTCCAACAACCGTTGGTGATGCCCGATGTGATATATTGTAAAAAACAGCATTTCCCGGAGGGTAAGTTTACCCAGCAGGGGGTGTGGCAGAAGGCAGTGATCCAGGTCAGCGTCCTGCCAACGGTTCACAATTTTCATCAGCCGTTGTGCTTCCCGATTGTAAACGCCGAGCAAGGGTTGTTTCCGGGCTAAGGGAATCGCCGGTGGCACAAACGGGCCAGATGCTACACCGCCAGCGTTCAGCTTTTGCAGGTATTTCTCAACCAACCCCGCGTAGGTTCTTGAAGCGCGATTGGGTTTGCCGAATAGAACTCGGAGCAGCCAACCGGGCAGGCGAAGCGCCAGGTTAACCGGTTTTACGGAGCGGATCAGGTGGTCTAATTGCTGCCCGGCAGACCATTTGCCTTCAGGCATCGTTTCAAAAGTGGCGTCGGGCCATTGCCGGATTAAGTCGGCAAACGCGTCAAATTGTTGCCCGATCGCTGTGATCAACTGTTCTTTATCCTGCACTTCCATGTCGCAATTATTTTAGATGTTCTACGTAAGCGGCAAGGTCTTTATCCCCGCGCCCCGACAGGTTGACGACCACTACATCGCTTTCCTGAAACCGGAGGGTCTCCAATGCAGCCAGTGCGTGAGCCGTTTCCAAAGCGGGAATGATGCCCTCAATACGCGCCAGCAAAAAGGCTGCCGAAAGCGCTTCCTCGTCTGTAATGCTTACTGCTTCCGCCCTGCCTGTGGCGATGAGGTGGGCATGCAACGGCCCGATACCGGGGTAATCCAATCCGGCGGAGATGGAATAAGGCTCAACAATCTGGCCGTCTTCGGTTTGCATGAGCAAGGTGCGGCTGCCGTGAATGATTCCCTTGGTGCCCAATACGCTGGTGGCTGCCGAATGGCCACTGTATACTCCTTTCCCGGCAGCTTCCACCGCAATGAGGCGCACGTCGGGCTCATTGAGGTAATGGTAAAATGCGCCTGCTGCATTGCTGCCACCGCCTACACAGGCGACAATAGCAGCTGGATTTTCGCTGCCGGTTTGCTCCAGCAATTGTTTTTTCATCTCTTCGCTGATGACCGACTGAAACCGCGCCACTAAGTCGGGATACGGATGGGGGCCTACCACCGATCCGATGATGTAGTAGGTATTGACCGGATTGTTGATCCAATCGCGGATGGCTTCATTGGTCGCGTCTTTCAGTGTTTGGCTGCCGCTGAGTGCCGGTCTGACTTCTGCGCCAAGCATGCGCATCCGGGAAACGTTGGGTGCCTGGCGCTCCATATCTACCCGTCCCATGTACACGATGCACTCCAACCCCATCAAAGCGCAAACGGTCGCCGTTGCAACGCCGTGTTGCCCTGCACCGGTTTCCGCGATGATGCGTTTCTTATTAAGCCGCTTGGCCAACAGAATTTGCCCGATGGTATTGTTGATCTTGTGTGCTCCGGTGTGAACCAGATCTTCCCGTTTGAGAAATACCCGGGTCTGGTAGCGTTCAGACAAGCGTTTGGCTAAATAAAGGGGAGAGGGTCGCCCCACATAATCCTTTAAAAGGCTGTGAAATTCCTGTTGAAATTCATCACTATGCATGATGTTCAGATAATTTTCGCGCAACTCTTCCACATTGGGGTGGAGCATTTCCGGGATGTAGGCGCCCCCAAATTCGCCATAATACCCTCTTTCGTCTATTGCAACCATAAGAAGCGATGAGTTTGGACAAAATTACACCGGATGCCCGACAATAAAGTCAGGAGCAGGTCAAATTCTGATGTTTCTCGAACTGCGCGTACCTGTCTTAGAACAGCAGAAAACCCGCCAACAAGGTCAGAGACAACGCCGTTGTAAAAAGTATAAGATAAGCAAAGTTCAAAAACATGAATTTCAAAAATGTACGGAATATGCTTTGTTTATAAACCCGGCGCATGGCCCAAAAAAGATAGATCAGAATCACCGGAAATATCAGAATTTCAGTCAGCGTGGTTTCGCGATCTTCCAGGTTGGATTGTGCCTCCCCCCAATTGTAGATCAGCAAGGCAACAGACATCGCCAAAAAGGCAAACGCATGATAGTGGTAGGAAAAAACGAGGTGCTCCACGAAATAACGCTTGCGGCGAATATACAATAACTTCAAAATCAGGGCTAAAGCAGGCATCATAAGTAAAACCATCCAGATCATTTTTCCCATAATGAATGCCGGAAAGCTTTCGCCCGACTTGTTGAATTTTATCAACTGCGCCAACTGGAGTTTTGCCCACCCATCCGTAATGCCTGCTTCTTCGATCAGCTCTTCTGCTTTTTTGCCGCTGAACATATCCTTCAGCGCAAACGACACGTCAAGCACATCAAATTTGCCTGCTTTATTGAGTACAAAATAACCTAAACCAATGCTGTCCGCTTCCGGTTGGAACCCCAACAGCAAAGAATCCATCGCGCGGCTCACTGCTTCATTGCCGGGGTGTTGCAGCAGTATTGTATCTTTTTCCTTGTTCAATCTTTCTTCAAAGTAGTATTCATGCGCCTGCTTGCGGTTGCTTTCTACCATTCCGGCAGTTCCTTCAAACAGGGAAGTAAGCACGGTGCTGATGACGGCAAAATGAATTACCGCCGTGATAAAAAACAGGCGCAGCGGGCGCACATAGCGCTCGTGTTTGCCTTCAAAATAGGCTTCTGTGAGTTTACCCGGATTGAACAAGCCCCCTATTGTTCTAAAAAACCTGGAATCAATGTTAAAAACGGTATCCATCAATTCTTTCACCCATACCCATAATGTAATCCTGCCATCCGAGTCTTTTTGCCCACAATGGGGACAATGCCTGGCAAAAGCCGGCAACGGACGATAACAATTCAGGCAAGAGTGGCGGGGATTTTCAGCAGGTGCACTCATGTAGTAAAGTTGAATTAGAAAATTCCTATAACGGGTTGAAGTATAGGACGCCAAACTTTAGTAAACCATGTTTTGCGTCGAATCGGCTATATTTGCCGGCAAACACCATAAAAGTAAAAAATATGATTCAACGGATTCAAACTCTTTTTTTGCTCTTTGCTTCTGGTGCAGCTTTCGGCGCGCTTGCTGTCCCTTTTGCTTCCGGAACAGGGGGTGGGCTGTTTTCAGACGGCGTTTATATGGCCAACGACCACCTGGGTCTGATCATTTGCTTTGCGGTGGCGGGCGCATTGACCTTAGCGGCTATTTTTCTTTATAAAAACAGAAAGGTTCAAAGTAGGTTGGCAGCATTTTCAGCCCTTGCAACCCTTGCAGCTGTGGGATTTGGTGGTTGGCTGTTTTGGAAAACCGGAGCGCTTGCAACGGCGTGGAATCCCTGGGTTGCGCTACCGGCTGCGATAGTCATTCTGGCTTTGCTTGCCCGTTTCTACATCCGGAAGGACGAAACGTTGGTTCGGTCTATGGATCGGTTGCGGTAATCCTGACAGAATTGCCTGAAATGACATGAGTCACCCCAAAAAATTGGAGTGACTCATGCTATTTCAGGTATTGAAACTTTATTCAAAAAGCGGACGAATCGGCAGGCGATTAGCCTTTGTCCTCATCCGGGCGCTTTTTAGCAGAGTAGTTCACTTTGAGCTGGCCGTATTTGCGCAATTGCGTTTTTACGTCCTGCACAATACCCATCGTTACCTGACCGTCCACACGCAGGGAAGACGTAATCTGTCCGTGACGCGATTCCGGCACTTTCGTTTTGTGCCTTTCCAAAAAGAGCGGGATTTCATTCACTTCAGCAAACTTATCCCCCAACTGAATGCGTGGTTTTGTGCCATATACATCTTTGAAGCGGTCGTTTGGACGACCGACGTAGATGTAGTTGACCAAAGATTTTTCTTCCAGTTTGTTTAACTCCGTTGCATAAGGCGTTTTCACCGTGACCTTCAATTCCGAGTCCCTCATCTGGGTGACTACCATGAAGAAGAACAACAGGATGAAAATGATATCGGGAAGAGAGGCCGTGGATATTCCAGCCGCCCCTACGTTCGCCCTCTTCTTTTGAAATTTTTTTACCATAGCCTTTGATCATTTAAATTCCTGAAAACCAGTACTTTCAGAACGCCAGAAAGCGAAACAAAAGCATCCATCAACAGGGTTCGTGAACCGGACAATATCTACTTTTCATCACCAAAGGAAGTCGGCTCAGCCTCGGAAAGCACGAAAGGAATTTCGTCTTTGATGGTTTTCCGGATTGACGTAGGCAGATCTTCGCTGTAAGGCTTACCAAATTTGCGCTGGCACATGTCGTTCCAGAGTTCGTTGTAAGCAGCCTTGAGTTCGTTATACACCGCGAGGTAAGTCTCGTAATTGGTGCCCCGGTCGTTTTTCAACGAAATGATGGCGTTTTTCGGAGACTCCGCATAATCTTCCCGTCCACCCGGATTTGAGATAAACTCTTTGGCATTGTCGCGCAACGACCTGATTTCCATCGGTTCCCCGCGCACCAGCAACTGGTTTTGAGCGTTCACGAGCACCAGGTAAACGTTGCGGCCTTTCAGCTTGAGCTCCTCTGGCGGCTCCTCCGACCATGGCGGTAGTTTTACTGTAATCCCCTTGTCTTCTACGATGGTCGTTGTAACCAGAAAGAAGATAAGCAGCAGGAAGGCAATGTCAGCCATGGAGCTGGCATTGATTTCGTTCTTCATCAAGCTGCGAGACTTAGATCCTTTTGCCATAATCCGAAGTTATTTAAAGATGTTTCTGATTTCAGAAGCAGCAAGCGCCAGAAGCGAAAGCCCCATCATGATGTACATGGTTGTCAAGCCGCCGCCGATCAGTTTTTGCGTATTATCCGACACGCCCATTTTTATAGCTGCATCTCCTACCATCCCTGTTTTGTCAGGCGTGGAAGTCGAATATGCAATAATAAAAACAAGGATCAGGGCAACAACGCCAATGATGCTTTTCAGCGACTTTTTGAAATCCGTTGCAGTTTGGTATAGTCCAAAACCGACAAGCATCAATGCTGCAATAAATACGAGCGCGGTTGCGCCAAGTATCCCTGCGTCGAAGATGCCGGTTTTGAATTTTTCATCGTCAGGAAGGGCATTCAAAGACTCCTGCCCGCCAAGCCAGCTTACCAGAAAAAGTACAGATAACAATGCACCCAATCCAAAAGCCAGAACTTGCCCATTACTTGAAAGAAATTTATACATAGCAGTTCAGGTTCTTATTTCTTAAAAATATTGTTTGCAGCCAAAATGTCCATGATCCCGATGGAAGCGTCTTCCATACTGCCGGTAATGCTGTCAATTTTGCTGATGATGTAGTTGTAGAACAACTGTAGAATGATGGCCGAAATAAGACCGAATACCGTTGTCAAAAGGGCTACCTTGATACCCCCGGCAACAACCGTAGGAGAAATATCGCCTACCGCTTCAATCTTGTCAAAGGCCTGGATCATACCGATTACCGTTCCCAAGAACCCGAGCATCGGTGCCAAAGCAATGAACAAAGAAATCCAAACCAGCCCTTTTTCCAACAGGCCCATTTGAACGCTGCCGTAAGAAACGATGGCTTTTTCAACTGCTTCCGGGCCGTCCTTTGCATTTTTCAGCCCTTCATACAAGGTACTTGCAGCAGGTCCCTGAGTAGATTTGCAAACTTCCATTGCGCTATCTAAGTTGCCTGTTTTCAACTCATCGTTGATGCGTTCCAATAGTTTGTCCGTATTGGCAGAGGCAATGTTAAGCGTAATGATGCGCTCAATACAAAAAGCCAGACCAAGGATCAAACAGAGCAAAACGGGTGCCATCCAGACGGGGTCTCCATCTATGAAGTACTTTTTAATCAACTGATAGCCTCCCGGGCCGTCAGCGGCGGTATCAGCAGCAGCGTCCTGAGCATAAACAGCAATGCCGTTGTACACAGAAATCACGAGTACAAGCAAAAGAGTCACTAACTTTCGCATAGTCAATAAGGTTTTACGATTGTTCTTAATGAAGAGTGAAAAAAATTGATTTTCCATTTAAAAATCCGGCGGAGAGAATGGGATTCGAACCCATGATACCCTTTTGGGGTATACACACTTTCCAGGCGTGCCTCTTCAACCGCTCGAGCATCTCTCCGGATCTTGGGATAGGTATTGTTAGTTCCCTACCCGGCAAAAATAGACATTAAGAATTGCTTAACAACTTCAAGCGCTGCAAAAATGGAAAAAAAGATGTAACAATTCAAAATTTTTTAAAAATCAGACTTTTTTTTGGCGTCGCCGCAAGGGAACAAGGAATCATTTTGAAAAAACCAGCTTTTCTTGTTCAAAGATTCTCAGGGCATTACGCGTGGTGTATTCCGCTATGACCTCCATATTCTCCTGTTTCACTTCTGATAATCTTTCTGCAACGACGCGGACATAAGCGCTCTCGTTTCGCTTGCCGCGATACGGAACCGGGCTCAGGTAAGGAGAATCTGTCTCCAAAACTAAGTGTTCAAGCCCGATGTGCTTCAGCGTTTCGTCCAATCCAGACTTCTTATACGTCAAAACGCCGCCGATTCCCAGCAGGAATCCCAGCGAGATGACGGTCTCTGCTTGCTCCACCGATCCACCAAAGCAATGAAAAATGCCCCGAAGCCGACTGTCCCGGATGGGTTTCAACAATTCCACCACTTCATCGAACGAATCCCTCAAGTGGATCACAATGGGCAAATCGAATTCCAAAGCCCATTCCACCTGAGTCGTAAAAACCTTTTGCTGTGCCTCAAAGAACGTTTTGTCCCAGTACAAGTCAATGCCTATTTCACCGACTGCGCAAAAGGGACGCTGCTCCAACCAATGCCGAACGACGCTTAGCTCCGCTTCGTAATCTTCTTTAACCGAACAAGGGTGCATGCCCATCATGGGAAAGCACCGTTCCGGATACGCCGCTTCAACAGCCAGCATCGCTTCCACGGTCCGGCTATCAATATTGGGCAAGTAGACGCGCCCAACCCCGGCGTCAGATGCCCGCTGCATCATGGCGTCCCGGTCTTCGTCAAATTGTTCTAAGTAAAGATGCGCGTGCGTATCAACCAACATCATGTGTGTACAACTATTTGCACAAAGGTATAGATTATAATTGGAATGGTTTTGGCGGGCGAAGGAGGGGGAAATTTGAAGATTTGAAGATTTGAAGATTTGAAGATGGGAGGGATGGTGATCAGATGAGTGATGTGGGTGGTGCAGCGCACCCTAAATATTTGTACCTCCGAAACGACACGCTCCTTAGGTGCCGCGCACCGAAACAATTGATCTTGAGCGTATGTTGGGGATATCTCCGACATGCGCTCAAGATCAAAATCAGTTTTTGATTAATCGCTCCGTCTGCCGGACATAGCCGTTCTCCCACAAGGTCAGGAAATACAAACCCGAAGGCAAGTCCCGGAGTTGGACTGTTTCTGGAGGTTCATTCCCGACAGAAAAAACCTGTTGCACCAACCGCCCGGTTGCATCGTGGAGCGCCAACTGGGCATATCGGCCCGGAACGCGCAGCCATTCGACCCGAACAGCCTCCGTTGCAGGATTGGGCGAAACCCGAAAAACGACTTCACGTGTCGCCCTGACAAAGCCGTCAGTGGCTTCTTCATTAGCCACTACGATCTGCTCTCCGCATCCTGGCATCAAGCAGCCGGTGGAATCGGTTAAGACCAGCCAAGCATCCCGGTTTGGAAAACCTCCCGGCAAAGTATCAAATGAAATTCCTACTGCGGCTAACCGTCCGTCCGGAAGTTCAGCCAAATCCCGAAATTCACTATCAACAACTAAAAAATTAGCAGGCTTGAAATACCGCTCCCAAAGTAGTACTCCTTGTGAATTCAGGCGAAATATGGTAGCTGCATAAACAGTGTTCCCTGCCTCTCCTTGCCAATCATGGACAACAGCAGCGCCACAGCCAATGATATCGCCGTTGGCTGCCAATTGAATGTTGTTAATATACTTGGGTAGTCCATAAGTAAAGACATACCGCCACTCGAAATTGCCTGCCACATCATAACATTCTACTAAGTAGTCACCATCTCCCTGGGTAAATAACGGGTCATATCTGCGAGTAGAAAAATACAACTTTTGCCCATTGAATGAGGCAATGACTCGGTTAACGCCTTCAAAACCTTCTGGTGGAAATACATGTTGCCACAAAATTTCTCCTTCAGAATTTCTACGCCCCAGAATTGCTTGTCCCGCACCGTTATCATTGTATAGATTCGTATAAGCGTAGCTGTTATCGGGCAAGGGCGCAATACTCCCGGCCCCTTCTGATGGAAAACCGTTTTCGTGTACGATTTCTCTTAGAATCTGGCCGTCAAAACGAATATTCTTTGCAACGATTCGGTATAGACCGTTTATTTTAACCTGGTGCCAGGAAAGGATACCTTCTGAAGTTTTTTGCCACATCAATGCGTAGTCCGATTCATAATTATTAAAATGGTATTCAGCCAACGTAGTTCCGACCGTATCAAATTTTGCAATAAAGGATCTGTAAACGGGTTCATTCGTCTCATCTACCAGCAGTACATAATTTGTATTCTCATCTGGAGATTTTATTATTTTAGATCCAATTGGAGACCATGTACTCTGAGGTGTACCATCTCGCTCATATGACCATTTGATTACCCCATTGTTGTCCGTTTTAATCACCCTTACACATTTGTCCAACGTGCTATGGCAGAATGATCCTATTGTAATCAGAATGCCATCGGCCACGCCAACAACAGAAGATCCGCTATCAGCGCCATCCCAATATCTCCAATCATAGTTTTTAGAAAAAGATTGAGCTGATAAATGGGAACTGCTGGCAAATAATACACATATTAAGTAACCTGTCAGATTTTTCAAGTTATTCATAGTTGAAAATAGCAGGGTGCCTAAAAAAACTAAACACCCTGCTATTTGTGAGTTAATGTTGCACAATAACTTTGGTCGTCCTCATCTCACCGGACTCAGACCACCGAAGAAGGTATATACCAGTGGGCCACTCATCTAGCGGAACCAGCAATGTACCTTCCGGCATTACGATTAACTCACGTAATTTTCTACCATGAATGTCGAAAACTACCAAACTAATTGGGAGATCATTTTTCGATGCTCTGATCCATAATTTATCTTGTGCAGGCACAGGATATGTAGATATAGAAAAAGAAAGGGATTGATCGCCTGCTATTTTCGTAGGATAATTTGAGATACTTATTTCTTCATTAAGTTCAGATTGTAGATTGTTTCCTTCATCAGGCAACTCTGGCAAAAAAATCATCCCATTAGTGCTGTACAATAAAGCCTGAGCGCGCCCTGCTAAAGGAGAATGGCTTTTAGCCATAGCAATCAATTCTCCTATCACACCTGAACTTAACGTCGCTGTGTCGGAAGCTGCTAATTGGATGGCGGCATCCGCGACAAGTTCGAAATGCTCATCTTCCAGGGTAGAACCAGGTAGTTGGTTTAGCGCAGAAGTTGCTCCGGTTAAGTTTCCGGCACGCAACTTGACAAAAACCAACGCCCGAAGCGCTGCCAAAGAACCATCGGATGTCAACAGCGCTTCGGCCGTTGTGAAATCACCTGCTAATATTTTTTGGGAACTCAGGTGAAACAAAGCCTCCTGCTTTCGCAAAACAGCCCCGTGAATTTCGTCTTCTAATTGCCTTCGGGCGATTCCCTTGTTAAAACGCGCGGGACTGCTCCGGGTAGTTCACAACAAACATATTTTCGCACGCTGCTTAAGTGCAGGGAGCGGTGCATAATACCCATTTGGCTGGGGTTTAGATAATTAAGCTGTGAAGAAAACCCTCCAAACAAAATGTTTTCAGGGCAAGATAAATTAGAGTGGAAAAGGTTTAAAGAGTGCCCCAATTCATGCAAAAGTATCCTGGCTACTTGCAACTTGTTGTCTAAAGTAAAATTGTTTGTAATGACATTGGCAAAGCGGTATTCCAGAAATTCATTCGTCATGGTTACCCTCGACAAAAGCCCCAAATTAGTAGTAGAGGGGGATTCAGAACAATCCGTAGTTGAAGCCGCTGCATTATAATTGGTCGTTGTCTGGTCAATCAAAAGATCGTAATAAGCATTTCCTTCATTGGCAAAAAACACGTTGATTCCTTCCCGAACGCCGTGTTGTTGAAGTAATGTGAGGGCAGAAGTATTATAAGTATTGTTCCATGAACCTGGGCAATACGATAAAACATCCGTTGCATTCTGGATATTCCAATGGTAACTGCTCGGTATGAAATATTTTTTCACATCGTACCTTATCCGGGCATCAACGAGATAATTATTGCCATTATCTGCCGAGTTATAGCAATTACTATTATTTGGATTAACTAAATGAGAGATATGGCGATTTATTTCTTCTATAATGAGGTCAATAAATAGCATGTGATTCGCGTTTGTTTCCTCAAAGTTTCCTTTGGTTCCATCCGGTAAGGTGGTTTCGTTTAACCAAAAAACAAAGTTCACTTTGATGGGTCAGTGGCGTAATGTTGTGGTTAAAAGGGCGATAGGCAGGTGACGCAGTCCAGATAGAACTGTTTGTGCAGGCGAGGGAATTCAAAGAAGATTCACTCCCCGGTGAGGATTCAGTTCAGCCGCATTGCCATGAGGTGTATTGCCCAAACAGGGGGGGCGTAACTAAAAGAGGTAGAAACAGTAATACTTTTAATTTTTTCATGATGTATCTTTTTGATTGTTAAAAATTAAAATTTTCGCTATATCTGAACAGACAGAAAGGCAGGTGTGTCTGTTGAGTGTTTTTTTTATCCCTAAACCACTATAAAGAATATATCAGGCTCCCCATTACCACTGAGGAATCTATACGGGTTAAAGCTACTCTAAATATACTCAAAAAACAAATTAAAAAACAACTGTTCTTCAAGTCAGCAATACATACGACAATGTCATTCGGGCGCTTACCTTTGCCGCGTTTACAAAAAGAATCTGCCAACCATGTCCGCAAAACAAAAATTCTACGTCGTCTGGCAGGGCTACAAACCAGGCATCTACACCTCCTGGCCAGCTTGTCAGGCGCAAATAGACGGGTATCCGGGAGCGCGGCACAAGTCGTTCGAGACCAAAGCAGCAGCCGAGGCAGCGCTGAAGCAGGGGCCTTCCGCACCCGGCAAATCAGGCGGGGTGAAAAAACCCATCAAAACCATGATTTCCCGGTCTGCCATCATCTGGGAAAGCATATCCGTAGATGCCGCCTGTAGCGGCAATCCGGGCGTGATGGAATACCAGGGCGTGACGACGAAAGGCAGTGAGCAGTTGTTTCATCAAAAGTTTGACCTCGGCACCAACAACATCGGCGAGTTTTTGGGCATCGTCCACGGCTTGGCCATGCTGAAAAAAGAAGGGCGCAACATCCCGATCTACACCGACTCAAGGACGGCCATGAAGTGGGTGAGCGACAAAAAAGCCCGCACCAAGCTGGATCATACGCCAAAAACGGCCTATTTGTTTGAATTGATTAACCGCGCTGAAACCTGGTTGAAAAAAAACACCTATTCCAATCCTGTACTCAAATGGGAAACGGAATCCTGGGGCGAGATTCCGGCGGATTTTGGCCGGAAATGATTTTTGTCCTAAGCGTCTTTAGTTGCACAGACTCATGCGAGTCTGGCGGAGTATGGCGCTCCGTGAAACCCCGTATTTACTTTATGAAACTCCGTGTCTCTTTGTTACGCAGAGTTTCGCGGAGGAGCGCGGAGTCTCACGGAGTGATAATCCATCCATGAAACTCCGTGTCACACTATGTTACCTTGCCTTGTAGCTCAAAGATCAGATAAGAAACTAAAAGACTATAAAGACAGAAATCAGTTTGTTAATCAGCTAAGTACATTAGATAACATACTCCAAACACAAGTACCGTTGTCACAATACCCGTTAGGAAAATGGTGTAACAGATGCGAAGGTGCCGGTATTTGGCACCCAAAGATTTGCCTAAAAAAAAGAGATCTCGCATGATGGCGTCGTTCAAAATCTCTTCGTTTTCAACCGTGATGCGCATCCCTTCTTTGTATTCAGGCAGTTCCATTTCATAAAAATTGCCGAAGAAGAACAGGTTGGCACCGCGCTCTTTGATTTTGCTGATGTCCGTAGACCCAATCATGCGGATGGGCCGCGTAGCCAACGTAGCAAAAATGATGGAAAACAGGCAAGTAGCCATAATCAGGATCATGGGGGCGAGCAGAAAAATATTTTCTTTAATGTAGGAAGCGGCCATCGGCATGGTAATGGTCAGGATCAGTGCATTGATACTGAGCATGATGTTTGCCTTGTTGTCGGCTAAGCTACTCAAATCGAGGTGGTTGCGCAAAGCAGTTTTGAACATCATCTGGGCGCTTTTATTCTCCGAAATCGGCACCATCTCTTTCTTTTTCTTTTCCGGGTTGGCCAATTTTTTCAAGCGGCGTTTGTTCAGGTCAAACTGCGTGCTGTACAAATCCTGCGCTGCTTTAGTATAATAAAGGTGTTGTTTGAAAAATCGGTAATTTAGTTCAAACCATTCTGTGTCCGAATAGTGTTGTCCCAGCATCCGTGCCCACTCTTGGCGCAAGCCATGCAAGATTTCCAGATAGTGGTCGCTGCCGAGGTTGCTCAGATCGGCGTCTTTCATGATTTCTTCTAAGCGATTGTGCGGCGTGCGGTCTACTGCAGTTACCGCTATACAGGCCAAAACATGGTTCACTTTTTCCAATGGACAGCCTTGTGCTTCCAGCAACTCCTGGGCGATGCGAATGCTTACCGCCTCGTGCCCGGTATATTTTTCAGTGAAGCCCGTGTCGTGCAGGAGGGCCGAGATTTCCAGAATTTCCAGTTCTTCATCGGTCAATTTTGAGCTGCGCCCAAGCTCCAGCACGGCCTTGCGCACGGCGAGGGTATGCGGCAGGTTGTGATAAGTATGCCCTTCACTCAATTTTTCGGTCAGTAGCGAAGTAACGCGTTGTTCGATCAGAGAAACAATTGACATTTGTGGACGAATTTTATACCCCGCTGGGGTCGTGTAATCGGTTGTGCCTTAGAGCTTGCTCGGGACTCTCTCAATCGGCTGCGGTTGGCAAATTTTATTTTATACTTCGTTGGATTTTTTCGCCATAGCCGCCGGCTATGTCTGCAAAATCCGCCTCGTCTAAAACAAAATTTCCTCACCCTCGCTCAAATCGAAGATTCGACGTAGTCAATCAGAGAATCCCGAACAAGCTCTTACCTATACTGCAACAATGGCACTTTTGTTACATTTTTCCCCCGGCTTTGGCAAATATAGTTGCGCTCCACAAAAAATGTGTATTTTTCACAGTCGCTTTCACAAAAGGGTCGCTGAAATAATAACTGTCCACTTTTTCCAAGAGGCATTTTGCGCCTACCCTTCGTTGGGGAACCGCCTCCCTTAGCTTTGGCTAAGGTCGGGAACCCCCGCCTCGGTTAGCCACAAAATGCCTTGCCTGGCAAAAGCGACACTTATTAATTCAACGCCCCATAGACGTAAAACTACGATGATATGGCAGCTTCTCAGACAACTTCCGCTACTTTAGTCCAAAACCTGATCATTGGGGCAGGCCCCGCCGGACTGGCTGTTGCCGGGCGCCTGAGGCAATTGGGAATTCCTTTTGAACTCCTCGAAAAAAGCGACCACATCGCCGACGCCTGGCATCAACACTACGACCGGCTTTGCCTGCACACCATCAAGGACTTATCGCACCTGCCCGGCCTTCCTTTTCCGGAAAATTACCCGCAATACGTTCCGCGCAAGCTGTTGCTCGACTATTATGAAGCGTATATCCAACATTACCAGATCCATCCGATACTGGGTCAGGAGGTCGTCCACCTCCGCCGCAAACAGGGAAATTGGTTAGTGCGCACCCCGAAACAGGATTTTCGGGCAGCCAATGTCGTGATCGCAACCGGCACCAACCGCGTCCCCTTCCTCCCGCATTGGCCTGGACAGGAAGCTTTTGGCGGCCAACTCCTGCACAGTAGTGCCTATAAAAACGCGACGCCTTATGTCGGCAAAAAAGTACTGGTGGTGGGCATGGGCAATTCAGGTGCCGAAATTGCACTCGACCTGAGCGAAAACGGTGTTGAAGTACATTTGTCAATCCGTGGCCCGGTCAACATCGTACCGCGTGATTTTTTGGGGAATCCCACTCAAAAAACGGGTTTGCTTGTGGCAAAACTCCCCAATTGGCTGGGGGATCAAATTGGCGTTTTGTTGCGCAGGCTGACGATCGGCAACCTGTCGCGCTATGGCATCACCACCCCTACCCTGCCCCCGTCCAAACAACTGCGGCTGCTCGGTAAAACGCCCGTTATTGACATCGGTACCGTTGCAAAAATAAAATCGGGGGTCATTAAAGTACAACCCGCTATTCAAAATTTCACTGCAGAAGGCGTCGTTTTCGCCGATGGCATGCAACTCCCTTTCGACGCGGTCGTTTTGGGAACCGGATATCAATCTCAGTTGCAAGATTTTATAGAATATACCAACGGCTTGCTGGATGCCAACGGCTTGCCCCGCTGCGTGATCGGGGAAGGCGAGTTTCAGGGGCTTTATTTCGTAGGATTCGACAATTATACGCCGGGGGGCATCCTGGGGGTCATCACCAGAGACTCTGAGGTGGTCGCCAACGCCATAGCGACAACGGGTGCCAATTGGCCTGCCGATGAAGAATTGCCGGAGTGAAGAAAAGCGATTTGACTGGAATTACAACACAAAGTCTTGCCTTATGGCAATAAGACCATTATTTTTGACTAAATTGGGATTTCCATTAACTGTCTAAAATCAAACATCTAAATACTATGAGATCCATCATCCCTGTATTCCTATTGCTGTTGATTGCTTTATCCGGCTGCGTTTCCAGCCGAAAATTTGAAGATTCTGAACTGGCCCGGCGGAAATTGCAATCCGACTACGACGACGCCCGCAAAAAAGCAGCCAACTACGCAGAAGAAAATACCGTGCTAAAAACAGCCATGGACAAAGCTCAAAAAGACGCAGGCAACCTGCGCAGCGACCTGACTTTGTCCCGCGAACGCTACGACCAATTAGACAAAACCAACAAAGACCTGCTGACGCGTTATGATCGCCTGATGGCGCAAAATGAAATGCTGTTAAACGCCACCACAAGCGAAAAACAAGACCTGCGCGGACAATTGAGCGCCAAAGAAAAAGAACTGAACGACCGCGAACGCCGCACCATGCAATTGGAGCGCGACCTGAGCTCCCGCGAGCAGCGCGTGAGGGAACTGGAAGCGGCCATCAAAGATAAAGAAAACAAAATTGCCGACCTCCGGAACAAAGTCACCCAAGCCTTGCGGAGTTTTTCAAATACCGACCTGACCGTGCGCGAAGAAAAAGGCAAAGTCTACGTGTCGCTGAGCCAGGACTTGCTTTTCCCGTCAGGCAGCAAAACCATCAATACCGCAGGAAGAGACGCGCTGGCCAGTTTGTCGCAGGTGCTGAACACCAATCCGGAAATCAACATCACGGTGGAAGGGCATACCGACAGCGACGGCGACGACGCCCTGAACTGGGATTTGAGCGTGGGTCGCGCCACTTCAGTGGTGAAAGAACTGACCAAAAACAATGTGGATCCCCGGCGCATCATCGCAGCCGGCCGGGGCGAGCACTTTCCGGTGGCAGGCAATGAGAACAGCGCGGGCAAAGCGCAGAACCGCCGCACGGAGATTATTTTGACGCCGAAGCTGGATGTGTTGTATCAGTTGCTGGATTAATACCCAATCCCCACCTTCTTATATATAAAGTGCAGCAACCACGCCGGCCCAATCAATAAAAACTGCACATCCTCCAAAAACGACGGCTTTTTGCCTTCAATTTTGTGGCCAATGAATTGCCCGATCCAGGCAACGACAAAGATACCGAGAGAGACGAGTGCCATTTGGCCGGCATCGCGACCCGTCATTTCAAAAATGGCGTTGTTGCCCCACAACATGGCGCCTCCTACCACAATGAACCCGACGAACATGGGCAGGGACAACCGCAGATAATAGCCCAGCGCAGCCAGCAGGAGCACCGCGGCCCAGTTGAAAAACAAGCTCCGCTCCGTGAAGAAAGGAATGGCATACAGCATGCCAAAAAGGCTGAACATGATGGCCGGCACGCAAACCCAGTGGATGAGTTTGTTGGTGGCATTCTGGTGGCTTTCGCCATACTTGTCTAAAAACCAATGTATTGTCTTTGCCATATCCCGAAATTGTTTAGTTTACTGTTCCCGGCAATAAAGTTAATCAGATTCTAAAATTATTACTCTACTTTTGCATCGCGCATGAACATGCGGGTTCTGATTTTTTCATTTTTAAAGTATAGCCAATAGTGACCAACAAGTACTTTGACCTCATTGATCAGACCTTTTATTTTCCTCAGGAAGGGTTTGATATTGAAGAGGGGTATTTGGTATTCAACGAGATACCGCTCATCCATTTGATTCGGAAATACGGCACACCGCTCAAACTTACGTATTTACCCAAAATCGGTTCGCAGATCAAAAAAGCCCGCAACATGTTTACGCGAGCCATGAACTCGCTGGGCTACAATGGCAAATATTACTATTGCTATTGCACCAAAAGTTGCCATTTCAGTTATGTGCTCGACGAGGCGCTGCAACACGACGTGCAGTTAGAAACCTCTTCGGCATTCGACATAGACCTGATCCAGCGCCTGCACGAGCAGGGCAAACTCACCAAAGAGATCATCATCGTTTGCAATGGTTTTAAACCGGAGAACTACCTCCAGAAAATTGTAGCCCTGATCAACGACGGGTTCGTCAATGTCATTCCGGTTTGCGACAACGTCAAAGAGATAGATTATTACAACGAACACGTGAAAGGGGTATGCAAAATCGGCATCCGCGTCGCCACGGAAGAAGAACCCAATTTTGAGTTTTATACCTCCCGCCTCGGTATCCGCAACGCCGATGTGGTTCGTTTCTATACGGAAAAAATCGCCGACAACCCCAAGTTTCAGCTCAAAATGCTCCACTTTTTTGTGGACACGGGCATCAAGGATACGCTTTATTACTGGGGCGAATTAAAAAAAGCCATCAAGCTTTATTGCGAATTAAAACCGCAGGCCAAAGACCTTTCTTCCATCAACATCGGCGGAGGCATGCCCATTCGCAATTCGCTCGGCTTTGAATTCGATTACAAGTACATGGTGAAGGAAATCGTCAACCTCATCCTCAATGCCTGCGAGGAAGAAGGAGTACGCGAGCCGGATATTTTCACCGAATTTGGCAAATATACCGTCGGTGAAAGCGGCGCCACCATTTTTTCGGTGCTGGCGCAAAAGCAGCAAAACGATGCCGAGATGTGGTACATGATTGACAATTCGCTGATGACCACCCTGCCAGATACCTGGGGCATCAGTGAGCGCTTCATCCTGTTGCCCATCAACAAGTGGAACAACGACTACCGCCGGGTGAACATCGGGGGACTGAGTTGCGACAACTCTGATTATTACAACGCCGAGGTACACGAAGGCCAGGTTTACCTGCCCGCAATCAACGGCAACGAGGAAGAACCCCTCTACATCGGCTTTTTTCATACTGGCGCTTATCAGGATTCCATCAGCGGCTACGGCGGGATCAAACATTGCCTTATCCCTTCGCCCAAGCACATTCTGATTGACAAAGACAGCAAAGGAAACTTAGTAGACCGGCTTTACAACCCGGAGCAAACGGCCGAGGATATGCTGAAGATTTTGGGGTATTGAAGGGTGAGGATTCGATTTTTTGAGGATCCCGCTCCCGCTATACGGGACAGGTTGGGCGGGACAAGTTTTGAGAATTTGAGCCAGGCAACTTACTTAGTGTCTGTCTTTATAGTCCGATACCTGCGTTGTATTTTGCCCCAAAACTGGTCATTTACGCGAATAAACTCCCATTTTTGGGGCAAAACACGCCTTGTTCTCGAACTCTAAAGAGCAGACACGGGACTAAATGGACAGACACTACTTAGGCAGATTGCTCCATAAAATTTTTCAATTTCTCAACATCTTTCACCCCCGGCTCCGTTTCGAAGCGGCTGTTCAAATCCACTCCATATAAAGCCGGTACTTTGAGCTGGCGGATCACGTCCAGGTCATCTTCGCCGATACCGCCACTCAGAAAAAACGGCGTAATGCCCGTGTATTGTTGCAACAGCGACCAGTCGAAAGCAACCCCGGAGCCGCCATGCAGTAAACTTTTGGTATCGAATAAAAAATAGGCGCACCAGCCTTGGAAAGCCTGTGTTTCCCTAAAATCAAATTGATCATCTACGGCAAAAGCCTTGATGATTTTAGCGTGGTGCAACGTGCTGATGTCCCAATACTGCTTCAATTCGCGGCAATATTCAGGGCTTTCGTTGCCGTGCAATTGCACAAAATCCAGTTCGTAATCGTGAACGGCGTTCAGAATCCGCTCAATTTCGGCATTGACAAAAACGCCAACCTTTTTGACTTTTTCAAAAAGGGGTCGGTTTTCATTCACCCAGCTTTCAAATTTCGGGTTATCGGCGTAGCGCGGCGAACGCTCATAAAAAATGAACCCGATAAAATCAACCGGCAACTCAAGCAGTTGCGTGATGTTCTCCGGCTCTTTCATGCCGCATACTTTAATTTTCATGTTTTTTGTTGTTTATCGTAGCTGGTTTTAGCCCCCGAAAATATGGCTAAAAAAATAAATGACCCAAACCATCACATACAGCCCTGTTGGAAAGACGATGCCCCGCATGGAATCGGTGAACCGCTTTTTCTGGTAAACATTGAGGGGCCAAAGGTTGAGGCAGATGGCAACAATAGCGGTGGTTCGCTGCCGGAAATCCATTGAAAAGCCGCCCGGCTTTATCCAGCCCAACGCTTCTATTTGTTCGTAAAGCATCAGCAAAACGGCGTATCCAATAAAAGGAACTAGCAACCCGACGATTACGCCAACCCAAAGGGCATTTCGATTCAGTAATGAGAACATGGTCATTTTATTTTATGCAAAACCCGGATGTTATAGAATGCAGTTTTCTAAAAAGGATACTGTTTCCGTCTCTTTAGGGTCGCTGAATTAATAAGTGTCGCTTTCTCCGGGCAAGGCATTTTGATTCTAATCAAGGCGGGGGTTCCGCAGAGTAGGAGCAAAAGACCTCCTGGAAAAGTGGACAGTTATTATTTCAGCGACCCTTAGTCAGTGTCTGTGTACGAAGCAGGTGACATCTCAAAAAACCGGTTCCCGAATCGCGAAAATTGAGACGACCCCTGCCGCTTTAGGGCGGCGAGATGTCGCCTCAATTTTCGCTAAGTTGACGACATTCCACTTTAAGTGACACCTTCACTAACCACGCTGAAATTCCAGGTCTTTCATTAAGGAAACAGCGCGGTAGTTCGTCAGGTCATGGTGCGAAGGAACCACGGAAATATACCCATTGTCGAGTGCCCAAATATCAGTATCCTTTCCCTGGTCACCGTTGACAAACTTGCCGGTCAACCAGTAGTAGCGTTGCCCGCGTGGGTCAATAGCCTCTGTATACTCCTCGATCCAGCGGGCATCAGCCTGACGGCAGACCCGGATGCCTTTGATTTCCGCTTCGGGCAAATTGGGAATATTTACGCTCAGAAGGCTACCGTGTTCCATGCCATGCGCCATCACGTAGTCCATAATGCGGCGGACAAAAGGTTTTCCGGCTTCAAAATTGGCAGAAAACGAATAATCGAGCAGCGAAAACCCAATCGAAGGAATACTTTCCAAAGAAGCTTCCATCGCCGCAGACATCGTGCCGGAATAAATAATGTTGATGGACGCATTGGAACCGTGGTTGATCCCGGAAACGCAAAGGTCAATCGTCCGGTCTTTAAAGATGACATTTTTGGCTAACTTGACGCAATCTACCGGCGTGCCGGAACATTCGTAAGCTTCAATGTTGTCAAAAACAGTCGAAGGCCGAAGCCGGATCGGACGGTCAATGGTGATGGCGTGCCCCATGGCAGATTGTGGGGAATCGGGCGCCACAACCACCACGTCGCCTAAGCTACTGGCCACTTCCACTAACGCGCGAATACCCTGCGCGGTGATGCCATCGTCGTTGGTCACTAAAATCAAAGGCTTTTTCATGAACTGCGTATTCTGATGATGAGGGTGCAAAAATAACAGGGTTTGGCTATTTTTACTCCATGAATAAAATGAACATCCGCAAAGCAACCCTCGCCGATATCCCCATCGTTCACGACTTAGTGCGGGAGTTGGCCATTTACGAAGCATCCGAAGGGGCATTTACGGCAACGCTTGAGGATTATACCCGCGACTTTGAGGCCGGGCGATTTGAAGTCCTGGTTGCTGAAACACCGGATGACGGGGTAATCGGCATGGCTTTTTTTTACGAAACCTATTCCACTTGGAAAGGCTCGATGCTGTGGCTGGAAGATTTTGTGGTAAAAGCAGCCCACCGTAGGTCGGGCGCAGGGCAACTGCTCTTCGACGCTTATGTGGCAGAAGCCCGGCAACGCGGCTGCCGGTTGGTCAAATGGCAGGTGTTGGATTGGAACGAACCCGCCCTTAATTTTTACCGCCGACAGCAGGCGATCATCGAGACCAACTGGTGGAATGGAAAAATTTTCCTGACAGAACAGCCAAAAACAAATCTTTAAAAAGATTTATTTGTGAAAACTAAAAATTACTTTCTATTTTTACCGCGCACCGGATGAATCACCGGGTTTCGTTTGCTACTTCACAACAAATTCCGCAACCCCTGCCACGAAATTTAGGTTTTCGGGTCAAGTACCCAAACAAACAAAGTCTGATAGTCCTCTGAACATTCAAACACTTTTATTGCTGATTTCGCAACAGTTTATGTTGTCGGCTTACCTGACGCTGTTCAGACGTTCCGGCAACAGACTTCGGATAAATATAGTGTTTCATAGTGTGAGGAGTGGCCGCCCCTCGGCGGTTGCTCCTTCTTTTTACCCCCCATAATTCAACACCGGCATCAACCACCTTTCCGCTTCCGCCACCGTCATTCCTTTTCTGCGCGCATAATCTTCCACCTGGTCTTTGCTGATTTGGCCCAAGCCAAAATATTTGGAATCCGGGTGCGAAAAATACCAGCCGCTCACACTGGCAGCCGGGTACATCGCGAAGCTTTCGGTGAGGTGAATTTTCGTTTTATCTTCTACGTCTAACAGTTGCCAGATCGTCTGTTTTTCCGTGTGCTCAGGGCAGGCCGGATAGCCGGGCGCCGGACGGATGCCCTGATAGTTTTCTTCGATCAGCGCCTCAGTGCTCAGGGTTTCCGTTGCTAAATAGCCCCAGAATTCCTTGCGCACCCGTTCGTGCAGGCGTTCGGCGAAAGCCTCTGCCAACCGATCCGCAAGCGCCTTCACCATGATGGCGTTGTAGTCATCGTGGTCTTTTTCAAATTTTTCCACCCACTGCTCAATGCCAAAACCCGCCGAAACCGCAAAAGCGCCGATGTAGTCATGGCGTCCCGTATGCGCCGGTGCAATGAAATCGGCTAAGCAATTATTGGGTTGACCCGCCGCTTTTTGTACCTGCTGCCGCAAATGGCGCAACGTAGCAAGTACGGTCTTCCGATCTTCGTCTGCATACACCTCGATGTCGTCGTCGCTCACGCTGTTGGCGGGAAACAGCCCCACCACAGCGCGCGCAAAAAGCCATTTTTCGTCTATGATGCGGCGCAAAAGACTGCGGGCGTCATTGTAAAGTTTTTGTGCTTCGGTGCCCACAATTTCATCCTGCAAAATCGCCGGAAACTTACCCGCCAATTGCCAACTCGAAAAGAAAGGTGTCCAGTCAATGTATTGCGCCAGTTCTTCTAAGGAATAATCGTTGAAAACCATCACACCGGTTTTGACGGGTACGGGGGGCGTATACTCGTTCCAGTTGATGCGAAATTTGTTCGTTCTGGCCTGGTCTATGGTCAGGAATTGTTTGGAAGACTGCCGGTTGGCGCGAGCCTCCCGGACGCGGACATATTCGTTTTTCGTAGCCGCGATATACGCAGCCCGAACCTGGTCATCGCTGCCGATGAGGGCGCTCACCACCGCCACGCTTCGGGAAGCGTCGAGCACATGCACCACCGGGCCTGCGGAATAATGCGGTTCAATTTTCACCGCCGTATGGGTTTTGGAAGTCGTAGCGCCGCCAATCAACAGCGGAATCGAAAATCCCTCGCGCTGCATTTCTTTGGCAACATGGACCATTTCGTCTAACGAAGGCGTAATCAGGCCACTTAGGCCGATGACATCTGCGCCGATTTCTCTAGCCGCTTTCAGAATTTTGTCGGCAGGCACCATCACGCCCAAATCCGTAATGTCGTAGTTGTTACAAGCCAGCACCACCCCCACGATGTTTTTTCCAATGTCGTGCACGTCGCCTTTGACGGTAGCCAGCAGGATTCTTCCTTTGGAGCTTTTTTCTCCGGCTTGCTTTTCAGCTTCAATAAACGGAGTCAGATAAGCCACTGCTTTTTTCATCACGCGGGCGCTTTTGACCACCTGCGGCAAAAACATTTTCCCCGCACCGAACAGGTCGCCGACCACATTCATCCCGTCCATCAATGGGCCTTCTATGACGTGCAACGGGCGCGGGAAAAGCTGCCGGGCTTCTTCGGTGTCTACTTCCACGAAATCAGTGATGCCGCGCACTAAGGCGTATTCTAAGCGCTTGGCTACCGGCGCTTCTCGCCAGGAGAGATCGCGTTGCACCTGCCTTCCGCCGTCTTGTTTCACCCGTTCGGCAAATTCGGTCAGGCGTTCGGTGGCGTCTTCGCGGCGATTGAGCAGCACGTCTTCTACCAGATCCAGCAGCTCTTTCGGGATGTTTTCGTACACTTCAATCATGCCCGCGTTCACAATGCCCATGTCCATGCCGGCATGGATGGCGTGGTACAGGAACGCCGAGTGCATGGCTTCGCGCACGGCGTCGTTGCCCCGAAATGAAAAGGAAATATTGCTGACGCCGCCGCTGATTTTGACGCCGGGACAGTTCGCTTTGATCTCCCGCGTCGCTTCAATAAAATCTACTGCGTAGCCATTGTGTTCTTCCAGGCCGGTGGCGACCGCAAAAATATTGGGGTCGAAAATGATGTCCTGGGGCGGAAAGCCAACTTGCTGCGTCAGAATGCGGTAGGCTCGGCTGCAAATTTCCACTTTGCGTTTTTTGGTATCTGCCTGCCCTTGTTCATCGAAGGCCATTACCACCGCAGCGGCACCGTAGCGGCGGATGAGTTTTGCCTGCCGGATAAATTCCGCTTCGCCTTCTTTCATTGAAATGGAATTCACGATGCATTTGCCCTGGACGCATTTTAACCCCCGCTCGATGACCGTAAACTTGGAGGAGTCAATCATAATCGGCAGTTTGGCGATTTCCGGTTCCGACATCACCATGTGCAGAAAGGTCTCCATGGCTTCTTCCGAATCCAGCAGACCTTCGTCCATGTTCACATCCAGAATTTGCGCGCCGCCTTCCACTTGCTGCTGGGCAACAACCAATGCAGCTGCGTAATCTCCATTTTTGATGAGCCGCGCAAACTGTTTGGAACCAGTGACGTTGGTGCGTTCGCCGACGTTCACAAAATTAGTTTCCGGGCGGATGATGAGCGGTTCCAGTCCGCTAAGCATGGTATACGGCGATGCCTGGGGTATTTTTCGCGGTGCGATGTGCTCCACGTGGGTTGCAATGTGGCGGATGTGGTCGGGCGTGGTGCCGCAGCAGCCGCCAACAATGTTGAGAAAACCGCTTTGCGCAAACTCTTCGATTTTACCGCACATCTGGTGGGGCGTTTCGTCGTATTCGCCCATTTCATTAGGCAAACCGGCGTTTGGGTAGGCGTGTACGTAGCAGTCCGCAATTTCCGATAAGGCCTCTAAATAAGGCCGCATTTCGCTGGCACCAAGTGCGCAGTTGAGGCCGATGCAAAACGGCTTCACGTGCTGCACGGAAATCCAGAACGCTTCCACGGTTTGGCCGCTCAGGGTTCTTCCCGACGCGTCGGTGATGGTGCCGGAAATCATAACCGGCAGGTGAATGCCGCGTTCGTCGAACAAGGTTTCAATGGCAAAAAGCGCCGCTTTGGCGTTCAAGGTATCGAAAATCGTTTCCACCAGCAGGATGTCTACCCCGCCATCCATCAGGCCCGCAGCCTGATCGTAATAAGCGTCGCGCAATTCGTCGAAAGTAATGGCGCGAAAGCCCGGGTTGTTTACATCCGGAGAAAGCGAGGCGGTTCGGTTGGTTGGCCCCAGTGCACCGGCCACGTAGCGCGGTTTTTCCGGCGTTTTTTGGGTGTATTCGTCGGCAGCGCGGCGGGCAATTTGCGCGGAAGCTAAGTTCATTTCGTAAGCCAGCGCCTGCATATCGTAATCGGCCAGCGCCACACTGGTGGAACTGAAGGTATTGGTTTCGATGAGGTCGGCGCCCGCTTCTAAGTAAGCTTTGTGGATGTCCTCCAAAATGCGGGGCTGGGTGAGGCACAACAGGTCGTTATTACCTTTGACGTCTTTGTGCCAGTTGGCGAAGCGCTCGCCGCGATAATCTTGCTCTTCTAAGCGATAGCGCTGGATCATAGTGCCCATAGCGCCGTCAATAATCAATATGCGTTGAGCGAGTTGTTCGCGGAGTTGACTGATGTTGGTCATGTATGCGGTGGATTGTATAAAATAGCTTGTTTATGAACAAGCTCTGTTCGAGAACGCAAAAATAGGGGGTTTGTTGAAAACAAAAAAGGCTGTCTCAACGACAGCCTCTTGCTTTGTTTTGGCGGAGAGACAGGGATTCGAACCCCGGGACCTGTTACAGTCAACGGTTTTCAAGACCGCCGCATTAAACCACTCTGCCATCTCTCCTTTTCAAAAGCTGGGCAAAGGTAAACTTTGGCCGGTAAAGTTGATAACCTGTGGGAATAAAAATTTGTTCCGCTGGCTTAAATTTACAAAAACAGCCGCGCCAGTTAAGGAATTATGCAAGTTTAGATATCCAACCCTGCTTTTCAAAAATAAATTTTTTGAAATTGATTTCTCAAAGTATATTAACAGGCGTTTTTGAAAACTAAAAAAAATTACCTTGAAGGCGACCGACATCAAAGATCCGGAGTACTTCCACAAAGTGGTGGATTGCCAGTATGCCTGTCCTGCGCATACGCCTGTACCGGAATATATAAGACTCATTGCGGCAGAACGTTACACCGAGGCGTACATGGTGAACTGGGAATCGAATGTGTTTCCCGGCGTGCTGGGCCGCACCTGCGACCGGCCCTGCGAACCGGCCTGCAGGCGCGGGCGCGTCGAGGATGAGCCTGTAGCCATATGCCGCCTGAAGCGGGTAGCTGCCGATAACAAGGGCGAAGTCAAACACCTGATGCCAAAGCCTGCTGAACAAAAGAATGGCAAACGCATCGCCCTGATCGGGGGCGGCCCCGCTTCGCTGACTGTTGCGCGGGATCTGGCACCTTTAGGTTATGAATTGCACTTGTATGATGAGCAGGAATTGGGCGGCGGCATGATGCGCAGTCAGATTCCCAGCTTCCGGCTTCCCGCAGAGGTGCTGAATGAAGAAGTCAACTTTATCCTCGACATGGGCATCCATACCCATTTAAAAACCTACGTTTCCAGCTTGAAAGAAATGCTGGAAAAAGACTACGACGTCATCTTCGTCGGTACTGGTGCGCCAAGAGGCCGGGATTTGCCAGATTTGCCCGGACGTTGGGAAGCGCCGCAAAGCATCCACATCGGCATCGAATGGCTGGCCAGCGTGGCGTTTGAGCACACGGCAAAAATCGACAAAAAGGTCATTGTGCTGGGTGGCGGCAATACGGCGATGGACTGCTGCCGAACCTCGCGCCGCCTGGGTGGAGAAGCGGTAAAAGTAGTGGTGCGGAGTCCGTTTTCAGAAATGAAAGCTTCGCCGTGGGAAAAAGAAGACGCCATGCACGAAGACATTCCAATCCTGGATTGCCACGTGCCCAAATCCTTTGTAACCGAAAACGGGGTTTTAAAAGGTATGACTTTTGAAAAAGTACACGCCGTTTACGATGAAAAAGGCAAACGTTCGCTGGTACCGACCGGCGAAGAAGATGTTTTCATCGAAGCCGATGAAGTACTGATGGCCATTGGTCAGGAAAATAGTTTTCCCTGGATCGAACGCGACCTGGGCCTCGAATTTGACAAATGGGAAATGCCCGCAGTAGACCCGGTAACCTTCCAGTCCACAAATAAAAAAGTATTCTTTGGCGGCGATTCGGCTTTTGGCCCGAAAAACGTGATTACGGCTGTTGCACATGGCCATCATGCAGCAGTGTCTATAGATTTATATTGCCGGGGAGAATCTTTACAAAAGCGCCCGGATCCGATGACCAATTTAGTCAGCCAAAAAATGGGTATCCACGAATGGAGCTATGATAGTGAAGTGGTCACCGACCTCCGTTATGTAGTGCCACAGGCCGACAAACGCATGACGCTGACCAACCGTAAAGTGGAAGTAGAATTGGGTTTCAACCTGAGCGTCGGTTTTAAGGAAGCGCAACGTTGCCTGAACTGCGATGTACAGACGGTTTTCAATACCAGCCGCTGCATCGAATGCGACGCTTGCATGGACATTTGCCCAACCTCCTGCATTACGTTTACGACCAATGGCCCGGAGGAAGACTTGCGCACGCGCCTGATCGCACCAGCGCCTAATACGACGCAGGATTTGTACGTTTCGGATGTGTTACAAACCGGAAGGGTTATGGTCAAAGATGAAGATGTTTGCCTGCACTGTGGCTTATGCGCCGAGCGCTGCCCCACGGCCGCTTGGGATATGCAGCAGTATTTATATTCCGTCACGAAAACGTGCAAACTCCCGGGAGCCTTAATTTAAACCACAATTCACTGACAAAAAACGTATTGAACACAATACCCATGCAACATCTCTCCGCGATCAATGATTTTGTTATCCGGTTTGCCAATGTGAACGGTACCGGATCAGCCAGCGCCAATGCGCTTTTTGCCAAAGCGATTTTCCGGATGGGCATTCCGGTTACGCCCAAAAACATTTTCCCGTCCAATATCCAGGGCTTACCGACGTGGTACGAGGTGCGCGTTAGTGAAAAAGGGTACCTCGGACGCCGCGAAGGCATTGATTTTATGGTGTGTATGAATCCGCAAAGCATGCCTAAGGACATTGCTTCGGTGAAACCGGGTGGTTATTTCCTGTACGACAGCACCAAAACCCTGCACCGGGAATTCATCCGCGAGGACATTCACTACCTCGGAATTCCGCTGATGACGATCTGCCTGCGTGAATACACCGATCCCAGGCAGCGGCAATTGTTTAAAAACATCATTTATGTCGGCGCTTTATCAGCATTGTTGGAAATTGAATTTCCGGTGCTGGAAACCCTGTTGGCAGAATTGTTCCGGGGTAAAGAAAAGCTGATCGCACCCAACGTAAAAGCCCTGCAATTGGGCATCCAATACATCCACGAAAACTTCGAATACCCGCTCAATATTCGGTTGGAGCGCCGCGACCTCGTTGGCAACCGCATCCTGGTGGATGGGAATTCTGCGTGCGGTCTGGGCGCGGTTTACGCTGGCGCTACAGTGGCCGCCTGGTATCCCATCACGCCTTCTACTTCAGTGGTAGAAGCGTTTAGCGAATACGCCGAACAATTCAGAACCGATCCGGAAACGGGAAAAAAGAATTTTGCTATCGTACAAGCTGAAGACGAACTTGCCGCCATTGGCATGGTAATCGGCGCCAACTGGAATGGCGCGCGGTCTTTTACAGCCACCAGCGGTCCCGGCGTTTCGCTCATGGCCGAATTCTTAGGCTTGGCTTATTTTGCGGAAATCCCCACCGTACTCATTGATGTGCAACGCGCTGGCCCTTCTACCGGGATGCCTACCCGTACCCAACAGGCCGACATCATCGCTGCCGCTTATGCTTCCCACGGCGATACGCGGCATGTATTGCTGTTTCCAAGCACCCCGAAAGAATGCTTCGACGATGTGGTTGTTGCCTTTGATCTGGCCGAAAGGCTGCAAACGCCCGTCATTGTGATGACCGACCTCGATCTGGGGATGAACGACCACCTGACCGCGCCGTTCGAGTGGGACGACACCCGCACTTACGACCGCGGCAAGGTACTGCACGCTGCGGATCTTGAAAATATTACAAAATTTGGTCGTTACTTAGAGGTGGACGGCGACGGCATTACGTACCGCACCTACCCCGGCACGCATGCCTCCAAAGGCGCTTATGTCACGCGGGGCACTTCGCACGACGAATACGCTGGTTATACCGAAGATTCCGGTACTTATACGCGCAACATGGACCGTTTGCTAAAAAAGTGGGAAACCGCCAAAAGCATCGTTCCTGCGCCAGAAGTACGGCAAGCTCCCAAGGCCAACGAATGCGGTATGATCTTTTTCGGAACTTCCATTTATTCTTCTGAGGAAGCGATGGATTTGCTGGCTGCACAAGACCTCCATTTAGACAGCCTGCGCCTCCGGTCCTTTCCTTTCCCTGAATCCGTCGAGCAGTTCATCGCCGACCACGAGCTAATTTTTGTCATCGAGCAAAACCGCGACGCTCAGATGCGCTCGCTGCTCATCAATGAATTGGGCGTTGCGCCTCAAAAAATGATTCCGGTGCTCAACTACGATGGAACGCCCATCACAGCTGACACGATTATTAAACAGATCACCAAAAATTTCGCCACGGTATGACTTATACAAGACCCCGGTTTCGGAACCCACACTTACCGGTCAACAAAATCGGATATACTCAGAAAGATTACGATGGCGCACTCTCGACGCTTTGCGCAGGCTGTGGGCACGACTCCATCAGCGGTGCCATCGTCCAGGCTTGTTACGAATTGTCCATTGAGCCGCACCGCGTAGCGAAGATGTCGGGTATTGGCTGTTCGTCCAAAACGCCAGCGTATTTTTTAAGTAACTCACACGGCTTCAACTCGGTACATGGGCGCATGCCCTCGGTGGCGACGGGCGCTTATTTGGCCAATCGGGACTTAGTCTATTTCGGCGTTTCCGGCGACGGCGACACGGCCTCCATCGGCATGGGCCAGTTCGTGCACGCCATCCGACGCAACCTGAACATGGTGTACGTAGTGATGAACAATGGCTGCTACGGCCTCACTAAAGGCCAGGATTCTGCTACCGCCGACGCCGGCTCAAAAAGCAAATCCGGCCATACCAATCCTTTTCAGGCGATAGACCTGCCCGGATTGGCGCTTGAATTGGGTGCCAGTTTTGTGGCGCGCAGTTTTTCGGGCGACAAAACGCAGTTGGTGCCTTTGCTCAAAGCGGCGCTCGCGCATCCGGGATTTGCGTTTATTGACGTCATTTCTCCATGCGTCACCTTCAACAACAACCCAGGCTCGACCAAATCCTACGATTACGTGCGGGAACACATCGAAGCGACGGCAACCGTGGATTTTGTACCCATCAAATCCGAAATTACAACCCAATACGAAGCCGGCAGCACCAAAGAAATTGCCCTGCATGACGAGTCCATGATCCGCCTGCACAAAGTAGCCGCAGACTGGGATCCGCAGGATCGGAATTCGGCCATGAATGCCCTCCACCACGCCCGAACCAAAGGAGAAATCCTGACCGGACTGATCTATATTGACGAAAGTTTGCAAAATTTACACGAGGTGCTGAATACCGCCTCCGAACCTTTGAACACCCTTGAGCAAAAGGTTTTGTGTCCGGGGTTGAAAGCGCTGGAAGAGATCAATGCTGAGTTGCGGTGAGATGAAAAAGGCATACCATACATCAGGGTGCCATAAACAAACAGGTTCACGACAGCCGCCTTTTGTAATCTTCGTAAGTAAACCGCCGGACTACTTCCAGTTCGTCGTTTTCGTGCCAGACGCAGATGTCGGGGTGCCTAACTCCGTTAAACATAGAGGTTTTTACCATCGTGTAGTGGATCATGTCTTCAAAAACGATGCGGTCGCCCGGTTTCAATTCCTGATCGAAGGAATAAGCGGGCATATAATCGCCGGCAAGGCAACTCACCCCGCCAATGCGGTAGGTCGGCTTTCCGGCTACCGGTTCCACACTCGCCCCTATAATCCGCGGGCGGTAAGGCATTTCCAGCGTATCCGGCATGTGAGCCGTAAACGACACATCCACGATGGCGGTTCGGATGCCCCTGCTTTCGATGATGTCTAAAACGGTTGACACCAGCACGCCTGTTTCCCAAGCGATGGCGCTTCCAGGCTCAAGGATCACTTCTAAATTATAGCGTTCGCGAAAGCGGCGCAACAACCCTATGAGGTGGTTGACGTCATAATCCTTGCGCGTCATGAGGTGGCCGCCACCGAAGTTGACCCATTTTAGCTGTGGAAAAAATTTGGCAAACCGGGCTTCGAATGCCTCCAGCGCCTTTTCTAATGCAAAAGAAGACGATTCGCACAGGGTGTGAAAATGCAATCCTTCGATGCCTTCCGGCAAACCGTTGCCAAAAGCGTCCACCATCTCCCCGAGCCGCGAACCGAGCGCAGCGGGGTTGTACAAATCCACTTCCACTTCCGAATATTCAGGATTGACGCGCAATCCGGCAGAAATAGGTTCCGGGGCGGTTTTCAGTGCATCCCGGTAAAGCAGGTATTGGGCGATCGAATTGAAGGTGATGTGGCTGCTGTAACGCATCGTTTCTTCAAATTCATCGGGCAGGTAGGCCGGCGAATAGGTATGCGCCTTTACACCCATTTCTTCAAAAACCAGGCGTGCTTCGTTCAGAGAACTGGCCGTGGCGCCTTTCAGGTATTGGCCAACCATCGGAAAAACGCGCCACATGGCAAACCCTTTCAAAGCCAGAATGATGTTGACACTGGCTGCTTCCTGTACGTGCCGGATCAGCTCCAGGTTCCGGCGCAATAGCTTCATTTCCAGTACATAAGCCGGCGATTGAATGTTATCGTATGAAATTGGCATCGTTGTCTTTTTCGTAGCTGGCAGAAAATTTTCTACCCGGCAAAGGTACGGTTAGTTCCCCGGGGGCAGAAAATTTTCAGGGGTGGAAAATTTTCAGGGGTGGAAAATTTTCAGGGGTGGAAAATTTTCTGCCCCAACTGGTGGCCAATTCTGCCGCCAGCCGGGCATTATTCAGCGCCAGTTCGATATTAGCGTTTAAGCTTTTGCCGGCAGTGAGCGCCGCAATACGAGCCAGCAAAAACGGCGTAATGGCCTTTCCGCGAATCCCCTGCTCGTCCGCTTCCCGTAAAGCCTGAGCCGTGGCTCGTTCTATTTCCAGACCGTCAGCTTCCAACTGTTCGGGAATCGGGTTAGCGATGACCACGCCGCCCTGCAAGCCGATTGCCCACTTCGCTTGCAGCATTTCGGCCAGTATTTCCGGTGTGTCCACCCGGTAGTCTACCCCAAAACCGCTGCTTCGGGTATAAAAAGCGGGGAATTCATCGGTTTGATAACCCAAGACTGGCACGCCCTGCGTTTCTAAGTATTCCAACGTAAGCCCAATGTCGAGGATGGACTTAGCGCCGGCGCAAACAACCGCCACATTCGTTCGGGCCAGTTCCTGTAAATCAGCAGAAATGTCCATGCTTTGCGCCGCGCCCCGGTGAACACCTCCGATGCCCCCGGTGGCAAAAATCCGAATACCGGCCAGGTCGGCAGCAATCATGGTAGAAGCCACGGTGGTAGCGCCATCTGCGCCTTGCGACAACAGAAAAGGCAGATCGCGGCGGCTGGCTTTGGGAATTTTGTGGCCGGTCTTTGCCAAATATTCCAGATCGCCTGCGTCTAAACCAACCGTGATCTTTCCATTCAGAATGGCAATGGTCGCTGGCGTTGCACCAAATTCCCGAACGGCATTTTCCATGCGTTGCGCCGTTTCCAGATTCTGTGGATAGGGCATTCCGTGTGCAATGATAGTAGATTCCATGGCAACGACCGGTTGCTGCGCTGCAAGGGCTTCGGCAACTTCAGTTGAAAATTGAAGGTATTTTCGGATGGACATTCCAATTTTGTATTTTCAGTTGAACGTTTCTTGTAGCGCCGAACGCAGTGCAGCGATTTATTAGACAACACTCGCTCGCGCGATGGCTCCGCCTCGCGTGTACTATTCGCCGGTCTCCGGCCGGCTATCCCGGTACTGCGCCGAATCGGAGTTCGGCGCTACTGCACCGGGCGGCCTTTCCAGACATAGCGCTTCCGGAACACGGATGCCAGGCCAATGAAGGCAATATAAGCAATATGCAAAACCTGGGCAGGCCAAAAAAACCGGAGCAAATCCGGACGCCCAAAATACCGGCAGGCGGTTGACAACAATGCATAATCAGCAGCAGATTTGATCAAAAAAAGTAATCCGAAAAGCAGCAGCATTTTGAGTCCTGCAAACGGCGCAATCAGCGCGCTAAGGAGGATGACCCAGCACAGCGCAAACACCACGCCGAGCGTCCACAGCAACCCGGGATTGCGGAAAGCAGCAGATTTGGATGCCCAGCGCAACCGTTGGCTTAAGAATTCAGGCAGGGTTGCTTTAGCACGGGTCAACACCAGCGCTTTGCCGCTTTTCGCAAAATGTATGTTTTGAGCGTGTTGCTTTGCGATTTTCTGCAACAACAGCATGTCGTCGCCGGAAGCAAGGTGGTCGGTTCCAGAGAATCCGCCGACTGCGTCAAAGACGGTTTTTGGGTAAGCCAGGTTGGCACCGTTGGCCAAATGGGGCTGTCCACGCTGAATGGCAGCGCCGGTGAGCACCATCATACCGAGGTAATCCAGCGATTGAAACCGCTCCAGCAGGGTTTTTTCTTCAAAAAAACTGACTGGCCCGGCAACAAAAGCCGCTTGTTTTTCCTGATACAAAAAAGCTAAGGTTTTCAACCAAAGCGGAGGGAGCACGCAGTCTGCATCCGTAGTGGCAATCAATGCCCCGGAAGCTCCGGCGATTCCCGTTTCAAGAGCCTTTTTTTTATAAGCATTGAGTCCGGCAGGCGGCACAAAATTCCGGAGTTCGAGCAACCGCACGCGTTGGTCAGCCATCTGGCAAACTAAGGCCGGAGTACCGTCGGAAGAAAAATCATCCACCACGACCACTTCCATCAACTCCGGCGGGTAATCCTGTTGCAAGAGAGATTGCAAGCAGGCGTCCATGTTAGCAGCCTCATTCCGGGCAGGAATGACAACCGTTATTCGGGTTGTCGCTTTGAATCCGGAGGGAACGATACACTCGGGCAACCGTTTCCAATGACGGAGGGTGCGGGCAATTTCCAGCACATAAGCTACCGCTAAAGACAATCCCGCAAAGTAGATCCAGCTCAGCATGCCCAAGCCCGGAATTATCGCATCAGCACTCAAACGATCAGATCATCTTCGTCTGAACGGCGGCGGCGTTCCATTTCCGGCAACTTCAGCGGTCGGCTGTCCATCTCTTCAAAATCAATCAGATCCCCTTCCCGTTTGCGACGCTGTTCATTCTGGATGTCTTTGGATTTTTTAGACAAATAAGCTTTTCCAAGCAAATAGGCGCTTACGAAAGGGAAAAAGATGAGCGAGGCGATGATTGCCAACACCCCGGTCAGGGTATTGCGTTTGACCAAATTGACTAACCATTGGCCGTAGCCTACCACCGTTTTGTAGTCGAGGATGAGTGCCCCGATGAACAACAGCGGCGACAACCAATACAATAATTTGAGCACAAACCGTGCGATGATGAAAAGACCTATAATAAAGACGATCATCACCACGATGCCCGTAATGGATCTGGTGGTGTTGTCGCCATTCTTTTCTTGTCGGTAACCCATTGTCGTAGTAATTTAATTTAGACCCAAAATTAACAGAAAGCGCGGCACCTTTATGGCTTTAATAGACGATCATCCAATTTCATTCGTCAAGCATCACTTCAAAGCTCCAAAACAGAATCTTTGCATATCCCAATGATTCGCGCTATTTTTGCAAAAAAAATTGTGCTATGAAAGTTTTTGGGTTAAGCTTAATCGGTCTGCTTTTTGCGTTTTCTCCACAAAAAAACGAAACCGTCACCATCACCTGCAAGGTTCAGAACTGCGGCAATATCTTGCGCGTGTACCAGTTTGACGGGGTCATGTTCAAAGAAATACAATCCGTAGTTGCCGAAATTCCTGATACTTACGAGTTTAAAATTCCGAAATCGGAGCAAAAATTCTACTACATCGGCAACGACCCAAACCAGTTGCTCCCAATCATTTTGGGCACTGAAAACAGCATTTCGATCAGTGGCAATTGCGCCGCCATGCGCAGTGCAAAGGTGGAAGGATCGAAAGTGAATTCCGGCTACGAGCTTCTTAAAAGCGAAATCAACCAACTCAGGGATCGCACCAATTTTTTTAACCAGCAACTTCAAAACGCGGAAGCCAATTCAGCCGAAGAAAAAGAATACTCCGGAAAGCTGAAAACGCTGGATGAGCGGAAGCTGTTCCTGTTAGACTCGCTAAAAAAAGCCAATCCATTTTTGGGCCGGGTGATGGCGCTGAACACCTACCTCAGCTATCCGCATCACGGCAAAGCTTATCCCGACGAAATCGCTTATTTCGCAGGCGAATACTTCCGACATGCCGATTTCAAAGATGCCGGTTACAACAAACTGCCCTGGGTATACGAGGCGTTCAAAAGTTACACCAGTACCCTGGTAGCCGTTCAAGTACCCCCTGCACAACTGCGGGCTTACGTAGAAAAATCTATGGAAACGATTCCCAAAGGATCCGATGCCCATAAAATGGCACTGAGCGGCGTCATCAACATCCTGCAGCAAACCGAAAATCCGGAGTTTATCTACTTCGGAGAAGGTTTTATCGCCGCGTTCAAAACCAAAGACCCCGGCGCCGTGGCCAACATGACCCAGGAACTGGATCGCAAAAGAGCTTTTGTGGTCGGTGCCGTAGCGCCTGATTTCACGCAGCCCACGCCCGACGAAAAAACCAAAAGCCTGAGCAGCCTGCGTGGCAAAATTGTTTTAGTTGATTTTTGGGCAAGCTGGTGCGGCCCCTGCCGTCGCGATAACCCTGAGGTGGTGAAGCTCTATGAAACGTATAAAGACAAAGGATTTGATATTCTGGGTGTCAGCCTCGACCGCGACAAAGAACGGTGGCTCCAGGCGATCCAGCAAGATGGTTTGGTCTGGAACCACGTCAGCGACCTGAAAGGCTGGCAGAATGACGTCGCAAAAAGATATGGCGTTTCTTCCATTCCCCACACGGTGTTGGTGGATCGCGAAGGCCGCATCATCGCCAGAGGGCTTCGCGGGCCGGCATTGGCAGAGAAACTGAAAGAGTTATTTCAGTAGTGTTAAAACAAATCAGGAAAAAAATGGGCATCGAAGAACTCATCCGTCAAGCCATGATAGAGGACATCAAAGTAGAAGTCCGGGAGGAAGTCATTCAGGAAGTCCGGGAGGAAGTCATCTAGGAAACCCTCAAGGCACATGTCAAGCGTATGCTATCCAGAGGCTTCTCCATAGAAGATGTTTCTTCGATCTTGGATATACCATCTGATTCCGTTGCCCAATGGGCCCGCGAATCTGCATAATAAATGATCACGCCCGCATTTTCCTCCTATCCAATGTAACGCAAACCAACTTTCTGCGTTAATCAAACATCGTTGATTTTATTTTTTTTTAGTGGATAAGATATTACAATCGCCCGAAACAGCGTTGCCATTCCGGTCACCTTTTATTTCTATCATTCCTGTGAACCCGGTTAGAGTTTCTTGGGTTTTCTCCAACAAACGCTAAAGCAAAGAACATCGAAAAATGCGTAAACTGATTTTGCTGTTGTCGCTGCCCCTGTGCAGCTTCGCTTCCGCACAAGCGCAACCCAAAGACAAAGCGGACAAAGACCGGCTGGAAACCTGGCCGCCCCTGCGCACCCATACCCGCTTCTCGCTGGGCTACGCATTGCAGGAAAAATTCAAACTCCATACCCAATACTGCGGGTTCAACCTCGGGGACGGGAAACGGGATTATGTGCCGCAAGACATCACCCGCTTCATTGGCAAACGCACCCTGCGCACCAAAGTGGAAACCGCCGACATCCGGGGTGGCGGCCTGTTTTACTACATTTTTAAAGGCGACGAGCGCCAGCGTTTGTTTCAGGATGTAAAATTTTCGCCTTCTCACCTGCTGCGCGCAGGAAGTTTGAGCGAAGAATTTGCCTTAGATCCCGATAAAAACTTCGACGCTTTCCTCATGACCAAAAACTGCAGCGGCTACCTCAAAGCAGCCCTCGATGCCGGCATTGAACCGCCGTATGCCGCATTCAAAACGGCGCTTGACCGCGACGAACGCCGTCAATCAACGGTCGTGGGGCTTTGCGGCTCTTTCATTTCGCCCCTGCGCGTTATTTTTCAGGCCAACGACGCCCGCACCACGGAAGCAATGCTTTTGTTGTGGAAATTCTATACCGACAACCCTTCTTTTGTCAACAATGCCTACTACCTGCGCGAATTTGAAGGCGTGTTGCTGAAACACATCGCCACCGCCGAAGAAAATGCAAAAGTTGAAGCGGAACTGGGCGTCAATTTCAGTGGGCCTTTGTCTTCGCGCATCACCGCTACCTTTGGGCGTGGCAAAACTTCTACGACCTCTTTTACCGGCACGGATTGGGAAACCATCGTTTTTGCCGATTTCGATAATTATTATACCAAAGAAGGCCTGTTTGATCCACTCCCCTCCCCTGCTGACATCCGCAGCTATTTCGACCGCCTGCAAATGGCTGCTGCCGCTGAGGGAACCCAATTGATGACCGAAGGCGCTGTACACCACCACGAACTTACCATTCCCGGCATCCCGGAATTCATGACAGAGGGATTTTGGGAAATCAAACCCATCAATACCGAAGCGTACGAAGGATTGCCGTCGCTGAACGCTGAATATTATTTCAATGCCGATGACCAGTCCTTCGGCTGCAATTTTACCGTGACCGGCAAAGCTGCGCCCAAGTATTTCCAGGGACCGCTTTCGGGCAGGCCAGTCAGCCTGAGTGTGGCATATCAGATCCGCAGCAAAAAACCAGTCGGCGGCGAATACCTCAGTTTTTACGTCAACGAAGCGATTCAAACCAGCGCCCACCCCATCGTGAACCTGAGCGGGGGCGCGTTCGATCTGAGTAAAAAAGAAGACCGCCGCTTCGCCCTGCAATGGAAATGCGTGGTGAATGTGGAAGACAAGGAAAATCCGGTGGATTATGGCACGCAGCCTTATGTGGACAATATCGTGGCGCGCCGGCGCAACCAGGAAGTGTCCATGCGCCTGACTGACGTTCGGGGAGACGCCCAAAAGCGCTGTTTCTACCTCACTTTTGAAACAGCGGAGACCTTCCCTTTAGATAAAATTGACGACGCGAATATGGCGACCCTCGACTTTTCTTTCAATTTGCACTTAAAAAACAGCGGATCGGGCACACGAACGAGCCGGTCGTTGCGGGGAGACATCAACCTGCCAACCACGAGCGGCGCTGTGGAAGCGGTGGAGGGAAATTGACAAAGGGCAAATTTGCAAGCAGGCAAGCGGTGCTCGTATTTGCCTACTTGCAAATTTGCCCCTTGCCAACTTACAAAACTTGCCTCTTGTGATTTTTTCTTAAACACCCGCTTCTTTCCGCCGCATCATCGGCACACTTTTCACCACCATTTGCAAGGTATTTCGGACGCGTTCTTCCAGCAGCACAATTTTGTCTTCCTGTAGGCTTTCGAGGATGTCCTGGCGGTAATGGCGCACGGTGATAAGCTCCAGGTTGCGGTCGAGGAGGACTTTAAACCGCCCTTCTATTTTTTCAATAAAGCGATCTACTTTATCGTCCACGTCGTTGAAACAGACGACAAAGCTGATGGCGGTATTTTGCATCATATTCACCTGTAGGCGAAAATCGGCAATCAGGTTGAACAGGTAGCTGATGTGGTGTTCGGCGACGAAAGAAAAATCGCGGGTGGAAATGTGCAGCAGCGCCTGGTTTTGCTCGATGGCCACCATCGGCGGATAGGTATCTTCTACTTCGCTGGAAATAAACGTGCCGTCTCCATCGGGGTTGAGGAACGACTTTACATACAGCGGAATGCTTTTATTTTGTAACGGTTTGATCGTTTTCGGGTGGATCACTTTGGCTCCGTAATACGTCATTTCGATGGCTTCTTTGTACGACAGCCGGTCGAGTTTAACTACGTTGTCAAAAATGCGGGGGTCGCCGGTGAGCACGCCCGGCACGTCTTTCCAGATGGTCATGCTTTCCGCGTCTAAGCAATAGGAAAAAATAGCCGCCGTATAATCGGAGCCTTCGCGGCCCAGCGTGGTGGTAAAATTTTCTTTGGTACTGCCGATGAAGCCCTGGGTCAGTACAAAACCGCCTTTTTCAAGCATGGGCCGGGCAACGCGTTCGCAACGCGCCTCCGTTTCGTCCCATTGCACCCAGCCTTCCCGGTAAATATCATCGGTCAGGATGACGTCGCGCGCATCGAGCCATTGGGTCGGCAGTCCGGCTTTGGCCAAATACGCCTGTACGAGTTTAGAAGACACCAGTTCGCCGACTGACACAATCTGGTCGTACATAAAATCGTAGTTTTCGTGCGGCGCTTCTTCCAGCACCCACTCGATTTCCACAAACGTATCGTTGACCGCGTCGTAAAGGGGATCGCCGGGTTCAAACAACTGGTCGGCAATTTCGTAATGGCTCTTTTTTACCAGCTCCAGCAATTGAAACGCCTCACCGGTTTTGTTTTTATGCGCTTCCACGACCTTCTCCAAAGCATCGGTGGTTTTGCCAATCGCTGAAACCACAATGAGCAGGCGCTCGTCTTTGAAGCGCTGTAAAATGCTGGCCACGTTTTTGATGGAATCGGCATTTTTCAAAGAAGCGCCGCCAAATTTGAAAACTTTGATGATTGCTTTCATGCTTGTAAGTAGATGGTAGAAAGTAGAAAGTAGATGGACAAGAAAATTCCATCCTAAAAGACGGCAAATATAGCATATTTAGGCTTTTTCTACTTTCCAGCCACCGATGTTTTATTTGATTTTTATACCCGGATGAGTGACAAGTAAACCCCATTCAAATGCTCGAAGTCTGAATCTGTTGTAATGAATGTGAGGTCGAAAACATCAGCCGTAGCAGCCAGCCAAATGTCATTGAGTTGATTAATATATTTGTATCCCATAGATATTGCATAGCTTACTTAGGAGCGTGTCGTACATAAGTTATGGGATTTGGGTGAGAGGATTTTTTCATCAGGCAAGGCGCGAGAAGGGAGCATAGCCTAAGCTACGCGACCGACGATCAACGCAGCCTGATGGAAAAAGTCACCGCACAAACCGGTAAGTTATTTACGACACGCTCCTAAATCAAGTAACTTACAAAGTTCTTCCGCAGAAGCTTCTTCTGAAAATAAATTTACCAAAGAGGAGATGTCTGCCTCCTGAATTGCAAGCATACTGATGTCAACTGGCTTTTTTGAAATATGTAAAGTCAGCGGTTACCAAGCATCAACTCCTCCGGTTTCTCCGGCAACCCGGGAAACACTCGATAAACCAATTCAGCATTAGGAAATACCACGACCCAGGCGGTGAGCAATAACAATTTCAGGTCAGTGGCAAAAGACTGGTGTTGCAGATACCACAATTCCAACGCGCCTTTGTACGGCGCAATGTGGTCGGCATAAAACACTTTCGGATCAATTCCAGGCTGCGAGAGCAGGCGCTCTTCGTCGCGAAAAACAATGGAACCAATGCCGGTAATGCCCGGGCGGGCATTGTAAATGACGACGCGGATGGCGTCGGGATATAAATCAAAATCTACTTTCATTTGGGGGCGCGGGCCAACGAAACTCATGTCGCCGACCAGCACATTGATTAATTGGGGCAGTTCATTGATTTTGGTTTTTCGCAGGTATTTTCCAAGGGGCGTCACGCGGGGGTCGTTGCGCAAGGTGAGGCTGCCCGTGCCCATATTGGGGCTATTTTTGAGCATAGTGGCAAATTTCCAGATGCCAAAAACGCCGTTGTAGTAACCGATCCGGTTTTGTTTGTAAAAAACGGCACCTTCTCCGGTGAGTCGCAACCCAAGCATGATGGGCAGCAGAACCGGCGAGAGGATGAGTAACCCAAATGCCGAAAAAACAAAGTCGAAAAATCGCTTGATGGATAGATACATAATGATCACAATCTAATAACCCTGCTCGCGCGATGGCTCCGCCTCGCGTGTACTATTCTTCGGGCTCCTGCCCGAAATCTTCACATTTTCTGATCCAGCCCTTTGCCTGTTTCCAAATGATGGAACCCAGGCAGGGCTTCTGTCAAAACCCGGATGATGTCTGCCTTCCCATTCTCTGCGCCCTCAAATACCTGCGCTAAACGGCCAAAGACTTCCGCAATCTCCGGCAGGGGCATCCCCGTTTTGCCCGTGATGACGCCCAACGCTTCAAATCGTGCCCAATCTACCGCTTCAGTTTCGGTATAAAACTCTTCAAAAGCTTTTTCCCCTGAGGTATCTGATTCAAAAAAGTATACCGGGTAGCGACGGGACTTTGCCGGGTCGAAATCAACTGCTCTGCGTTTGGCTTCTGCTTCGCTGGCGCATCGTTCCGGTTCCAACCCCAACTCCAGCAGCAATATCGTAGCAATATCGCTGAAGGTTTTCATTTCTCCGCTCGACAGCTTCGGGAAAAAGATTTCACCCGATTGGCCGAGGATACAAGCCAGGAGGCAAAGTTGTCCCGATTCCTGCGGACTGACAAAATAGCGTTTCACGTCTGTCGGACTGGAAAGCGGCTGTTTTTTCAGCAGGCGCGTCAGAAAACCGTCTGGCAGGCTGCCGTTGGAAAACGCCACATTGGCAAACCGGGCAGTCGTTACTTTCATGCTCGCCGCATAACTCAGGATGACTTCTTCCATCAGTTTTTTGCTGGCCCCCATCACATTGACCGGATTGGCAGCCTTATCAGTCGAAACGCAGAAAAAATGCTCCGGCGGGCGCGTGGAGATCAATTCCAGCAAATGTTGTGCCCGGATGGCGTTGTTCCCAATCATGGCTTCGATGGAATATTGGTCTTTTTCGCTCCGGACGTGCTTGTGTGCTGCAAAATTGGCCACGATGTGAAACGGGCCTTCCTGCCGCCATATTTTTTCAAAGACCGGATCTGCGAAGTTGATCGGGTAGGTTTTGTAGTCTTCCGGCACAAAAAGCCCGTCTGTACTGCGCAAGTCGCGGGTTAATTCTGTCAGGCCATTTTCGTTGAGGTCCATCACGTACAACCTGCCCGGCTGAAATGGCAGGAGCGCTTTGATGAACGAGCTGCCAATGGTGCCTGCGCCGCCAATGACTAAAACGGATTTGCCGCTTATGGCCTGCTCCAACGCAGCTTCGTGTTGCTCCAGATCGCGCTGAAACAAGCTTTCTGCCCGCCCGGTTACGTGGCGGCTGATGAATTGATCTAGTTGAAAAAAAGTCAAGGCTTTACCCCTAAAAGGGAAATTTAAAATTTGTTCGACTATAAATTTTCGAACAAATTTTTAGTGATGCAAGTGGTCGCCGGGCAGAACCCGGCAAATAGACGGCACGAGGCGGAGCCGTCAAGCCAGCGGGACTCCTATTCGCTGGAACCCTGCCTTGGTCTTGAAATTTCCTCGAAGCACATGATCATACTCTTTATACTCAACAAAATGGAAGTTGAGAGTGACTTATCTAATCGGCTCAGGTATTTTTCGTTTAGGATCATGTCAAAAAGAACGGATAGTAGCCCCTTTGATCGAAAATTAGAAAGGTTTTCTATTATCAGCAACACGCATACTTCCTGAGAGGATTCCTTCTGCAGCGTTTCTAAAAATTCAAGATTGGCTAAGAGCGTATCCTTAAATTGCTGTTGCTTTATCTCTTTTTGTTTTACGTTTGGCTTTTTCCTAAAATGCAACCACATGACCAACATCACTCTCAGAAATTTGGACATTTGAGCCAGGTTTAATTGCTCTTTATACGCAAAGAAAAAGGCCAGCACAAATGGCTGATACTTCTCGATTTCATCGGTATACTTTACCAATTTCAAGGGATTTCCCGTGTGGCAAAACGCTACGTATTCGTCAACTTTCCATTTTTCTTTCAGATCTTTTATTGTAAAAAAATCTTCTCCGACTATTTGTAATTTATTTTCCATCTAAAATTTCTGTTTAAATTATCGTTCAGAGACAAAACATCCAGACTACTGGACATTTTCGCGTAATGAGACCTTACAGGTTTTTAAAACCTGCAAGGTCTGAAGCTCCGAAATAAAAATGTCCAATTAGTATGCAAAACATCTTTCTAATTTAGCTTTCCTGGCACAAGGTTTTGCCTTCTGTAATCGAACGCCTTGCGCAAAGCTTTCAACATTATTCTGCTCACCCGGAACAGCGTTCTATGGTACCTCAGCAGCGCTTTCACACAGGTAAAAAATTACGCAGATAATCCAACGCAACTTTCAATAAACCAAAACTTTGCCGGAAAAGTAATCGTGCGGATGCCGAGGTTTTTCCATGCGTAAGTAGATTTATTTTCGGCAATAATAACAAAAATTTTGTAAAAAAAAATAAACCACAATTTATCTCTCCCCCTCTCACAAACACTCACCCCACCGACTCACAAACCACCCGAATCACATAATCCACCTGTTCCTCCGTCAATCCATTATAAAGCGGCAGGGTAATTTCATTGGCGTACAAGGAATAGGTTTGCGGATAATCAGCCATCCGGTAGCCCCTCGATTTGAACAAAGTCAGCATGGGCATCGGAATGTAATGGACGTTGACGCCCACGCCCCGGTCTGCAATCGCCTGGATGATGGCATCGCGCTGCTGTTCGTCTACCCCGGCGATGCGCAACAGGTAGAGGTGGCAGGACGATTCCCGGGTTTCATCGCGGTAAGGCGGCAACAAAGCCCATTCGCATTGGGCAAATGCAGCTTGGTATTGTTCAAAAATGCGCTTGCGGTCGGGCAACAATTCCGTAGCGTATTTCCGCATTTGCGCCAATCCGATGGCCGCGCAAATATCCGGCATATTGATCTTCAAGCCCTGGTCAATGATGTCGTAGCGCCAGGCACCCGGCTGGTTTTTTTCAAAAGCGCTTTTCGTTTGCCCATTGAGCGCAAAAGCCCTTAAAAACAAATATTCTGCTTCATTATCAAACGGTTCCGGCAAATTCAGACAGATCGCCCCGCCCTCGCCAGTGGTAATATTTTTTACGGAATGCAATGAAAAAACGGTCGCATCCGCCTGCCGGCCATTTGGTTGTCCCTTGTACACCGCCCCGATGGAATGCGCTGCATCCGACACCACCAACATCCGGCCCAACTGTTCTTGCCGCTTTGAAGCGGGCCGAAACTGCGCTTTGACTTCCGGCGCTTCCAATGCCGCCCGGATCGCATCGTAATCGCAGGGCCACCCGCCTATATCCACCGGAAGAATCGCCTTGGTTTGCGGAGTAATCGCTGCACGGATTTTATCTGCCGCAATATTAAAATCAGGCCCAACGTCCACCATCACGACCTTCGCGCCGATGTTCATGGCACACAACGCCGTTGCACTGTACGTATAGGCCGGAATGATTACCTCATCGCCCGGACCCTGTCTCTTATACACATCTCCGAGCCCACGAGACTAAGGCGAATCTCGTATGCCGTCTTCTGCTTGAAA